>Ga0209168_10003089_pt1 | contig 11662 bp, 11 predicted proteins | sample Coa_R1_FD_187156 | JGI IMG/M metagenome (GOLD analysis project Ga0209168, IMG submission 187156) | Surface soil microbial communities from Centralia Pennsylvania, which are recovering from an underground coalmine fire - Coalmine... | ecosystem: Environmental > Terrestrial > Soil > Unclassified ... | reverse complement strand
TGGCGACCGCGATCACGAGCTTTCCGACATCGTGAAACAAGCCCGCCAGGAACGCGTCTTCGGCGTCCTGGAGCGGCACGACGTCCGCTAACAGCTCTAGAAACATCCCGGTCGCCACCGAGTGCAGGTTGAACCGCGTGATGGAGAAGCTCCGAGCAATTTCACGTTTTCCGAAAAGGTTGGAAATCGACCGCGCCAAAGCGAACTTTCGAACGGCTCCCAGGCCGATCATTGCGATCGCGTGCTGGATGGATTTGATCGGGTGGGACCGGCCGAACGCAGCCGAGTTCGCGATCCCCAGGATCTGCGCCGAGAGCAGCGGGTCGCGTTCAATCAATACTGCCAGTTCGCGGATTTCGCAATTGCGCCGCGCCAGGCGCCCGAGGAGCTGGGTCGCCGTCGGCGATAACGCCGGCACTTTGGCCAGGCTCAGAAACGCCTGTTTCCGCGTGTTGCTCCGTCGATCCTGCTTATCAAGAGTCGCCGAGGACATTCCTCCTCTCCATATCGCCGCCGGATTTGGCGATTCGACGAAATTTTCTGGAGAGTCCACGGGGTTCGCCGGCACTATTCTGTTACCCGGCATGGGCTAAGCATGGCTAAGGCGTTGGTGGAAATTATATTGAGCGTGCTGACGCTGGGAGCAATGACGTCGTCCGCCATGACATTGGACGAGGCCTATTCGGCTCTCCGGGCGAAAAACTACGAAGAAGCCATCCGGGGTTTCGAGCAGGCGATCAATCTCGATCCGGGGCGCGCTTCGATTCGCAAGGACTTGGCCTATACGCTGTTGAAGATCGGCGAAACCGAAGCCGCGCGCGATCAATTCGCTGGGGCCATGACGCTGGATCCGGCAGACGATCAGGTCGCGCTCGAATACGCCTTCCTGTGTTACGAAACAAAGCAACAGGTGACGGCGCGGCGCATCTTCGACCGGCTCCGGAAGTCGGGAAACGCGACGGCGGCCGTTCAAAATACAGCATCGGAGGCGTTTCAAAATGTGGATCGGCCCTTGCGCGAAGGGATCGCGCGCTGGAAGCAGGCACTCGAACTTTCACCCGATAATTTCAGCGCGCACGAAGAGCTCGCCAAGCTCGCCGAGCAGCGCGACGAACTGGATCTGGCCGCCGAGCACTATCAGGCGGCTTGGAAGCTGCGGCCCGCGCGCCGCGACCTGTTAGTCGATTTGGGCCGCGTATGGATGGAGCAGGGCCGGACCACGCCTTCAAAAATCGAGGACGCGCATGCCGCCCTGCTCGCGGCTTCCCGCGGCGGCGAGCCACGGGTGGCCGAACAAGCCCGCGAGCTTCTGCCCGCGCGCTACCCGTACGTCTACGAATTCGAAAACGCGCTGGCGCTCGACCCTTCGAATGACGCACTTCGCCGCGAGCTGGCGTATTTGCATTTGGAAATGGGCAACAAGTCAGTCGCGGAGCAGCAATTGCAGTCGTTGCCGCCCACGCCTCAAGTGGTTCCTCCGCCTCAAGAAAACAAGCCGCCGCAGAACACATCGAGTAACAGCAAGCTGCTCGGCGAACAAAGTCTGGACAAGGGATACCTGGGTGACGCGCTCAGGTATCTCAACGCTGCCCACGAAATCGACCCCATGGATTTTGAGGTGATGCTAAAGCTCGGCTGGGCCTACAACATCCTCAAAGATGACCGCGAAGCGGTGCGCTGGTTCAGCCTCGCGCGCAACAGCCCCGACGCGAAAACGGCCGCAGAGGCTTCGAAAGCGTACGGAAACTTGAATCCCGCGCTGAAACTTCTGCGAACCACCGTGTGGATGTTCCCCACAATTTCGACGCGCTGGCGGGATACCTTCGTCTATGCGCAAGCCAAAACCGAGCTGCAACTCGCGTTCCCCGTCCACCCGTACGTGAGCCTGCGATTCATCGGCGATGCACGTGGCGCGGTTCGCTTGGGCGCCGATATTTCGCCCCAGAATCTTTCCGAAAGCAGTGTGATCGCCGGCCTTGGTCTGGCGAGTACCCCGTGGCACGGTCTGATGTCCTGGTTTGAAGCCGGCGAAGCCCTGCGTTATGTGATCCCGCATGGCCAGACCGGCACGGCCCTACCCGATTACCGGGGCGGCATTTCTTATGCGAAAGCCCTTCGCGGGCCGCGCCGCCTCTTCGCGGAAACCAACGACGACGGCGTGTTCATCAGCCGTTTCGGAAACGATAGCCTGCTGTATTCGCAGAACCGCACCGGCCGGACTTTCGGCGAAAACGTCCAAATTTACTGGAACTGGAATGCTACCGTCGACGCCACCGGCGAGTATTGGGCCAACACGGTCGAGACCGGCCCTGGCGTGCGCTTTCGGCTGAACCCCCTGCAGTTCACGGTGAATTTCCTGCGCGGCGCGTACCTGGTGAATCAGTCCAACCCGTATCGTCCCAACTTCAACGATGTGCGTATCGGGGTGTGGTATGCGTTCACTCATTAGCTGGCTACTGTGTGTGTCCTCCGCTTTTCTGTGCTCAGGCGCGACGCTGACTTTCCACGTTGCCGGTGATGATCCCGGCGGATGGCCCGTGATTCTTTCTTCCATCGGTTTGCAGAGTACGGCGAGGCGTGGCGACGTCGAGGTGATTCCTGCAGGTGCCGTATCAACTGAAACGGACTGGGCCCAACGCGTCGACCGCGGCACGATTCTCATCATCGAAGGCGCCTCGCCTCTGGCAGCTTCGTTCGGCTTCCGCGCCACCACGCAACACATCTCGGTCCAAAGCGTCGAGGATCTGCGCGCGCCTCAGTTGCGCATCATATGGGAAAAAGCCGCCGATCTCCTGCGTTTCGAGATACCCGTCGTTGGAAGTCGGGATGTCGCGCGGGTCTTCTCCCGCGAACGTCACGAAAAAGTCCCTCTGGTGGCCGGCTTTCGACGCGGCTCAGGGGCGGTTCTGTGGATCGCCGCGCCGCCGGGACCCCACGGCTACGATCGTTTTCCATACCTTCCCCAAGCGCTCGCCGATCTCGGCCTCTCCGCTCCCTTCCGATCCGCGCACCTGTGGGCGTTCTTCGATTCTTCCTACAGATCGCGCGTCGACCTCGATTACTTCGCGCCCCGCTGGCGTCAGGCCGGAATCGCCGCACTGCACGTAGCCGCGTGGCACTACTGGGAGCCCGATCCGCAAGCCGACGAGTATCTGCGCCGCTTAATCGACGCCTGCCATCGCAACGGCGTTCAGGTCTATGCCTGGGTCGAGCTGCCCCACGTGAGCGAACGCTTCTGGAATCAGCACCCCGAGTGGCGCGAAAAAACCGCCTTGCTCCAGGACGCGCAGCTCGACTGGCGTAAGCTCATGAACCTCACCAACCGCGCGGCATTCGCGGAGGCTGCTCTCGGCCTCCGCGGATTAATCGACCGGTTCGATTGGGATGGCGTCAATCTGGCCGAGCTTTATTTTGAATCGCTCGAAGGTCACGACAATCCCGCTCGCTTCACACCCATGAACGGCGACGTGCGCGCCGAATTCCAGGCCGCCTCCGGAATCGATCCACTGGATTTGTTCAAGCCCAATGCCGGCGCGCCGTCCATGGCGCGATTCCTCGAGTTCCGAGCCGACTTGGCCCGCCGCCAGCAGGCCGAATGGATCGCCCAAGTGGAAGACATCCGCAAAACCAAGTCCTGGCTCGACCTGACGCTGACCCACGTCGACGACCGTTTTGACACCTCCATACGCGAGAAGATCGGGGCCGATACATCGAAGACGCTGCCACTATTGGCGCAGCACGATTTCACATTTCTGATCGAGGATCCGGCCACCATCTGGAACCTGGGCCCGCAGCGTTATCCGCAGATCGCCGCGCGTTATCAGGCGCTGACGCCTCGTACCGAAAAGCTCGCGATCGATATCAACGTCGTCGAGCGTTATCAGGATGTCTATCCCACTAAGCAGCAAACCGGGTCGGAGTTGTTTTCGCTGCTGCATGTCGCCGCGGCCGCATTCCCGCGCGTGGCCGTGTACTTCGAGAATTCGATTCTGCCCCCGGATCTGCAGCTGCTGCCGTCCGCGGCGGCTTCCGTGCAGCACGCGGAGCGCTCGAGCGACAAATTAATCGTCGAATCGCGCGCAGGCGTAGGTGCGTTGTGGACGGGTCCGGCGCTGGTCGACGGACGGCCGTGGCCGGTTGCATCGGATAGCGTCGTCTGGCTCGCGCCCGGTGCTCACTCCATCCAGCCAGCCCCAGTCAAACCGGTGGTGAGGCTGCTCGACCTGAACGCCGAGCTGCACTCCGCGTCGGCTATCGCCGGTGGCATGGAGTTCACCTATCGCAGCAGCGCCCGCGCCTTGGCCACTTTCGAAGCCTTACCTGCTAGCTTCCAGATTGATGGGACCGAAGCCCATCCAGTGACGGTCGGCAACGTCGTGATGCTGCCGCGCGGTCAGCACGTGGTGACGGCGCTAAAGTAGACTTCGCGCGTGCTCGAACACTTCCCGCAGCATCGCCGCGGTTAGTTTACCCGTCGACGTGTTCTGCTGGCTTGGATGATAGGACGCGATCAGCGCCGGCAGTTGCGGAGCAGGATGGTACACGCGATCGTGCCCGAAAGGAAACGTCGCCAGGCTCTTGATCGCCCCGCGATCGCGCAGGATCCCGAGGTAGGTCCGGAGCGCGACGCCGCCCAGCGCCACTACCACTCGCACGTTCTTCAGCAGATCCAGCTCGCGCTCCAGATACGGACGGCAACGGGCCAGTTCCCCGGGCTGAGGTTTGTTGTCCGGAGGCGCGCAGTGCGCTGCCGCGGTGATATAGGCGTCGCGCAGCTCCAGGCCGTCCTCCCGCGAGCGGCTCTCCGCCTGTGACGCAAACCCGGTTTCATAAAGTGCCCGATATAGGAAATCGCCCGAACTGTCGCCGGTAAACATGCGCCCAGTACGATTTGACCCGTGCGCCCCCGGCGCCAGGCCGATCATCAGCAGTCGAGCGTGCGGATCACCGAAGCCCGGCACCGGTTTGCCCCAGTAATCCCAATCGAGATAAGCCCGCCGCTTTGTGCGAGCCACCTCGCGGCCATACGTCCGCAGCCGCGGGCACAGCTCGCAAGCAGTGACCTGCCGGTTCAGAATTCTGAATGTGTCGCGCAAAATGCCTTTGTACCGCATAATAAAAACGAATGCAGAGTAAGGCGATTCGATCACCCGAGGCGATACTGATGGTGGTCGCCGGCCTAGCCGTCGCGATCCTGGGGCCCTACTCCCTGTATCTTCTGATGCCGCATGCGCCTCGCGTGTCTGCGGAGGAAACCAAGTCCGCGCGCCCCGGAATCGATCTTGACATCAGCGAGCTGGACACCCTCCCGGATTCGCTCCGCGACGGAGCGATGTTGCTGCTGACCGCCGAAACTCCCGAGCCTCCAGAGGCTCTTGCGAATCTCGCCGTGGCCAGCGGGGAGAATGTTCTCCGGCCGGTCTCGGAAGCGGTCGAAGAGACCCAGCCCGTCCTGTATTGGTCGGCCGCCTTTGGCGAACCGCCGTATACCGTCTCCATAACCGACGACAAAGGTCTGGTGATCGCACGGGCGCAGGGGATCCAGAATACTTCCTGGATGGTGTTAACGCCGCTGCGGCGCGGCGGCGAGTACACGTGGCTCATCACCTCTCCCACCGCGAAGTTCGAGCAAGCGTCCTTTCGTGTGTTGGATGACGGTCAAGCCACGCTATGGCGTGCCATGCTGGCGGCGCACAAGGGTTCTCACCTGGTCATCGGGCTGGTCGCGCAACAACTCGGAATGCTGTCGATCGCCGAGCGTGAATATACCGAGCTCACCAAAGCTTTTCCGGATTCAAGCACAGCCACGCTGCTGCTCAACAATATTACTGAGCTTCGCAACCGCTGACCGGTAAGGTGCGTTTTGCGCGTTAAGAACTTAGACCGCTGTGGCGGGCGCGACTTTCTTGCGCGTGCTGCGCCGCTTCTCCACCGGAGGCGTGCGGTCGCTCTTCTTCAGATTGGGGAGAACGATGGAAAGAACGAACTTCTTTTCTCCATGATCGTCCCACTTGATCACGATATATTCCTCGTTACAGGACAGCACGCTACCCAGGCCGAACTTGCCGTGTTCTACTTGAGCGCCTTGTGCAAAGGCTGGTTTAGTGGCCATTTTTCCTCTTAATTCATTCTAACAAAAGCGGGAAATAACGGTAGTGTATCCTGAGACACCACCGAAGTAACCGCTTATAAGCTACCCAAGTTCCGAGGGGAGCCCTTGCCCAAGTCACCTCTGCCGCGGACGAGACATCTGCTGTGGGGGGACCCCGTTCGGCCGCAAGGCTGGCCCCGGGATCGCTCCCGCCCCAGGCCCGGGCGCGTTGTCATACGCAACTTGCATGGTAGCGATGGCCCGCCCGTTCACCTGGAGAGCCATAACCGACGACTTATTCGAGCCCCCATCGACCAGGACTTTGAAAACCCCGGAGGGTAGCGGCGTTGGAATTATGTTGGACAGAAGTGCCGCGTATGTCCCTGCCTCCCCCGTAACCGTGTTATACCCGGGAATCGCAGGTGTAGTACCTATCCCGACCCTGGCTCCGGTACTGTCGTAGACGCGGACCGTGAAGATCGTGGCGGTTGAGTTTTGGTTGTAGATCACCAGAGAAACGCGATGCGCGCCTCCGTCGTCAATGCCCGCGACTGACCATTGGGTCCACTGGAAACCGTCAAACGCGAGAGGCACGCTGAGAGAAATGGTGGGCGGCGCTGAATAAATCAACTGCGGTAATAAGTTACTGCAAGTATTTTGGTCGGGGCAGTAAAACTGGGCGAAAACCGTTCCGTCTGTGATGGCGCTGTAGCCTGGAGCGTTGCTGGTAGCACCGAGCAGGTCGACTTCCGCCGCCTGGTTTGGTAGCAAGGTGCAGCTGACACTTCTGCCGGAGGCGGGAGAGGAACTGCAAGTGGACGTCACGTCTAGACTCAAATCGTTTCCGCTTGTGTCGTAGAAAAGATAGTCAAAAGCGACGCCCGTCTGTGCCGCGAGCGAGGCCGGTCCCGACACCCGGAGCGAGGTGGTATAGCCTCCGCCGGCGGCGAGCCATACAAATGTCCCGCTCACATAGCAGTAATAACCAGTCCCCCCGCCCGGGAGGGTGATCTGGTAGCTACTGCCCGTGGGAACATTGTCGATAGCGGAGCAATCGATCGGCGTCGTCGACCACCACTGCGTGCCCGTGGCCGGTGGCTGGCCATGCAGCGCGGCGGCGGCCAGAGCCATCAATCCCATGAAATGCGGCATTTTCATACTCACAACGCGATCCTCCGGAACAATTGCAATCTATGCGTCACCCAGCATTCCCCAGGTTACATCCTAACGACGCCGCCGCGGATGAGCCGGTGTACAGCGCGTTTTGCAATATAGAATCAGCAGTTTAAGGACCGTATGGAACTTCACGCCCCAGTCCGGTGTCTACTGGCTTGACGGGAAGCAGTAGAATTGGACTGGGTGAGTATGGCTGACTCCACCGTGGGGTTCCAATTCGAATGTAGGACAGAGGCGTTTTCCGCCCCGGCGGCCCACGAGGAAGACTCGACGCTGATCGCGGGGTTACGCGCAGGCGACGAGTGTGCTTATGAGATCCTCATCCAGCGCTTCGAGCGGCCGGTCTATAACCTGGTCAGCCGGCTGGTGGACGATCCCGGTGATGCCGCCGATGTGGCGCAGGAAGTTTTTCTGAAAGTGTTTCGCAAAGTGGGCAGCTTTCGCTCCGAGAGTTCTCTGAAAACCTGGATTTACCGGATCGCCGTGAATGAGGCTCGCAACCAGCGCCGGTGGTTTATGCGGCATCGGGGAAAAGAGATTGGGCTGGAATCCGAATCGGACGCGCATGGTCCGCAGGACTGGCTGTCAGATCCGGGCCGCAGCCCCTATCAGACAGCCGTGGACCAAGAAACCCACGCGCTGATCGAGTCGGCCTTGCAGGAAGTGGGTCCGAATTATCGAGCGGCCCTGGTGCTGCGCGAGGTGGAGGGTTTGAGTTACGAAGAGATCTCCGATGTTTTGGAGGTTTCGCTGGGAACAGTAAAGTCCCGGATCCTGCGAGGGCGGGAATCACTGCGTAAACATCTGGTGGACCGGTTGCAAGCAACTCCGCAGGTTGAGTTGCCGTTCGCGCTCGGAAGACCTGTTGGAGCAGCGGGGAGAGACGCGGTATGAAACGTGACATCGGCGAAGAACATATAAGCATGATGCTGCGGAGCTTGCCTGCCCGCGTGCCGCCCACAGACCTGGCCACTTCTCTACGCGTAATCGCTTCGCGGGAGCGCCAGCGCCTCGTCGGGGGCCGCAGTACAGGCCGGATTTTCGCTTTGTGGTTGGACCGCACGCAGTTTATGCTGCGGAATATGTTGCGCCCCCTGATGTTGCCCGCCACGGGCGGCGTGTTATCGGCTGTGGTTTTGTTCAGCATGTGGGTGGTTCCCACCTATCCTCTGCGGGCCAAAATGGCTGTCGATACCCCCACGAGTCTTACGACGTTTCCCATCACCGAACCTTTCAACGCTTCGACCGGGTTTACCGATAGCGTTCTGGTGGACGTTGAAGTAGACGATCAGGGCCGTTTTGTGGATTACCAGGTGGTGAACGGGGCATCCGTCGTATCGGACCCGGCCACTCGTCGGCGAATGGAGAATCTGCTGCTGTCCATCAAATTCGCTCCCGCGACCTCTTTTGGAATGCCCATGGCCGGCAAGGCGCGCGTGTTGCTGATGCCGAGCCCCTGGATTTTCTCCGTTCCCCGTTCCGACTGGCCCGGGATTTACGTAAAAGGCTGAAGTGGGCCGCCGGCTCGGCCAGCATTTCCTAGATCGCAAATCGACGCTCGACCGAATCGCGGAGGCTACATGTGCAAGCCGCGTGCAAACCCCTCTGGTCATCGAAATCGGCGCGGGCCGCGGCGCGCTCACCGAATCGCTGCTGGAGCGCGCCGAAAAGGTGATCGCCATCGAAGTCGACCCGGTGCTGATTCACTATCTCCGCCAGAAGTTTCGCGATGCGCTGGAGGTTGGCCGCCTGGTTCTGGTCGAAAGCGACATTCTGAAAGCCGACCTCGGGTCTTTTATCGGAGACGGGGGACCAGCCGTGATCGCCGGGAACCTTCCTTACTACATCACCTCGCCCATCCTGGAGCGAATTTTCGCGGCTGGCGCGAGCTGCAAGCGAGCTGTCATCTTAGTTCAGGCCGAAGTCGCGGCGCGGATCGTGGCCCAACCGGGTTGCCGCGATTACGGCTACCTGAGCGTCCAGGTCCAGGTCCAGGCCCGGGCCGAACGGCTGTTCGAGGTGCCCCGGGCGGCATTTCGCCCACCCCCCAAGGTGGATAGCGCCGTCGTGCGGCTGGAACCAGGAGACCCCGCCAGAGACTTTGGAATCAACGATCTTCCCTATTTTCTAACGTTTGCAGGAAACTGCTTCCGCTACAAACGAAAAACCCTGCGCAACAACCTCGCGGGTCTTTATGATAAGTCGGCGGTAGAGTCCCTGGTTGGGCCCAAGGATCGCGCGGAAGCCCTCGGCATCGTCGAACTCGCCAAGCTGTTTCAGGCGTTGACAAAACGCCAAGCCGTTGTATATCCTACTTAGAGTATTTGTTTGGGTTGATCTTCTGCTCCTGTGCTACCACTCTTCTGATGGAGAGTCCGGCTAGGGGCCGGCCCCGAGGCTTCGCGGGATTCTACGCTCGCGTGAGTATGGGCTAGTCCGAAGTCTACTACCCTCGCAGTAAATTTGGGATCGGTTACGGCTGTGTTTAACGTGTAGCGTCCAGTCCCCTGGTTCCTGGGTGGTTTCAACAGCTTTGATGTGCTCATTGCGCACGCGCGCGTTCGATGCGCGGGATGCGGTGGGCTTGTGAGGAAAGAGTTTTGCCGACTTTTATTCAGCTCGTGCGCAAGGGGCGTCGCCCCACACGCTATAAGACTGCCAGTCCGGCGTTGCAGGCTTGCCCGCAGCGTCGCGGCGTGTGCACCCGCGTGTATACCACTACGCCCAAGAAGCCGAACTCGGCGTTGCGCAAAGTCGCGCGCGTCCGGCTGACCAACGGAATCGAGGTCACCACCTACATCCCCGGCGTCGGCCACAATCTGCAGGAGCACTCCATTGTGCTGATCCGCGGAGGCCGCGTGAAGGATCTTCCCGGCGTTCGCTATCACGTGGTGCGCGGCACGCTCGATACCGCGGGTGTTACGGATCGCAAACAGAGCCGCTCGAAATACGGCGCCAAGCGCCCCAAGGGCGCCGCAAAGTAAATCCATAAGGGGACCCTATGCCACGCCGACGCAGACCTGAAACCCGCGAGATCATCGCCGATCCGGTATACAACTCGACCCTGGCCGAGAAGTTTGTCAACTCCATGATGTGGGACGGCAAGAAGGCCGTTTCGCAGCGAATCTTCTACGACGCCATGAACAAAATCAAGGAGCGCTCGCAGGACGATCCTTTGAAGCTCTTCAAGAAGGCCGTCGAGAATTGCAAACCGCTGCTCGAAGTGAAAACGAGGCGTGTCGGTGGCGCCAACTATCAGGTGCCGGTGGAAGTTCCCAACAACCGTCGCACCAGCTTAGCGATTCGCTGGATTCTGCAGAACGCGCGCACCCGGCCGGAAAAGAGCATGCCCGAGAAACTGGCGAATGAGTTAAACGACGCCGCCAATTCGCGCGGTGGAGCAATCAAGAAGAAGGATGACGTGCATCGCATGGCAGAAGCGAACAAAGCTTTTGCGCATTACCGTTGGTAACGCTTAGGTAACTGAAGTATGGCAAGAACAGTAGCACTCGAGAAAATGCGCAACATCGGCATCATGGCGCACATTGATGCCGGCAAGACCACCACTACGGAGCGCGTTCTCTATTACACCGGCAAGACGTACAAGATCGGCGAAGTGCATGAAGGCACGGCCGTCATGGACTGGATGGAGCAGGAACAGGAGCGCGGCATCACGATCACGTCGGCCGCCACCACCTGCGAATGGCAGGATTGCACCATCAACATCATCGACACCCCTGGCCACGTGGATTTCACCGCCGAAGTCGAGCGCAGCTTGCGCGTGCTGGACGGAGCCGTGGCGGTATTCGACGCGGTAGCGGGCGTTCAGCCGCAATCGGAAACGGTGTGGCGTCAGGCCGATAAATACCGCGTTCCGCGCATTTGCTTCATCAACAAGATGGACCGCGTAGGCGCCGATTTCTATCGTGCCGTGGACACTATCGTCGACCGCCTGAAGTGCCGCCCCGTAGTGATTCAGATTCCGGTCGGCGCCGAGGATCAGTTCAAAGGCATCGTCGACCTGGTCAGCATGACCGCGCGCATCTGGCGTGATGAAACGCTGGGCGCCAAGTACGACGACGTCGAGATTCCCGAGGATTTGAAGGCGCAGGCCAAGCTCTATCACGATCAGCTGGTCGAGGCAGTTTCGGAATCCGACGATCACTTATTCACCAAGTTCGTCGAGGGCCAGGCCATCACCGTCGACGAATTGCGCGCCGGCATTCGCAAGGCGACTATCGCGCAAAAGATCTTCCCGGTGATCTGCGGGTCGGCGTTCAAGAATAAGGGCGTTCAGAACCTGCTCGACGCAGTCGTCGAATACCTGCCTTCTCCGCTCGAAGTTCCCGCGGTCCAGGGGACCGACGTCGACGATACCGAAAAGATCGTGGAGCG
>Ga0209168_10003087_pt1 | contig 11665 bp, 9 predicted proteins | sample Coa_R1_FD_187156 | JGI IMG/M metagenome (GOLD analysis project Ga0209168, IMG submission 187156) | Surface soil microbial communities from Centralia Pennsylvania, which are recovering from an underground coalmine fire - Coalmine... | ecosystem: Environmental > Terrestrial > Soil > Unclassified ... | reverse complement strand
CAGTACGTCGATTCTGCCGCGATGCTGCTGGTGCAGCGGCCGGCGGAGTTCGATGTGGTCCTGACCGAAAATATGTTCGGCGACATTCTTTCCGATCAAGCTGGAGGAGTGGTTGGATCTCTCGGCTTGCTCGCCTCAGCCAGCATTGGCGGCCCGGTTGGGCTGTATGAGCCGGTGCACGGATCGGCACCCGATATCGCCGGAAAGGGGATCGCGAATCCTCTGGGCGCGATTCTGACTACCGCGATGCTGCTGCGGCACTCCTTCCATCTGGAGCAGGAGGCGGCGTGCGTGGAGAAAGCTGTTTCGGCGGCGCTGGCGAAAGGCGCGCGCACTGCAGACCTCGCGGGCAAGGCTCATGCCGCACTCTCCACGACAGAGATGGGCCGCAGGGTGGTGGAAGAAATTCGCTAGAAATTTCTCGTTGTTGGTCGTTAGCCGTTAGTCGTTGGTCGTCAGCCGAGTACTCGGAGCGAGTTCTCAGAACTTCCTTCGTCATACTTCGTGGCCTTTGTGGTTAGTTTTTTGTTTTGAAGGACTAGGAGTTCCTCGACCCGGTGCGCTTCAATCCCGAGGTTGGCCCGGGCAGAACATCGGCGATCGCGGCGACGGGCGGTGGGTCGCTCTTGTACTTTCCGGTTAGATCATTCCATCGGATCCGCAGCATCTCCTGAAACATACGCGATCCGTCAATCAGCGGGTTGATGCGCGTGCCACCGCTATGTCCCCAAGCGACCGGCACTTCCTTCACCTTGAATCCAAACTTCCGAGCCAGGAAAAGAACTTCGGGATCGAATCCCCAACGCTCAATCTTCTGCAGCGGAAAAATCCTTTCAACTGCCGGACGCTTGAATGCCTTGAAGCCGCATTGCGTGTCTGCGAACTGGAGCCCCAGCGTGATGCGCAACAGCAGATTAAAAATGCGTCCGAAGAGCTGACGATGCAGAGGCTGGCGCTGGGTTTGCGTTTCGGAGCGCAGCCAGCGTGATCCGATCGCGATGTCCGCTCCTTGCGCGAGAGCGTCGAAAAGCTTGGGAGCTTCTTCGATCGGAGACGATAAATCTGCGTCGCTGAACAAGACGATGCGCCCGCGCGAATGCAACATGCCGTTGCGAACGCTGAATCCCTTGCCGCGGTTGCCGGGATTCTCGAGGAGACGCAGCATTGGATCGCGAGCGGCGAAGGTGCGAACGATCTCCGCGGTGTTATCGCGCGAGCCGTCGTTGACGACAAGCACTTCGGCGTCCCAGTCCTGGGCGTGAACGTAGGCTAATACCTTTTCGAGCGTGGCACCCAACCGAGCGCTCTCGTTATAAGCCGGAATGACGATGCTGTACGTGGGGTCCAAAAGCAAATTCTCAGTTCCCGGTTCTCAGTTCTCAGCCTCAATTCGAAGCTGGAAAAAGAACTGATGCGGCTTCGCGTGCTTTTGCTGCCGCAAAATCGGCTGAGTCATTGTACTTTGCGCGTTGGGCGACAAGAAAGAGTTCGATTCAGGGAGCGGATTCCCTCAGGGGCTCAAGCCCCGAGATTTCTCTGGACATTGGCGGCACGGCTAAAGCCGTGCCCTTCCCTAAACCTTGATAAGCCCTCCCGCATTGGCTCCCTGAAGGCTATCGTGCACCGCGACAATTACGGGGTTTCGGAGAACTGGGAACTGGCGGCTGGGAACTGTTTTTAAGCCACTTGCCGCTTCAGCTCGAGCATGGAGAAGTACTCGGCAACCAAATCTGCGTCCCACAATCCGCGGGCGGCTTCGGAGCGCATGGTTTCGGCGGCTTGTTCGTGAGAAAGGGCTGGTTTGTACGGACGCGCGGTGCGCAACGCGTCGTACACATCGACCACTTGCAGCACACGCGGCAATACAGGAATTTCAGAAGACCGCAGGCCATCCGGATATCCCGATCCGTCGGAATGCTCATGATGATGCCGAATGATCGGAAGCACCAACCGCAGCGAGTGCAGCGGCTTGCAGATGTTTTCGCCGGTGATCGGATGCAGCTTCATCACTTCCCACTCCGCCGGCGTCAGATCGCTGCCCTTCTTTAAAATCTCGTCGGGCACGGCGATCTTTCCCAGATCGTGGAGGTATCCGCCGCGCTTCAGGGCGAGAATGGAATCTTCGTCCATGCCAAGATGGCGGCCCAGATCCGCGGCATGGACGGAGAGTCTTTCGCAATGGCCCTCGGTGTATGGATCGCGGCCTTCGACGATCAGGCCCAGGGTGCACAGCACCGAATCAGCGGTCTCGAGCTCGTCGGTGAATTCTTTCAGGCGCAAGAGAGACTTCACTCGCGCGATCAATTCCTCGGCCAGCACCGGCTTGTTCAGGAAATCGTCGGCGCCGGCTTCAATGCCTCGTACTTTGTCGCTGCTGTCGCTGAGGCCGGTGATCAGGACGAAAGGAATCAGGCGCGTGGTCGGATCTTCTTTCAGCGTGCGGCAGAAATCGTAGCCGGATTTGCCCGGCATCATGACATCGGAAAGAATCAGGTCGGGAGCCTGTTTGCGAACTTCGGCTTCTGCTTGCTCCGCGTTGGAAGCGGTCACAACGTCGTATCCGCGGATGGTCAGCAACTGACTCATCAAGCCAGCGATGCTGGGCTGATCGTCAACGACGAGAATCCGCGAGCCGCGGCGCCTTGGTAGAAGCTCCCCCATATCCCGGTAAGAAGCCTGGCTTCCGGGCGAAGTTGTCCGCGCTAGGCGCGCACTACGTGGGGGAGAAGAAAGACTCATGGCAAAATCGTTTTTCTAATCTTCGATTCTACCTCGACTCACCCCAGTTTCGCTCGGTTCTGGGCCAGCTTTTTCTGACACAGTAGCACCTGTTGAAAAAATTTACTATTCCCACTTTGGCACCCCTTTTTTCAGGATTGTGACCGCTTTCCTTGCCCTGCGGATTCCCGTCCGCATACTCTGCGACCATGCAAATGAACAGGTGGACGCGTCGCGCGAGTTTCTTGAGCTTGATTCTGTTGAGTTCGGCGGCGATGGCCGCTCCCAAGGTCCATGTCATCAGCTTCGGGAAGTGGATTTCCGCGCAGTGGAATCCCGGCTTCGACGCGAAGGAAAAGCCCTTGATGATTAAAGTTCGCGCTCTCGTGGTGGATGGCCGAGTCAAAGAGTATGTGGTCGGATCGCCCCACGAAGTCACCGACCGGCTGTTTGTCGTGCGGCGGGCGTTTCGCGTCAACGACAGCCTGCCCGAGGATTCCGCCGCGCGATGGCAGTGGCAGCGCGGCGGATGGTTGCTGGTCGACCGCCTCACCGGGCACATCGCGCCCATCAACCTGCCGGAATTCGACGCTTACTACTCCTCCCCGAGCTGGTATCGCGATTATGTTGCCTACTGCGGAGTTGGCGAGGATGGAAAGAAAACATACGCGATCGTGGCGCAGTTGAGCCGCCGCAAGCCGGTTCTACGGAAGCAGCTTGCGGAGGCCTTGCCCGATGATTCCGGACCGGACTCGGCGTGCGAAACGCCAGTCTGGCAGCGGGATCCGGCGCGAGTGAGCTTCCAAGGCGCAGGAGTGGCGAAGCAGACATTCTCGATCCGCGGACACATCGTGGATGTGGTGAACGATGCGGAAGATGACGACTGATGTCGGACCTCGGACGTTGGAACTCTAGCCCTTGGCCCCTAGCCTCTGCCCCCTAATTCAGTCTCCGGCCGGTTCGACTGCCGGCAAGTCATCGGAGACGGTCTTCTCTTTAACTTTCGCACTCGTTACCAGGATCACCGACAGAACGACAATCGCGCTTCCGGCAAGGATGAAGCGATCCACGCGCTCATGCAGAATGAGCCACCCGAGAAACACAGCTACAACAGGATTGACGTAGGCGTAGGTGGAAACTTTCGAAGTGGGTGCATGATCGAGCAGCCAGATATATGCTGTGTAGCCGATCCAGGAGCCGCACACGACGAGGTATCCGACCGCGCCCAGGCTGCGGGCAGACCAGTGCACATGCCGAACGTCTTCGGCGAGAAATGCGAACAGGAAATTTCCCACGCCTGCCGCGGTGATCTGCCATCCGATGGTGCTGAAGTGATCCATTCCGGATTGCCATTTTTTCGAGAGCACCGAGCCTAGCGCCCAGCTGAACGATCCACCAATGAGGCTGAGCGAGGCGAACAATTCGCGACGCCCCAAGCTGCCGGCTCGCAACTCAGGCCATACAAGGATGAATAATCCCAAGATGCCCAGAAAAAGTCCTGTCTTGCCTCGCCGCGAAATGTGATGGTCGCCGAGCAACAACGAATCCAGCACCAGGAACCACAACGGGGTAATGGCAATGATCAGCGCGGCGAGTCCCGAAGAGACCGACAGCTCCGCATAAGAGAGCGTGAGATTGCCGCCCATCAAAAGCAGCAATCCAACGATCGCGCAAAGAAAAATCTGCTTCGGTGAGTAGAGAATCTTCCGCCCCGTGAGTGCGCACACGAGTAGGATGATTGTCCCCGCGATTGAGAAGCGGATGCCGCACATTAGGCCCGGAGGAATCGTCTGCACCGCAATGTCAATGGCGAGATAAGTCGAGCCCCAGAACAGATACACCAGCCCGAAGGCGAGAAACACCATCCAGCTTCGCGAGTGCTGTGCAGCATGCATGGGCGTGACAAGGTCTGCGAAGCTCCAAGATACCAGAGAGCGATCGGGGATCAGAGGCTGGGCCCAGAGGCCGATAATCTGAGTTGACCGCAATTTCGTACGAATCGGTGGGTATGTTTAGCTGAGAGCTGACAAGTTACTTCAGCTTGGCGTACTCTGCCTTGGCGGTCACGAGAATCGGCACGTCGGGGTCTGCGTCTTTCCACGCCGCGAAGAAATCCTGATATGCCGTTCTCGCCTTCGCGTTATCGCCCTCGACGGCATAGGCGCGGCCGAGGCCGAGATGAGCCAATGGATATTCGATGGAGAATCCAGCCGCGCCCTGATGATCGAGGATGCGTTGAAATTCAGCGGCTGCCTTCGCGCCATCGCGCATCTTGAGGTACGTCATCGCGCGCCAGTAGACAGGGTCGACTCCGATCGAGCGCGGGCCGATCCCGAATTCGTATGAGCGCAGCGGCTCAAGTGCGGCGAGCGCCTCCGAATACTGATTCTTTCGGAGCTGAACTACGGCTCGGACTTCTGGAATGATCATTCCCTGAAGGTAGCGGTTATCCGGAAAATCGCGCTGCAGGCCAGTGACGAGCGAGTCGGATTTTTGTAAGTCGCCGGTACTGGCAGAGGCTAAGGCAGCAGTCGAACGCGTGTCGGGGTCATCAGCCGCTTGCAAGCCCTTTGCCGCTTCTTGCCTGGCCAGATCGTCATTGCCGACCAACGTGTCGTCGTACGCTTCAATCGCCCAAAGTTGTGCGGCGAATTCCTTCGCGGAAGTATTGATTGCTGACTGGCGAGCTTGTTCCCAGGTTTCGCGCGAGGCTCTGAACTTGCCTTGCGCTATCTGCCACGAAGCTAGAAAGAATTCGCCGAACGGCTCGCTGCCCGTTCCTTTCAGCAACTGGACTTGGGGCTGGGCTGCGGCTGGGTCGCCGCGTAGATACGCCAAATCGATCAGCACTAATTGGGTCCCGACACTCGATGTCTTGTGAGCAGCCGCATCGTCCCCGAGCGCTTTGGCTTCATCAAAGCGATTCAACGCTTCGTACGCTGCCGCCATATTGGCGACGGCGAAACCATCTTGTGGATCCATGCGGTGCGCCTGGCTGGCAAGGTCGAGGGCTTTCGTGGGATCTCCTATACCCGAGTACAACAGCGCTGCGTTGTCGTAAGGAGCGGTATCCCGCGGATACGTCTGGCGCCACTCGGCATAAGCAGCTAGAGCCTTTTCCGGGTCCAGCACGACTTCATCGTAATAGTGAGCCTCGATATAAAACTTCTCGCGCTCGCTGGCGCGGTCACGCAGGTCATAGGCCTTTTTGAGGGCCTGCGTACTTTCCGTATTGCGACCGAGGTTGGAATACGCGACTCCGAGGGTGGCATAAGCCATGGCGAAATTCGGATCGAGTTCCACTGCCTTCGTCAGGTGGGGCACGGCCAGTTCGTCATGCTGTTTCTGATGCTCGGCATTGCCCAGAGTGAAATCCTGCAGAGCTTCGAGAGACGACGTCGTCGCCTGCTCCAGCGGCTTGGCGAACTGCTGCACCGACGCCAGCGATTCGCCCATCTTTTGGCGCAGATCGGATGCGGCTTTATCCAGCGACGTCAGCACTTGTTCTTTGCTGTCGACTTCCACCTGCTGGCTGGCCAGCGAATCGCCCGTTGATCCATTCAGCGCGGAGAGGGTAATCACATAGTGATTGCCGAGGCTGGCAATTGTCCCCGTCAGCATTGCTTTGATGCCCTGACGCTGGCAGATCTCTCGCGCGACGTCGTTCGTGATGCGCTCATCGGGAGATTTCCCCATGAACCGCAGCGCCTCGCGAATTTTGGACTCCGGCACAAGATTCAGATACGGAGACTGCTCAAGCTGAACCGCCAGGGCCTGCTTCAATGTTCCGTCGAAAACGGGATCTCCGGTCGTGTTGATGAAATCCGCGAGCAGGACACTGTCTTTTTCAGTGATCTTGGCCGATTGTCGCGAACGGAAATACCATCCCAGGCCGATCAGCACGACGAGCACTCCCGCCGCGACCGGCAACAGTGTGTGCCAACGGCTCTTTGCTGGAGTTACTGTGCTGACTGCCGAGGATGAGGCCGCCACAGCCGCCGGCAGAGACGCCGATGATGCCGGAGCATGCCGCGCGCTCGACGCTGAAGGGGTACTTATCACAGCCACCGGAGTTACTTCCGGAGCCACTGCAACCGATCCTGAACTGTGGGCGACGGCGCGTCCGCTTTCCGTATCGCGCTTCAGCCGCTGCAGGTCGGCGCGAATATCCGCCGCGCTCTGATAGCGCAGGTTGCGGTCCTTCTCCAGAGCTTTGTTGATGATGTCTTCCAGCTTCGGCGGCAGATCGGCATTAAGCCGGACCGGCGACACCGGAGCCCGGTTCAGAATCGCGTCGAAAATCAGCGCCGACGTATCGCCGCGAAATGGCAGCTGCCCCGTCGCCATCTCGTAGAGCACGACTCCGAACGAGAACAGGTCGCTGCGAGCGTCCAGTTCCTTGCCCTTGGCCTGCTCGGGAGACATGTAGGCAACAGTCCCCAGCGTCGAACCGGGGCTGGTCAGATGTTCTTCGACAGCAACTGCGGTTGGGGCAGTCATGTCGCCCGGCTGCGCCGATTCCCGCGGATCCGTTTTCACCTTCGCCAGCCCGAAATCGAGAATCTTGGCGTGTTCGCGCTTGGTGACGAAAACGTTCGCGGGCTTGATGTCGCGATGGACAATGCCTCCGGCGTGCGCCGCATCGAGCGCGTCGGCAATCTCGATTCCCAGCGACAGGATCGTTTCCAGCTCGATCGGACGCCCGGCGATCATGCGCTTCAGGGTCGCGCCGTCGAGGAATTCCATGACGAGGAAGGTTTTGCCGCCCTCCTCGCCGATGTCGTAAATCGTGCAGATATTCGGATGATTCAGCGCCGACGCTGCCTTCGCCTCGCGGCGGAAGCGTTCAAGAGAGCCGCGATCCTGCGCCAGGTCTTCGGGGAGAAACTTCAAAGCAACGAACCGTCCAAGGCGCGTGTCCTCCGCCTTATAGACGACACCCATGCCGCCGCCGCCCAGCTTTTCGATGATGCGGTAATGCGAGATTGTTTGGTCGAGCAAGAACCGTCCCCAGTGATGGCAGCAATGCTAAGACGGGGCGGGTGGGAAGTCAAAAAGCAGGGGTTTGAGGATAGTGATTAATGGCTAATGGTTAGTGCACGGCCTGGTGCATCGCGCGGGGAGGCGATTTGAGCGTTACTCCCGTCATTTTGGGGGTTACGCTGGTTGCATTTCCCCGGCTATAATCAGAGATGATGTTGGCCGACAGCGATGCCGCAAAAGAATTCCAAGTCGCGTATGCCCCAAGCACAGTCCGCCGAGTGCTGGCTGCACTGCCTGGTGTGTCCGCGGCGGTATCGCGCCAACCTGCCTTCGCGTCTGCGTCCGTCTCTCTTCGGTAGCGACTAATTCCATCCTCCGCCTGATTCGCCCCGGCCGAACTCCGTCTGAACCAGGACGTTTTTCCCGAGGCTGCCACTCACTGACAACGGGCTAGGAACCACTAGCCACTGTTTTACGGAGGAACTCCAATGACTACCAAGACCATGACCGCCGCTTCCGCCGCAATGACGATCGGTCCCAAGATCAAGACCGCCCTGCCTGGGCCTAACGCCAAGCGCGTGCTCGAGGGCGATGAGAAATATATTTCGCCGTCTTATACGCGCTCGTATCCGATGGTTGCCAAGAGCGGACGCGGCATCGTCGTGACCGATGTGGACGGCAACGAGTTTTTCGATTTTTCCGCCGGCATCGCCGTAACGTCGACTGGCCATTGCCATCCCGACGTAGTCGCGGCCATTCGCAAGCAGGCGGGCGAACTCATCCACATGTCGGGAACCGACTTCTACTACGAGAACATGGTGGATCTCGGAGCGCGCCTATCGAAGATCGCTCCCATGCCCGGGCCGCATCGCATCTACTACGGGAACTCAGGCGCCGAGGCGATTGAATGCGCTCTGAAGCTCGCCCGCTATCACACCAGGCGCCAGAACGTGATCGCCTTCTTCGGCGCGTTTCACGGACGTACTATGGGGGCTCTCTCGCTGACGGCATCGAAGCCGCAGCAGCGCCGCCGCTTCGCTCCGCTCGTTCCGGGAGTCACGCACGTCCGCTATCCCGATGTTTATCGCGGATGTGTCGGCGGAACGCAGGATGCCGACAACTTCGCGCTTGGCTGCGCGCGGTTCATCGAAGAAAAGCTGTTCAAGACGACGCTGCCGCCCGAGGAAGTCGCCGCCATCTTTGTCGAGCCCGTCCAGGGCGAGGGCGGATATGTTGTCGCACCGACGATCTTCATGCAGGAACTGCGCCGCATCTGCGACCGTCACGGCATCATGCTGGTGGTGGATGAAGTGCAGAGCGGCATCGGCCGCACCGGAAAGTGGTGGGCCGTCCAGCACACGGGAGTCGAGCCCGATATGGTCTGCATGGCGAAAGGCATTGCGTCCGGCATGCCGCTCGGGATCACGATGACGAGGGCTGAGATCATGGATTGGGTTCCCGGCTCGCATGCTTCGACTTTCGGCGGCAATCCGGTCGCGATCGCTGCGGCCTTGGCTACACTCGACGTAATTGAGAAAGAACATCTGCTCGAGAACTCGGCTGAGGTCGGAAATCACATGCTCAAACGCACGGCGGATTGGCCTAAGAAGCTGAAGCTCGTCGGCGACGTGCGCGGGCGCGGCCTGATGATCGGCGTCGACATCGTGAAAGACAAGGTCACCAAGGAATACGCCAATGTCGAACGCGACCACATCGTCGAGATGGCGTTCCAGCGCGGCATCCTGTTCCTCGGCTGCGGGCCGAGCACGGTCCGCATCTGCCCGCCGCTTATTGTCACCAAAGACGAAGCGGACGTTGCCATCGATGTGCTCGAAGAGTGCATCAAGGCCGTCGGTGCGTAAGAAGACTTTTTAAACTACAAAACGGCACGAAGTGTCACGAAGGAATCCTGGGCTGATTCCTTCGTGTAACTTTGTGCCCTTGGTGGTTAAAAGGATTTGCCATTGCTACACTCGCTGCATGCAAGTGAAGATTCTGGGATCGGCCGCTGGAGGCGGATTTCCACAATGGAATTGCGCCTGCCCGAATTGCCGAGCCATGCGCGAGGGAAATTTTCGCGGCAAGAGCCGCACCCAGGCGCAACTTGCAATCTGCGGAGATTCGGGATCATGGTTTCTGCTTGGAGCATCTCCGGACTTGCGCGCGCAGATTGAGGCGACTCCCGAACTTCATCCCCGTGTTTCGACGAACGCCCAAGGAATTCGCTATTCGCCGATCGCCGGAGCAGTTTTGCTCAATGCCGACATCGATCACGTTCTCGGATTACTGTTGCTGCGCGAGTTGCAACCGCTGCGCGTGCATGCCACCAAGTCGATTCGCCGCATTCTGACGAAAGACAACTCTATGTTCGGCATGCTGCAGCGAGTTCCGGGCCAGGTGAGTTGGAACGAGTTCACGCCCGGAACGCAGTTTTCCTTGATTGATCCGGCAGGAAACGATTCGGGCCTTCGCTGCCGCGCCATTCCGATGGGCACGCATTTTCCAGCGTACGTATCGGCTCCGCGGCGTTCGCAACTTTCTCCGCTTGAATCATCGCTTGGATTGATTGTCGAATCGCCATCGAACAAACGACTCGCATACATGCCTGCGGTTCCGCGGATCGACCCGCCATTGCTTCGGCAGTTCGAGTCCTGCGATGTGCTCTTGTTCGATGGAACATTCTGGAGCGATGACGAACTCATCCGCCTCAATGCCAGCGGACAAACGGCGCAGGACATGGGACACGTCCCGATCTCGTCTTCGCAAGGCAGCCTCGCGCAGTTGGCGCAAGTGAAACACCCACGTAAAATCTATATACACGTCAACAACACGAATCCCGTGTTGAACGAAGCTGGTCCCGAATATCGCCAGGTGCGCGACGCAAGCTGGGAAATCGCGGAGGACGGATGGCAGTTCGAACTATAGATACGGCGCAGAATCATGCGCTGCTGACGTTCGACGGATTGCGGGCGCAACTGCGCAGCGTCGGCGAGGAACGCTATCACCACCAGCATCCGTTTCATCTGCTCATGCACGAAGGCCGCCTCAGCCGCGGGCAGCTTCAGGCCTGGGCTTTGAACCGCTATTACTACCAGAGCATCATTCCGATTAAAGATTCGATAATCCTGTCGCGCGGGCCCGATCCGGCTTTTCGCCGCGCATGGCGAAAACGCGTGATCGATCACGACGGCGACGCGCGCAGCGAAGGCGGGATCAAACGCTGGCTGAAACTCGCAGAGGCTACGGGACTCGATCCCGAGCAGGTGAAAGCCGGAACTGGGATTCTTCCTGCCACGCGGTTTGCGGTGAACGAGTATCTGAACATCGTGCGCAGCCGCACTCTTCTGGAAGCGGTCGCGTCGTCGCTGACGGAGTTGTTTTCGCGCGACCTGATTTCCCTTCGCATGGACCGCCTGCGCCAGCATTATCCCTGGCTGTCTGGAGGCCTGGACTATTTTGAAGCACGCCTGACGCAAGCGCCGGAAGACGCGAAGTTTGCGGTGAATTACGTGTATGAAAACGCGCACACGCGGGCCGAACAGGAATTGGCAATCCAGGCCCTTTGCGATAAATGCGACATTCTGTGGGCGCAGCTTGACGCGCTCTATTTCGCGTACGTGCAGCCGGGATGGCCTCCACCGGGCGCGTTCCGCATGGAGGGGGATTGAGCATGGCTCCTCCGTCTGAAACGAGCCAGCCGCGCCTGGCCGCTGGATGCCGCTGGGGCGGCACGGACCAGGATCGGATGATCTTATTCCCCGAGGGCGCAATCAAACTGCAGGGAACGGGGCGGCAGGTATTGGAGCGATGCGACGGCACCCGCACCTTCAGCGAAATCATAACGGAGTTGCAGAAGGAATTTGGAACAACTGATCCGGAGAAGATTCGTTCCGATATTGGCGTCTTCTTGGAGCAGTTGCAGCGGAAACGGATTGTGGATTACTGAATCTGTGTGGCGACTGCT
>Ga0209168_10003083_pt1 | contig 11679 bp, 9 predicted proteins | sample Coa_R1_FD_187156 | JGI IMG/M metagenome (GOLD analysis project Ga0209168, IMG submission 187156) | Surface soil microbial communities from Centralia Pennsylvania, which are recovering from an underground coalmine fire - Coalmine... | ecosystem: Environmental > Terrestrial > Soil > Unclassified ... | reverse complement strand
TCTGCCATCGGCCAACTCGAACCAAGACCGTTTGGCAAGATCCAGCAACATCAGTTTCGAATTCTTGGTGCTCGATGCCGCAATGAACTTCCCGTCGGGCGACCATTGCGGATTTTCGAAATCCTCTGAACCCGCGACCAGTTCGCTCTGACCCTTCTTCAAGTCGAACTTACGAATGCTGGGATGCCGCCAGGGTGGCCAACTGGTGAACACAATCGACTCGCCGTCCGTTGCCCAACTGGGTTGAATTCCGTTTTCATCATGGGGCAGGAGTGGCTTCGGGAGACCGCCTTCTGTCGGCACAATATAGGGCCGGATATCAATTGTCGAACGCAATTTGTTTTCCGTCCGGCGACCACGCTGGATGGTAGCTATCCATCGGTGGAAACGTCAACCGCAGCGCCTCCGTGGCATTCGTTGTTGAGCGCCAGAGAGAGCCATCGGTTTCGTTACGGTAAACCACCCACCGGCCGTCGCGCGAGAAATCAAGGTGCCGCGCCGGACCGCCCGCGAGATATGGTACGAAGTTCTGCGTTCCTAGGTCGTAGGAGCCTCTGTTCCGGATCAACGCGGAAACGACCGAACTCCAGTAAGTGCTTGAGATCGCTGTCCATAGCGAGAATTAAGAACTATTGAGAACTTATTGATCGCCCCTTGAGGACTTGCGAGCTCCCGCAGGAGCACGATGCTTGCGTGGGGCTGCCACGGAACCAAACGTCGAAAGCAATTTAGCACGATTTCAGCACCCGGCAAAGCTGGGGGTCGAGGATTCGTGTCGCCTAAAACAAACAAGTTGGAATTTGCTATGGGGCACCCAGCGAGATGAACCACGGATGGGATTAGCTCGCGTGGGATCTGAGATTCGGAAGTCGCAAACAAAAGCAGACAAAAAGGATGGTCAAGTCATGAACAACGAAACAAATGTTTCCTGTCGAAGGGATCGGGTGATTCGACGCGCCGCCGGAATTACGCTTCTGGTACTGGCGGCATTCTCCAGTTTTGCGGGGGCACAAAGCTGGATCGCAGCGCCTCCGTTCGAAGGTAGCGGTGCCGGTACCGCTATCCTGCGCCCCGACGGTTCGGTACTTGTTCAGGAGCTGAACGAACCGGCCAGTCAAGGCGGCGTCGCAACCGGCAACTGGTACATCCTGGACCCGGATGAAAATGGAGTCTATTCCACGGGGACGTGGCACTTTCTGGCGCCACCTTCATTCAGTTACGCACCTCTGTACTTTGCTTCGGCCGTGCTTCCCGATGGACGGGTCCTTCTTGAAGGTGGGGAATATGACTTCTCATTGAAGGATGACACCACTCAGGGCGCAATCTTGAACCAGAACAACATCTTCAAGTCCGTCGCGCCACCCGCGGGTTGGAGCAAAATTGGCGATGCCCCAAGCGTTGTTCTGCCCAATGGTAACCTGATGCTCGGCGACTGTTGCTCTTTCCAGCAGGCGCTTTTTGATGCCGAGACGCTCACCTGGTCCAGCACGGGCAATGGAAAGCTCGATACGAATTCTGAGGAAGGCTGGACGCTGCTGCCCGACGGCGATGTCTTAACCTTGGATACACAGAACTTCCGCGGCGCAGAGCTCTATCACTACAAAACGGGCAATTGGACGTCAGCGAAGGAGGTGCCATTTCCTGGCCTGACGCAAGTATGCCAAGCGGGAACGGTTCCCGAAATTGGGCCAGCCGTACTGCGTCCTGATGGGACCGTGTTCGCAACCGGTGCGAACGGCTTCACCATGATCTACAATTCCAAGACCGGCAACTGGTCGAAGGGCCCGATATTTCCAAGCGCCAATGGCTTTCAGTTCGGAGTAGCTGACGGCCCCGCAGCTATCGTGCCGAATGGACACGTGCTCGTCATGGCGTCCAGCATCGGCCCCTGTTACCAGACGGGCGCTTTGTTCTACTCGTTTGACGGCACCCACCTGAATTCGGAGCCACTGCCGCCCAACTCGGGGAATGAAGTATCTTTCGATGGACGAATGGTCGTACTGCCCACTGGGAAAATCTTGTTTACTGACGGCACGCAAGACGTCGAAATCTATTCTCCTGTCGGCTTAGCCCAGAGTTCGTGGGCACCAACCATTACTTCATTCCCGTCTACGGTCACTCGCGGCAAAACCTACACTCTCAAAGGAACCCAGTTCAACGGTCTTTCGCAAGGGGCCGCTTATGGGGACGACGCGCAGTCGGCGACTAATTTCCCGTTGGTGCGCGTTAGGACCAACGCTGACGGGCACGTTAGGTTTTACCCAACCAAGAACTTTAGTTCGGGCGTCGCTACAGGAAGCGCGATCGTATCGACACAGTTCGTTGTTCCGGGCGACGCAGAAACAGGCGCCGCTACTCTTGAGGTCGTGACCAACGGCATTGCATCAAAGTCGGTAAAAATCACTGTAGAGTAATCCCGCAGCTCTGACTCTCTGGCGCGAACCAATTTGAGCGAGAAGCGAAATCTTCTCGCTCTTTTATTTCTTCGTCAGATTCAGCGTGACTGACGAAGAATAGAATGCGATCTTGCGAACGCGGCCTATGTGACGGCTAAGCTATTTTTTCTCAGGCGCGAACGCCAGCAGCACGTTCCCATCCATCGCGTTGGTGTATCCCGTATTCACATACAGAACGCCGTCGACGATCGTTGGACCCGACGCGTTCATCGATCCGCCGTGAGCTCGGACACCATTCGTCGTCTGGAATTCCTGCGCCGTGTCGAAATCCCAAAGAACGGACCCATCGTGAGTGTCGTATGCGCGCAGATGACCATCCAGCGATCCTGAAAATACAACTCCCGGGATTGCCGTCGGAGGCGCCATTTGAGCGGCACTGCATCCGTACTTTCCCAAACACGCCGGTTTGTCTGGATCGACACGCCAGACTTGCTTCCCATTCCGTAGATCGAGCGCGAATAGTCCGCCTCCCGCCAGCGGATTGTCGAAGTCGAAGTCGGACAATGGAAAATAGGCGTAACGACGATCGGCGGCCCCTCCCCACTCGATACCGCCCAGTGGACCTCCGCGCCCTATACGCGCTTGCCACAACACTCGTCCTCGTTTGTCTGGATCGATCCCGTATACCACTCCCGACTTCTGCGCCACGACGATCATCTCTCGTCCACTGGTTAGTCTCTGCAGCATTGGAGGGGCGCCGAAATCATAATCGTCGCCCCGGCGATCGGGGCAGTTATCTTTCTTCTCTGCGACGCAGCCGCTGTTCCACAGATCCTTTGGCGTGAATTGATGCCACCACAGTTTCTTGCCATTGTTCATGTCAAGCGCGATCACGGCGTCGGACAGGCTTGTCGCCGGACTCGAATAGTTGTTTCCCGTCGTGATGTAAAGAGCGTGTCGCTTCAAATCCGCAGTCGGAGTGGACCACACGGCTGCGCCCGACGGTCCAAAATATTGGACGCCTTGGGCATTCTTGCGCGTCGGCATGGGCGTGTCGTCGATGGTGTACGCCTTCCATATCTGCTTGCCCGAGGACGTGTCGAGCGCAACCACGCTGCCGCGAAACGTGCAACAGGGATAATCCGGATCAGCCGATGCTCCTTCCTCTCCCGAGGACACCGGAACGTACAGCGTTTTCGATACCAGCAACGGCGATCCGGTGATTCTCGCCGCCGGATGTGGATCGGCATGAACCTGCCAGAGTAAGGAGCCGTCATCCACTTTCAACGCGTAAATGGTTCCGTTGGTATCGCCGAAAAAAGCCGCCGTCCCGCTATTGCCGATTGAGACCGCGGTTTTCACCGTCGCTGACGCCTTGAATGTCCACCACAAACATCCCGTGGCGGAATCCAGCGCGTACACCGTGCCATCCTCGCTGCCGACAAACAAGCGACCCTTGAATGCGGTGGGCTGTCCGTAGGTCGCAGCCACGCCGGAAAATCCAAATGCCCATTTCAGCTTGAGGCCTGCCACTTGCTCTCGCTTGAATCCGGCGGCCGTGGCGGATTGAAACCGCCGGTTAGTCGGATCGCCTCCCCATCCGCTCCACACTGGCGGATTCGGTGGTGGATCCAGATCTCTCGCGCAGTAGGCTGAGCTCGACTTTGAAGCCGCCACTGCGGGCGCGGCCAGATAATCGGCGATGGCATTCTTCTTCTCTTGGGAAAGAAATTTCCCCTGCCATCTCATGCGTCCCGACTTCAGCGCGGCAAGAATTGTTTCCCTGCTCATCTGGTGGAGCGCCTCCGGCACCGGAGCCCGCATATCGTTATCGTCGCGATGACACGACGCGCACTTCTGTTGGAACAATGCTGCGCCGTCGATTTGCGGATGCCGGCCTCTCGAGCAACCGCTGAGGAGGCCGAGAGCTGCGAAATTCGCGCCGACCACGACAAGTACGAAACAACGCGCCGCGCCCCCGCTCCACGAACTGCCCCTGTATTGTTTTCTCATCTATCTTTTGTCTTTGCTCATGAGACGGCGTCTTCAAACTAAAACCGAGCCATTTAGATGGCGGAAACGTCGCTCAGGAATGCAGCGCCGAGGTAAAGAAGATTAAAGTTTTGTGCAACCTCTGACGGTCGCCCGTGGGGCAGGCGACTTTACGCGCCGTTTTTGCAAAGGGTAGGGGATTCTGAGTTTCTAACAATCCACTGAGAACTCTGATTACCCCACCCTTCCCGCGTAGTTTGCGGGAGGGTGGGGCAGCCAGCGTCTGTCTACGGATCGTAGACCGATGTATGCATGCCGGAGCGCCGTGCCGCTTCCTGCATCATCTCCAGTTTTCGCTTCTGCTGATCGAGCATCTCCTGCATCTGCGCTACGCGTTGCATCTGGCGTCCCTGATACCGGTTGAACGGCCCCTCCGATTGCACGGTGCTGTTCGAATGCATCAATGCATTTGCCTGATCGATCCGCGCCTGCAGATCCGCGACGCGGCTTTCCTGTATCTGAATACGTTCGCGCCACTGATTGCCCGCGTGCTGCTCTGCCACAAGCTGCTGATTCAACCGCTGGTCCGGTCGATTGTTATAGGGTCGGCTCACGCCGGACACCATCGTCATCGGGTCAGACGCTTCCGGCTCCGGAATCCCGGTCGAATTGTCCGGGAGGTCCGCATTCGTGATCGTTTTTGGTTTCGTCCCGGAAGTCTGCTGCTCCTGTTGCTTCTCACGATTCGCCCGCGCTATGTCCCCGAGCGACTGCCCGGACTGCCCAAACGCGCTCACGTTCAGCAATGCGGCGATTACAAGTATGCGGCGCATGGATCCTCCTGCTGTTCTTGGTAACCAACAATGGCCAACGAACGACGAACAACCGACCGTTCCATGTGTCCCTCGTCTAGGTGTTCTCTAGTAAGAAGAACCCAGCCGACCCACGCCTGTCGCGACCCGAAGGTGTACGTGCGCGCAGGCGAACGGGCACCAGCCAGTGTCCGAACGATCCATGTCCCAGCGTGCCAGGCATATGCAAGTCGTGTAGACTCAGCCGGCACATACGCCGGCCTTGATTTCCGGTCGATTTTTCCAGGGCCAAGACTCTTTTTGAAGGGTTGCAGCGTAAAGGGCCAGCCTAAATGGAACCAGAACAGGAAGCTGGTTTCCTGTCCGGCTGCTGAGCAACAAAATTTCCCATTTCTGATCAAACGCGCGGCACAGAGGATGGGGATCAAATCCTCACAACTGCAGTAGTCTGACGTTAGAAATAATCCGGACACGTGGAGACGCGTGCGGTTCTATCTCTCGAGCCTGAGACCGCGTTTTAGTGGTGTACAGGGGCAAGGTCACTCCTCACGCAGCAAGACCATCGGATCAATCGACAGGGCACGTCGTGCTGGAATGCACGTAGCGATTAGGCCCAGCATTGCCATGGCCACCACAACGCCAGTTAATACCAATGGGTCGCGAGGAGTTGCCTCGAGGACGATGAAAGCGAGCAGTCGGCTCGCCAGAATTCCCAGCAGCAGCCCAGCGGCCGAACCAAAAGCTAGCAATCGGAAGGCCCGTCCCAAGGCCGCCTTTAACACTTCCTTACGCTGCGCGCCAAGGGCAACGCGAATGCCCAACTCGCGCACTCGCTTGCTGACGGAATATGCCGCCATCCCAAAGATGCCCGTGATCGCCAGCAGGGCCCCGATTCCGCCCATCACGCCCAGCGTGATCGTTGCCATCTGAGCCGGAAATAGAACGGTTACCATTTCGTCGTAGCGAGTTTCGATCTCAACCGGCAAGGCCGCATCCAGTCCATGCAGCGTGTTTCGTATCGCAGGGCCCAAAATTCGGTGGTCTCGGCTGGATCGCACGACGAGAAAACCGGCGCCGGCGGGCGATTGCAGAATGGGAAGAAAGACGGCCCTCTGCGGATCTTCTGTCAGACTGCTGTACTTACCATTTTCCGTGACACCCACCACTTGCACGCGAGTTCCATCCGGCATTTTGAAATAGCTGCCAATCGCTCTTTCGGCGGAGCCGAAGATCCTGCGCGCAGATTCGAGATTCACTACAGCAACGCGCGTCGCACTCTTATCGTCATGCCAGGTGAAATCGCGGCCCCGGAGCAACGTCGTGCCTTCGGCGCGAAGGTAATCAGGAGAAACGTGGAACAGGTACACGTTGGCGACGGCATTGGCAGGCCGCAGATCAGTCGTTTGATCGCTGAAGACATCGGCCGACTGGGTATCGTTTAGAAGAAGCGGATCGCTTAATCCAACTGCTTCTACGCCCGGGATGCCGGCCACCGCATCGAGCATGCGCTTCTGCATGGGCGGCACCTGATCGCCAATGTACCCAGCCATGTGCAAGTCGGCATTTACCAGCAGGGCGTTCTGCGGTTCAAAGCCAAAATGGGCGTGCAGAGAGCGCGACAAGCCGCGGAAGGCAACCATCGAGGACGTAACCAGCACCGCGCAAATCGCAATCTGCACCGCCAGGAGAATGTCCCGAGCAGTGGCGCGCCGCCCAGTTCTTGCTGTTGCTCCCGCTTTGACAACCTCGTAGGGATTGCTGCGCAGCACCTGGCTTATAGGAACCGCACCAAAAAGAAATCCGCTGAGGAGGCTCAACATAAGAGCGACAGCATAAACGGCAGCATCCGGGTTTACCGGTGAGTGTACGGGGAAGTTTCCGAATGGCTGCCATTGACTCAGCCATCGTAGCAATACCGAAGCCGCCCACAGTCCGGAGGCGCCGCCGGTGAGCGAAACCACCAAAGCTTCGCTAAAAAGACCGCGCATGATGCGTTGACGACTTGACCCGAGCGCGAGCCGCAAAGCCACTTCGCGAGAACGATCGGCAGCGCGCGCGGCGAACAGACTGCCCAGGTTGGCGCAGGCGGCCAGCAGGATCAGTCCGGCCATGACCATCAATCCCGCAAGGAATGCCCTAAACGGAGGCAGAAACTGATCACCAAAAAGGCTGGGCCGCGCCAAAGAAAAACTCATTTGGCCATCGTCCTTGCTATAGGTCCTGCCCAGATACGCCGCAACGGAGGCCAGGTCAGCAGTCGCTTCGGCTGGAGTGATCCCGGTTCTCAGGTGCCCCATTACCTGCATGAGAGAGCGATTACCGCGGTCGTCGAGGTAATTCGTACCCTCTACTTGCTCACATTCCACTATCGGCACGAAGAAATTAGGAGACAAAAACACTAATGTCCCGCGAAACATGGGCGGCGTGACGCCGATGATCGTGAAGGGATGCTTGTTGACCTCGACGACGCGCCCCAATACCCCGCGATCATCATGAAAATGGGAGTGCCAGTAGGCGTAACTGAGCACTATGTAAGGAGCACTGTTCGGGCCGCCTTCGTCGGAAGCATGAAAAAAGCGCCCGAGATAAGGCTGAATCTGAAGCGCATCGAAGTAGTTTCCGCTCGCCTCTAAGCCCCAAGTCGGCGTTGGACTTTCACCGGTGTCGAGTGCCACCTGTGCGATGTTGTAGGCCGCAAGATCCTCAAAGCTGTGGTTGCGGTCACGTAAGTCGAGATAGTCGGGATAAGAGTGGTTGGTGTCTTTCTGGATCGTGCGTTGAAGAGAGTAGAGACTTTCAGGTTGTGGGATATTGAGCGGGCGCAGGATCAACCCATTTAATACGCTGAACACGACAGCGTTCGCGCCAATCGCCATCGCCAGCGTTAAAACGGCGCTGATCGTAAAGGCTGGAGATTTGCGCAACTGGCGCAATGCATAACGGAGATCCTGAACCAGCACCGTCATAACACAACCTCCTCACGCAAGAATGGACGCGAGACGTGTGTTGGCGTTGACCGCAATTTTCCTACCATCATCACAGAACTGCAAAGCACGGATTACAAAGGCACCGGAGGTTGAACGCACAGAGACGGTAGTAAAAGGAAATGTTCGCTTGCAAAAGCCCTTGTCCGGAAGCGGACAGCATGAGGGAATGCATCTTCTGATTTTCCACAGCCGGCGACAGAAAAATCCAACTCCTTTGTGATATCCGACCTTGACTGAGGATATAGACAGCGCACAATGGCCTCGTGCACTGTCGCATCGCAGACTGTTCGAGACAAGCAGGCGGTTCCAGGCTTCCAGCGCAACGCCGTCGCGGCAAGTCCTTTCGTTTTAACATTTTGCTACTAACTCCTTATTTCACAATATTTTGCGATTTCCAACGGGGCTGTCCATCAAAACGCAGTCATTTTGATTCAGTCGGTTACAGTCATCGCGATATTTAGGAGTAACATGTACAGAGCAGTTAAGTTGTTTGATTGCAATATTTTGTCCGCAACTCCTTATTTCCCAATATTTTGCAGACGAAAGTGTAGACTCTGATCGGCTAACCCTCTTGGATCCAATATTTTAGGTTCCCTGGCTAAAAATGACCGATATGCACAAAACGATTTTTTCCCGCAGTCTAATTTAGCGTTGCGAAAAATGGAAAGGATTCATGTCAAAACCACTCATCTTAAAAGCACTCATCTTTAGATCATTTCTTGGTTTCGCCATTCTGCTACCTGTCGTCGTTCAAGCTCAAACCATCACTTGGGCCAACCGCACCTGGAAGGTCACGAGCGGAGGCATGGCTGGCGTAGCGCCGGGAAATCCCGCCAATGTCACCATCGACGCTAAAGGATATTTGCATCTCAGCATCGTCCATCGCAAAGGGAAGTGGACGGCCTCCGAAGTCTTCACCAGCGACGACTTTGGCTTCGGAACGTATCAATGGGTGGTCGAAGGCAAAGTCTACGATATGGATCCTACTACTGTGCTCGGACTCTTCCCCTATGGCCCCACTCATCACTTTGGCGGCGATGCGGAGAACGAAATCGACATCGAGTTCTCGCAGTGGAATAAAACTTGTCACGGCTGCAACGCCGACTTTACCGTCTATCCGTCGACCGGGAATCGCAAGCCCAAGGGCGTCTCCGCCTGGGAAGACAATTTCCACGTAAGCGGCGGAACCGTCACCACCGCGAGGATGCAATGGTTCCCGGACCACATTATCTTTACGCTTATGGATGGTGCTCACCCGGTTGGAGCGACAGCCAACGTGATCAAGACTGAAACTTACTCGTCTGACGCGACCAACATTCCGCATGTCGCGATTCCCGTCGGCATCAATCTCTGGTGTTTCAAGCAGACGCCGGCCAAGGATCAGTCCGTGATCATTCGCGACTTTCAGTTCGTTCCCCAGTGAGTGAAGCACCCCGGGTAGAGAAGATATAAGCAGTTGCGGTTACGGCTTGATCCAGCCCACGGTGGTTTCATGCGCGCCGCATTTTAAGCAAGTGTTGATGTCGAGATTGCAATCGAAGATAGCTCGTCCTCCGCAACAGCCGCATCTGCCGCGTCGTGGGACTTTGCCTAAAGCACGCCCCGATTTCGATTTCGGAGAATCGGCAGAAGAAAGCTTCGAATGTTTAGGATTTTCCGGCCATAAGCGGCGAAGGCCCATATCGGTCCTTTCGTTCCAGGAGAGTTCAGAAGGGCCCATAATTCGGACGGCGCCCAATGTACTCCCGCTGCCTCTGTGCTTATTGGAAATCGATCATGTCTCTGTGACTAAGGTAACCGTCGGGGTGACGCTCGAGGTCGACTGTCACGCCAACAGATTCATCTGCGGGCTGTTTTCGCCATCTTCCGCCGGATCGGCGAACCTTCGCAGCTCCGGATACTTCCGGATCAGCGTCGGCGGCGCAGGCACCCGCTTGCCGCTGATCATCGACTTCAATTCGATCGCGTTCACTCCGGCTTTGCTTTCGAAATGATTGTTCGTGATCACGTAGGTGGTCTGCGCCTTGTGCGCAACGTTCTCGATGCGCTCTTTCCAGTCTTCCAGTTCGCGTTCTTTGTAGAGATAGTTGTAGCGGTCGTTGCGATTCTCGGAGTCGAACCACTGATCGTAGTTGCGTCCATGCAGGCGCACGTAGGCGATCGGCGCGGTCACGTGTTCGGTGGGCGCGAGCGACTTGCCCATCACCGGCTGATCGATATTGCAGAAGGCGACATTCTGGCGCGCGAACTCGGCGAGCGTTTCCGCATTGTTCCAGCTCGAATCCCGCACCTCGACCACTCGCGGGTACTCGATGAACTGCCGCAGCAATCGCTCGAGGTATTCGCGATTCAGTGATGTGTTCTTGAACGAAACTGGAAACTGGATCACAAGCGCTCCCAGCTTGCCTTCGTTCGCCAGCGAATCGAGGCCCTCGCGAGTCTTGATCTCATCTTCGTCCGTCGGACGGATGGTCGCCGCCGATGTCGGTTCCATCACCGCGATCGGCGAATGCGTGAACGCCTTATAAAGCTTGGCGGTAAACAAAAAGTTCGGATTGATGGCCGCCACTCTCTTCGACCAAAGCTTCCCCAACTCGGGCTTTAGTGGTCCGTAGAACGAAGTGTTGATCTCGGCCGTATCGAAGAAGCGTGCCAGATATTCCAGCGGATGCACCTTCCGTCTCTGCATTCCGGGCGGGTAGAAGATGCCTTCCCAATCCTTGTAAGACCAACCGGCAGTGCCGATGCGGATCGAGGTTGCCGCAGAAGTCTCTCCGGTTGTATGTTCCGGTGGACCGTCGGAGGCCGGACGATCAGTAGGAGGGCGGTCCGACGAAAGACGATCTGGATCGGCAGGTTCCATCGGCAAGAGCAGGCAGCACCAACCGGAAGCGTAGCACAGGAAGTGGTGACGAAAGGAACCTTGTGGCCGATTACCGGAATGTGAAAGATTCTTCCGATATGCGCAAAATGCTCTTCTTGGCGGTGGTGCTTTGCCTGACGGTATTACAGATTGCTGTTTGCTCTGGTCAGGAATCATCGGATGCCGCCAACATTCGGACTTTGGAACTCAAAGTCGCCGATTTGTATAAGCAGCGGCAGGTCGACTCGTTCGCGAACCTTCTCGACGACGATTTCGTCATCACGTTTGAAGACGGCAGCACCTACAGCAAGACCGGATATCTCGCCTACAGCACCAGTTCGTCGACTCGCGTGGAGACCGTCGAAATCTCCGAAATGCGAATCCGGATGCACGGCGACGCCGCGGTCGTCACGGGCGTCTATCACGAAAAAGGGGTCGACAACCAGAAAGCCTACGATTATCACGACCGCTTTACCGACGTGTGGATGAAGAAGTCGGGCAAGTGGCGCCTGATCGCCGCCCACTACTCGGTTCCCAGCAAGTGATGCTGGTGTCCCGCTATTCATTCAAAGTATGAATCGCTGCCATTCGTAACACTCGCGTCTCTCTATTGCAGAAATTTTATATAA
>Ga0209168_10003080_pt1 | contig 11684 bp, 11 predicted proteins | sample Coa_R1_FD_187156 | JGI IMG/M metagenome (GOLD analysis project Ga0209168, IMG submission 187156) | Surface soil microbial communities from Centralia Pennsylvania, which are recovering from an underground coalmine fire - Coalmine... | ecosystem: Environmental > Terrestrial > Soil > Unclassified ... | reverse complement strand
CGGCGAAGGGGACGACGAAGAGGACGGCGAAGGGGACACCGAACCGGCCGGGGCCGCAGTAGCGCCGTCCGTTCCGTCCAATTCCGCGACCCGGCCGCCGACGGCGGGATCCCACGGTACGGCGGGTGGTGTCTCGTGCCTGACCGTGGCCAGCAGGGCGGTGATGTCAGCCATGATGGCAGCCGTGGCGGCCTGCAGCGTCGAGGCGCCGAGCCGCTGGCCGGCCCACGCCGACAGGTCCACCGGCGGCCCGGCCACCATCTGGACCGTCTTGCGCGGCCACAGGTGCGCCTTCTTGGTGCCGTAGGGGAGGATGTGCTGCGCGCCCCACTGCGCGATCGGGATCACCGGCGCCCCGGTGGTCAGGGCCAGCCGGGCGGCGCCGGTCTTGCCCACCATCGGCCACAGGTCCGGGTCGCGGGTGGCGGTGCCCTCCGGGTAGACGATCACCGCGTCGCCGTTGCGCAGCGCCCGCTCGGCCTGCTTGAGCACCAGGCCGGCGTCGCCGCGGCCGCGGTACACCGGCAGCTGCCCGAACTTGTACAGCAGCCACCCGACCACCTTGACCTCGAAGATGCCCGACTTGATCATGAACACCGGGTACCGGCGCGCGTAGCCGTCGCTGAACAGGGCGATCGCGGGCCAGTCGGCGTAGGACATGTGGTTCGGGGCCAGGATGATGCCGCCGGTCTTCGGAATGTTGTCCCGGCCCGACCACTTGAACCTGATCAGCGCGCGCAGCCCCGGGTGCAGGATGATCTGCGAGAACAGCCGCCAGCCTCGGGAGTAGCTCCACTCGCGGCGGACCGTAGGCTGGTCACCCGTGCTCATAGCGTCAGTCTCCTGGTTCAGGTGCTCTGGTGTCGAGGCAGGATCAACCATATGACCGATAACGCGCTGATCACCTGGTCAGTGCTGATCCCCGTCAAGGTCCTCACCCAGGCCAAGTCCCGGCTGGCCGGGCTGGCCGGCCCGCGCCGTGGCGAGCTGGCCCTGGCCATGGCCTGCGACACGGTCACCGCCGTACTCGAAACCGCCCGGGCGATCGTCATAACCGACGACCCGGTGGCGGCGGCCGCCCTCACAGAACTCGGCGCGCAGGTGATCCCCGACGAGCCGCGCGACGGCCTCAACGCGGCGCTGCGGCACGGCGCCGCCGTCGCCGCGAGAAGCTGGCCGAAATCCGGGCTGGCCGCGCTGTCCGCCGACCTGCCCGCGCTGCGCCCGCTCGAGCTGGCCCGCGCCCTCCAAGCGGCCGCCAACTGGCCGAACGCCTTCGTGGCCGACGCCGCCGCCGACGGCACCACGCTGTACACCGCGGCGCCGGGCGCGGCCTTCCGCCCCGCTTTCGGCCTGGCCAGCCGGAGCAGGCACGCGGCGCACGGAGCCGCCGAACTCCAGCTCAGCAACATCCCCGGCCTGCGCCGGGACGTGGACACGCCCGACGACCTGCGCGACGCCGCCGAACTCGGCCTCGGCCCGCGCACCGCTCCGCTCGCGGCCGAACTCCTCAGATGTGCACCACGGGGCAGGTGAGCGTCCTGGTGATGCCGGGCACGGCCTGGATCTGAGTGGTGACGAGCCGGCCCAGGTCGTCCACGTTGTCGGACTGGGCCCGCACGATGACGTCGTACGGGCCGGTGACGTCCTCGGCCTGCGTGACGCCGGCGATCTTACCGATGTGCGTGGCCACGTCGGCGGCCTTGCCCACTTCGGTCTGGACGAGGATGTAAGCCTCCACCATGAGGTCCTCCCAGGGCTATTGCGGGACAGGTGGCCCTGCTGGATCACGCTACCGTAGTGGTGCAGACCAATGACACCTACGGCCCATGACACCGACGGGAGAGCGCCATCGCCGCCGACGAGCAGACCGTGGCCGCGTTGGGGGAGTTCGGCCTGATCGCGGCGCTGTCAGGATGGCTGCCGCGCGACCCGCGCGCGCTGGTCGGGATCGGCGACGACGCGGCGGTCCTGGCCGCCCCCGACGGCCGCGTGGTGGCCAGCACGGACTTCCTGCTCGAGGGACGGCACTTCCGCCGCGACTGGTCCTCCGGGGCCGACGTGGGCGCCAAGGCCGCGGCCCGCAGCCTGATCGACGTCGCGGCCATGGGCGCGCTGCCCACCGGCCTTCTGGTCGCGCTGGCCGCCCCGCCCGACCTGCCGGTGGCCTGGGCCCGCGACCTGACCGCGGGCCTGGCCGCCGAGTGCGCCCGGGCCGGCGCGACGGTGGTCGGCGGGGACACCGCGCGCGCGGAGTCCGTCCTGCTCGCCACGACCGTCCTGGGCGACCTGGCCGGCCGGGCCCCGGTGCTGCGTTCCGGCGCCGGCCCCGGCGATCTGGTCGCCGTCACGGGCTCGCTCGGCCGCGCCGCCGCGGGCCTGGCCCTGCTGGAGGCCGGCGTTCCCGACGGCCCCCTGCAGGCCGCCCACCGCCGCCCCGAACCGCCGTACGACGCGGGCCCGCAGGCCGCCGACCTGGGCGCCACGGCCATGATCGACGTCAGCGACGGCCTGCTCGCCGACCTCGGCCACGTCGCGGCGGCCAGCGGCGTCCGCATCGACCTCTCATCGGACCGGCTGAGCCCCGGCGACGACCTGCGGGCCGCGGCCAGAGTTTTTTTCGGCCGAACGGGCCGTGGTTCGGGCCCACCGGACCAGCTCGCCCAAACCCGACTGACACTGTCCTGGGTGCTGACCGGCGGCGAGGATCACGCCCTGGCCGCCACGTTCAAGCCGGACGTGGCCCTGCCCCCGAGCTGGACCGTGATCGGCACAGTGCGCCACGGCCAAGGCGTCCTGGTGGACGGCCGGGAATGGGCCGGGTCAGCCGGCTGGGATCATTTCGCTGGCTAGCGCGGGAGCTTGCCCGCCTTGATGCAGGAGGTGCACACGTACACGCGTGAGGGCGTGCCGCCCACGACGACGCGCTTGCGCTGGATGTTGGGGTTGAAACGGCGCGGAGTGCGGCGGTGGGAGAACGAGACGTTTTTGCCGAAGCCCGGCCCCTTACCGCACACGTCGCAGACGGAAGCCACGGTTCGCTCCAGAGGGAAGTAGGTACGGATCCGCTCACCAGCGGATCAGGCAGCCGTCGAAGCTTACCCGATCCCCCCGGCCGGGCGCGAACCGCGCGCAATGTCCGCCCGGTTTCCTATGCTGCCAGGTGTGACCACGCTCCGCGAACCGCTGACCCGGGCGCTCGGTCCCAGGACCGCCAAGCTGCTCGAGAGCGCCTTCGACATGGCCACGGTCAGCGACCTGCTGCGGCACTACCCGCGGCGCTACTACACCCGCGGCGAGCTGACCGACCTGTCCAGCCTCCGCGAGGGCGACCACGTCACAGTGCTGGCCCGCATCGACCACGTCAGCCTGCACCCGATGGCTCACGGCGGTCCCAATAAGCGGGGCGAGGTGATCATCACCGACGACCGGGCCAAGCTGATGCTGACCTTCTTCTTCCGGTCCACCCGGTCCTTGTTCAGCATCAGGCAGCTCAAACCCGGCCTGGTCGGCATGTTCGCGGGCACCGTGTCCAGCTTCCGCGGCCGGCTCCAGCTCATCCACCCCGAGTACGAGCTGCTGCCCGGCGCCCCGCCCAACGCCGACCTCACGCCGGAACTGGCCGCCGAGTTCGCCGCCGAGCTGATCCCGGTCTATCCGGCCAGCGCCAAGGCCAGCTCGTGGGTCATCTCGAAGTCGATCAAGACCGTCCTGGACACCGTGGACGTGGGGGAGGACCCGCTGCCCGCCGACCTGCGGGAACGGTACGGGCTGTACGGGCGGGCCGAGGCCATCCGGGCCATCCACCGCCCGCTGGACTGGGCCGACCGCAAGCGCGCCGTCGACCGGCTCAAGTGGGACGAGGCGTTCCTGCTGCAGGCCGCGCTGGCCCAGCGCCGGATGGCGGCCGCCGCCCTGCCGGCCATGCCGCGCCCGCACGTCGACGGCGGCATCGCCGACGAGTTCGACGCGCAGCTCCCGTTCACCCTGACCGAGGGCCAGGTGGCGGTCGGCGAGACCATCGCCACCGACCTGGCCTGCGCCTACCCGATGCACAGGCTGCTGCAGGGCGAGGTCGGCTCGGGCAAGACGGTGATCGCGATCCGGGCCATGCTCCAGGTGGTCGACGCGGGCGGCCAGGCCGCGTTGCTGGCCCCGACCGAAGTCCTGGCCCAGCAGCACTACCGCTCGGTCACCGCCATGCTCGGCCCGCTGGCCCAGCGGGGTCAGCTGGGCGGCGCCGAGCACGCCACCGGGGTGGCGCTGCTCACCGGGTCGGTCAGCGCGGGCGCCAGGCGTTCGGCCCTGTCCGACGTGTTCACCGGCGACGCCGGGATCGTGATCGGCACCCACGCCCTGCTCGAGGACCGGGTCCAGTTCGGCGACCTGGGCCTGGTGGTCATCGACGAGCAGCACCGGTTCGGCGTCGAGCAGCGCGACGCGCTGCGGGCCAAGGCCGCCGACAACCGGCCGCACGTGCTGGTCATGACGGCCACGCCCATCCCCAGGACGGTGGCCATGACCGTCTACGGGGACCTCGAGACCTCGACCCTGACCGAGCTGCCCGCCGGGCGGTCGGCGATCGCCACCCACGTGGTGCCCGCGGCCGACAAGCCGCACTTCCTGGAGCGGGCCTGGGCCCGGGTCCGGGAGGAGGTCGAGCGCGGCCGGCAGGCCTACGTGGTGTGCCCGCGCATCGGCGACGGCCCGGACCCGGACGAGTCCGAGTACGCCGGCCAGGACGACTTTTCCGATATGGAGCCGACCACCGTCGACCTGAGCCACGGGGTTCCGCGCAGCGTCACCAACGTCGGCCGGCGTCAGCCGCTGTCGGTGCTCGACGTGGCCGCCACGCTGGACGCGGGCCCGCTGTCCGGGTTGCGGCTCGGCATCCTGCACGGCCGGCTGCACCCGGAGGAGAAGGACCGGGTGATGCGCGCGTTCGCCGCGGCCGAGATCGACGTCCTGGTCGCCACGACCGTGATCGAGGTCGGCGTCGACGTGCCGAACGCCACCGTGATGGTCATCATGGACGCCGAGCGGTTCGGCGTGTCCCAGCTGCACCAGCTGCGCGGCCGGGTCGGCCGCGGCCGCGCGCCGGGCCTGTGCCTGCTGGTCAGCGAGGCGCTGCCCGACACTCCGGCCCGGGAGCGGCTCGACGCGGTGGCCGCCACCCTGGACGGCTTCCAGCTGTCCCGCCTGGACCTGGAGCAGCGCCGGGAGGGCGACGTGCTCGGCGCGGCCCAGGCCGGCCGCCGCTCCAGCCTGCGCCTGCTCCAGCTGCTCAAGGACGAGGACCTGATCGGCCAGGCCCGCGGCGAGGCCACCGAGGTCATCGCGGCCGACCCGGACCTGGCCCGCCATCCCGCCCTCCGCGAAGCCATCGAAGAGCTCCTCGGCGTCCAGGCCGAATACCTCGACAAGACCTGACGCGATCGTCCGGCGCCTATCCCAAAAGGGCTAATAGCCCGTACCGGCCCAATGTCCTTTATGGGAATTAACGGACTTTACACATTGGTCGTTTCCCCAGGTCATCCTACGTGCGTCGATGCGCGTCATGTAGGTGAGGGGGAGGGATATGGCGGGAAGTTCGCGATCGGTGCGCGGCGAATAAACGTTGCTTCGTATCGCATTCAGGCAAATGCGGCACTACTGGCCGAATAGTCCAGATTCATGCGGTGCGCCTGGCGGCGAGCGTCCCCGGTATCACGAGCCCGGACCCAGCGAAGGGCGGGGAAATGAACGACATCTCGATGAATAACGCCTACGGCTCCGATGGCGGGTTGCAGGTAACCCCCCTGCCCCCGCAGCGCCGCTCCGGGCGCGCCTCGGACGCTGCCATGCCGCTCCGTCTCGTGCAGGTGTACCTGACGCCGGTGATCGACGAGTTCCTCCGGCAGGCGCGGTCCACGGCGATCGTGCAAGGCCTCGACGTGTCGGCCAGTGCCGTGGTCCGCCACGCGATGGAGCGGCTCATCGTCGTCGCGAGCCCGGCCGAGATCGTCGAGTTGCTCGGCAGCCCCAAGGGGGAGAGCCAGCACCGGCGCGGCCGCCCGCGCAGATTAAACGCGTTCTGCATTTTCCAATTTATGCATGCATAATTCAGAAATATACCTTGCGCTACTTTTAGTGCGCCACTGATTGGTCTTGCGCATGTTTATACGGGCCTGCTAACGTTCCTAATTGCGGCGCGATTCGAGGGGGGGTTGCGTGGAATACCGCATGTTGGACAAAAGAGGCACTACCACCGCTATTGCGATGGGGTTCTCCCGGCCGCCGGCTTCCCAACGGTGTCTTCGTGACCATTTCCCGGGTTACCTGCAGTCCGCGGTATCCGTAATTCTGCGGCTACCGGGCACCCACGAGGAAGAAGGAGAACCACCATGTCCGAACTCAGCATCGTTGAGCTGGAGAACGAGCACGCCGAGGTGCTGCCCGAGCGCGAGACGCTATTCCTCAACACCTACATCAACGTCCATCAGCACGCCGTCGCGGTAGCCGGGTTCGGCTTTAGCAACGTGGCGGTGGCGAGCAACGTCGCCATCATTGGCTGACCCGCACTGAGCTCGCACGTGCTCCCGCGCTGAATATGCCTGCCGGGGAACTGCCCGCTCCGGGCGGTCCCGGCAGGCATTTCCCGAAAGGGAAACCAGGCGGGCCAGACGTAACGCGTTTACCGGTCGGCAAGAACAGCCATTCGGGCGGCCGACCGCAATTACAGGGGGCCGTAGGTCATGCCGTACGCCGGAATGAGTCCGTCAGGGACACCCAGCGGCCATCCTGCGCGCCCCGGCTACCCGTCCGGGCCGGCCGGGCCCGCCGGGTTCGCGGGCACAGCGGCCACGGCGGTCGCGGACCGGCCCGGGCCAAGCCAGGCCGAGGCGGTACCGGCGCTGGCGGCGGGGGTCGAGCTGCTTGGTGAGTACCGGGGATCGGGCCTGGGCGAGGTGACGTTCCTGGCGCGCGACGCGTCGGGCCGGATGGTGCATCTGTCGCGGCTGCTGTGGCTGGTGCTGTCGGTGACCGACGGCCGCCGGTCGGTCGGCGAGATCGCGGCGCGGGTCAGCGTGGAGTCCGGCCGGTCGGTCAGCGCGGGGAACGTGGCGTACCTGCTGGCGAACAAGCTGGCGCCACAGGGGCTGATCGCGGCGGAGCGCGCGGTCCCGGCGGCGGTGCGGCCGGATCCGATGATCTTGGCGTTGAAGTTGCGGCGGACGCTGCTGTCACAAGCGCGGGTCCAGGTCGTGGCGGGCCTGCTGGGACCGTTGTTCAGCCCGCTGGTGGTGATCGCGGTGCTGGGGGCGCTCGCTGGCGCGGACGTGTGGCTGGTCCGGTCGGGGCGGATGCTGGCCGCGTTCCGGGAGGTCCTGGCCCGCCCGCTGCTGCTCCTGGTCGTGGTGGCCTTGTCGCTGGTGTCGATGGTGTTCCACGAGTGCGGGCACGCGGCGGCGTGCCGGTACGGCGGGGCCCGGCCGGGCCGGATCGGCATGGGCGTGTACGTGCTGTGGCCGGCGCTGTTCACCAACGTCACCGACTCCTACCGGCTGGGGCGGGCCGGCCGCCTGCGGACCGACCTGGGCGGGGTGTACTTCAACGCGGTGTTCGCGGTGGCGCTGGCCGGGGCCTACCGGGCCACCGGCTACCTGCCCCTGCTGGCGGCCGCGGGCCTGACCCAGGTGGAGCTGGCCCAGCAGCTGGTCCCCTCGCTGCGGCTGGACGGGTATTTCATCGTGACCGACCTGATCGGGGTGCCCGACCTGTTCCAGCGGATCGGGCCGGTGCTGCGCAGCCTGGTCCCGGGCCAGGCTGCCGATCCGAGGGTGGGGGCGCTCAAGCGGCCGGCCCGGATCGCGCTCGTCGGGTGGGTGCTGGCCATAGTCCCGCTGCTGGGCGGCGAGCTGGTGCTGATCGTGGTGAGCCTCCCCCGGCTGGCCGCCGGGTTCGCCCGGTCCCTGGCCGCCAACGCCGACGCCGTGACGGCGCACTTCGGCCGGGGCGACGTGGCGGCCGGGCTGGTGAGCCTGATCTCGGTGGTCCTGCTGATCTTCCCGGCGGCCGGGATCGGCTACCTGCTCATGCTGACCGGGCGGGCCGCCGTGCGGTCGGCCGTGGCCGTGACCCGCAGACACCCGGCGCTGCGCCTGCCCGCGGTGGCCACCGCCGCGGTGGCGGTGGCCGCCCTGGCCTATACCTGGGGACTGCTGCCGCTACCCGGTCAGGGCGCCACTCCCCGCCCCGCGCCCGCCGCCGCTGCCGCGGGCACCCCCGGGCCCGCCGTCACCCCCGGGCCCGTCACCCCCGGGCCGGCGCCCACCGCGGGCCAGCCCGGACCGTCCGGCGGCACCACCGGCCCGCCGGTCCTGCGCTCGGGCTCCGGCGGCCAGCCCGGCGCGGTCCCGTCCGTGCCGCCCTCGGCCTACGTCTCGCCCGTCGGATCGTCATCCGCGCCGCCGCCCCCCTCATCGCCCACCCCGTTGAGCTCACCCTCGTCCTCGGCGCCATCCGGGTCGGCGTCCCCGTCCGGGTCGGCGTCCCCGTCGCCGTCCGGGTCGACCTCCGCGTCGCCCTCCCCGTCCCCGTCGGATTCGCCCTCGTCGTCGCCGTCCGGCCAGCCCTTCCCGTCCCCGTCGGACTCGTCCTCCCCACCGCCGTCCCCGTCCGACTCCCCGTCCCCGTCCGACTCCCCGTCCCCGTCCGACTCGCCCTCCCCGTCCCCGTCGGATTCGTCTTCGGCGTCGTCGTCCGCTTCGCCGTCCGATTCCCCGTCCCCGTCCCCGTCGCCGTCGGATTCGTCGTCGGCGTCGTCCTCCTCGTCAGTCTCGCTGTCGTCCTCCCCGTCGCCGTCGGCGACCAGCTAACGGCCGGGAAAGGGCGTCCGCCATGCATTGTCCGCTACCGGAAGGAGAAACATGATGCTGCCGAAAATAAGAGGCGGAGCCTTGTGGCTGCGCTGGGGGGCGGTGGCGGCAGTGGCGATGATCGCCCCGCTTGCCGTCCCGGGCCTCGCGTCAGCCGCCGAAGGCCCGATCGCCGCCGCGAACTCCATTCAGTACGTCGGTGTAACGGTCAACCCGCCGTCGGGGAGCCAGACCGCGGAGTTCGATAACTCGGTCTCCGCGGCCACCTCGCAAAACCGGCGTGCGCCCTTTAACTTCGACTTCAAGCTGCCGGCGACCAGCGCTCCGATCGTCACCGCCAACAATTACGCCCAGGCCGATGTGAGCAGTTGCAGCCACTGCGGCGCCACCGCGATCGCCTTCCAGGTGGTGCTCGTTTCAAAGCACACGCTCGCGCAACTCAGCGCCACCGATGCCGCCCAGGCCACCACCGAGAACTGCATCACCTGCCACAGCCTGGCCGAGGCGTTCCAGATCGTCTACGCCACGGACAAGTGGTCGGTCGTGCGGTGGGAGGTCCAGGCCGCCGCCTACCGGGTGGCATTCCAGCTCAGGATGCTGCAGTACTCCCACCTCAGCACCGACCAGGTACAGGCCAGGTCCACCTGGCTCATCGACAACTTCATCTCCTGGCTGCAGAGCAACTCCGAGGCGTCGACGGGGCTGGCTCCCGTGCTGAACGGCGGCGACCAGACCATCCAGCTGTCCGCCAACGCTCAGCCCTACATCGGCCTGCTGACCACCTTCCAGCACTGACCCCGTGACCCGGCAGCCCCGCACAGACCCGCTATCCGGTAGCCACCGTCGGCGGACCGCTGTCCCTGACCCGCCGTGTCACCGGGCCCTGGGCTCTGGTGGCACGGCGGGCTCAGCCATAACCACCGCCAGCCACAACTACGTCGTTGTGGCAACGACGTAGTGGGGACTACGTGGTTGTGGCAACGACGTAGTTGAACGCTCGCCGCAGGCTGGGTCAGCTGGTAACGGTGAGGTGGACGGGGCAGGAGTGCCTTATAGGGGCTCGACGCTCGCTCGAAAAGACCCGGCGGACCGCGAGACGCGCCCGGCAACCACGGCCTGCCCCGGATCCGGCCGCCAACGCCTCCAGCGCCTGAGCGGCGGAGCAACAGCGGCCACGACCGGGGCAACACCGTGGGCCGACGAGCCGCCGACCCGGCCCGACGTGCACGCTCAACCGGCCCGAGGTGCACGCTCAACCGGCCCGAGGTGCACGCTCAACCGGCCCGACGTGCACACTTAAGGGGTGGCACGCGTGATCGCGGGGGAGGCGGGCGGGCGGCGGCTGGCCGTCCCGGACGGCCGGAACACCCGGCCGACCAGCGACCGCGCCCGGGAAGGGCTGTTCGCCACGATCGTCTCGCTGACCGGCTCGCTGGACGGCGCGCGCGTGCTCGACCTGTACGCGGGCTCGGGCGCGATCGGCCTGGAAGCCCTGTCCCGCGGCGCCAGCCACGTCCTGCTCGTGGAAAACGGCCCCCGGGCCGCCCGCGTCATCCGCGACAACATCCAAGCCATCGGCCTGCCCGGCGCCGAGCTGCTCACCGACCGGGTGGAACGCGTCCTGGCTCGCGGGCCCGGCACGAACCCGTACGACGTCGTCTTCGCCGATCCTCCCTACGCCCTGGCCGCCGACGAGGTTACGAACATGCTCCAGGCCCTGCACCACAACGGCTGGCTGGCGCCGGGGGCGCTGGTGATCGTGGAGCGCGCCACCCGGTCCGGGCCGGTCAGCTGGCCGGCTGGCCTGCAGCCGGACCGGGCGCGCCGGTACGGGGAGGCGACCTTCTGGTACGCCAAGGCCCCGTATAACCTGCTCGCTGAACAGTGAAAGGGGTGGCATCGCGTGCACCGCGTCGTCTGTCCGGGTTCCTTTGATCCCGTCACCAACGGGCATCTCGACATCATCAGCCGCGCGTCCGGGCTGTATGACGAGGTGGTCGTCGCCGTGCTGATCAACGTGACCAAGCACAGCCTGTTCACGGTGGATGAGCGGGTCGAGATGCTCACCGAGGTCACCGCCCACTGCGGCAACGTCAAGATCGACCGGTTCCACGGCCTCCTGGTGGACTTCTGCGCGGCCAACGGGATCAGCGCCGTGATCAAGGGCCTGCGCGCGGTCACCGACTTCGAGTACGAGATGCAGATGGCGCAGATGAACTACCGCATGGCCAAGGTCGAGACCTTGTTCATGACCACCAACCCGCTGTACTCCTTCCTCAGCTCCAGCCTGGTCAAGGAGATCGCCAGGTACGGCGGGGACGTCAGCGGGCTGGTCCCGGACCCGGTGCTTTCCCGGCTGCGGGCCCGCCTCGCCGAGGAGTGACGGAGGGCCCGGGAATCGCCGCGCGTCCGCTCAAGTTGGGATTACCGCGCGCCGCCGGTAGGCTAAGCGCTCGGTTCCGCAATCGCTATCCACACGAGTACACTGTCATGCCCAACACTCGCACGAACGCGCCTCGCAGTGCGCTTGTCTTCGACACCCGCACGCTCGGCCGCCAGGCTGGTTCCGCGCGGAGTCAGCAGCTGACCGTGCCAGCCCCGGACGACCTGCGTCTGGAGCTCGCCAGGGTACCGGTCGGCACAGATATGCACCTGGACGTCAGGTTCGAGGCCGTCACCGAAGGCGTGCTGGTCACCGGTTCGGTGACCGCACCGGTCGCCGGTGAATGCGCACGCTGCCTGACGCCGCTGACGTCCTCCGTGACGGCCAGCTTCCGAGAGCTGTACCTGTACCAGCACGACAAGCACGACCGGCGGGAACGCCGG
>Ga0209168_10003078_pt1 | contig 11694 bp, 9 predicted proteins | sample Coa_R1_FD_187156 | JGI IMG/M metagenome (GOLD analysis project Ga0209168, IMG submission 187156) | Surface soil microbial communities from Centralia Pennsylvania, which are recovering from an underground coalmine fire - Coalmine... | ecosystem: Environmental > Terrestrial > Soil > Unclassified ... | reverse complement strand
TCATAGTGATCGCCGCGATGCCTACCCAGATGCCGGTGCTCGCCGGTGGAGGCGAACCTTTCAGGCGCCGCAGGTCGCCGATGGCCGGGGGAATATTGCGCCAACTCCCGCCTCCGTCACCAGGGAGGCGTTCCAAGTCGATCTTCGGCGGTTCGTGAACGGTTGTGGCCATACTGCAGAACTCCGGGGGAACTTAGTCCCCTCTTCTTTCCTCTCTTGCTGGGACTGAGGCGCCCTTCTGTCACATTGTTCAGGAGCTAAGGCTCCATTCTTCACTCAATTCATCGGTACGACTAAACGTATATCCTTGCCCGCTACTGCTCTTCTTTTCCGCTGTGAACATTTTCCGGCGATGTTTGCATAATGAAGTCGGCGCTGGCGCCTTCCACGCTGTATTGATACGGGTCGTGATAAACCACCGGCATGGTATCGCCGAAATTGTTGTGCGGCGGCGGACTAGCCGTGCTCCACTCAAGCGATGTGCCCTGCCACGGATTGTCACTGGCTTTCGGGCCCCAGAAGCGGCTGTAGACCAAGTTGTAGACGAAAATCGCTTGTGCCGCCCCTGTGAGCAATGCGGCCACTGTGATGAACTTGTGCACCGGGATCAGCGGGACAAGATAAGGATCGGTAAAGGCCTGGTAACGGCGGACGTTTCCCGCAATTCCCAGGTAGTGGAAGGGCATGAAGATGCAATAGGCGCCCACAAAACTCAGCCAGAAGTGAAGTTTGCCCAATGTATCGTTCATCATCCGTCCAAACATCTTGGGGAACCAGAAATAAGTTCCCGCGAAAATGCCGAACATCGCCGCAACCGCCATCACCAGATGGAAGTGGCCCACCACGAAATAAGTGGCGTGCAGCATGATATCGATAGAAGGCTGCGCCAGAAAGAAACCGCTGATTCCGCCGCTGATGAACATGGAGACGAAGCCCAGCGCGAACAGGGAGGCGGCGTTTATTCTCAGCTTTGATCCATAGATACTACCTATCCAGATCAAGACGATGATAGTCGCCGGAATGGTGATGATGAGTGTCGGAAACGAGAACGCCAGGGAAGAGTACGGGTTCATGCCGCTGACAAACATGTGGTGGCCATAGACCATATAGCTGAGTACTGCGATCGAAGCCATGCAGTAAATCAGGACACGATGGCTCAGCAGCGGCCTGCGCATATTTGTAATCAGAATATGCGACACAATTCCCATGGCGGGCACGATCGCGATATAGACCTCGGGGTGTCCGAAGAACCAGAACAGATGCTGCCAAAGCAACGTGGACCCGCCCGAGTGCGGCAACAACTGACCGTTGATAACCAGATTCGAAGCTACGAAGAAGCTGGTCCCCGCGACATGATCGAGAATCAGCAGAATGCAGGCGGGCATCAATACGGCAAACGCCGTCAGGCCCATCAGGGAAGTGATAAACCATGCCCACGACGTAAGCGGCAACCGCATCAGCGACATGCCTTTGCACCGCATGTCGAGCGTGGTGGTGATGAAGTTTAATGAGCCCAGTAACTGACCTATGCAGAATATAGCGATCGACGACGCCCACAAGACCTCTCCCATACCTTCGCCCGGTCCCGCAATCGAGCCGACTGCGCTCAAGGGAGCGTACTGCGTCCAGCCGGCGAGCGAAGGTCCATCACCAACAAAGAAAGAGGCGACCAGAACACAGAAACCCACGAATGTGACCCAGAACGACATCATATTGAAGTGGGGGAAAGGCATGTCCTCCGCCCCAGCCTGGATGGGCAAGAAGTAGTTGCCGAAAGCGGCAAAAGGAGCAGTCGTCAACACAAAGAAGACCATGATCGTCCCATGCATGGTCATCAATTGCAGATAGTACTCCGGCGTCATCACGTCGCTCGGAGCTCCGGTCTTCGACAGCAGATGCAGGCCTGGGATGGCAAAATTGGCAAATCCGAGGTGGAGACGCATCAGCCAGGAGAGCACCATGCCGATCACCGCGGCCAGAAGCGCCAGCCCGTAATACTGCTTACCGATGACTTTATGGTCAAGGCTGAAAATATGTTTTCGTATAAAACTCGTCGGGGCGCCGTGGTGCGCCGCATGGGTGGACATATCGTGCATTGGTGGTCACCTCACCTCGGACTAAAATACCGTGGAATTAACGTCGTTCCGGGCAATGTTTACTGCAATGCCGCCTGTTGCTTCAGCCAATTTTCATAATCGCTCTCGGACATGACTTCGAGGTACGCCGTCATGGCGTAGTGCCCCAAGCCGCAGAGCTGCGTGCACGCGATTTCGTATTTGCCGATCTTCGTCGCGGTGAAATGCAGCGAAAGATCCAGCCCCGGGACGAAATCCTGATGAACCCTCAGTTCCGGCACGTAGAACGAGTGTCCCAAGTCCCTGGAATGCATCAGCAGATGGACCTCGCGATTCACGGGGACGGCAATCTCCGCAGTCACAATGTCGTCCTTCGAGTCCTGGTCGTTGGTCGTATCGAGCCCAAAAAAATTAGCTTCTGCTTCATTGATCAAATTCGGGTGGATCGGGCCAAACTTGCCGTCCGGCCCGGGATATCGAAAATAAAAGGCGAACTGTTGAGCTTGAACCTGCACCTGCACCGCATCTGGCGCAGGAGGCGTGAAATATTGAGCACCCCATGCCTTAGCGCCGAATACTCCCAAGGCTAAAACCTCGGTGCCCACGAGCATGAACCCGGCAAGCACCAATCCGGTAGCTCCGCCCGGAAAGCGTTTGACCTTTGCATCAGGTTTTGGATTGGAGTACTTCCAGATGAAGAACGCGAGAAGCAATTGAGAAGCAAGGAAGGCGATGCCCGCCTCGAGCATAGTGTCGGAAAACTGCTCGTCGATGAGCGCGCCGTGAGTGGAAATATCCTGCGGCAGCCCTACAGAAATATCTCCCGGCCACTTGTGCGTTATGATCGGGATTGCCGAAAGGATCGCGATTATAACAATCGTTACCGCTAGTAGTTTTGCCATAACGGCCCCGTCTCCGCGGATTTTGCAGACTTAATGGTCGGAATCGCCGCAATAGCGGCTGCGGCGACTCCTTGAAATGCGCAATAATTCGAGCGAACCTACTTTGCTTTTAGCGTAAAGTCGGCCGTGGCCGTGCCGCCGGCGGTCACGGTCACTTTCGCCGTCTCGGTCTGATCCGGCTCGTGCCAAACTTGCAGGGTATAGCTTCCTGGCGGAACGTTTTCGATGGTGTACTTTCCGTTCGCGTCAGTAGTACCACTCGGGCCCTTGACTACCACGAACCACCCATGCATCCAGGGATGAATGTTGCATTGCACCGGAATCACTTCTGCATTCTTCCAGCTCTTTTCAATCGGTGGCGCTCCCGGTGGCTGTGATTGATTCCATCCAACATTGATCATAGGGTTCGGAAGAGGGTGAATGTTGTGCGCGGTCTGATCACTGGTGACTACTTTAAACATCTGAGTTGTATCCAGCGCTAGAACGTGCGGGACATACATGCAGTTCTTCTGATCGTAGATTGGAACGCTCTTCTCCACGTCGGCCGGACCGGTCCAACCCTGAATGGAGATAACTGCATTTTCCACACCGCCTCCGGAGCTGACCTCCCAGGTTTGCAGGTGAGCGGGGCTACCAGCATTTGCCTTCACGCAATAGGGATCTTTCGACATATCGATCCCGCGCATATGTGGCGCTGGCCCATCGAGTTTTACCGTGCCAGTAATCTTGCCTTCTCCCGCGGCGCTGACCTTCTGATTCAGAATGAGTGTGCCGCAACATACCAGTACTATCGCCGATAGAACTACTACCAATTTCTTTCCCATGATTCTTTCTCCTTAAGCTGCGAAGCCGCAACTCAACTTGCGATGCCAGTCTAATCTTGCGCGTTGGCTCCTTTATTGCGCGCTGACGGGCGGAAGCTGAAGCCCCTTCGCGATTTGCTTTGCTTTGCTGGGCTGGGCCATGAACGTTCGCAGATAGAAAACCAGGTCCCATGCCTCATCGGGTTTGATGTTGTCGGCGAAGGAAGGCATTGGTGTGCCATCCAGGCCAGTCATGAAAATCTTGTAAATGTCGCGGTCAGTGTCACCACACTTGGGCCGCGTGCCCTCAGTAAAGTTAAATGGCGCAATCGGACGGCCCTGATCATCGGTCAGCGTGGATGCGGAGGGTCCATTCGCCATACCTTGCACGCCGTGACACTTCCAGCACTGCACTCGGGCAAAGACGTCACGACCGGCCTTGATGCGCTCGGCGGTAACTTCCGGTTCAGGCGGAATCACGATCGGAGTACCTGGTTTTTCGCTCGCAAAACGCGGCGAGAAATGCTTCACGTACGCAACTAAGTCGACGCGCTCTTGCTTGGTAAAAGTACTCCACTGCGGCATGGCGGAACGATCCAGGCCGCGAGCTATGGTGTCGAACAGGTCCTCGTCGGTTGGCAGAGTGCCTGTAGGAGTAGAGCGGCACTTAAACACACCCAATTGGAAATCGCGGGGTTTTGGCCACATCGGCGGATCCAGCCATTGAGCAACTTCACCGTTGCCATCGCCCAGATCGCCATGGCAACCCACACAATAGCGCCGGTAGTTATATTTCGAGTCCGAATTCACGCGACCCGTGAGATTGCCGACGTGGCTTTCCATGTTGTCGCGACTCGCTATGTCGACATTCGTAAGCTGCGCCCAGGACGCCAGCGGCAACGCCATGACCGCAACCACGATCAACGCTAGCGCCCATTTCGGTAGCGACCACGTCCCCAGATGTGTCCGCATGTCTATCTCTCTCCTGCGAAATTGATTCGCTTAGAAATCAAAGTCAAATCCCATTAAATACTCGCTGGTGTTAACATTCGCGCTGTTAAGACCAAGTGACGGGCCGGTACCATCCTGATGCAACCAGTTGTACTCGTTATGCCAGGCGAAACCTGCCCGACTGGTCATGAAGGGGTTGTAGCGGAAGCCCAAGGTATAGGTTGTGATGTTGCCTAGATTGGAAGCCTCGTTGCCGAGCGCACCATCAGCTTGTTGCGACATTCGTATGGTTTCGTACCTTCCGAGGAAGATGAGCTGCGGGCTGTAAACGTAGTGAGGCTCAACCAGCACCCCGTTCCAGGTGGGATTCTTCGATCCGGCCGGCAGCGTGCTGCCAGTTGTGTTGTTGTTCGGCGCGACTCCATCAATGAAATCGCCGTAACCCTGACCGAACCAGGCGTTGTCCTCTCCGTGCTGGGTAACGACCGTCACATCGGCGTGTTCGCCAAAGTAAAACAAACCGTAGAAACCTTCGCGGCTGAAGTTCTTGTTGCCGATGCCCGAGCCGGGAAGTACAGTGCTGCCGCTCGGACCCGTCTGCGTGATCCATGTAGTCGGCGCTTCACCAACCATGGCGTATCCACCGATGCGGTCGACACCCATTTTGCCGGCGTCGAATGCCTGGCTAAACGTGAAGAATCCAGAATATGCATTGCCGTAGACTAAGCCCGGGGTACCGTCGCTCGAACTCAACAGTGCGCCCGAGTAGCGGGTGCGGTCGTTCCACGAGTGACCCATGACTTCTAGCCCAAGTTGGTTGTCACCGATCTGGCCGAAGATATTGCCGTCGCCCTGCGGGATAAAGTGATAGATCTGGTAGATTCCACCGTTCCCAGTGAGCGTAAGAATTCGCTTTTCGGACAGCAGATTGTCGAGCTCGAATTTGCCCAGCTTGATGTTCAGCCACCCGGTATGGAATACGTTGTCCAACCGCGCCATCACCGTTTCAAAGTGGAACGAAGCGGTATTATCGGACGAAGGCAGCACGTAAAAAGAAATGTTCTTGTAGAGAGTGCCCCCAGTGTGGAAGTCGAGGCCACTCAGGTCGAACCCACTGGATGTAAGACGCGCGACCGTCGCTCCCGTAGGAGTCGTGGTACCGCCCGAATAAGTATCCTCAAGAACCTTGCCCACGCTGACGCGATGCCAAATTGGCGTGATCCGGAAAGTCACCGGCCAGTAGCCAGGGTTCTGCCAGATCGGAGCATCGCGATCGTTCATGATCTGATAGCCGTTGTCTTTGAACTTTTGTCCAAAGTAATTCAGCATCGGCCACGACTCATGGCAGGCGGAACAGCGAAGGCCATACTTGCGTGCGAAGGCGGGGAGGGCGTTCGCCGGCTGACTGCTGGCCAGGATGATGAAAATCGCAAACAGGGAAGACGCGATAAGAGACGACGAAAACTGAACGAGGTTGCGACGCTGCAAATGCCTCAAAACGTACATGGCCGGACTCCTCGGCATTAAATCAGTTTTTGGTATGGTTGAACCGTATTCCCACAAAAGGCGACAAGGCAGCAGATGATGCCAAAAACGGAGACTTCCCGTCAACAGCTGTTTCTCGTTGACGAACTGGGTAGACCACTTTCAATATTCGGTCCTACCACCGTACCGGGGAGGAATCCTACTACGCTTGCATCGAGACTTGCAAGGGGTTTACTAAAATTTTTTTTACAAAGCTTTGACAACTTGGTGACAACTCTCTCCATCCTTTGCCATTTGAGCTTGATCCGGGTCCGCAGTTGACAGGTTCTGCTTTAGCATACGAGACTCTTTTGAGCGCAAACGGAAAGCTGGATTTCACTCCGTTCGTTGAACTCGAGGGTGGATTTTGCGCGGTAAAATTTCAGTGAGGAGCAAGTTCAACATCAATCGCCGCGTTTCGCCCGCACCTGCCTTGCGCGACACCTTGCGCACGCCGGCCGTGGCCCGGTGGACGGTTCTTTTTTTGTTCTTTCTTTCCGCACTGTCCCCTGTCGCTGCGCGCACCAAGGACAAGGTTTCGTACGGCGAAGGTCTAATCGTCAATATTCCCATGCCCATGGCGCAGGTCGAAACCGTGGTTGAAGATGTCGCCGGGAACGGCATAATCAGGGGAACCAAGGAATACAACAAGGATCAATACGTTGGCGGGGCGCAGTTTGCGCATGCCCCTCACGTGTTTCCGCCTTGGACCGAGGCTGGGGACGTTTTCTACAAAGTCCGGACCGAGGCTCTGAATCCGGTTAATTTTAAAGACTCAAGCGATGTGGGGACTTTGGAAGTACGTTACATCCTCCAGCCGCAGGGCACGAAGAACACGGTATTGCGCATTGATGCTCTGTTCCGAGAGGAATTCCGCCATGCGGTTCACCAATCGAACGGATCGGTAGAAACCGCGGAATACAAAGACATTCGCGAGCATCTCGACGCTATCGAGGTCATGAAAAAGCAGGATGCCGAGGCTCGACTGGAGCGGCAGGAAAAACTTGCGCCGAAGCAACCTCGAAGCCTGCCCGCAGATTCTTCGTCCAGCACGGCAGAGCCGGTGGCGCCGAACCAACTCGCAACAACAGACTCGAGTTCCAGCAGTTCCGCCCGCGTCGAAGTGCCTTATTCTGCCGAAGTGGCCAGCAACCCAGATTCATCGGGCGCAAGACAACCCCTAACTTTGGAGCAGCAAGTAAAGGAATTGCGCCGGCAGGTGGAGCGGGTCGTGAAGTCGCCCGGCGCGCCCCTGAAGTCGGCGCCGTTTCATACCGCGGGTACGCTGCAACTGCTGGGCGCCGGAACAGAAGTTCTGATCGTAATCGATACCCCCTACTGGTACGGTGTGGAAACGCATGAAGGGCAACACGGATGGATGATGCGCGACGAATTGGAGCAGAAACCATGAAGGGGCGAGCGCCTCAGGTTCGTCAAATTTGCGTGATGCTCCTCAGCGCTGCAGGTCTGTTATTGGGTCCCGTTGCCTCAGCTCAGGGCGGTGAATATACCCGCGCATTTCCGCAATCAAAAGCTGTCATCGAGAAAACTTTGAAGGAGATGCAAACAGCGGCAGCCGGCCGCCTGCCCACCCTGAATGGCTTCGCAGCACCTTCGGATCACCCTTTGGAAAGCTACCGGCGCGGATATTATCAGGCGCGGTTTCAGGTGACTGCCGCCCCCTCCGGCGGGAGTATTGTGCATGTGAGTGTGCAGGTCACGGCTTGGTACAGCGATCCAGTCTCTTCCAAGTCGGGATATCGGATGTTGCCGTCGAATGGGCGGCTGGAGGGCGATCTCCTCGATCAACTGAGCGACCAGTTGGCATCTGCGGCCCCAGCCAGCGCTCCCGCAGCCGAGAACCCTCCTGCAACAGCAGCGGCTCAACCCGCGCAAACGCCTCCCGAAGCAACGGTGACCCCACCCCCCACCACACCACCCGCGACAACAACCGCTACCAACGAGCCGGAAATTGCTGCCCCGATGCCGAGACTCCCGGACAATGACGCGAGTTATGGCTCGTCCTCGCTGGAACGAGGTTTAGCTGAAAAAGAAGCGGCTGGTTCGAAGTCTACGAAGAAAACCGAAGGCAACGACACGGGTGGTCCGCTGCAAACTGAACTGGCAAGTCTGCAGGAGATCATCAAGAATCAGAGCCGGCCGAAGAATCTGGTGGCCGTGAAAAAAACCGGCACGCCGGTGGTCTCCTCGCCCAGCCTGACTGCCAAAACGCTATTTCTAGCCAGCCTCCACGATGAGTTCGAGATGCTGGACTACAACCGAGACTGGGTGCATGTGCGCATCTCTGGCCTGTCGCGCGGTTGGATCTGGCGCAACAATCTGGAATTGCCCTCGAATGTTCCGAATACCGATGCTGCACCCAGCAAGTCGGCACTGCCCACCGCGGCGGAACTGTTCCACGTGAGCCGTGAGGAAGTGGCGCAATTCCCCGGCGACTGGGCGCCATTGCGGGGAAAGAATGTGAAGATCGTTTCTGTAGAAGATTCACAGGAGAACGCAAAGACCGACTCGCTTCTGCGCCTGGAGTTTGCCAAGTCCGTGATTCAGAAAAATTACGCGGAACTTGCCCAAAAGACCGGGCAACTGGCTGGAATTGTGGTGATTTTTGATTCTGTCGATGGCGGAATGATCGCCGCGGCTTTTCCCACGCTGCAGCAGTGGAAGGCCGGGAAGCTATCGGATGCTGCCCTTTGGCATCAGTGCTTTTTCGATCCGCCGGAGACGTTCGGGATCCCGAATTCGGTCGCTGCTGAGAAACCGAACGGAGGCAGCCGCTAGCTGGCCGGCGAAAGAAGGCCACGTCCCTGGAATGGGAGGGAGACAAGTTTTATTCGTATCGCCGAGTTCTTCAAGGCGCGCTGGCGCTTTAAGGCCTGAGGTACACTTTTGTCGTCGACAACTTTTTTCACGAGTCTTTGGCCGAATGGAAGTAGGTGCCAAGCTCACGGTAAACTATACACTTAGCGAACATGTTCACTTTTCGACTTGACTTTCGTGAGCCAGAGTAGTACGTATGCAATCCGGGCTTGGTGTTCTCTGTGGACCGGCCTCTCCTGTCGATTTGAAAAAATTAGAATTCGCCGAATCGTCATAGCAGTGGACCAAACGCGGTACGACAACCACACCATTTGATGAGCACGATGACCCAACCGATGACTGCTGTCCTTCGCAGGCAGGCAGGTTCGCTGCTACGCGACTACGCTGAGTTGATGAAAGCCCGCGTCACCACTCTCATCGTGATGACGGCGTGGTGCGGCTATTATTTTGGCGCGGAAAAATCAGGGGTCTCCTCTTTCTCGTGGGGATTGTTCCACGCACTGTTCGGCATCGCCCTGGTTTCGAGCGGGACGGCGGCGCTGAATGAAGTAATGGAGCACAAAGTCGATGGGCAGATGCGCCGCACAGCGCAGCGTCCTTTGCCCGCAGGACGCATGAGCCTGCGACATGCAACGGCCGCCGGGCTGATTGCGGCGATAGGTGGTTCGATCTATCTGGCAATCTTCACCAACCCGCTCACCGGCCTTCTGACCCTTCTTACTTCCATTGTTTATCTGGCCGCCTACACCCCGCTGAAGCGAATCTCTCCGATTTGCACATTTGTCGGCGCCTTTCCCGGAGCGATGCCGGGCGTTCTCGGCTGGACTGCAATCCGCGGACAACTGGAATGGGGCACTCTGATTTTGTTTGCCATCCTTTTCGTGTGGCAGTTCCCGCATTTCTTCTCGATCGCTTGGCTATATCGCGAGGATTATGCGGCGGGCGGCATTCGCATGTTGCCGGTAGTCGAAGAAGATGGACGTTCCACGGCGCGGCGAATTGTGGCCTATTCGCTGATTCTGATTCCGTTGAGCTTGCTGCCCAGTATTTTTGGGATGGCGGGAAAGATTTATCTGGTGGGCGCTTTTGTGTTGAGTGTGGGTTTGCTTTACTTCGGAGCGCGCCTTGCGTTCCTGAAGATGCCGGTGAACAGTGGCCGATCGAAGATGATGGCGCGGCAGGTGCTGCAGGCTACGGTGATTTACCTGCCTTTGCTGTTTGCGCTGATGATGGGGAATTCGCTGAAACCGTAAACCAATCTGGCCGTCATTGTTCCGGCAGGTCGTAGAGTCTCAACTCCGGCATTGGAAAATCTTTGCGGTTGTCGGTAATTAATTCGCAGCCTTGCTCGATTGCAGTTGCGGCAACGATCGTATCTGCCAGCGCGACCGTCCGTCCTTTGCGCGACCACTGGTTCTTAAGACGGCCCGCTTTCTCCGCTGCGCTGACCGTGATGGGATGAGTTCGGAGCGCGCCGAGGAACTCCCTGGTTGCATTTTCTTCTTCCGGACGCATGCCTGCGTAGACTTCCGCAATGTTGAGCGCAGACGTTTCCAGGCTGTGCCCAGCGCGCACTAACTCCGCCAGCCAACTTCGGCGGTTGCGACGCGAGCGAAGCACGTCGATCAGGACGCTGGTATCCAGCAGCAGGCGCATTTGCCTTTACCTACGTCTACGCCGACGTGAGGGTTGCGGGTTCTCCGCCTCGATCCTGCCCTCGCTCTCCGAACGCAATTTGCGCACCCACGCGGCCGACTCCTCGTCGCGGTGATCCTTCTCTTTCCACGCGATCTCCTTACCTTCCAGAAAGCCCAGCAGCTTGCGCCGCCGCACTTCTTCTCTCGCTGTTTCCAGAAGAAATGCGGTACGGCCGCGGGGACCGACTATAGCGTCGATCTCGCGCAAAAGGTCGGAAGGAATCACAATGTGTGCTCGCTGTGTGCTATTCATATGTACATATATATTGTGACATAAATCCAGCGTTAAAGAAAGGCAACCGGATACCGTCTCCTCGCGTTGCCAGTGGCCGTCCCAGCCGGGTTTAAGGACCGTCGTGGCCCGCCCATCTGTAGTAAACTGAACCACCCCCAGGGACTTTTCCCCCGCATTGGACCTTCCATGAGTGCACTCGCCAAGCCGCTTGCTAAAAAAGTCTTGCTGATCGGCTGGGACGCCGCCGATTGGAAAATTGCCAATCCGCTGATCGATCAGGGATTGATGCCCACGCTCGACGACTTCATCAATCACGGAGTCATGGGCAATCTGGCTACGCTGCGGCCGATTCTTTCGCCCATGCTTTGGAACTCGATTGCCACCGGCAAGCGTCCGGATAAGCATGGAATTCTCGGGTTTATGGAGCCTGATCCGCAGACCGGCGGCGTGCGGCCGGTAACCAGCACTTCGCGCAAAGTGAAGGCGATCTGGAACATTCTTACGCAGCGCGGATATAAGACGCATGTGCTGGGGTGGTTCGCGGGGCATCCGGCGGAGCCGATCAATGGCGTTTCCGTTTCCGATCTTTTTCCCTACGCGGTGGGGCCGAAGGATAAGCCTTGGCCGCTGCCGCCGGGTGCGGTGTATCCGGAAGACAAGCGGGATGTG
>Ga0209168_10003076_pt1 | contig 11702 bp, 11 predicted proteins | sample Coa_R1_FD_187156 | JGI IMG/M metagenome (GOLD analysis project Ga0209168, IMG submission 187156) | Surface soil microbial communities from Centralia Pennsylvania, which are recovering from an underground coalmine fire - Coalmine... | ecosystem: Environmental > Terrestrial > Soil > Unclassified ... | reverse complement strand
ACCCGCGCCGAGGTGAAGGTGTTCGTCGACACCGCGCCTTTGATGGAAAAGCCGCTGGCCGAGGCGGCCGGCGTCGGCTGGCAGGGCAAGCACACCAACCTCGTCAGCCGCGAGCACGGCTCGTGGCTGTTCCTGGGCTCGGTCCTGACCGATGCGGTCCTGACGCCGGACCCGGCGGAAGCGGACCATTGCGGCCAATGCCGCGCCTGCCTCGACATCTGCCCCACCAAGGCCTTTCCGGCCCCCTACCAGCTCGACGCGCGCCGCTGCATCTCCTACCTGACCATCGAGCACGCGGGCGCCGTGCCCGAGGACCTGCGGCCGGCGCTCGGCAACCGCATCTATGGCTGCGACGACTGCCTGGCCGTCTGCCCGTGGAACAAGTTCGCCCAGGCCGGCCGCGAGCAGCGGCTGGCGGCGCGCGAGGCGCTTGCCGCGCCGGACCTGGCCGAGCTGGCGGCGCTGGACGACGCCGGCTTCCGCGCCCTCTTCGCCAAGAGCGCGATCAAGCGCATCGGCCGCGAGCGCCTGGTGCGCAACGCGCTTTACGCCATCGGCAACTCGGGCGATCCGGCGCTGGCGTCCGCCGCGCGCGCGCGGCTGGGCGATGAGAGCCTCATCGTCCGCGACGCCGCCCGCTGGGCGCTGGATCAGCTCTCGGTGAGCGCCTCGTAGAGCCGGCCGAAGAAGGCGGCGCCGCGCTCCATCTGCGCGACCTCGACGTACTCGTCCGGCTGGTGCGCCTGGTCGATGGAGCCCGGCCCGCAGATGACCACCGAGTAGCCGGCGCCCTGGAACTGGCCGGCCTCGGCCGCGTAGGCGACGACCCGCGCCGGCCCGTTGTCGCCGGCGAGGCGCCGGGCGAAGGCTTCGGCCGCCCCGTTGGGCTCCGGCGCCAGCGCCGGCACCAGCGAGCGGCGCTGGACCTCGACGCCGGCGTCCGGGAAGCGCGCCTTCAGCTCGGCGTCCAGCGCTTCGGCCTCGGCGAAGAAGGGCGCGAGGATGGCCAGCGGATCGACGCCGGGCGGCGTCCTGAGGTCGAACCCGAACACGCAGCGGCGGGCGAGGATATTCAGCGCCGTGCCGCCCTCGATCACCCCGATGGTCAGGCTCGCGCCCTTGGGCAGAAAGGGCGAGGCTGGGTCGGCGTCGGCCGACAGCCGCTCGGCCAACGCGCTAAGCGACGCCATCAGCCGCACCGCCGCCATGTTGGCCGAGACGCCGAGGTGGGTGAGGCTGGAGTGCGCCTCGTGGCCGCTCACCTTCACCCGGAAGGAGCAGACGCCTTTGTGGCCGGAGACGCACTCCATGCTGGTCGGCTCGCCGACGATGACGGCGGCCGGCGCGGGCACGGCGCGCGCGATCTCGGCGATCAGCGCCGGCGCGCCCAGGCAGCCGATCTCCTCGTCGTACGAGAAGGCCAGGTGCACCGGCCGCGTTAGCCGGCCGTCGGCGAAATCGGGCGCCGCGGCCAGGGCCAGCGCGATGAAGCCCTTCATGTCGCAGGTCCCGCGGCCATAGAGCTTGTCGCCGCGCTGGACGACCGTGAACGGGTCCGACGTCCAAGCCTGCCCGTCCACCGGCACGACGTCGGTGTGGCCGGAGAGCACGACGCCGCCGGCAACCATCGGCCCGATGGTGGCCAAGAGGTTCGCCTTCGACCCGTCGGCGTTCGCCACCCGCCGCGACGAGACGTCCAGCCCGGCAAGCAGCCCCTCGGCGTATTCGATCAGCCCGAGATTGGAGTCGCGCGACGTGGTGTCGAAGCCGACCAGCCGGCCAAGCTCTTCGATGGCGCGGGCGGATAGGGAAGCCGTGTCGATCATGGGTAGACCCTAGCCGGGCGTGTCCGCTCACCCAAGCGCGGCGACGGATGCATCCGTCAGGGCGTGTTGCACTTCGTTTGTGGATTCAGCGGACCCAGGTGTTTTTCCCGATGGGTTGAAGGCAGCAACTACGCCGCTTCGATTGACCACGAGCCTCACGAACCTCACGAACAGTGAAGCTGAGAGCGCAGCGCGAGGGACCGCACCCGTTCGTGAGGTTCGTGAGGTTCGTGGACAAAAAGCCTGGGTCGCCGCTTTCGCGGGGATGAGCGGGGGCGGGGGTGGCCTTACGTCGGCCAGGTCTCCGGGGTCATCGCGAGGACGTCGCCGACGAAGTGGAGGCCGCCGCAGATGATGAGGTGCGGCGCGGGGCCGGGTTCGGCAAGGGCGCTGTCGACGGCTTCCTCGATGCTGGCCGACTCCGTGGCGTGCAGGCCGGCGACGCGTGCCGCGGCGGCCAGTTCGTCGGCCGGCGCGGCGCTGGGCGAGTTGAACGGCGTGGTGAAGACGCGCGGCCCGAGCGCGGTGAAGTTGGGGAAGAAGCCGCTGGCGTCCTTGCGCCCGAACATGCCGACCACCAGCGTCACCGGCCGGCCGTCCCGGGCCGCCAGGCGCGCCACCGACTGCGCCAGCGCCGCGCCGCCGTGTGGGTTGTGGGCGCCGTCCAGCCAGATGTCCGAGCCACGCGCCAGGGCCTTCGCCGCCAGCGGACCCTTGGTCAGCGACTGGAAGCGGCCCGGCCAGTCGGCGGACGCCACGCCGCGCGCCAGGGCGGCGTCGTCGATGCGCGGATCGTCGAGCCTGAGCATGGCGGCGACGGCGACGGCGGCGTTCTCGAACTGGTGCGGGCCGAAGAGGCTGGGCGGCGGCAGGTCGAGCAACTGATCCTCGAACTGGAGGACAAGCCGCCCGCGCTGCTCGTAGGCGTCGAAGTCGCGGCCGAGCAGCATCATCGGCGCATCCAGCCCCGCGGCCTCCGCCTCGATCACCGCCAGCGCCTCGTCGACCTGGCGGGCGACGACGACCGGGCGGCCGCGCTTGATGATGCCGGCCTTTTCCCAGGCGATCTTGGAAAGCTCCGGCCCGAGGATCTCCAGATGGTCCAGCGCCACCGGCGTGATCACGCTCACCGCCGGCGCGGCGAACACGTTGGTGCAGTCGTAGCGGCCGCCGAGGCCGACCTCGATCACCGCCAGGTCGGCCGGCGTGCGCGCGAAGGCCTCGAACGCCAGGCAGGTGGAAATCTCGAAGAAGCTGATCGGCTGACCTTGGTTCTTCGCCTCCACGAGGTCGGCCAGCTCGTCCAGCTCGGCGTCGGTGATCAGCCGCCCGGCGATGCGGATGCGCTCGGCGAAGCGCACCAGGTGCGGCGAGGTCAGCACGTGCACCGTCAGGCCGGCGGCCTCGGCGATGGCGCGCAGGTAGGCGGTGGTCGAGCCCTTGCCGTTGGTGCCGGCGACGTGGATCACCCGGCCCATGCGCTGTTCGGGATGGCCCATGGCGTCGAGCAGCCGCTCGACCCGGCCGGTGGAGAAGTCGATCTTGGACGGATGCAGCGCGCGAAGGCGCTGGATCGTCCGATCCGACGCGCGGATGGGATCGTAGTCGATGCTCACGGACGGATCAGGCGGCGTGACGGCGGCTTCGCCCCAGCATCAGCGTTGAAAGGATCGAGCCCAGTGTCGCCGGCAGTTCCTTGCGGGGGACGACCTGGTCGACCATGCCCTTCTCTAGCAGATACTCCGCCCGCTGGAAGCCGGGCGGCAGGGTTTCGCGGATGGTCTGCTCGATCACCCGCGGGCCGGTGAAGGCGATCAGCGCGCCAGGCTCGGCCAGGTGGACGTCGCCCAGCATGGCGTAGGAGGCGGTGACGCCGCCGGTGGTCGGGTCGGTGAGGACGACGACGTACGGGAGGCGCGCGGCCTTCAGGTCCTGCACCTTGAGGGTGGCGCGCGCCATCTGCATGAGCGCGAGCGCGCCCTCCTGCATGCGGGCGCCGCCGGAGGCGGTGAAGGCCACCAGCGGGCAATCGCGCTTAATCGCCTGGTCGGCGGCGGCCATGAAGGCCTCGCCGGCGGCCATCGAGAGCGAGCCGCCCATGAAGGCGAAGTCGTGGACGAGGGCGATCGCGGGCGTGCCCTTGATCTCGCCGGCGGCCAGGGTGACGGAGTCGCGCTCGCCGGTCGCCTTGCGCGCCGACGCCAGCCGCTGGCGGTAGGACTGCTCGTCGACGAAATGCAGCGGATCATCCGGCGCCGCCGGCGCCTCGATATCGTCGTGCACGCCGCCGTCGAAGGTGTAGGCGAAGCGCAGATCCGGGCCGATGCGCATGTGCCGGCCGACCGGCGTCACCCAGAGCGCCGCTTCCAGATCGGCGCGGTAGATCATCTCGCCGGTGTCGGGACACTTGACCCAGAGGTTGTCGGGCGCCTCGCGCTTGGCGACCAGGCGCCGAACGCCGGGCGCGATGCGCGAGAGCCAGCCGCGGTCGCGCGGCGGCTTCTGCGGCGGGCCGCCCTTGTCCGAGAAGTCTTCTGCTTCCGCCATCCGTCCTTACGCCTGAACCCGCTCCCGGCCAGAGGCGCGCACAGCCTGGGCCAGTCGCGCCGCCGTTGCCAGAACTCTCGTTGTCACATTTTCGTTCGCTTCAAGCGCCGCGGCGACCTCGTCGACCAGCGCCGAGCCGACCACGACCGCGTCGGCGACCTTGGCCACGGCGCCCGCCTGCTCGGGTGTGCGGATGCCGAATCCGACGGCGACGGGAAGGCCCGTCGCGCGGCGGATGCGCTCGACCGCCGGGCCGACGCCGGCCGTATCGACCGCCTTCACCCCGGTCACGCCGGCCACGGACACATAGTAGATGAAGCCCGCGGTCCGCCGGGCGATGACGGCGAGCCGCGCATCGTCGGAGGTCGGCGTCGCCAGCCGCACGAGCGCCACGCCGGCGGCGTCGAGGGCGTCGGCGAGGGGATCGGCCTCCTCGGGCGGACAGTCGACGACGATGGCCGCATCGACGCCGGCCGCGGCCGCGTCGCGGGCGAAGGCGCCAAGCCCGTAGGTCAGCAGCACGTTGAGGTAGCCCATGAGCACGATCGGCGTCGCTTCGTCACCGGCGCGGAACCGGCGGACCAGGTCGAGCACGCCCGACAGGGTCGTCCCGGCCGCCAGCGCCCGCTGCGCGGCCCGCTGCACAGGCGGGCCCTCGGCCATGGGATCGGAGAAGGGAAAGCCGACCTCGATCAGGTCGGCGCCGGCGCCCGGCAGGCCGCTCAGGATGGCGAGCGCCGTCTCGGCATCGGGGTCGCCGGCCATCACATAGGCGACGAAGCCGGCGCGGCCTTCGCGTTTCAGGGCGGCGAAGCGGGCGGCGAGACGGCTAGACATGCGCTTCCACCGTCGCCAGATCCTTGTCGCCGCGGCCGGAGAGGTTGACGACGACGATGCCGCCCTTGCCGGCCTCGCGCGCCACGTCGCCGACGCGGGCGAGGGCGTGCGAGGATTCCAGCGCCGGGACGATGCCTTCGAGCTTGGCCAGCAGCCGGAAGGCGTCGACCGCCTCGTCGTCGGTGGCCGTGAGGTACCGCGCGCGGCCGACGTCGTGCAGGAAAGCGTGCTCGGGCCCGATGCCGGGATAGTCGAGGCCGGCCGAGACCGAGTGCGCCTCGGTGATCTGCCCGGCGCGGTCCTGCAAGAGGTAGGTCTTGTTGCCGTGCAGCACGCCCGGCCGGCCGCCGTTGATCGCCGCCGCGTGCTCGCCGGTCTCGATGCCGCGCCCCGCCGCCTCGACGCCGATGAGGCGCACGTCCGCATCGTTCAGGAACGGATGGAAGAGACCGATGGCGTTCGAGCCGCCGCCGACGCAAGCGATCACCGCGTCCGGCAGCCGCCCCTCGGCCGCCTGGATCTGCGCCCGCGCCTCCTGACCGATCACCGCCTGAAAGTCGCGCACCATGGCCGGATAGGGGTGCGGGCCGGCCGACGAGCCGATCATGTAATAGGTGTCGTGCACGTTGGTCACCCAGTCGCGCAGGGCCTCGTTCATGGCGTCCTTGAGCGTGGCCGAGCCGGAGGTGACGGGGCGGACTTCGGCGCCCAAGAGGTGCATGCGCTGGACGTTCGGCGCCTGCCGCTCGACGTCGACCGCGCCCATGTAGACCACGCACGGCAGCCCGAAGCGGGCGCAGACGGTGGCGGAGGCGACGCCGTGCTGGCCGGCGCCGGTCTCGGCGATGATGCGCGTCCGGCCCATGCGCTGGGCGAGCAGGACCTGGCCGAGGCAGTTGTTGATCTTGTGCGAGCCGGTGTGATTCAGCTCCTCGCGCTTTAAGTAGATCCTGGCCGCGCCGTGGTGGGCGCTCAGGCGCTCGGCGAAATAGAGCGGGCTCGGCCGGCCGGCGTAGGTGGCGAGATGGCCCTTCAGCGTCGCCTGGAAACCCTCGTCCGCCTTCGCCTCGGCGTAGGCGCGGCCGAGTTCGAGCACGAGCGGCATCAGCGTTTCGGGCACATAGAGTCCGCCATAGTCGCCGAAGCGGCCGGCCGCGTCGGGATAGGCGGAATAGTCGTTCGGCTTGGCGGCGGCGTTCACGGGTGTTCGAAAATCGCTCTAGGCGCGGGCGACCGCGTCGAGGAAGGCCGAGATGAGGGCCGGGTCCTTTAGCCCCGCGCCTCGCTCCACGCCAGAGGAAACGTCGACCAGCGGCGCGCCGGAGACCCGGACGGCGTCCGCCACGTTCCACGGATCGAGGCCGCCGGCGATGAAGTGCGGGCGCTCGAACCGGCGCCCTGCGATCAGGCTCCAGTCGAACGCCAGCCCGTTGCCGCCCGGCCGCTCGGCGTCCGCCGCGGGCTTGGTTTCGAACATCAGATGATCGACCAGCCCGTCGTAGGCGGCGGCGGCATCGACGTCCGAGGCCGTCGCCACCGGCAGCACCTTGATGAGGCCGGCGCCCGTGCGTCGCCCGATCTCGCGCGCCCTTGCCGGCGTTTCGCGGCCGTGCAGCTGGATGAGGTCGGGTTTGAGCGCCGCCATGATGCGGTCGAGCGCCGCGTCGTCCGGATCGACGGTTACGGCGACGATGCGCGTCTTCCCACGCGCTGGCGCGGCCAGCCGCCCAGCGGTGTCCGGCGAGACGCGCCGCGGGCTCGCATCGAAGAACATAAAGCCGATGAAGGCCGCGCCGCCGCCCAGCGCCGCTTGCACGCCCTCCGGCGTCGACAGTCCGCAGATCTTGGCGCTGGTCATCGGCCGCTCACTTAGGCCCAGGCCGGCGGCGGTCAACCCTTGGGCTCGATCAGGTCCCAGCGATTCCCGTAGAGGTCCTCGAACACCGCGACGCGGCCGTAAGGCTCATCGCGCGGTCCCTCGACGAAGGCCACCCCAGCCGCGCTCAGCCGTGCGTGATCGCGTTCGAAGTCGTCGGTGTGCAGGAAAAGGAATACGCGCCCGCCGGTCTGATCGCCGATGTGGGCCGCCTGCCGGTTGTTCACGGCGCGGGCGAGCAGGAGCGCGCTGCCGCCATCGCCGGGTGGTTCGACGACGACCCAGCGCTTGGCGCCGCCTTGCGGCGTGTCCTCGACGAGACGGAACCCCATCACGCCGGTGTAGAAGGCGATGGCCTCGTCGTAGTCGCGGACGACGACCGCGACGAGGGACAGGCGTTGGCGCACGCCCGCCTCAGCGCGCCTTGAGCAGGTCGCGGATCTCGGTGAGCAGCGCCTCGGTCGGCGTCGGGCCGGGCGGCGGCGCTTCGGCGACGGCTTCCTCGCGCTTGATGCTGTTGATGCCTTTGACCATGAGGAAGATGACGAAGGCGACGATCAGGAAGTCGAGGATATTGTTGATGAAGGCGCCGTAGCCGATGGCCACTTCGGCGGCTTTGCCGGCGGCCGGCTTCAGCACGATCTTTAGCTGGGCGAAGTCGATGCCGCCGGTGATCAGGCCGATCGGCGGCATGATGATCTGGTCGACCAGGCTCTTGACGATGGCGCCGAACGCGCCGCCGATGATGACCCCGACGGCCAGGTCGACGACGTTTCCCCGCGCGATGAACTCGCGGAATTCCTTCAGCATTGACCGGACTCCTCGCTAGGCGTCCGCGTTCAGCCGCTCGCGGAGCTCCTTGCCGCTCTTGAAGAAGGGAACGTGCTTGGCCTTGACCCTGACGGCGGCGCCGGTGCGCGGATTGCGGCCGGTGCGCGCCGGGCGGGAGCGAACCGAGAAGGCGCCGAAGCCGCGAAGCTCGACGCGGCCGCCGCCGGCCAGCGCGCTCGCCATCCGGTCGAGCACGACCCCGACCACACGCTCGACGTCGCGCAGGGTGAGGTGCGGATTCTCGCTCGCCAGCTTGGCGATCAGCTCGGATTTGATCATGGCCAGCCCCGTGTTCCCGAACCGACCATGGCCAAGTCAGCGTTGCGGTTCAAGGGACTAGGCGATCAAATCGCGCGAAAACCGCCCGCCGGGGTCGAGCCGGCGGGCGGCGCCCGATCGTTGGGCGGTTTTCGAGCGGCGCGGCGCGCCTACTCCTTGGCGGCCTTTTCGCGCAGGGCCGCGCCCAGGATATCGCCGAGCGAGGCCCCGGAGTCGGAGGAGCCGAACTTCTCGATCGCCTCCTTGTCCTCGGCCACTTCCAGCGCTTTCACCGACAGCGAGACCCGGCGGGCGGACTTGTCGAGGTTGGTGATCTGCGCGTCCAGCCGGTCGCCGACCGCGAACCGTTCCGGCCGCTGCTCCGAGCGGTCGCGCGAAAGGTCCGACTTGCGGATGAAGGCCGTCATCGGGGCGGCGTCGTCGCCGAACTTCACCTCGATCCCGCCTGAGGTGATCTCGGTCACCTGCACGGTCACGGTCTGGCCCTTGCGGTAGGTGTCCTCCGACATCGGATCGCCGGCGAGTTGCTTGATCCCCAGGGAGATCCGCTCCTTCTCGACATCGACGTCCAGGACCTTGGCCTTGACCATGTCGCCCTTCTTGAACTTCTGGATGGCCTCCTCGCCGGAGACGCTCCAGTCGAGATCGGTCAGGTGCACCATCCCGTCGATATCGTTGTCGAGACCGAGGAAGAGGCCGAATTCGGTGGCGTTCTTCACCTCGCCCTCGACCGTCGAGCCCACCGGATGCGCTTTGACGAACGCGTCCCACGGATTGTCCATCGCCTGCTTGAGGCCGAGCGAAACGCGGCGCTTGGACGCGTCGACGTCCAGCACCACCACCTCGACCTCCTGAGAGGTGGAGACGATCTTGCCCGGATGGACGTTCTTCTTCGTCCACGACATCTCGGAGACGTGCACCAGGCCCTCGACGCCGGCTTCCAGCTCCACGAAGGCGCCGTAGTCGGTGATGTTGGTGATGCGGCCGGTGAACTTGGCGCCCACCGGATACTTGGCCTCGACCCCGTCCCAGGGATCGGACTGCAGCTGCTTCATGCCGAGCGAGATGCGCTGGGTGTCGGGGTTGATCTTGACGATCTGCACCTTGACCGTGTCGCCCACCGCCAGAACCTGGCTGGGGTGCGAGACGCGCTTCCAGCTCATGTCGGTGACGTGCAAGAGCCCGTCGATGCCGCCCAGGTCCACGAAGGCGCCGTAGTCGGTGATGTTCTTGACCACGCCCTCGCGCACCTCGCCCTCGTGCAGCTGGCTGACCAGTTCGGTGCGCTGTTCGGCGCGGGCCTCTTCGAGGATGGCGCGGCGGGAGACGACGATGTTGCCGCGCGGGCGGTCCATCTTGAGGATGGCGAAGGGCTGTTCCTTGCCCATCAGCGGGCCGACGTCGCGCACCGGGCGGATATCGACCTGGCTGCCGGGCAGGAAGGCCGATGCGCCGCCGAGGTCGACGGTGAAGCCGCCTTTCACGCGGCCGACGATCGAGCCCTGCACCGGCTCGTTCCTGGCGTAGACGGCCTCGAGCCGGGTCCAGGCCTCTTCGCGGCGGGCCTTGTCGCGGCTGATCACCGCCTCGCCGAGGGCGTTTTCGACCCGCTCCAGGAACACCTCGACCTCGTCGCCGACCTGGATGGTCGCCTTGCCGTCCTCGCCGACCCCGAACTCTTTGGTCAGGATGCGGCCCTCGGTCTTCAGGCCCACGTCCACGATGGCGAAGTCCTTCTCGATGGCCACGACGATGCCCTTCACCACCGTGCCTTCCATGAAGTCGCGCCCGCCAAAGGACTCGTCGAGCAACGAGGCGAAGTCGTCACGCGTCGGGGTCATCGTCATATCGTCGGCCATAAGTCTCTTTCGTCTTTCAAAGGCGGGCGGCGGACGCGTTCGCCCGCCTCGGTCCCGCGAGGGTTGTCAGGATGTAGCGAAGCGCACGGAGAGCCGGCGATTGACCGGCGCCCGAGCGGAAGCCCGCGGCGTTCGAGGCAAAGGGCGCGGGTGGATTAGCCCGTCCGGGAAGCGTCCCATCGGGCGCGCGCCGCCTCGACGATGCGGCGGGCCGCATCGGCGGCCGCTTCTATAGTCATTTCAGTGGTGTCCAGCAAGACGGCGTCGGCCGCCGGGCGCATCGGCGAGTCGGCGCGGCCGGAGTCGACCGCATCGCGGCGGACGATGTCGGCGACCACCGCATCGCGGGTCGCCGCCCGGTCGGTCGCCTTCAGCTGCAGCCAGCGGCGCTCGGCGCGGGCCTCCAGCGTGGCGGTGATGAAGAGCTTGGCCGGCGCGTCGGGGACGATGACGGTGCCGATGTCGCGTCCGTCGACGATGGCCCCGCCCGGCCGGGCGGCGAAGGCGCGCTGGGCGGCGCGCAGCACCTCGCGCACGGCCGGATGCACGGCGACGCGGCTGGCCGCGTCGCCCGCCTCGAGCGAGCGCAGGGCCGGATCGGCGAGCCGCCCGAGGTCGAGCGCGCGGGCGTGGCTGACGGCGATGGCCGCATCGTCGGGGTCTTCGCCGGCCCGCGTCACCGAGAGGCCGACGGCGCGGTAGAGCAGCCCCGTGTCCAGCACCGGCAGGCCGTAGGATTCAGCCAACGCATGGGCGATGGCGCCCTTGCCCGAGGCGGCCGGCCCGTCGATGGCGATGACGAAGCCGCTCACGCCGGCTCGATCGCCGCGCCGAGCCCGCCCATCAAGGCCTCGAAACCGGGGAAGCTGGTGGCGATCATGGCCGGCTCGTCGACGCTGACCGGCTGCTCGGCCGCCAGCCCCAGCACCAGATGCGCCATGGCGATGCGGTGGTCGCCGTGGGTCGCGACCTGCGCGCCGCCGCGGACGCGATGGTTGCCGCCGCCGGCGCCGCGCACGCTCATCGTGGCGCCGACCTGCTCGACCACGACCCCGCAGGCCGAGAGCCCGCGCACGGTGAGCGCCAGCCGGTCGCTCTCCTTCACCACCAGCTCTTCCAGGCCGAGCATGGTGGTCTGCCCATCGGCGAAGGCGGCGGCGACGGCCAGGATCGGATATTCGTCGATCATCGAGGGCGCCCGCGCCGCCGGCACGGTCACGCCGGTCAGGCTGGAGTGTCGGGCGGTGACGTCGCCAACAGCCTCGCCGCCGGCGTCGCGCCGGTTCGCGATCACGAGGTCCGCGCCCATCTCGATGAGAGTCGCAAAGAGGCCGGTGCGCAGCGGGTTTAAGAGCACGTTCTCGATCGTCACCGCCGAACCCGGCGTCACCAGCGCGGCGACCAGCGGGAAGGCGGCCGAGGACGGATCGCCCGGCACGTCTATCGCGGTCCCGGTCAGCGGCTGTCCGCCGGCGAGGCGGATGTGGCGGCCGTCCGCCGCGTCGGTCACGTCGACGACCGCCCCGAAGGCGCGCAGCATCCGCTCGGTGTGGTCGCGCGTCGGCTCGGGCTCGATGACGGTGGTCTGGCCGGAGGCGTTCAGGCCGGCGAGCAGCACCGCCGACTTCACCTGCGCCGACGGCTCCG
>Ga0209168_10003068_pt1 | contig 11721 bp, 10 predicted proteins | sample Coa_R1_FD_187156 | JGI IMG/M metagenome (GOLD analysis project Ga0209168, IMG submission 187156) | Surface soil microbial communities from Centralia Pennsylvania, which are recovering from an underground coalmine fire - Coalmine... | ecosystem: Environmental > Terrestrial > Soil > Unclassified ... | reverse complement strand
CACACAAGGGGTCGCGCCGAGCCGTCCGGCTAGCGTAGCGCCGGCCCAACCGCACCAAGTGTTGACCACGAACGAACACGAAAAACACGAACGAGATCAACCCGCTGGAGCTGCGGCTGCGGGTTTGTGTTCATTCGTGTTTTTCGTGGTTCCTTTTGCCCGCGCCGAGCCGCCACCGGCGTTATCCGGATAGGTCTGAGAGACCCCTCATCCGCCCCCCTCCGGGGGCCACCTTCTCCCCCAAGAGGGAGAAGGGACGCCGAGGGAGTCGCGTCGCCTTTGAGGTCAAAGCCTGCGTCCCTGGTTCTCAATTGAGGACAGTCCCTAACCGTTAACGCTTTCGCTTTGCGATTTCACAAGGCCTTGGCCGCTACTCTGGCTCGATAAACGGGGGAGGGCGGGATGCTCGGAGCCGTGTTCAGCTTCCGCGGCCGCATCGGGCGGCTGCAGTATTTCGCCGGCCTTGTCGGCCTCTTCGTCGCGGTCATCCTGGCGGCCGTGTTCGCGGTTTTCAGCCTCGGAAGCCTGGAGGCGGTGAAGGCCGATCCGAGCCGGGCGCTGCCGGCGCTGCTCATCGTCCTGGCCGCGGTTCCGCTGTGGATCTGGATCAGTCTGTCGCTGCAGGCGCGGCGGCTGCGCGACATGGGGTTCAACCCGCTGATCGTGATCCCGGCGCTGATCGCGTTTTCGGCCCTCGACCAGGTCCTCGGCGCCGCGATCTACGGCGGCGGCGTGATGGCGATGCAGCACACGCCGCTCGAGCCGCTGGTCAACCTGGCCTACTCCTGCTGCCTGCTCTTCTGGCCAGGCAAGCCGGTCGACGCGCCGCCCGCGATCCACTGGGACGGAAGGGACGAGCGCGACCCGGGGCCTGCAACGCCCATGCGCGGGCCGGCGCCCGCCATCCAGAGCCCGCGCTTTCAGGCGCCGCTCGCTGCGTCGCCGATGACCGCGTCGCCGATGACCGCGTCGCCGCCGCGGCCAGCCGGGTCGCAACCCTTCGGCCGCCGCGGGCTCTAGCGCTTAAAGCTTTCTCCGGTAGGTGAACGGCGCGGGCTCCGCGCCCGCGTCACCAGATTCGCACGCGGTCGGCCGGCGAGAGGTAATAGCGGTCGGTCGGCTGGACGTGGAACGCCTCGTACCAACTGTCGACGTTGCGCAACGGGCCGACTGCGCGGAAAGGCGCCGTGGCGTGTACGTCCGTCGCGGCGCGACTACGCAGCGTCTCGTCCGTCTGCTTGCGTTTCCAGCGCAATGCCCAACCGAGGAAGAAGCGCTGGTCGCCGGTCAGCCCGTCGAGGACGGGGGCCGGGCGCCCGCCGAGCGATGCATGATAGGCGTCGAGCGCGACCAGCACGCCGCCTAGATCGGCGATGTTCTCGCCCAGCGTCTGCTTGCCGTTCAAGTGAACTCCCGGCAGCGCTTCATATGTGTCGAACTGCGCCGCGAGCTTGGCGGCCTCGCTGTCGAAGCGGGCGGCGTCGGCGCTCGCCCACCAGTCGCGCAGCTGGCCGTCAGCGTCGATTTTCCGGCCCTGGTCGTCGAAGCCGTGTGTGATTTCGTGGCCGATGATCGCGCCGATCGCGCCGTAGTTCACTGCCGAGTCACGCTCCGGGTCGAAGTAGGGAGGCTGCAGGATCGCGGCCGGGAAGATGACCTTGTTCTCGTTCGGGATGTTGAAGGCGTCGACCGTGTGCGGCCGGATGCCTCGGTAAAACGGACCCCATTCGTCGGCGGGCGGCGGCTTGCCGAGCATGGCGAGCTGGTAGCGCCAGTCGAGCGCGACGCTGCGCTTGACGTCGCCGTAGAGGTCGCCGTCGATCTCCAGACCCGAGTAGTCGCGCCACCGGTCGGGATAGCCGACGAACACCTGCATTTTCGCAAGCTTGGCAAGGGCCTCGGCCCTTGTCGTCGCTCCCATCCACGCCGCCCGGCGGATGCGCGCCGCCATGGCGTCCTTCAAGTGGGACACCATTTCGGTCATCCGCGCCTTCGCGTCAGGCGAGAAGTGGCGCGCGACATACTCGCGGCCCAGCGCCTCGCCGAGGCTCGCGTCGACTTGGGCCACCGCCCGTTTCCAGCGCGGCGGCTCCTCGCCGATGCCGCCCAGCACCCGGCCGTTGAAGGCGAACGCTTTGTCACTGAAACGCTTTGAGAGATACGGAGCGGCGTTATCGATCGTGTGGAAGGTTTCCCAGGCCTTCAGCGTCGCAAGCGGCGTCTCGTCGTAGATGCGGGCGATATCCCGCACGGCGGTGGTCTCGGCCACGATGACGGAGTCCACGCCGACCGCGCCGGCCGCATCCAGCAAGGCGCGCCAGTTCAGCCCGGGCGCATAGGCCTGCAGCGCCTCAACCGTCATGGGATTGTAGAGTCGCGCGATGTCGCGGCGCTCCTCCTGCGGCCAACTCGCCTTGGCGAAGCGGGTCTCGAGCGCGACGATGTCGCGCGCCGCCTCGTCGGGATTCGCCGCGCCGACCAGTGCAAGGGAGCGGGCGACATAGGCGCGATAGGCGTCGAGTTGTCCGGCGAACGAGGGATCGAGGTAGTAGACACGATCGGGCAGTCCGATCCCGCTCTGGTCCACCTGCAGCACATAGTTCGATCCACGGATGTCGGGGGTGACCAGCAGGAAGAATGCGGCGGCCGCGTAGTCCGAGAAGCTGCCGCCCATCATGGCGGTGACGTCGGTGGTCGCGGACACGGCGGCGATGCGCGCGAGATCCGCCGCAAGAGGTCCGGCGTCGAGGGCCTCGATGCGCGCCTCGTCCATGAAGGCGCGGTAGAGGGCCCCGATCCGCCCCCCGGCCGTGCGGCCCTGCGAGGCGTCGGCCTCGACGATGTCCTTGAGTTGCTGCAGGACCTTGGCGGCGGTGTCGGCGTCGATCCCGACCTCGGTCTGGTCCGCCGGGATTTGGACGTGGTCGAGCCAGTTCCCCAGCGCATACCGGAAGAAGTCGTCGCCGGGCCGCACCCGCCGGTCCATGGCGCCGAGATCGATCCCCGACGGGCCGCCCGCCGCGGCGGCGAGCGCGCGCCCCGGCGCGGCTGCCATCACCACGGCCGATGAGAGGCAAACGAGCGCGCTGCGGCGCGTCGGACCGGAGGTAGCACTCCCCGCCTTTTCTGGCCGCAACCGGACAACCCCACGCAACCCTTGCTCTGGGCCTACCCCGATCGCCTCATAGTGGCAACTCGGCCGGGCGTCGGGTGAGGCTCTGAAGCCCCTCTAGGCCTTCTCGAGAACGTGGATGGCGCAGGCGGAGCCCATGCCGACCACGTGGGTGAGGCCAATGCGCGCGCCTTCGACCTGCCGCGCCCCGGCTTCCCCGCGCAGGTGCGTGGTGATCTCGTAGATGTTGGCGATCCCGGTCGCGCCCAGGGGGTGGCCCTTGGAGAGCAGCCCGCCGGAGACGTTCACCGGCACGCGGCCGCCGAGCGCCGTCTCGCCTGAGTCGATCATCCGCCCGCCTTCGCCGTCGGCGCAGAGGCCGAGGTTCTCGTAGTGGACGATTTCGGCGGTCGCGAAGCAGTCGTGCAGCTCGACCAGGTTCACGTCCTCGGGCCCGACGCCGGCCATCTCGTAGGCGGCTTTCGCCGCCATCCGCGTCACCGCGTTGAAGTCCGGCATCACCGTGTTGCGCGGCGTGTAGGGATCGGACGTCATCGCCGAGGCCCGCACGCGCACGGCGCGGCTCATCAGGCCGAGCCGCTTGGCCGCGCTTTCCGAGGCCAGCACGGCCGCGGCCGAGCCGTCGACGTTCACCGAGCACATCAGCTTGGTGTTGGGATAGGAGATCATCTCCGCGCCCATCACCTCCTGCAGCGGCGTCTCCACCTGGTACATCGCCTTCGGGTTCAGGGTGGAGTGGTGGTGGTTCTTCACCGACACCTTGGCGAACTGCTCGAAGGTCGTGCCGTAGTTGCGCGTATGCTCCATCCCGACGTGGGCGAACACCGCCGGCATCGTGCCGGAGCCGAGCAGGCCCTCGGTCGGAATGCCCGACCCGCCGCCACCGCCGCCGAGGAGGCCGCGGCCCATCTGCTCGACGCCGACGGCCAGCACAACGTCGTAGATGCCGGCCTTGATCGCCGCCCAGCCTTCGCGGAAGGCGGTCGCGCCGGTGGCGCAGGCGTTGGCGCAGTTGACCACCGGGATGCCGGTCTGGCCGATCTCGCGCAGCACGCGCTGGCCGACCATCGCCCCGGCCTCGCCGAGGTTGCCGCAGTAGAGGGCCTGCATGTCGTCGATGGTGAGCCCGGCGTCGTCCAGGGCCATCAAGGCCGCCTGGGCGCCGAGCTGCGGGACGGTGCGGTCCGGGAACCGGCCGAACTTAATCATGTCGGTTCCGACGACGTAGACTTCGGTCATGGCGAAAGGCTCCTTAAGCCTTAGCGGGTGTGAAGAAGTAGGCGAGGTAGCTATTGCCGTCCCGGTCCTTGCGACCGGCGTCCTTGATGACGACGTCGACGGGCATGTCGAACTTCAGCGCTTCGACGCTGGGCACGATATCGACCAGGTTGCCCTTCAGCGTGCCGCCCCCGTCGAGATCGACGATGGCCGAGATGAACGGCACTTCGACGCCCGGGAAGTTCCGGTGCACGACGGTGAAATTGTAGAGCTTGCCCTTGTTGGAGAGCTTATAGGCCCTCAGCGTATCGCGCTTGCGGCAGGCGGCGCACGACGGGTGGGTCTCGAGGAAGACCTGGCCACAGTTCGAGCACTTGAAGCCTTCGAGATAGGGCTCGCCGCTGTCCGGAATCTTCAGAAAGCCGACGGCCGGCAGGGGTTTGGCCGCAACCGCGGTCTCGCTCATGGGACGCTCCACTCGGAAAGGACGCGCATCTCTTTGGTGCGGCGCCGTGAATCAACGCCCTGACGCAAGGTCCGTCAAACACTTCCGTCCGGCGCGCCCCCAAATCACTTCCCCCTCTGCGAGAGGATCGGTGAGGATTGACAACGTCGCTGCTGGCGGCAGGCATGGCGAGAAGGCAGGAGCAACGTCATGGGCGAGGTGATCAGCGGCGAGCGGCGGCTCGCCACGGCCGACCTGGACGCGCGCGCGGCGCGGGCGGCCACGGGGCTGAAGTCGTTGGGCGTGGGGCGGGGCGATCTCATCGCCATCTATCTCAGGAACGACATGCCGTTCTTCGAGGCCAGCTTCGCCGCCGGCCTGATCGGCGCCTACCCGACGCCGGTGAACTGGCACTATGCGCCGGAGGAGGCGCGCTACCTGTTCGAGAACTCCGGCGCCCGCGCCATCGTGATCCACGCCGATCTGATCGAGCCGATCCGCGGCGTGCTGCCCGAAGGCGTGCCGGTTCTGGTCGTGCCGACCCCGCCCGAAGTCGCCGCCGCCTACGGCATCGCGCCCGAGCGCTGCGCCGTCCCCGCCGGAATGACCGACTGGACAACATGGCTCGAGGGCTTCGCGCCCTACGAGGGCCCGGCGGAAGCCGCCGGCGGCACGATCATCTACACCTCCGGCACCACCGGCCATCCGAAGGGCGTGAAGCGCGCGCCGCCGACGCCGGAGCAGACGGCGACCTATGGGCGCATCCTGCTGCGCGCCTTCGGTTTCGACGGCTCGTTCGGCGCGCCCGCCGACAGTGTCACCGTGGTCACCGGCCCGATGTACCACTCCGCGCCCAACGCCTACGGCTCGATCAGTGCGCGCGCCGGCGGGAAGGTGATCCTCGAGCCGCGCTTCGATCCCGAGGAGCTGCTGATGCTCATCGACCGCGAACGGGTGACGCACCTGCACATGGTGCCGATCATGTTCAACCGGCTGCTCAAGCTGCCGGACGCGGTCAAGGCGAAGTACGACCTCTCGTCGCTGCGCTTCGTCGTGCACGCCGCGGCGCCCTGCGCGCCGCCGGTCAAGCGGGCGATGATCGAGTGGTGGGGGCCGGTGATCAACGAGTACTACGGCTCGACCGAGATCGGCCCTGTGGTCTTCTGCGATTCCGAGGAGTGGCTCGCCCACCCCGGCACGGTCGGCCGACCGATCCCCGAAACCGAGGTCCGCATCGTCGACGCCGACGGCGCGCCGCTTCCGCGGGGCGAGGTCGGCGAGGTCATCGCACGCACGGCGGCCATGGCCGACTTCACCTACCACGGCGACGACGCCAAGCGGGCCGCGTCCGAAAAGGCCGGCCTGATCGCGCCCGGCGACGTCGGCTACTTCGACAAGGACGGCTTCCTCTACCTGTGCGACCGCGCCAAGGACATGATCATCTCCGGCGGCGCCAACATCTATCCGGCGGAGATCGAGGCCGAACTCGGCAAGATGCCCGGGGTCGCCGACTGCGGCGTCTTCGGCATTCCAGACGAGGAGTTCGGCGAAGCCGTCTGCGCCGTCGTTCAGCCCGCGCCCGGCGCCGCGCTGACCGAGCTCGACGTGAAGACGTTCCTGCGGCCGCTCATGGCTTCTTACAAGGTGCCCAAGCGCGTCGACTTCCACGCCGAGCTGCCGCGCGAGGACTCCGGCAAGATCTTCAAACGCAAGCTCCGCGAGCCCTACTGGGAGGGGATGGACCGGCGGATCTGACCGCTCAGATGATCTCGAAGTAGCGCTCCAGCTCCCAGCTGGTGATGGCGCGGCGGAATTGCCGCTCCTCCCAGACGCGCGTGGCCGCGTAGTGGTCGACGAACGGGCGCCCGAACAGCGCCTCTGCGGCGGCCGACGCCTTCAACCGCTCGGCCGCGTCCGTGAGCGTGGCCGGGAAGGCGAGGTCCTCGGGGAACGTCTGCGCGTATGCGTTGCCCGTCACCGGTTCTGTCGGTTCCATCTTGTGTTCGACGCCCCAGAGGCCGGCGCCCAGCGCGGCGGCCAGCGCGATGTAGGGGTTGATGTCCGCCGCGGCGACGCGATGCTCGACGCGCTGGCTCTTTGGGCCGCCCCCGATGACGCGGAGCGCCGTCGTGCGGTTCTCCGCCCCCCAGGTCGCGCTGGTCGGCGCCCAGAAGCCGGGGATGAGGCGGCTGAAGCTGTTCACGGTCGGCGAGATCATCGCCAGCAGCTCCGGTATCAGCCGCTGCTGGCCGCCGACGAACCAGCGCATCGTCTCGGACATGCCGAAGCGGCCGTCCGCGTCGTGGAACGCCGACTTGCCGTCGCTATCGGCGAGCGAGACGTGGATGTGTCCGGACTGCCCCGGCCAGTCGGGGGACCATTTGGCCATGAACGTCGCCATCAGCCCGCGCCGCTGGGCCAGCACCTTGGTGAAAGTCTTGAACAGGGCCGCCTGGTCCGCCGCCTCCAGAGCGTCGGTCGCGACCAGCGCCGCCTCGAGCACGCCCGCGCCGGTCTCGGTGTGCAGGCCCTCGAGCGGCATGCGCATCGCTTCGCAGGTGTCGAGCAGCTCGTGATAAAGCTCCGCGCGCACGGAGTTGCGCAGCACGGAATATCCGAACGCGCCCGGCGTCAGCGTCTTCAGGTCGCGATAGCCCTTGGCCCGCACGCTCTCCGGCGTCTCGTCGAAGACGAAGAATTCGAACTCGAAGCCCGCCTTGACGGCGAACCCCATCGCCTCGGCCCGCGCCAGCACGCGTTTGAGCAGGCCGCGCGGGCAGATCGCCTCGGCTTCGCCGGCGAACTCGCCGAGCAGGAAGAGGGTGTCGGGCTCGAAGGGAATGCGCCGCGCCGTCTCGGGCGCCAGCCGCACCTCCACGTCCGGATAGCCGGTGTGCCAGCCGGTGTAGGCGACGTTGTCGTAGAGCCGGTCCTCGGAATCCCAACCCAGCACGACGTCGCAGAAGCCGAACCCGGTTTCGAGCGCCGAGGCCAGCTTGTCGCGGTGCATGTATTTGCCGCGCAGGATGCCGTCGATGTCGAAGGCGCCGAGTTTGAACGCCTTGAAGGCGTCCGAGCGGACGAGGGCGATGAGCTCGTCGCGCGAGAGCCCGGTCAGGTCGTCGGTCATCCAAGCTCCCCCGCGATCGCCCGCTCCAGGATGCGCCCATAGTCGGCCGCCGAGAACGGGACCGGGTTGGTCCCCGCGGACGCGTCCTCGACCGCCATCGCCGCGATCCGCGCGACGCCATCGGCCGGGACGCCGACTTCGGCCAGGTCGTTTGGGATGCCGATCTCGGCGCGCAGCCTGAGCACCCAGGCCAGCAGGTCGTCGAAACTGCTCCCGACGCCGAGGCAGCCGGCCAGGTAGGCCGCATCGGCCTCGATGGCCGGTCGGTTGGCGGCGATGACGTAGGGCATGAGCACCGCGTTCAGGAGTCCATGGTGGACGCCGTAGACGGCGCCGAGCGGGTGGGCGAGGGCGTGCATGGCGCCAAGGCCGCGCTGGAACGCGGTCGCGCCGGCTTCGGCCGCCGCCAGCATGTTCGACCGCGCTTCGATGTTGGCCGGCTCGGCGACGGCCGTCGGCAGCCAGGCCTGCACCAGCCGCGCGCCCTCGACGGCGATGCCGCGGGCCAGCGGGTGGTAGCCGGGCGCGAAGAAGGCTTCCAGATTGTGCGAGAGCGCGTCCATGCCGACCGCAGCCGTCAGCCCCGGCGGCAGGCCGACGGTCAGCGCCGGGTCGGCGACCACGGCGCGCGGCAGCATCAGCGGATGGAAGATGATCCGCTTCACGTGCGCATCCTCGTCCTTGATCACGCTCGCGCGGCCGACCTCGGAGCCGGTGCCGGCGGTGGTCGGAACCGCGACGACCGGCAGGATGGCCGCGGCGTCGGCGCGGCGAAAGTTGTCGCCGATGTCTTCGAAGTCCCACAGCGGCCGGGTTTGGAACGCCAGGAACGCGATCGCCTTGCCCGCGTCCAACGCGCTGCCGCCGCCGAACGCGATCACCCCATCGGCCGTATGCGCCTTCAGCGCCGCGACGCCGGCGTTCACGTCCGACCCGGTCGGATCGCCGGCCACGTCGCTGAACACCTCCGGCTCGACGCCCGCTCGGGCGAGGTCGCCCACGGCCGCCGCGATCATCCTGTTCGCCGCCAGGCCGCGATCGGTGACCAGGAGCGGCCGGGAGACGCCGGCCTCGCGCACGGCGTCCGACAGCTCGGCGATCCGACCGGCGCCGAAACGGATGCGGGTCGGGTAGTTCCAGGTTCCCGTCAGGCTCAAAGCAGTTGCTCGTAAAAGCCGCCGAACGTCCGCGCCTGGTCGACCAGGTGAATCTCGAGGATCCAATGGCGCGGGCGGCCCAGATGGTCGGGCTTGCGCATCGGTTCGGTGTTCACCGGCGCGATCACCACCTCCTTGCGCTCGATCGGCCAGGGCCGGTGTGGAAACTCGCCCACCAGGTGGCCGGCGATCACGCCGCCGAACAGCCAGCCGGCCGCGGCCGCTTCCGCCTGCGCGAACGCATAAAGCTCCGCGCCCGTGATCGCCGGCGTCGCGTGGTAGTGCGCCTGCACGCGTTCGAACACGCGCGGCAGGTCGGCGACCAGCCGCCGCCGCTCCGGATCCTCGCCCAGCGCGTAGGTGCGGCCGATGTCGGCTTCCCAGTCCTCGAACACGGGACCAAGGTCGATGTAGACGTTGTCGTCCGCCGCGATCGTCCGGTCGTCAGGCATGTCGAAGAAACCCGTCAGCGTGTTCGGCCCGGCGCGGACGACGCGGTTGTGCCAGTGCTGCGCGACGCCGAACCGCTCTTGCGCCAGCGCATAGATGGCGTCCCCGACCTCGCGCTCGGTCCGCCCGGCGGCGATCAGCCCGCCCGCCTCGATGGCCTCGAACAGCGAAAGGGCCTTCGCCTGCGCCTGGAGCAAGGCGGCGCGGCGGTCATCGTCGGCGAGAGCGGTCATGGCCGGACCCTCGTCAGGCGACCGGGCCCTCGTCAAGCCGCGCGATATGGCCGGCGAGGTCGGCGCGCGCGGCCGGGAACCGCGCCAGCACCGCCGGATCGTGGCCGGGAACAACGAGATCGTCGGCCGAGGCGAGCCGCTTCAGCGTCCGGTGCCCCTCCAGCATCGCCGCCACGTCGTGCACGATCGGAAACGGCCGGGCCTCGTCCATATTGGCGTAGAGGTGGGCCGCGTCCGACGCCAACACCAGCCAGCCGCGGCGCGTCCATATGCGCACCGCCTGCATGCCTGCGGTGTGTCCGCCGATCAGGTGCAGGCTGACCCCCGGCGCGAGTTCGTCGTCGCCGGCGTGAAAGACGACGCGGCCGTCGAACAGCTTTTCGACCATCGCCGTCACGTCCGGGGCGCCATAGGCGTGGCGGAGCGGCGCGTGCGTCATCGCCCGGCCGGTGCAGAAGGCCATCTCGGCGTCCTGCAGGTGGTAGCGGGCGGTGGGGAAGAGGTCGTGGTTGCCGGCGTGGTCGTAGTGCATGTGCGTCACCATCACGTCCTCGATCGCCGCCGGGTCGACGCCGAGCGCGGCCAGGCCCTCGCCGACCGGCGTGAGCAGCGCGCGTCCACGCGCCGCCGCGGTCGCCGCGTCGAAGCCGGTGTCGACCACGATCGTCCGTTCGTCGTTGCGGACCACCCAGACGAAGAAGTCGAGCGGGGAGGGGCCGTCGTGCGCGTCGCCGCCGATGAAGTTCATCCGCGCCGTGCGCGCCTCGTGGCGGGCGTAGCGGATGGCGTAGACCTCGTAGGGCGTCGTCACTGGCGCGGCCTCCGGTTTCGCTGATGGCGGCGTTGTCGCGGGTCCGGCTAAGGTGCTCAAGAGCGGCGTGGAGGAGATGCGGATGAGCGATGAGCTGTTCGAGACCGGTCTGGCGATCCGGAAAGAGGTGCTGGGCGCCGACTACGTCGAGCGATCGATGGCGCAGGCGAGCGACTTCATGGCCCCGTTCCAGCGCATGACCACCGAATGGTGCTGGGGCGCGGCCTGGGGCCGGCCCGGGCTGGACCGAAAGACGCGCAGCCTCCTCAACCTCGCCATCCTCACCGCGCTCGGCAAGCCGGCCGAGCTTCGCCTGCACGTCAAGGGCGCGCTCAACAACGGCCTGAGCGTCGCCGAGATTCAGGAGGCGTTGCTGCACGCCACCGTCTATTGCGGCATCCCGGCCGGGCTCGAGGCCTTCCGCGCTGCGAACGCGATGCTGGAAGAGGAGGGAGCGCTCAAATCGTGACCGCGATCGGTTTCATCGGCCTCGGTCGCATGGGAACGCCGATGGCCGCGCGGCTCGCCGACGCCGGCCACGCGCTCACCGTGCTCGACATCTCGGAGGCTGCGGTCGCCCACTTCTGCGCCGCCCATCCAGCGACGGCGGCGGCGCGGCCGCGCGATCTGGCGCAGTCGAGCAACGTCGTCATCACCATGCTGCCGACCAGCGCCGTCGTCGCCGACGTGCTCTATGAATCCGCCGGCGTGCTCGCCGCGCTCAAGCCGGGCGCGCTGGTGATCGAGATGAGCTCCGGCGTTCCGGCGCGCACCCAACGCTTCGGCGTCGACGTGGCGCGGGCCGGCGGCGCGCTGATCGACGCTCCGGTCTCCGGCGGCGTCGCCCGCGCGAAGACCGGCGACCTCGCCATCATGGTCGGCGGGCCCGACGAGGCCGTCGCCCGCGCCCGGCCGCTGCTGGAGGCGATGGGGAGCAGCATCCTGCCCACCGGCCCGGTGGGCACGGCCCACGCGATGAAGGCGCTCAACAACCTCGTTTCCGCCGCCGGCTTCATGATCAGCGTCGAGGCGCTGCTGATCGGCAAGCGCTTCGGCCTCGATCCCGCCGTGATGGTCGATGTGCTCAACGCCTCGACCGGCGTGAACAACGCGACGCAGAGGAAGCTGATCCCGTTCGTCCTTT
>Ga0209168_10003065_pt1 | contig 11728 bp, 11 predicted proteins | sample Coa_R1_FD_187156 | JGI IMG/M metagenome (GOLD analysis project Ga0209168, IMG submission 187156) | Surface soil microbial communities from Centralia Pennsylvania, which are recovering from an underground coalmine fire - Coalmine... | ecosystem: Environmental > Terrestrial > Soil > Unclassified ... | reverse complement strand
TCGTGTACAGGGCACTGACCGCATCGGCATGATTCAGGCGACCGGCCGATTGGTTCAGGAATTCATCACAACCGCAAGCTTGGTGGCAAGCATCTTTGTTTTCTCTCCTTGGATTCTCTTAGCTTTGATTTTGTGCACCCTGCCAACATTCCTCAGTGAGACGCACTTCGCATTTCTGGGCTATTCGCTCAATTCTCAGCAAACTCCTTCGCGCCGGGAGATGGAATACTTTCGTGTCCTTGGCGGTAGCAAAGAAAGTGCCAAGGAATTGAGATTGTTCGGATTGGGTTCGTTTCTAGTGGATCGCTATCGAGCGCTCTCCAATGAGGTTCACGCTCAGACGTTCGCATTGGCACGACGCCGCTTGTTCACAGGGCTACTTTTTGCGCTTCTCGGTACGATTGGTTATTACGGGTCCTATGCATTTGCGATTCATCAAACCGTGATTGGTTTGTTGAGTTTAGGAACCTTGACCCTGTTGGCCGGGGCCATTGCAGGCGCGAACTCGAACATTCAGGCGGTTTTGTGCACGTTTTCCAGCATCGCCGGACAGGCTCTGTTTCTAACGGATTTGGTTGAATTCTTTTCCGTGAAGCCTAAGGTTTTCTCGAAGCCCGACGCAATTCTGGTGCCCCGCCCCATCCTCAGAGGTTTTGAATTTAAGAACGTCTCGTTTTCTTACCCGGGAAGCTCCAAGCTGGTTCTAAACAACGTTAGCTTTCATCTTGAGCCCTCCGAGCGAATCGCTCTCGTGGGAAAAAACGGCCAAGGAAAGACAACCATCGTAAAACTCCTGACACGCCTGTACGAACCCACGTCGGGTCAAATTCTTTTGGACGGAATCGACATTCGCGACTACAACCTTCAAGACTTATGGAAAGAGATTGGCGTTATTTTCCAGGACTTCATGCGCTATGAACTTCCTTGCTCGGACAACATCGCCATGGGTCGAATCGAGAAGAGAGAGAATACCTCTCTAATTCATGCAGCCGCCCACAAGAGTTTAGCCGACGAAGTTATACGAGGACTTCCCAATCGTTATAACCAGCGTTTGGGCTGCCGGTTCCAAGGGGGAGTCGATTTATCTGGGGGTGAATGGCAGAAGATTGCTCTTGCCCGCGCCTACTTACGTGATGCGCAATTGCTGATCCTTGACGAGCCAACTGCGTCGCTCGACGCGCGGTCAGAGCATGAAGTCTTCGAGCGCTTCTCCGAGCTTACGGAGGGTAAAATGGCTCTATTAATTACCCACCGTCTCTCTACGGTCAAGATGGCAGACCGCATTCTTGTCCTTGAAAATGGAAAGATCGCGGAACAAGGATGTCACGAACAGCTCATCAAGACCGGCGGAGGTTATGCCGAAATGTTTGAGTTACAGGCTGCGAGCTATCGGTAAGATGGGAAACGTACTCGGCTCGAGAATCAGCGCAATATGGCCAAATCGGTATTTCACTAATTTAGAATGTAAATTCCAGCGGCGTCCTTCTGGGGGCTCGATTCGAGCATAGGTTCGCCACAGATTCAGACGCTAGCAACGATCCTCAAATTGCCGATGTGCTTTTTGATGGCAGGATGCGCAAAGGGCAATTAAATTCTCGGCCGCGTCATCCCCCAATCGGCTTCGGGACTGAATGTGATGGACTTGAAGATTTTCCATGCGTCCGCACGATTGGCAGCGCCAGCCGTCTCGAACTAGGACTTCACGACAGAGCTGCCGATAAGCTTCAGCATCAAGCCTAAGGCGGGGTCGTTTGGCACGTATCCGAGTCAAATTGTCCCTTGAACATTTTCAAGAAGTTGCTGTCTCTCTGGTTGTGGTAGACCGATGACCATTCGCGTTAGAGCTGGCAATAGAGCGTCTTGATTCCCAGCCTCCAAGCTCACTCCCGCCAAAAAATCTGCACAGATCATCTCCAAACAATAGCCTCGTGACTTGTCACTTCCGAGCATCAGACCTACTGTTTCAAGTGCCTGTTCAATTACAGGCAGTTGGCTCTTGTAGGCCTTGAAATAGAGGATCTCCCAGGGCTCGGTGTCCTTGCCGGTCAGGTAGCGATCAACCTCGCGTTTGAATTCCTCCCTCGGCATAGTATTGGCTTTGTGCACCCAGGGTGCACAATCGAACCCCTTCCTGTCCCGCCGTGCCACCTTGGCCAATTCCCGAGCCTTGGTCCATCCGATAAGTTCCAGTTCCCGCTTGCGAATTGGAGTCAGGTGCTCGTGAATCGCCATCAAGTAGTATGCCTTGCGCCGTGACTCCGGAAATTTCCTTTCCAGAAATTCATCGAACGAACGTACGTTATCCACCCGCCAGTACTGGCCTGTTCGAATCTCGCAGAGATAGCGCCCAAGTTCGACAAACTTCGAATCCCGTTCGCGATCGGTGGCTTTTTCCCAAGCCAAGATCTCGTCGATCTTCGAAAGCACAAAGACGGCACGCCGGCGATTGAGCTTCGGAGCCACCAAAATCCTTCCGTTATTCGTCAAGCACGTTAAGCCAATCAAGGTCGCTCGCTCCCGGTTGACGAATGAGTTTGGAACTAACCAGTGGCTCGTTGCCAAGGCACAGACCGAGGTGCGCGCAACTGACGCAGCCGTTCTGCGGGAAACGGATTCCGGGCCGGGTAGGGAATTGAGCCGTTTCGATTTGGCCGACCGTCGCTTCCACGACTTGGCCAAACTCCCGTCGCTGCTCGTCGGTAATCGACGCCAGCAGATACTGAATCTCTGGAACACGTTTTCTGACGAAAGCCACAATGGCCACGTCGGATATGCCAGTGATCCAGGAATAGCAAACCAGCTGAAGGTCAAGCGATGTCAGCCCCTCGGGCTGCTCGGCGTAGCGAGCACTGGTGGTTTTCCATTCGAGCAATCGCTTTTTGCCGTCCAAGTGGCCGATGGCGTCCACATAGGCAACGAAATCGTTTCCATTTGCGAGTGGACGAGTAAGCTTCTTCTGCATGTTGCACTGTGGCTGGCGGATTCGGATTCGGTTATCTCGGGCGAACTGCTCGAGAAGACCGATCCCTTGGCGAAGCAGACGCTCCCAGTCGTCTCCGTGGGAGTATTCCAGCGGAACATCTCGGTATAATCCCCATTCCTTAAACATTGCTGCGCCAGGATCTTCATGTTCGAAGAACGCCGCCAGGGCCTTCTCGAAACATCGGCCAAAGCAAAGCGCCGCCCGGGACTCCTTTTCCCTCCAGCCATCCAGATACCGAAAGCGATAGCTCCTTGGGCAGCGCAGGTATTGCGACACTTGTGTGTAACTGAACGTCATGGGTTCGCCTCCTGGCTTTTCGCCACGGAAACGGGAAGCTCGTCCCATTCACTGGCGGGGGCGAACCCACCGAAGTTGATAAAGCAGTGGCCGTTCAGGGTTGTGTGGGAAATCCGTACGATGCCGCGTAGACCCATCAGGGCTTTTTCATCGACTTCATCTCGGCCCATTAAGTCAGGGTCGTAGCCAAAATCCCTGAGGAACCAGCGGAGTTTCCAAAGCGCTTTAGGGGTGCAATAGAGACGACCTGCGAGTGAACGGCCCTGATGTTCTCGTGGTTCGAGCACAGCGAGGCGCAAGTAATAGAACGGTCGTTGCGGATGCCACCGATAGAAGGCACGATCGACGCGGACCAGGAAAATACCCTCCAAGGTGTCCTCAGAGCTGTTATTTTCGTGATGCAAACCTGGGATATGGCGCTTCATGAGCTGACCTCCGTTTGCTTTGCATAGCTGTTGAGCTGACAGATCAGCCCGTCTCGATCTTTGGCGGCGCGCTCGGCCAGTTCGTTGATAAAGGATTCGACCTGATCCCGGCTGGCATCTCGAAGGGAGGCGGTGCCACAGTAGTCGGCGGCGTAGGCTTTCACGAGGCCAGCATCCAGATGATACTGACGAATGAGCAGGCACAGGCGGTCGCGGAGGCGAGGCTGTCCGTTCTTTCGGCCATTGTTTCCGTTTGTGGAGAACTTGGGCTCATCGCGCGGTTCGGATGCGTTGGATCTGGGAGCCCAGCCGAGTTCCTCGACCGAACATAGGCCAATGCCATAGGCCTTTCGGAGGGCGCGATTGACGGCTCGAGTTTCGGCAACACGCATCTCGGCGCCGTGGACCAGGGAGGAGACGTTGGAGGGATCGGCATCCCCGTAGCCGACGAAGCCGCGTGAATGAGGTGATTTATACACAGTCGCCCTAAAGACCCAGCGGCGTGCTGCAGAATCGCAAAACTCTCGGACCATCTGGACTCGAACCCCAAAACAGTGGTTACGGCGCGCAAGGCCAAGTAATCCGGCGTGAGTAACATACCAGCGCCCATCTAGTTGTTGGAGGTCTCCTCCCGCGATGGAAAGACCGTAGCCGTGTGTCAGCTCCTTCAGAGACCGTAGTGCAGTAGGGGAAAGCAATCCCCAAGTGGTGGTTGCCAACCTACTATTCGATCTGAACAGACGATGCCGATCCTTCATTGCTTGCCCAATGTCATCCAGTGTCATCGTGTGACATCCCTAGGATGACATGCGGCAGATTGAATGTCAAGGTTTGGTTTCTGGCGAATGAATTTCGAATGAATGATAGAATTCTAGCCCGATGAAAAAAGATACAAGGCTTACATTCCGCGTGCATTCCAAGTTAAAGAAGGACCTTGAGGCAATCGCCGCTCGTGAAGGCCGCAGCGTTGCTCAGATCTGTGATGCTTTTTTGAAGGTCGGATCAGAGATCTACGCGAAGAACGGTCCGAAGTTCCTACAGCGGTTTCTTTCTCGCCAAGAAAAAGACGGTTCGTCAGACTAGGGAATCTCCGCCTGCCGTTGCCACATTGTCGACCAAGCGCCAGAAGCAGATCTTCAATTGTAGGAAACTTCAAAGATGGGCTGGCTCTGTTGACATCCTCAAGAAAAGGTAGCGATGCCCCAGGCGATACAGATTGAAATTCAGTCCGAGCAGCAGGGCTTAACGCTTCTGTGTTCGCAGCGAGCGGCCCGGCGCACGGGCCGAGAGCTTGCGCTTCACCGAACTGAACGATCAGAGATCGACGCCGGTAGAGGCGTCGTGGAAACGCTCGCCGCATTTCGGCGCGCACTCCATGAATGCGCCAGGTTTTCTTTCCGGGCTTGGGCGAGTCCGCGTCGGGGTCGACGCAACGAGCTTGGCGCAGGGAGCGGCCAGCACGTTCTTTGTGCGACGGATGCGATGCTCTGGTCGTCCAGACGCAGAAAACGATGCAAAGTCGTGAAATCGGGCACACTCGCCAATCCCAGTGCCTGACGCAACTCGCGGTGTTCGCCCAGCCGCAGTTCGGCTTCGCGAAAGGTCCAGTCCTGGTAACGCATCAGGCAGAGAATGGCCAGCAGTGGCGGCTGCGTAAATTAGTGCTTGCTGAAACGACTTCGATAACGCGGAAGGACCGCCCAGCAGACCTGCAGAGCGATGCGAGCAAACGGCAGGAGTCCGACTTCGGCCATCGCGCCTCCTGCCTCCATAGCAAACAACAATTGAACACCGCCGGATATCTCGAATTTTTCATTGTCGTAGCGAGGTTGTCAACAGAGCCAGATGGGCTTTAAAGTTGACCCCAACAGCAGAGGTGCTGCAACGACTTGTCGAGGGTTTCGTACGTCATACCTGGGAAGAATTAATACCTTGACTTTGTGGCGCGGGAATGGTACTAACAAAATATCTTCGTGTTGCTGAATTTTAGTAGTTGGACTTTCAGACGTCGCTAATCCTCAGACTCAATCCAAAGGGGCGTTCAAGTTAACGCCGCCTCTGTTAATCCCTCGTCTCGGTTGCTAGGTCAATTGTTTTTTCGTGCGCGAAAGCGCACCTGGAAGAGGGCACGCATATGCATCCCGAAAAAGAGAACACGAATAAGAGCGATGAAATAACAGTATCCCAGAACGAAAGCGGCACGAACACCACGTCAGGTTCCGACCTAGAAAAAATCGCGCCGTCTGAATTTCCAATAGCATCGACAGAGCAGGCCGACAGTTCACCCGCAACTCAGGATTTGCCAATATCATGCGAGAATCCCACTCAATCCGAAGCCAGCGATAAACTGTCGGGGAAGGAAGGACAGAGCCCTGCGACAACCGCACCAGAAGCCCAGCGAGTCGGGCAAACGCCCGTCCGCAAGGCTACCGGCCCGCGAACCGCTCAGGGGAAAGCACGTAGCAAGCTCAATGCATTGAAACACGGACTGCTAACGAAGGTCCTCCTGTTGAAAGGGGAATCACGCGCGGAGTATCTTTCACTACTGAACGGGTTGCGGGATGACTTCCCGCCACAGTGTACTTTGGAAGATGTCGAAATCGAGAACCTGGCCGTACTATTGTGGCGCAGGCGTCGCCTTCTGCAGGCCGAAACCGCGGCAATCTCAGAGGACATATCATTCGTTGTAGTAGATTCTTTAGTTGAATCGTACGCCAAGACATGGGGAGTGCCGCGAGCTGCTTCTGGTGAGTTGTTGAAGGACATCAGTAATCCGTACATCGCCCGTTCGATCAAAGAAATATTCGTCTCGTTGCGTGAGATAGTCACCTCGAAAGGGTTAACGGAGGGTATCCCACTTGTTAAGCGACTGTGTGAGGGGGGAATCCTTCAAACTTTTTCTACGATTTACGCAACAGCCGAGAGGCTGGCCAAAAGCGCTGATACGTCAAAGGCCGCCTACTACCGGACAAGAATAATCGAAATCATAGACGTTGAAATCGAACGCGCTACAAAGCTAGAGAAAACTCTGATAGCTAACGACGAGCAAAGGGAAAAGTACAAATTGTCCGCTGCGGTCATTCTAAGGCCAGAGGTATCGGATCACCTATTGCGCTACGCGACATTCTTCAGCCGTGAGATCGACCGGGTCTTGAGCCGGATTGAACGGTTGCGACGGATGCGCAACGGGCAACCGTTGCCGCCCAGCGAGACGTGAAGATTTCCTGATACTGAGGGAAGGGAATCAGTTTTTCCCTTCCCTCAGTATCACGCAATCCTAATTCCTTCGAGATTGGGCGCGCTACGCTCTCTCCCGCCATCTCCGGAAAGAGAGTGACGCGTGCAATGCACCACTACGCAAACAATCCTTTATGACCTAGCTCTCGTATGGTCCACTCCGCGGGAACGGAGGACTCTGCTCATTCCTCCTCACCTGATGACGGCCCGCGACACCTGCAAGCACCTGCAGAGGGCGATCCTCCGGGAAACGAAAAAACACGAAACGAACTTACGGATATTATTAAAAACAATGTACTTACTAATTTTGGATAGTGCTCAAGACCGCGGCTTAAGTCGCGCTTTTGCGCCTAATCACTACTGTAATCTGAAATCTGAAAAGCGGGGAACTCCTACATACGCTGTGGACATTCGACCGTGATGGGTTTGCCTTGGCGACGCGACAGGCATGTTGCAGGAACGTATGAGGACAAATAATGCAGATTTACGAGTTCGTCAACTGGAATTGAGCGTCTGGCTCTGGTCGAGCGTCTTGAGCATCGGTAACTATTTTTTCACGATAACAACATCACGTAACTTAGCAGCAACTTATCAGGCACTCTCTGACTTTTCCATCACAGATTCGAAAAGCCTGCACAGCAAGCGTCTTCTCCATGGCCATAGCTTTGGTTTGATCGGGAAGCCGTAACCGTGCACGACGAAATACGAGTTGCCTTTCGGTCTCGGATTTCAAATAAACGACCGCCCACGGCGACAAGAACTGACACGAGTAGCAAGAGAAAGCCAAGTCCCGCGAGAAGTATCGTGCCGCCACCGCTACCGCTGTTACGGGTTAGAGAGTTCACAAGGCTTGTGCGCCATTTCAAGTCAGGGAGAGTTTTTCACGAAGCTCGTTTGTTGCCTTTTCACATTTGTAGTGGTGAGCGGTTCTCCCGTCACCAACCAGACGAGCACGATCACCTCATACCCTATCCCTAACGCCATAATCAGCATCAGCAGTCCTAGCAACCCTTCCGACCATTCCCGCAATCTGCTCACCTCATTCTGCGTGAACGACAGTTGGTTCATATCTTGGCCACTCCACTAGCCCGGCACATAGATTCAAAGTTTTCAAAACATCTTTCAATAATACTTGGAAGCAACTTGGGTGCGCCATGCTCCATTACAAAGGCGAGCCCATCGCAGGCATTCGAAAATCCTGGACGCCGTCTACAAACGAACCAAGATAGAGGGGAAGATCTTCCACGACTTCAGGCGCACCCGGTCCGCTACATTATTTGGTCCGGCGTCCCGGAGCGCGTGACAACAGCATCAGCCCTCACAACCCTTCGGTTAACAGTTGCGGCGGTCATCATTCGTACTGAGTGCGATGACTTGCTATTATGTTGAATCCCAGCGCCAATACAAGCGATTTGCTTCCTTGCCCGACTACTACCGTCTGACATGGTTTTTGATACAGAGTGGGCACAAAATTGGGCACAGCAAAAGGAGCACAGCGTCTCGACGTATTCATCACAGTAGGAACTGCAGAGTTGATCCATAACAGAGGACGGAGGGCAGCCGCGTTCCGGGTTGTTCTCCTGCAATTTACGCATCGGCGGCTTCTTGCCGGGCCTGCTTCATTGGGAAGTTCTTTGCGCGCGAACAATGAATCTTCTTGGTGCCGGCCCCACGAAATAGAATGGGTAGCAAGTCACTAGCGTCAGGATATCACCGCCCGAGTTATCCAGCACGTGGGTAGCCTCCGGCCCAACCACACTGATAGAGTCCACGCGATAACGGTAGGAACCGTCGAGGGTCATTAAAGTGATTTCATCGTCTTGGCGGACATTTTGCAGCGCGCGGAAAAATGTGTCGCGATGGCCCGCGATCGCGACATTTCCAGGTTGTCCCGGCATGGCGGTGCCAGGAATATGCCCGACCGCCCGTCGCAAGGTTCGGTCATCTGTACCTTCCAGAATCATCGCCGTAACACCGATTCGTGTTAATTCGATTTCTCCCAAGGGTTCTCTAGTTGACGAATGAAAGGGCGCGTCCTGCACGTGACCCTTGCTTGTGATGGCCGACTTGAAAACTTGTACCTGCTCCTGAAAGTGCCGGGTTTCGTGGGCCTGGTACAGTCTTGCGTCGAGCAGGACAAAGGCGCAGTAACCCAAAATCAGTACACCAATAACGAGGAGGGCGTCCCTGCTCGATCGTAGGATGAAATGAGTTCGCGTCGAAGGAGAGTTTCTCCGTTTGATTGCGCACCTCATGGCCCACTGCTCAGGGCTTCCCTCGCCGGAGAAGGGCTCAACGGCGAGGAGTAACCGGCGCGGGTGCTGACGGTTAAACGTCCACTACTCGAAGTTTTCCGCGCCTTCACTTCGATCGCGCGGTAAGTTCCATCGGTTTTCCTGTTCGTGGGCGCATAGGAGATCGTGTATTGGTCGCGGATGTCGCGAGCGATTTGCCGACAAATTGGCAGAATTTCCTCAAGAGACTCCGGAAAGAATGATTCTCCCCCGGAGCTTCTAGATAGTTGTTTAAGCACGCGCGGGTTCCGATCATCGTCGTTTGGGTCAAAGATCCCCATCGTGTAGATAATTGCGCTCGACTGATTCACCATCGAAAGGATCCCGGCGAGCTTGTGTCTGCTGGCGTTGTCGCCGCCATCGCTGATCAAAATCAACACCTTCTTGTCCCATTTGCCCCTCTTCAATTGCTCGAGGGCAACCACCACACCGTCGTAAAGCGCCGTCAGGCCGTCCGCCTTACTTTTAGATAGGGCCGTCTCCAATTGCTCCTGATTCACGGCAAACGGCACATTGCCTGGAAGCCCCATCGAAACATGCTCATTGAAATTGACGACGAATACCTGATCTTCCGGATTGCTGGAGCGTGCGAATGACAGGGCTGCATCAATCACGCCTGAGCGCTTGGAACGCATGCTGCCGCTATTGTCGATCACCAAGCCAACCGTGACGGGCACATCTTCATGGCTGAAGGATTCGATTTGTTGAGGTACTTTGTCTTCGAAGACCTGGAAGTCTTCCTTGCCAAGTCCCGCGACCGGAGCGCCCTTACGGTCCCGCACGGTCGCGCGCAGAACAACTAAATCCACGCTCGTCCGAATCGTGAACCCGTTCTGATGAGAAGGCTCAGCCTGCAAGTTTTGTTGAGACAAACCAACACAAGGGAGAACAATCAGAAGCAGGATCGAGAACAAATTGTACGTTCGAGCGAAATGTTGTTTCATGAGCGTCGCCGATATTTGTTGGTTGCCCCTATAATTTGCGGGCCTTGTGAATTCTGAACGGTAGCCCGGAGTTCGGGTCCTACCGCATGTGAGGGCAGGCCAAACTCACCCACCCCCCCGGCTCCATGCACGTGCTTTCTAGTCTATGCCAAACGCTTTGTGATGATCACAAGTACAAAGCCTGCACACAATGAAAGCAGCCCGATTAGCCCAGCGAGTGGCAATGAGCTGGCCGTGTGGGGTAACGCCTGCGCGACCTCCGTCGTCTCGGCCGGTGTCACTAGGGGCGCCGTCGCCGCAACCTGCTGCTGGGTCTCGATGATCTCAGTTACGGGAGCCTCTTCACCAGTTGGTTTGATCGCTTCGAGTTGTACGTTTTTCAAAACTTCCGCGGGGGGTACCGTATTCGTTTCGATCGGCATCGCGAGGACGGGTTCGTTGACGATCTTTGCCAGCTCTAACGCGCGTTTCTTTGAGTAAACGAATTCCTGCCCAAAGGCGTTTCCGGGATAGAACCAGGCCTTAATCGCTTCCGGCCGACCCTCGCCTCGTTCCTTGAAACTCAATACCGTTTTTTCCGTCGCTTTCAAACGATAGTTATTGATGGCGAGAATCGTTGTAAGGACACGCGTTTCGTCTGCGCTGAAAATTTGGACGATGTTCCGGTCGCCGAAGGATTCCAACACTTTAAAAACATACGTGCCGGCCGGCAAGACCTGAGCATCAACTCCCGGAACTTCAAAAGGTTCGCTGAACGTGATTACCGTTTTCTTGTCAAATGTATCTGCCTGGGCATTCATGGCAAATACCATGGCGACCAGGGCGAAAGAACACAGTAGTGCAACAACTTTGAATGTCTTCATTTTTGAACTCCCTCAAGTAGATCGATTCATCAAACGTTTCTCATTTCGGCCCTACGAATTTGATGGACACACAGAAATCGGTGGTACATCGACTACGCGGCCTTCGTTGTTTCGGACCAACTCATAGTTCCGCTTTAGAGAGATCCGACTCTGACCAGATGCTGGCAGGTGGTGCTGGAGTATTTGTATCGTATTCGAGATTACCGGTCTGTCCAATACAGCACACGGATTCGGCTAGACAGTGAACAAGTCGGCCATAGCTTCACCGCACTGTTATTCCCTTGCCCGTTCTGACTCAACGACCGCGCCGTAAGCAGCGGTAACACCGGTAGTGGTTATCGGTATCCGTCTCCGTTCCCTTGGTTGGCAGGTTCAGTTCCGACATAATCCTGGTTACAAGCAATTTGTCTTTCAAGATGCACCGATCGAGGAAAAGTGAATACTTCCAGTCTTCGTGTTGTAGGCGACGCGGCCTCGCGGGTAGTCCTCATATTCGGAGTCCTGTGGCACCACCCCGGTTTCCTTCAGCGTCTCCCAATACATGTCGTGACCGCGCTCATGGATTCTGAAATCGCCGTAGACTCCACCCTCGCAAACAGGCGTGCGGTCAATCAATAGCGTCTTGCCCACGAGGAAGATGATTCCGACATTGGGCGCATTCTTGCGTTTCTGCATTCTCAGCTTG
>Ga0209168_10003064_pt1 | contig 11734 bp, 9 predicted proteins | sample Coa_R1_FD_187156 | JGI IMG/M metagenome (GOLD analysis project Ga0209168, IMG submission 187156) | Surface soil microbial communities from Centralia Pennsylvania, which are recovering from an underground coalmine fire - Coalmine... | ecosystem: Environmental > Terrestrial > Soil > Unclassified ... | reverse complement strand
GCATCGCGCCTCCGCGAAAGAAGACGCCACGCGAAGACCAGAAGGGCGCCGGCAATAACTCTCCGCACAAGCCGGGGCGTTAGAGCTTGGGCGCGGGACCTAACCCCCGCGCCCGTTTTGTTGCTAATCCCACGCATTCGCCAACAGAATCGGCGAGACTCAATAACTGTTCACGCAATGGACATAATCTTGCGCGTCCATTTGGCTGATGCCACAGGCATATAGCGGCCAGTTCACCGGCGTGGCCATGTTCCAAGGAACATTCGTCCGCGGAATCAGACTGGCGTTGCCGGAGTCGTAATAGTTGATGAAATCGGGAGTCCCGGCCCCGGTCGGAGTAAGCTGAGGGTAAAGTTGCTGCGATGAGGCCTGCAACGAAGTGTTGGGAGTGGCGCCATAGGCGGTCGAAAACGTGTAAAGGCTGCCGAATTGTACCGGAGTTGGACTAACCCCCAGTGCATAACTGATCGACTGATAGTCGACCGGACCCAGCGTGTCTTCGGAAATGGTGAAGATCTTGAACGCCGGATTGTTGCCGAAGCACGGACTTATGCCGGGAATTCCAAACATCACGTCTCCGGTAGGCAAAACCCGAAATTCGTCCATGTGAGTGTGCCCGGTAACCGTCATGGAGATGAGGCCGGGATACTTTGCAAGGATCTGCATAAACTCTATTTGGTATTGCGGCTGCCACATCATGGCAACTTCGCTTTCGGACGTCTGACTGGGGGTGCCCGCTTTTGCTGCGGTTTGTGCGGTTTCCGTAGTGTTGGCTCCGGGAGGAACATGCATGATGAGCCACACCTTCTGACCGGCAGACTCTGCCGCGGCCAGCTGCGAATCAAGCCAGGTAAGTTCTGAATAAGGATTCAGCGGCGGCGCCGGGGTTGCCACCGCGAACGGATTGCTATCAAAGGCGACTACCAGCAAGTTCGATCCAAGTGGCTGCGCGGAATACGATCCCATCGTCGTGAATGTGTTCTGAAACGCCGCTTGGTCTGCGCTGCCGTTCAGGAGCTGCGTGTAAAACGTGTTCGCATTATCCGAAAGGAAACTGGCGTCCGGGCCCGCACCGTAGACGCTATAGGTATCGATGTTTCCCGGTACGAAGATCACTGGAACGTTCCCTGCGGCTGACCTGATCTGCATGGAGACGAATGCCACCGTCTTGTCGATAAACTGTTGCATTGCGACCGTGCCCGCCGCATTCAAGGTACAAGCTGCCGGGGGGTTGGTGATGGGAAGCGGAGGGGCCGAATACAGCGCACAAAACCACTCCGGAAGATCGTGGCCCAGCATGTCGCCGGAAAATAGAACCACCGGGCTCGCTCCCAGATTCTGCTTCACGCCGGTAAGCGCAAGGACCAGCGACGGGTAGTTCGTGTCGGATCCCCATGCCGAGGGAGGCTTGTTGCTCAAGTTCTGCGCGCTCTGAAAAATGCTCTCCCATTGACTCGCTGGCGCGGCGGCCAGCGCTGGATAAAGGGTCGGATCATCCAAGGGATTGAAGTGAATATCGGAAATTGCCACGATGGGGTAAGTCGCAGGAGAAGTCTGGGGAGTAGTACCGACGCCGCCGCACCCGGACATCACAACGATGGTTCCCAACATGAGGAGAAAAAAGTAGCGCGAGATTTTAGTCATGGTCTCTTTCCTAGGCGGCACAACTATGCATGTGCACATTTCTCCCAACGGAGATAGCGCTGCCAGGCCGCACGTTTTCCCATCGGCAAGAATCACCTTGAGGTTCAATGCTTCGACTGCCGGATCGAGCCGGCTCGCTTAGGATGTAGTGAATTTGCTCTGAAAGGGGGCAACAAGACGCCCACGCGTAAACGCCTTCAGCACAACCCTGAAATGCGTTGTGGATAACGAGTTTGGAATCAATGTCAGGAATCAGAACCGGGAATCGGCGAGGTTATACAGACGCCCCGGCTGCGGCGCTGGCGACGGAAGGTTGTACCGCCCGCTGCTTGCGCAACGCTTCGTGGAAAGCTTCAACGCTCAATGCGTCACCGTAGAATAGCTGCAGCAACGGATCGTCCGTCTCCCCAGCACGTCTTTTCATGGCGGCGGCATCGGAGTCCAGTCCCTCAGGCTCGACCAGCAACTCCGGCAACAGAGTACGGTTCTCGCTCAGCACGCCTAGAAATTTTTCGACCGCTGCCCGATGTTCCGGCGTCGTCTGCGTAAACTCCACGCCCATTCCCTTATCCGGATGCATGATGCGAACCAGTCCCTGCGCGCGGACTTCAATGTCGCCAGCGCGCATCGACAGCGCTACGCGGCTCGACACCGGAAATGGCGACGAAATTTCCAGGTAGCATCCGCCCAGGCTCAAATCCGTAAGCTGGCAGCGGATCGGCGGATCATCCTGCTCGGCCTCAGGAGAATTCTGCTTGAGCCACTCACGCAACTTCTGCGTCGTATCCGGCGCAACCTGCAGGAAGCGTAACCCAGCTTGAGCGCTATTCCCTTCCCAGGCAAACTCCGCGGGCAGATCCAACTCGGTGTGAGTTCCCGGCAGCGTGAACGAAATCTGCCAGCGTCCCGTGGGACGATGCCCTCCGCGAACACCCACCGCCATGCCGCCTTCGCTCAGGTCAGAAGTCGTGACTCTCATGTTGGCGCCGGTTTTCGGATTCTGCAATCCGACAGGAATCTGCACGGCCACACGCGCATTCCGGCGCCGCTCACTCTTCATCAACGCCCGCGCCGCCCGGAAACTCGATTTCGCCCGCTCGCTCGACACCGGCTTGTACAGCACGAAGTGTGCCCCAACATCGAAGACCGCCTTCAATCCAACAATCGGTTCGACAATCGCCACCGCGACCGCCTGTTTATTGCACGGAGCATTGCGGGCGCTGCGAAGAACATTCGACGCGCCGTCGTCGCTGCAGTCCGCAATGATCGCCTCGAACCGCTGCCGGGTGAGCTTGCGCAATGCCGTGTCGGCGTCGCTGCACAACTCTACCGCGATGTCGAGATCGCCCAACACGCGGCGCAATACTCTCACGATCTTTTCGTCGGAACACAGAACTAGCGATTTCAGACTCATAGCTGGGCCAGGGTAGATCTTGCGCGCAGAGCCCGCTCATACGAGATGTTTCCTCGGACGTGAGAGGCCGCCCGGAGGACCGCAGAATCGGAACTCCCTCTTTGAACTTTATGTCCATCCAGGCAGGGGATCAACGCCTCTCGGTCAACCGGGGTTACCCCCGTAATCGAGGACTTCAGTCGAAGACGTCGGTTTCTGCCTCTTTGCGCAAATGCGTCCCGCCCTCCCTATCATTTCGAACCGATCCGAAGGATCGGTGAGGAACCTGCTTCTCTTCTCGCACTAAGTTTCCCGATTAAGTACCGCATTTACATATATTTATCAGTCGTTCGCCCAAGTCTTGAGGCAAGATTTCCGTTGACTTTCCGACAAAAACGACTGTAATATATCGAGTCTCCAATCAGCTTTGGGTTCGCTGTGGATGGTCTAGTGATCTAGATACGTCTCGGAACTGAGCTTTCGCTTCTAACTGCATCCTGAAGACGACTCGGAGAATCATATACATAGAGACTTTTAAGTTAGGGCAGTTCATCCCCCTGAGTGGAAAGGCATTTTTCATGGCCAAGCGACGCGGAAATCCGAACTGGGGCAAGCCTGAGCCGATCGGGCCCATCACCCCCACCATCACCGAATTCGAACAGGTTGTGCGCGAGTACAAGCTCTCCCCGGACCAGTACCTGCGCTCGACCCGCCTGCGCGAGTGGGCGCGCCGCAACAAGAACTCGAAGTACATCCCCGAGCCTCTTCTGGAAGCCTGGGGCTTCGAAATCGAGTCCACGCTGTAATCACAGCGTTGGTATATTCTCAGGGTCGCTTCTTGGAATGTAAGAAGCGGCCCTTTGTATTTTGGAATGACGCCCAAGGTCTGAGTTGCTGAGTCCGAGGTCTGAGGTCGGAGGTCTTAGGTCGGAGGACTGAGGTCCGAGGTCTTAGGCCTGAGGTCTGAGGTCGGAAGCACCGGGCCTGATGCCCCAAGTATCGTTGTCATTCCGAATCGGGCCGAAGGCCCGGTGAGGAACCTGCTGTTGTCCCGGAACCCAAGACCTAAGACGTTACCTAATGCTGAACGTCCTGCAAATCCCGCCCAGCGAACTCTTCGCCATGCTGGCCGCGATCGGATTCGCCGCCGGACTCAATCTCTACGCCACCGTCGCCGTCCTCGGACTGCTAGCTCACTTTGGACATCTCCCACTTCCTCCGGGACTCCAACTGCTAGCCGCATGGCCCATCATTATCGCCGCCCTCGCCCTCTTCGCCGTCGAATTCTTCGCGGACAAGATTCCGGCCTTCGACCTGATCTGGAATGCCCTGCACACCTTCATCCGCGTCCCCGTCGCTGGACTCCTCGCCTACCAGGCCACAAGCCAGCTCTCTCCCGAACGCCAGTTGCTAGCTACGCTTCTCGGAGCAGCCGTAGCGCTCGCCGCGCACGGCGGCAAGACGGCCGCGCGCGCCGCAGTGACGCCGTCGCCCGAGCCCTTCTCCAACATCACGCTCAGCCTCGGAGAAGATGTTCTAGCCATCGGCCTGACCTGGCTCGCAACGCGCCATCCCTACGTGGCCGGAACTCTAGCCACAATCTTCGTCGTGATCGTCGTGATCCTCACCCGCTGGGTCATCCGCGCCCTGCGCGCTTTATTCCTCGGTGCCGAGCACGAACTAGCCAGCTAGTCCGGAATGTCCCTCGCGGAAAGTTAAAACTTTGCCATTCCGAACGGCCTCGAACATCACCTCATAACTTGTCGTTCCGAACCGGGCCGAGATAACTTGTCATTCCGAACCGGGCCGAAGGCGCGGTGAGGAACCTGCTTTTCGTCGCCGCCGCTCGCCGCCAACCAAAACCCTTGTCATTCCGAACCGGGCGGAACGCCCGGTGAGGAACCTGCTTTCCGCTTGTCATTCCGAACCGGGCCGAAGGACCGGTGAGGAACCTGCTGTTGCACTCACTGTCATGACTGCCGCCTCGCCCCAACCTTCCGCCAAATCCTCCCAAGTCGGATTCTCCCTCCGAATCAACTCGACTTTCTTCTCGCGCCGCCACTTCTTGATTTCCGTCTCTCGCGCAATCGCGTTTCCGACGTTTTGAAACGACTCGAAATATACCAATCGATGCACGCGATACTTGCTGGTAAAAGCGCTGCCCTCGCCCGATCTGTGCTGCAAGACCCGCGCCATGAGAAATCCCGTCATCCCGATGTAGATCACTCGGGACTTACTCGACATGATGTAGACGTAGTACCGTCTCGCACGCATTCGTGCCACTCCAAGCGAAAAGCAGGTTCCTCACCGCGCCTTCGGCCCGGTTCGGAATGACAAAAGCTTAGAGCTTGGTCACAACAGATTGCTGTAACAACCGTCACAACGCCCCCTGTGCAAAACCCCGCGCAGCCCCTAACCCCGTTGTCATTCCGAACCGGTCTGAAAGACCGCTGAGGAACCCGCTCTACATTTGTCATTCCGAACCGGGCCGAAGGAACGGTGAGGAACTTGCTATTCACCCGTTCGCCGACACTCACCCGCCGCCCTATTTATTGTCATTCCGAACCGCGCGGAACGCGCGGTGAGGAACCTGCTTTCCGAACCCGAACTAATCTGCCAGCCCGAGAAACTCCCGAACCCGCCCCAGCTCCGCCTCAAGTTCCCGCTGAAACGCCCGATCACGCGGCGCACCCGACTCCACATATCCCAACTCCGCCTTAAGATCTCCATCCTGTACAGCCAAGTTCGCCCACCCAATAACCCGGTCGCGCCAAAGCATCGGCAACGCATAGTAGCCGCGCACCCGTTTCGCCACCGGCGTGTAAGCTTCAAAGCGGTAGATCCATCCCCAAAGCATTTCGAATCGCCACCGATCCCACACCACCGGATCGAACGGCGCCAGCAGCCGCACCGTCGCCTGCGGAGCGGCGTCCGTCGGATCCTCATCGGCCGGCCAATACCACTCCATTCCATCAATTTTCTGGCTGCGCAGCCGATGTTTCGCCCGCTGGATTGTAGCCGCGATCTCACGCTCCCACTGCGGCGCGGCATACCGCAGCCGCCGCAGCACGAACGGTAAGCTCTTCCCCGGCAGAGGCGCATAGACACGAATCGCAACATCGGCCAGCGCATCCATGCGCGCTCGGCGCTCGACGCTGTCGATCGGCCCCGACCCGTGCTGATGCGCCGCATAGAGCCGGATTCCATTCTCGCGCCGCACCACCCGCAGCAGTCCCTGGTAGTGCATCAGATCGAGCAGGTGCGTCGTCGCGTTCGACGATCCTCCCCAATAATTTTCGACGCGGCCGTGGGAAAAATGCTGGTCCACTTCTCGCGGATGGACCGTCCCGCGCTCCCGCACGAATTCGAGCAGCAGCTCCGCCTTCTTTTTCTTGCCCCTGGTCGTTGGCACGCTGCCCTGCGCGGGCACCAGCCGGCTCGGCCGCGGATGCATCAGCGCCTGCAGCTCGGGCGTCACGAAGCCGTAGTTAATGAAGAAATCCTCGTGAACGTCGAGTTCGGCATAGCGCCGCTCCAGATCGCCGGCGCGATAGCCCTTCACGCGATGCCGCAGAATCAGATCCTGAGCGCGGGCAGGCGCGCGGATCGGATCAGCCTGCACGAATCCCATCCGGTGCAGCGCGCGTTTTAACGTGGTTGGCGGAAACAGACTTCGCGCGACCGCATAGCGCCGCAGGTCGTCGAGCGTGATCGGCATCCCCAAATGTTATCGAACTCGCCCCGCAATTCTTCGGAACGAGACTTTAAACTTTGTCATTCCAAACCGCTTCGTCTAAAACCTTGTCATTCCGAACCGCTCCGTCCAAAACTTTGTCATTCCGAACCGCTTCGTCCAAAACTTTGTCATTCCGAACCGCTCCAAAGGAGCGGTGAGGAACCTGCTTTTTGCTTTGTCATTCCGAACCGGGCGGAACGCCCCGCGAGGAACCTGCTGTTCGCCCGCGCGTCGCCGCTCCAGATCGCCGGCGCGATAGCCTTCACGCAATGCCGCAATCAGATCCTGGGGCGGGCGCGGATCGGGTGGTGTTGGGTTTCGAGAAGGAGTAGCGGTGAGATCCTCACGCGCCGGACATCTGCGCTCTCCGAGCGCCTATTCCTCCGCGCGGAACACGAAGCCGATGGATAAGATCAGCGCTCACCCACTAACATTTAGAGACCGTACTGCCGCTGGTATTTGATACCCACACATTCCCCCCATCGGAAGCCACGAATACGGGAAGGCCCCCGGAAGGCATCGTGCAGGTCGCAACATTCGTGCCTGTGGTCGCCAACAACTTAGTGACGGTGTTGTCGCCACCATTCGCTACCCAGATGTACTCCGTGTCGAACACAACACCGTAAGGCCCTGCACCTACCGGGAAGGTAGGGGCGTGGGTGGGAGGAACCGGGGGATTAGCCGCCGGAAAAGTGCTCACCTTGGCACTGCTGAAATCCGAGACCCAAACATTGCTTCCGTCAAAGGCAACAAAGGTCGGAAACAGCTCCACGTCGACAACCGCAAACACGCTTAGACTCGTCCGGCTGAACTCCACCACTGCGTTGCTGGAAAAGCATGCAACCCAGAGATTTGTGCCGTCGAAAGCAACACCCCATGGTTGCGAGCAGTTGGCAAGGCTATAAGGCACTGAACTTCCGGTCGACGGGTCGATTCTGCTGAGGCTGTTGCTGCCGGTGCCATTATTCGCGACCCAGATATACTGACCGTCGAAGGCCATCCCCATCGGCCGGCTCCCGACGGAGATCGTCGCCAGCTTCACACCATCTCTCGCGCGCACTTCAGTCACCGTACCGTTATTTGGATTCGATGCCCAGATATTGGCGCCGTCATATACCAACGCGTACGGGTCTTGAACGGATAGAACAGTACGTACTTGGCTCCCGTCGCTCGAAGCGAGCTCAACTAAGGCATTGTTTGGCCCAGTCCCAGCCGCGCCGCATGCGACCCACATATTGACGCCGTCGAACGCAAGACCTTGAGGCTCGCCACAAGGACTAAACGTCGTCGCCTGGTTTGCCTGGTACCAGCGCAAAAGCCCGTCCTGGATTGGGTTGTTGGGATTCTGAGCCCACAGCGGCAGGTACGAAAACAGGCACGCTGCAACGATGACGCCGCGAACACCGCTTACCTTCATCGGAGTATTACCTCCAAAATAGAGCCCGACGATGATTTCGCGTCATGCCGGGCATTTCGGAATCTCTTCAAAATTTAGACACAGTGTTGCCGCCAGAATTAGCGAACCATATGTTGCCGCCATCGAAGGCGGGCGACTCCGGGTTAGCAAGGCCACCGCTATACGTATTGACCAGAGTCACATTGGGCGGGGCTCCGCTGCTAATCGGACCACCCAGCAACAACTTGGTGACCATCGCGGTGGAGTAGTCTCCCACCCAGAGAAACTTTCCATCGAATGCTATCCCCCCACCTCCGCCCCCAGGCACCGAGTAGGCAGAACTTACCGCGTAGCTGCTGCCTGACGGACTGATTTCATAAACCGCACCGCTGCTGGAGGAGACCCACATATTATTTCCGTCATATGCAAGGCCGGAGGGGCTAGCGGTCCCCGACAAGACGGTCTGTTGGCTTGGGCTCACTGCTTTTACTAGCTGCACGCTGTTGCTTTTTCTGCAAGGTACCCAGACACTCGCGCCGTCGAAGGCAAGAAAGAGTGGTTGTGTGCAGGTCGTGTTGAAGCTGACTGTGGTAGCCGCAGGGCTAGGAGCATTCGCTACGATCTGGCTCAGATTGTTTGCGTTGCCATTCGCCACCCACACATTGCTGCCGTCAAATGTCATGCCCGTCGCCCCAGCTCCAACGTTTGTAACGCCCGCGCAGCCAGTTCCCAGCGAAGGGCAACTGCATCCGCTCACCAGGGAGCACGCAGCGGTACTGTTGACGGCCGCAACGTTGACTCGAACCACGGCCGCTGACGCACTGTTGTTCCCTGCCGCCCAGATGTTCCTTCCGTCATACAAAAGGCTCGAGAAAAACACGCCCGTGTTGAGCACAGAAGTGACAGTTGCCACGGGAGCGCCGTCGCTCGCGTCATACTCTTGTAGTTCGCCGGTGCTGCCGCACGCCACCCAGACATGCTTACCGTCAAAGGCAAGAATGCTAGGTGTGGCGCATGTAGTAAACGCGGTAACAGTATTCGCCGAATACCAGCGCAGCAGTGCGACTTGGATCGGGTTCTTGGAGTTCTGGGCAAGAAGAACCCCACAGAGTGCCAGAACCCCTGCGAAGATAGCGACATCCGAGAAGGACACCCTACCGAAGGAAAGCTTCATGGCGGTTACCTCTCAACGCTGGAAAAGATGCAAGAGACTCAAGCGCGGAACGTGCAGGGGAGATTATTGTGGCCCCGCCGACCGTGCGTGTCAAGACATTCTCGCGGGCGGTTCATAGAGTCGGCTCTACCCCATTCCTCCTTCCCTCCAGACCGCAAACAACTGAGAACATGTTGCTAGATGACGCGTGCGGTAAGATTCAACTACCGTGCCTTCAGAGAGTATTTCCGTAACGCTGGGAGCGGGCTCGGCCCCATATCAGAAGACCCTGCCACAAGCTCTATTGCGAGCGGGGATGCTGCGACGGGTTTTAAAGTCTTGGGGCCGCTTCGAGATTCAAGATCCAACCCCTGACGGATCTCTCGCCACGATCAAGGAGTTTCGCCTGCATACGTTCATCAACGCAACCTTCTGGGATAAGTTCAGCCGAATGCCGAAGGAACTGCAGGCCCTGTGGATACCTAAGGCTGCCGGATGGTTGGCTGATCAATTCTGGTCGCGATGGGTTCCACCCTGTACCATTTTTCACAACCTGCGTGGGTCTCACTTGATAAGCCTCCAAGCAGCGAAACAGCGGGGGGCAATTACGGTGATCGAGAATGCCGGTCGCCATCCCCGGCACTGGCTCGAGACAGACACGGAAGAACCGCGGCGCTTTGGCGTGAGCCCTGATGAATGCAGATTGCCGTGGACCGCATGGGCCCTTCCCCAGATTGAGCGCGAATACGCATTCTGCGATTGCATCGTCGTGCCCTCTTCCATCGCGCACAAGAGCCTTGCTGAGTTCGGACTTGAGGGCAAGACTGCAATAGTTGCACCCGGCGTGGACGCAGATCTCTTCTCCCCACTTCCGCGGTTCGACAGGCACCTGTTTCGCGCTTGCTTTGTGGGCCGCGTCGAACTCACTAAGGGAGTAGGTTACCTCCTGGAAGTCTGGAAGCGGCTTGCCCTGCCAAACGCCGAACTCCTTGTCGTCGGTGCCGTCAAACCCGAAATGAACACTCTGCTAAGAACTCATGCGGACTCCACCGTCCAAATGACCGGACCTCTGCCGGCCCACGAAGTAACGCAGCGCTACCGAGAGTCTGATCTGTTCGTGTTCCCGTCGGTAAATGAAGGACTGGCGCAGGTGCTCCTCGAAGCCATGGCCTCTGGCCTGCCAGCGGTGGCTACCGATATGTCGGGAGCGACCGATTGCATCGAGAACGGCAAAGAAGGATTCATCGTCCCGGCCCGCGATGTCGATGCCCTCGCCGACGCCATTTCGTGGTGCTATCACCATCGCGACGCCCTACCCGCAATGGGCCGGGCCGCTCGTCTGAAAATCGAAAACCAGTTCACCCTCGAGCACTACAACCAGCGCCAGATCGCCCTGTACCGCTCCCTCGCCGGCCGTCCTGCCACTCCGCCCGCCTTGCCTTGAGCGCAAACTCTCCTCCGGAAATCCACAGCCCCCAGTGTGACATCTAACCTTGCCTCTCACACGAAATCGGTCCATCATGGATGAGACGGAGCCGGTAGGATCAACAGCCAGCAGGCGAGGCTTAAGTCCTTTAAACACAAGATTTTGCCCGCAAGCTACTGAGCCTCAAGATTTTGCGCGCCGTTTTCCCCTAATCCAATGATTCCAATAGATCGAGGGGGAGGGGGGATACCCCCGGTTTCCCAAAATGGAACTGCTCGCCAGCGCGCAACAAGTCGCTGAAGTGACCGTTTATCGAGATTTTTTTTCGCCCGATATCCACAGCAGATTAAGCGCTTTCCCCTGTGCATCCTCTGTGTCCCCTGTGGTGAAAGTGGTGAAAGTTTTTGGCCCGCACACCTCTGCTAAAATCGGCTGAATATGAGTCCCCAGCCTCCATTCACCGATGTCCCTGAAGCCATCGAGGAAATCCGCGCTGGCCGCATGATCGTGGTGGTCGACGACGAAGACCGCGAGAACGAAGGCGACCTCACGCTCGCCGCCGAGAGAGTCACTCCCGAAGCGATCAACTTCATGGCCAAGTACGGTCGCGGACTGGTCTGCCTCGCCATGACCGAAGAGCGCCTCGAACATCTGCGCATCGGTCCCATGACCGCCGAGAACACCTCGCAATACGGAACCGCTTTCTGCGAAGCGATCGACGCGCGCCAAGGAGTCACAACCGGCATTTCAGCCTACGATCGCTCGCGCACGATTCAGGTCGCGATCGATCCCGCGACGAAGCCCAGCGACCTCGCGCGTCCCGGACACGTCTTCCCTCTCCGCGCCCGCAAAGGCGGAGTGCTCGTGCGCGCCGGACAGACCGAAGCTTCGGTTGATTTGGCGCGCCTCGCAGGCATGGTCCCTTCGGGAATCATCTGCGAAATCATGAAAGACGATGGCAGCATGGCGCGCGTTCCCGACCTGAT
>Ga0209168_10003063_pt1 | contig 11735 bp, 10 predicted proteins | sample Coa_R1_FD_187156 | JGI IMG/M metagenome (GOLD analysis project Ga0209168, IMG submission 187156) | Surface soil microbial communities from Centralia Pennsylvania, which are recovering from an underground coalmine fire - Coalmine... | ecosystem: Environmental > Terrestrial > Soil > Unclassified ... | reverse complement strand
CTCGCTGCTGTTCGGCGGCCCCGACCCGTTCCAGAACCTGCCGCTGCCCAGCATGGCCGACGCGCAGCGCCACGAGGAGAGCGACGGCTCGCCGGCCACCCAGAGCTCCGCCGATCACGGCGGCTTGCTGAACGGCATGCAGGTCACCGACACCGGGTCGGCACCCCCGCCGGGCGAGGACGAGCCGCTGTCCGACGCCCCGGCCGTGCGCCGGGTCGCCTCGGCCGCCGAGCGGCTGCGCGGCCGCGACTTCGCCCAGCTGTCAGTGTCCGAGCTGCGCGAACTCGTCTCGCTCATGCGCGAGATGACCCTGGCCGTGCCGCCCCGCCGGACCCGCCGCTACCGCCGCGCCCGCGACGGCAAGCGTCCCGACCTGCGCGGCACCCTGCGCCAGGCCCGGCGCAGCGGCGGCGAGGCGATCCGGATCTCCCGCCGCGCGCCCCGGGTCCGGCCCCGCCGCCTGGTCGTGCTGTGCGACATCTCCGGCTCGATGGAGTCCTACGCCCGGGCGCTGCTCATGCTCCTGTACTGCCTGCACGGCGGCCAGGTCCGCGGCGGGCAGAGCCGCCCCGAGGTGTTCAGCTTCGCCACCCGGCTGACCCGGCTGACCCCGGCCCTGGCCGCGTCCAGCCCGGACACCATGCTGGCCAAGGCGGGCGAGGCCGCCCCGGACTGGTCCGGCGGCACCCGGATCGGCGCCGCGGTCAAGGAGTTCAACGACCGCTTCGGCGCCCGCGGCCTGGCTCGCGGCGCGGTGGTGCTGATCATCTCCGACGGCTGGGAGACCGGCGAGCCCGCCCTGCTCGGCGAGCAGATGGCCCGCCTGTCCCGGATCGCCCACCGTATCGTCTGGGCCAACCCCCGCACCCAGTCTCCCCGCTACCGCCCCGAAGTAGGCGGAATGGCCGCCGCCTGGCCCTACTGCGACGCCGTAGTAAGCGCCCACAGCCTGGACGCCCTCTCCGACCTCCTCTCCGCCCTCCGCGCCCGCTTACCCTGCACCCGCCCGGGCCTCCACCCGCCGGGAATGCCGGGCCGCCTCGTCCACGGTGGCATGCAGCGGGAAGGCCTCGATCAGCCGGGTGAGGGTCGGGACCCGCAGCACCTGCTGCTGCGGCGCGGCGAGCGCCTGCTCGAGGACCGGGATGATGAACAACGCGGCGATCGCGATCGCGATCGCGCCGGCGGTGTGCCGCACGATCGCGCCGATGCCGGACGCGAGGATCGCGACCAGCGTGACGAACAGCGCGCAGCCGATGATCGCGAGGAGCACGGCGGACGGGTGGATCACGTCGGTGCCGGAGAACACCACCGTGCATCCGGGTGGCAACCCGCCGCCGCCACCGCCCGGGCCCTGCTGCGGGCAGGTCACACAGCCACCTGGCATCACTCGGGCCTGGGGTCCCAGCGGAATCACCTGATCGCGACAAAGCCGCCCGCTACCCCCCAGATCGCGAGGACCAGCAGCTGGTGGCCGGGAAGCCGAAGTCGGTCCGCTGCCGGTTCCGCACCTTCCGGCCGGTGTGCCGAAGAATACGCATATCTGTTCGAGTAAACTCATAGTCTCGGGGCTGTGCGCCGTGCCGCTGCCCCCGCTCAGGACGCACTCACCTGGTGGTGCGGTTGACCGTGGGCGACCCCCCGTCCCCTCGCCCGTTTCCGGCCTGAAATGGCGGACATGACTACCTGGAAATGAAAACCGGATATCGGGAATTATTAAATCCAGGACGTTGCGGGGAGATATTCGCCTAATTTGCAATTAGGAGACTACACCCGCTAGAATTCGTTTTAATCCGCGGTCCGGAGCAGGCAGTGTTGCCTGCGACGAGAATCGTGAGATGTTGAGGGGATCCGCAGATATGGCACTCGGTATGTACTTCACGCCCAGTACGTTCACGCCGGCGCGGTACGACGACACACTCAAGCGGCTCGAAGAAGCTGGCGCCGGGTCGCCCCCCGGAAGGCTGTATCACGTGGCCATGGAAGCGGACGGCCTGATCCAGGTGTTCGACGTGTGGGAATCCGAGGCGTCGTTCGAGGCCTTCGGGAAGACGCTGATGCCGATCATGACAGACCTGGGAGCCGACCCTGGCCAGCCGCAGGTCTCGCCCGTCCACAACATAATCAAGGGCTGACGCTCGACACGAGCGGCCACGTCCGCTGTGCTCGATACGGCAGGCTTGGATTAAGCGGGACGGCGCCTGCGCCGTCCCGCTTAACTTAACCCAACGGCGCGGGGGCAAAGTAATGGAGTAAAGGACCTCACCGTCTGTTCTTTCTACGCCAAGCGCGAGGATGGGCCATTCTCGTATCGATGGCGAGGAAGAGCAGATTACGGGCCTTCGGCATTAGGAAGATTCCCGGACAACCCGCTGTTGTTCACAGGCCGCTGGGACCTGCTTCCTGCGTTCTCTCCGGCTCTGCTGGTTGGCGCCGTTCGCGGGGTGGTGTTCAGAACGGGACGATGGTGGTGAGCAGGCCGGCCGGGTGTCCGCGGCCTGCGAGGGTCCGGCAGAAGTTGACGGCGTCAAGCGACAGGTGCTCGGCCTCGGGGAGCTCGGGGTCGCGGGTGTAGGTTCCGCCGGCGGGGCCGGTGAGATCGAGCGTGAAGGGCTTGTCGTGGCGGCGCGCCCATTCAGCGACGACGTCGGCGACGATGCGGCCGTCGTGGTCGGCGCTTAGTTCGATGGGCTGGCTGAGCGCGCGGGCAGCGTCGGCGCGGTGCATCCATAGGTCGCGCAGGTAGATGGTGTCGATGAGGTAGCCGAGTTTCCAGGTTTCGTGCACCGGTCCGTCGACCGCGAGCGTCGCGTGGTTGCGTATGAGCGCTGGTGTGCGGGAGCGGCCGCGCACGGTCTTCGGCGCGATCGCGGCGAGCTGCCCGACGATCTGCGCGGGGCTGAGATGGGCGCGCTCGCGTACCTGCACGGCTGATAGGGCAGCTTCGAGCGGCCCGCCGTGCTGCTTGCGGTGGGAACGGGCCCGGCGCAGCTGGTGAAGATTCTCGCGGATGGACGCGCCCGCTTCGCACGCGCCCAGGACATGCTGGTACATCGCGCGGATGTCCCAGGCGGGGCAGGCGGTCGGCGCCGTCCACGCTGCGTCATCGAGTGACCGGAGCAGCGCCAGGGTGCGGTCCAGCTCCTGCGCCTGACGGCGCATCGCCTCATCGTGGGCTAGCGGTTCGATGGTCCTGACGTCGATGGCCGTGATGGTCATAGCGGGGCTCCGTTGTCTGGGGCGGTGCGGGTCCCGGGCGTGCGGCGGGCACGGCCGGGCAGGCAGTGGGCGAGGAACATGTCGACCGACTCGTCGATGAGGCGGGTCCAGCGGTCGCCGCCGGGATCGTTGGAGACCTGCTGGTCGACCAGGCCGGTCACCAGCGCGGTCGCCATGTCGAGATGCCGGGGTTCGGTGATCCCGTTGCTGGCGAGCAGTTCCCGCAGGCTCGCCAGGGCGCTGATCGCCGGCGCATAGGACTGGGGTGATGGCTCGAACCCGGGGAGCGTGCGCTGGAACAGCAGTTGGTAGCGCGCTGGGTCGCTGGTGCAGAACTCGGCGAACCGGCGCGCGCTGGCCGTGAGAACCTCGCGCGGGTCATCGCTGTCGTATGGTTCGGCCATCCGTTCGGCGAACTGCGTGGCCGCCGTGCCGAACATGGCGTCGTAGATGGCGTTCTTGGAGTCGAAGTAGGCATACACGGTCGGCGTGGTGATCCCTACCCGGCGAGCCAGGTCGCGCAGCGACAGCCCGGCCAGGCCCTCCTCGCCCACTAGCGCCCATGCGGCCTCGACGATCGCTTCGCGGGCCGAGCGCCGGCGCGCTTCACGCCAGCCTGTAGCCGCAGCAGTCCTTACCATCGTTCGCTATTTTTATACAATGTTTAAGTTTTGTCAAATGCCGTCAGAGAAACCCGCAGGGCGAACGCGGCCGGCGCCCCTGGATGAGGTGCGGTGGAGGATCTCCCAGGATTCTGGGAGGGTAATCCGGCGCCGCCGCCGTGATGATTGCGGTGAGGAAAGGAGCCAGCATGTTCGCACGAACGTCGACATGGTCAGGATCACCGGAGGAACTGCAGAAGTGGGCGGACCACGCAGCCAGCAAGGTCAAGGGCTTCGTGGAGGGACTGCCGGGGAACGCGGGCGTGATGTTCCTGATCGACCGTGACAGCGGCACGGCGCTGACGCTAACGCTGTGGCACAGCCAGGACGCCGCCAAGGCCACCGACAAGTTCGCTGAGCAGAGTCGTGCCTCGACGGTCGCCGCGACCGGCGCGGAACTGGCCGCGCAGGGGAGCTATGAGGTGGTGGCCCGCAGCTAGACTCAATGGCAGGAGATGGGGGAGCCATGCTCACCGCGCCAGCGCTCGACAATCTCGCCGCTGCAGTCATCCGGGCTTGCCGGTCGGGGCTGGACGCGGGCGCGCTCCGGGCCGCGGTTCTGCCGCGGCTGCGGAAAGCGGTGCCCATCGATGCGCTGTGGTGGGCGGCCGCGGACCCGGCGACGTTGCTGTTCACCCAGTCCTACCGCGAGGAACTGCCGGAGGAATCCGGCCCCTATTTCGTCGAGAACGAATTCCAGCGCCAGGACGTCAACAAGTGGACCGAGCTGGCCCGTGACCCGGCAGGCGTGCGCACCCTCATGGAGGCGACCGGCGGTCACCCCGCGAGGAGTGAGCGGTACCGGGACATCCTCGCGCCGCTGGGGCTGCAGGATGAGTTGCGCGCGGTGCTGCGGATGCGGGACGCCTGCTGGGGTTATATCTGCCTGCACCGCGAAGAGGCCCAGACGACGTTCTCGCGGGACGAGGCGCGGTTTGTGCAGCGCCTCGCCCCGCACCTCGCTGAGGGCCTGCGGACGGGCTTGCTGCGCCAAGCCTGCGACCTGGAAGAGACCGCGGACAGCCCAGGGCTGGTCATTCTCGGAACAGACGGCGCTGTGGCGGGGATGAACGATGCCGCGGGCCGGTGGCTTGAGGACCTGGGCGGCCGAGCGGACGGGTCGGAACTTCCGATCGAGATCTCGGCGCTGGCCACCAGGCTCCGCCATCTGGATGCCTCGGCTCCGGCGATGCCCCGGCTGCGGGTACGCGCCAGAACCGGCCGCTGGGTGACCCTGCACGCCTCCTGGATGAACTCCCACGGCGACAAGGCGATCACGGTGATTCTCGAGGAGGCCGCTCCCGCCGAGGTCGCGCCGCTGATCATGTCTGCGTACGGGCTGACCGATCGCGAGAAGACGATATGCGCGCTGGTCTGCCAGGGCCTGCCGACCAGGCAGATCGCAGACCGGCTGCACCTGACCACCGACACCGTGCAAGATCACCTGAAATCTGCCTTCAGCAAGACCGGCGTGCACAGCCGCGGCGAGCTCGTCGCCGCGGTTCTTCAGCGCGACTACCTGCCCCGCGCGATCGCCGGTGTCCCGCTCACCCGCTCGGGCGCGTTCGCCGTGGGTGAACCGCCCGGACCTTGAGTCGCGGGTTCCGCTCCCCAGGGACAGCGCGCTTGTCATCCAGCGGGCCGCTGGATACCGGCCAGCCCAGATGCATGTGCGCATCAGCCCAGGTAGCACCTCAGGACCCTGACCGCCAGCACCCGGATCTCCTGGCTGACCGCCAGACAGCCCGGTCGGCCCTGCACCGAGTTCTGAAGCGGTACACGCACGCTATGTTCCCCTATCTGGACGAAAGCTGAAGAAGTCCGCTGAGCGCGCAGAGAGGTATCTCTTTAATGGATCGCGGCGCCGAACAGGTGCCCGATGCCGTAGGTGAAGGCCAAGCCCAGGGCCCCGCCCACGACCACCCGCACGACCGCGCGGCGGACATTGCTGCCGCCCAGGCGGGCACTGACGGCACCGGTCAGGGCGAGAGCAACCAGGACGGCAGCGAAAGCCACCGGCACCCGCAGGGCGGCTGGAGGCAGCAAGATGGCCAGCATCGGCAGCACAGCGCCGGAAATAAAAGACAACGCCGAAGCGCCCGCGGCCTGGACAGGACTAGGGATATCAGCAGGGTCGATGTGCAGTTCGGCGTCCAGATGGGCGGCCAGGGCGTTCCGGGCGCTCAGCTCGGCGGCGACAGCGCGGGCAGTAGCCGCGGAAAGGCCCTTGGCTTCATACAGGGCGGTCAGCTCGGTCAGTTCGGCGTCTGGGGTGTCAGCGAGTTCGCGTTTCTCCTGCGTGATTTGCGCGTGCTGGCTGTCACGCTGGCTGGAGACCGAGACGTATTCACCCAGCGCCATCGACACCGCCCCGGCGACCAGTCCCGCCAGCCCGGCGGTGAAGATGGGGCCACGGGCCGTGGTCGCCCCCGCTACCCCGATGACAATGCCCGCTACCGACACGATCCCGTCATTGGCACCCAGGACGGCCGCCCGCAGCCAGTTCAGCCGCTCCGCGATCCCGCGCGCGTGCGGCTCCCGGGGATGCGTCGCCCGCCCGCCCTCGGCCGCCCCGACCTGAGCAGCGGACGGCATGGAATCGTCAGTGCTCATGCCTCAAGTGGTACACCATCGTCCGGCACCCCGTGCCGTGCGCCGGGTCACGGCGGCGGCTGCCGTCGCTGACCAGTGCGGCGGCGCCGGTGACGTTGCCGTCGCGGGTCATGGTCTTCAGCGCGTCAGCCTGGCCGAGTACATATCGGTCGGAGAAGGCCAGCGTCACGCGGGCCGTGCGGCGCTCCACGGGATTGGTTCCCTCGTACGGAATCAGGTGGCTGGCACCGAACAGGTCCCGGTAGTACCTGGCTGCGGCGCTGTCGGCGCGGTACAGCTGCAGGCTTGCCCATGACGGGTTGACCGTGGCGGCGCTGCCCTGGGTGAACAGCATCGGCGGTGCGCCGCCGGGGAAGTAGCGTCCTGGCATCGGCGGCCACTCCGCGCCGGACAGCACGCCCACGGCCTTGAGCCGGTGATCGATACAGCAGGAGTTGGCCGCAAGAGCGGCGACGGTATCGCCGCCATCGGACTGCCCGGCCGCGCCGATCTCCTGCGGGTCCAGCAGACCTGAGAATGCGTCCCCGGGCTGCGCGCTCAGCGCAAGCAGCCTGGTCAGGACGTAGGACATGTCTTGCGGCTGGTTCACGAGGTCCGCCTCGTACGCCTCGACGACGAGCAGCCCGATGCCCTGACGGCCGAAGTCACGACTGGATGCCTGCCTCCCGCGGCTGTCTGGTGCAGGCAAGGTTTACCTCAGCCCGGCCCGAGCTCGTGCGGTACTCGGTCTGACTTGCCCTGACCGGGCTGCCTTCATGTCGTTGTCATCTACGCCAATAGCCTCAGAAGTGATGATTTCGGTCAGTGGCCGGAGGGCCACCTGGAGGCAGAGCGGCGCATGTACGGCAGCATGATCAGGCACACGTTCCTGGCGGCTAGCATGCTGGCTGGGGCTTGCGCCATGGCGGCGTGCGGTAGTGCGTCCGCCGCGGCGAACCCGTCGTCCGCAGCACCCCTGGCTGCCGCGCGTGGTCTGACCGCTGGCCCCGGGCGCGCGGCCCGAAGCACCGCGACCCCCACGCCGATGCCCCGGCCGCGGGTGCGGATCATCCGGGTGCGGACCGCAGACGGCGCCCTGGTGACCGTCGCGACTTTCCTCGGCCCCGTCCGGTACGTCCTGCACAACGGGAGCGCGGACCCCGGTCCAGCCGCGTCGGGACTGGTGCGGGCCGGGTCGGCCGTGACCGGCACCGAACGCCGCCAGCTTCTGGCCGCGTTCAACGGCGGGTTCAAGCTGTCGGCTGGCGCGGGCGGCTATATGCAGGAGAGGCATGTGATCAGTCCGTTGCGGCCTGGCTTGGCCAGCCTGGCGATCGACCGGTCCGGGCGGGTCAGGATCGGGGTATGGGGGCGTGGGCTGCCCGCGCCGGGCGAGGCGGTCTACAGCGTCCGGCAGAATCTGCAGCCGCTGGTGCTGAACGGGCGGCCGACCGCGGGGTCGGCCGGCTGGGGCCTGTGGGGCGCGACCCTCGGCGGCGGCGCGTACGTGGCTCGCAGTGCGATCGGGCAGGACGCCGCGGGCGATCTGATGTACGCGGCGAGCATGTCCGCCGTGCCCTCTGACCTGGCAGGCGTGCTGGCCGGCCACGGCGCGCGGGTCGCGATGGAGCTCGATATCAACCCCGAATGGGTCCAGCTGGATGCCGCGAGCAAGCCCGGCGGCGCGCTCACCGCCGAGATACCCGGCCAGTACCGTCCAGCCGGCCAGTACCTTGCCGGATGGACCAGAGACTTCTTCACCGTTCTGGCTCCGCCCCCCGGTCCTGCGGGCGCCCCGCCGCCTTCTGCCCGTATCAGGCCGTAACGAGCGAGGCGGCCGGACGCCGCAGATAATCCCGGCTTCGGCGGCGACCGGATGGAAGCGCACCTCGATCAGCCCCGCATCGCGCAGCGCCTGCTGCCAGAACTCGGGCGTTGCCGGGCGCTCCGGTCCGACGCGCAGGCCGTAGCGGGTCAGGTTCTTCGCGATGCGCCACCATCCGCCGATTCCCTTGGCGGCCAGCGCGGCGGTTTTCTGGCGCAGGATGGCACGGTCGCGCCGGCTCCCGCCCCGGCCGAACATCATGTCGGCGATGACCAGACGGCCGCCCGGACGCAGGCCCAGGACCGCACGCGCGGTCAGCGCCCGCTTGTCGGCATCGGCCAGGTGGTGTAGCGAGTAGCTGCTAACGATCAGGTCGGCGTGGGACGGCGGAAGCCGGAAATCCTTCAGGTCAGCCACCTCGGTCGCCACGTTTGCGAGCCCCGCATCGGCTGCCCGCTCGGCCAGGGCGTCGGTCATCGCGGGCGAGATATCGACTGCGAGCACCGAGGCCACTAGCGGGGCCAGGGCGGTCGTGACAAACCCCGTGCTGGCGCCGAGATCCACGCAGACATCGGACTGCTGCGGCTGTGACAAAACGAGGATGGTGCTCGACCGCAGCCGGCGGCCGCAGCGGGCCTACAACAACGCGCAGGAGTCGCGAGTCGAGGCATTCTTCCCCGCCGACGACGAGACCAGCCCAGGGGGAGATCCCCCGAACGAAGTAGGGCACCTGGACCGCGGTCGCGCCGGCGGCCTTGATCTGGGCCACCGAGTCCGACTGGCTGGTCGCGCATACCTTCTGGCGCGCCGCGCCGCGCCGAGCCGGGCCTGAAGCCAGCAGCGACTTGTTTAACACTAGCCCCCGGAGCAGCCTCGGCGGGTCTTGAACGCCGGCCGCCCTCGCGGCCGCAGGCACCGCGCACCCCGCGTACGCACGCTGCTCCCCGAAATAAGCCGCTGGTGCGCAAAGCGGGTGCGCGCCAGCGGCTGGTCTATAGGGAGCGTCAGGCCACGTTCACCTGGATGGTGTGATACCCGGTCGCGCCGTTGGGCTCGGTCCGGTGCTTCACCGCGGTCTGGGTGTAGCCGGTCTTGTCGGTGGCGCGGACCTGGAGCACATGCTGTCCCGGGGTCGCGTCCCAGACGTAGTACCACTGGCGCCAGGTGTCGATGGTGTCCTGGGCGGCCATGGTCGCGGTGTGCCAGGTCCCGTCCACGCTGACCTCGACGGCCTCGATGCCGGTGTGCTGGGCCCAGGCCACCCCGGCGATCGTGGTCCGTCCGGCGTTCAGGCCGGTCATGGTCTTCGGCACGTCGATGCGCGATTCGGTCTTGATCGGGCCCTGCTGGGACCAGCCCTGCTTGACCCAGTACGCGTTGAACGCCCCGAACGTCGTGAACTCCATGTCGACCACCCACTTGGTCGCCGACACGTAGCCGTACAGGCCCGGCACCACCACGCGGACCGGGTAACCATGCGCGGCCGGCAGCACCTGGCCGTTCATGCCCACCGCGAGCAGCGACTCCCGGCCGTCCAGGACCGGGTCGGTAGCCACTCCGATGGTCATGTTGTTGACGTCTCGCATCACGATCTGGTCCGCGCCGGCCTGGATCCCCGCCTTGCGCAGGATCGGGGCGAGCAGCGTGCCCTGCCAGCGCGCGTTGCCGATGTAACCGCCGCCGACCGCCTCCGAGACGCAGGTCAGCGTCACGTCGTGCTCGGTCATCGGCATCCGCGACAGCTCGTTGAACGTGATCGTCATCGGGTTGTCGACCATGCCGTGGATGCGCAGCTGCCAGGTCGAGGCCGAGACCTGCGGGATGGTCAGGGACGTGTCGACCCGGTAGAAGTGGGCATTCGGCGTATAGAACGGGGACAGGCCCGCGATGTTCAGCGAGTCTTCGGCCGGCAGCGGCTTCTGCTTGACGATCCGCGGCGGCGAGGCCTTTACCGCCGGCGCGCTCGCCGATGCCGACGGTCCCGGCGCCGCCACCCCGGGAACAACGTTCCGGAACCGCTTGCCGATCAGCTTTTCGCCGGCGACCCCGGCCACCGCCGCGGTCGCCGCGGTGCCCGCCGCGGCGGCCACGAACTTACGCCTGTTCATGACGGTCATCGGGTCCTCCGTCGTCCGCTGCTGTAAGCAGGTTGCGGCTCAGCGCCCGGCGCGGACGCGCGGGCCAGCCACAGCAGCGCCATCATCCCCGCGACGGCGCCGACCGCCGACGGGATGACGTCGCTGGCCCGGCTTTCCGGCCTGGTGATAACGATGAACGCCGCCAGCAGCCCGAACGACGCGATCCCCGCCACCCCGACGCTCGGGTTACGCCGCGCCGTGCAGCCGAGCACCATGGCGATCAGCCCGAGCGCGATGTACATGCCGAGCAGCAGGACGGTGCGGTCGTGCGCGCCGAAGTGCGTCATCACCGAGTGCTTCAGCGCCGCCGGGATCCGGTCGACGAAGATGTTGCCCAGCACGCTGGCCGGCGAGGCCTGCGGCCGGACGAACGCGGCGGCGAACGTGGCCACGCCGATCGCCACCGCGGCGGCGAGGATGCCCATCAGCGCGCCCACGATCAGCCCGCGGCTCAGTTCCCGCCCGGTGCCCGCCGGCCGCCGCCACCATTCCCCGAGCGTGTCCGGGGCGACCAGCACCGCCGAGGTGCCCGGCTCGAGCGCGGGGTATTCGTCCTGCTCCTGGTAGCCGACCGGGGCGGTGAACTCGTGCCCGGGCTGGGCGTATCCGTCCCAGCCGCGCTCAGCCCGGGAATGGTCCTGCGCCTGGCCGTACTCGTCGGCCGCGTATCCGTCAGCGGCGTATCCGCCCGAGCCGTATCGGTCGGCTCCGTATCGCTCGGCCGCGTATCCGTCAGCGGCGTATCCGCCGGAAGCGTATCCGTCAGTCGCGTATCCGCCCGAACCGTAGCCGCCCGGACTGTAGCCGTCGGCGGCGCCGTAGCCGCCCGGGTCGTACCCGTCGGCGGCGCCGTCGAAGCCGTCCGCGTAGCCGTCCCCTGCGGCCGGCCGCGCGGTCGTCGTGGTGCCGTAGCCGTTCCGGGCCGCCCGGTACCCGCCGGCCGGCTCGTCGTACCGGGCGCCACGGCCGTCCCAGGTACCTCCGTACTCGGCGGTCGCGGTCCGGCCGCCCCACGCGTCGGCCCGGCCGCCGAAGGCGGCGCCGTTGCTCGCGGTGGCGTAGCCGTTCCTGGTGCCCGCCAGGGCATCTGCCGACGCCCAGGACTGCTCGCCGTCCCCATGCTCCTGGTAGGCCGGCCAGCCCTCTCCCGGGGTCGCGTTCGGCCACCGCTCCTGACGCGGCGGCTTACGGTGCGACGGCTCGTAGCTCATATCTCCATTCACGGCCCTGCCGGCCCCTGTCGTTTGATGTTTGGGTCACGGGTAACCAAGCGGTAAGAAAGCCCCGACCCCCGCCGAC
>Ga0209168_10003062_pt1 | contig 11736 bp, 14 predicted proteins | sample Coa_R1_FD_187156 | JGI IMG/M metagenome (GOLD analysis project Ga0209168, IMG submission 187156) | Surface soil microbial communities from Centralia Pennsylvania, which are recovering from an underground coalmine fire - Coalmine... | ecosystem: Environmental > Terrestrial > Soil > Unclassified ... | reverse complement strand
GCTACGTGCGCGGGCTTCAACCGCCCGGATGGACATGCAGCCTTGCGCTCCAACAGGCATGCCGGGATGTCGGCATTGAATGGGTAACGTCCGCGCGGGATATTGTGACGCCGGTCTCAAAGAACGCGAAGACGGCGATGTCAGGGTTGAGCGGCGTGAGCATGCTGTTTCCCGAACGTATTGCGGAAGGCCTGCTGCACATCAGTAGCAATTTCCAGGCGACATCGGCGCCCGAGCGCGCCTTCGACATCCTGGACGCAGGTGGCATCCTTTCGATCAAAGCGCACATTAGCAAGAATGTACCGGGCCACACCCATCTCGACGGGGTCGATCACCTCTACATGAACTATCTCGACCGGCTGTTCGGCGACATTGAACAGCGCTACGGCGATACCATCGAATGGACGACGCCGGGTCGGCTCGCGGGTTCGCTGTCGGCCTCAGCAGCAGGATCAATCATCGAGGAGAGCGTAAAGAAAGCGGTCGCTGATCGCGCCGCATAGCTCAAAGCCGATTGTGCCTCGCAATTGAGCAGATGCATGCTCCTGCCGCGAGGCCTCGAAGATGGCAGCAAATGCTGTAACAACCGTCGAGCGACCATGTTGGGCAACATCCGTCAAGGTCGCGCCTGTTAGAACTGAATTAAGACAGGTTCCCTAGATTATTTCGCAATATTGCAAAGAAATTTTTCTGGCTACCCGGGACTGCCACACCGATGTGGGGATCTCATGAGTACATCATCAAAGTTGTTTCTGCAGGAATTGGACGACGCCATCCAGCGCGGCTCGGCCGAAAGCCGCGAGAACGCATTGTGGTACGCCACCAATATGCTGATGGTCGGCAGTTACGCCGAAGAGGATGTCTGGACCTTTGGCGAAGTCATTGGACGGCTGGCCGACGTGATCGAGAGCGCTACGCGCGCACGGCTTTCCAGGCGCCTGCTCGAGACGAACCAGGCTCCGATGAACATCATCAACAAGCTTGCCTTCGACGACGACATCGATGTTGCGGGCCCGATCCTGCAGCACTGCGAGCGGCTCGATGCCAAGACATTGGTGAACAACATCAGAACACGAGGTCAGCCGCATCTGCTGGCGATCTCCAAACGAAAGTCGATTCCGCCGGCCGTGACGGATGAGTTGGTGACGCGAGGCAATCGTGAGGTCCTGACTTCGGTGGTGGCGAATGATGGCGCGCGCTTTTCAAACTTCGGCTTCCTTCACGCGATCAAGCGCTCGAGGAAAGATTCCATTCTTGCCGAGAGCCTTGGCCTGAGAAAAGACATTCCAAGACCCATGTTTCAACAGCTGATCGCGAAGGCCTCGGCGGACGTCAGGCAGAAGCTTGCGCAGGAGCGACCTGATCTGATCGGAGAAATTCAATCGTCCGTCACCGAGGTGGCGGGCGCACTGCAATCCAAATTCGGACCGGCCACCAAAAAATACTTTGCGGCAAAGAAGGTCGTCACAGCGCGGCACCGGATTGGCGAGCTGAACGAGAGTCTCATTCTGGAATATGCGCGGGAGCACAAAATCGAGGAGGCAACTGTTGGGCTGGCGTTATTGTGTTTGTTACCCGTCACCGCGGTGGAACGGGCGCTGGCGGACCAGGAAATGACGCTGATCCTGGCGAAGGCCAACAGATTTGACTGGGAAACCGCGATGGCATTGCTGTTTCTCGGCGCCAAGGAGGGTCGCATCAAGACGAGCGAGCTCGATGCCCTCAAGCACCAATTCGCCCAGCTCAACGTCACCACATCTCAGGAAGTGCTGACCTTTTATCAGTCACGAAAGCAGGCTGCCTCAGTCGAACTCGACCAGCGCCGCTTGCCACAGCTTCACTCGATTTGAAGTTGCTTAGGCGACTCGTCGGGGCCGACAGGCGAAGTCGCGACGACGGCACCTGCCCAAGGATCGCTGGTATTAACCTTGCCTGTCATCGTGCCGGACAGGTTGGGGCGCACCGTTCGCCGGCGACCCAGCGCTTTTTTTGGCGGATTCCACGCCTAAATCGGAGTGCAGCCAGAGGCAAAGCAGGGATGAAAGCCTCATGGTGCCATCTGTTTGACAGTCAGGTATTTTTTTGTCACCGTGATGTTGAATTTTGGACCGAACAGAGTCGCTGACCCGCGTGGTCTTGGTTGAGGGGGAGAGATGTTGCGTAAAGTCGGCTTGGCGGTCCTTGCCGCATTGATTTCATCGGCGGTCCCCGCAAACGCCCTGACCTACGATTTCACCTTCCAGGGAGGTGCCTCTGATCCAACGGTCAAAGGATCAGGAACATTTACCACCAATGCCGCGAATAATCTGGTCGTCTCCGGAAGCGGCGCTTTTTCCATCGATTTGGTGTCGGGTCAGACGACGCTGTTCCCGGTGACGGCTGACACGGCGGGTTTGAGCTCCGATAACGTGTATCCGATCGACAGTACGGCTGGCATTTTGTTTCAGGGCACCAGCAACAGCAATTTCTTCGCCAATATTTTTGCCCCAACGGGAAAGACATTGGCAGTCGGAGCTTCGCAAGACGCCTGGTTTTCCGCGACCAATGGCTCGGGATATTTGTGGGGCAGCCTCGGTTTTGCGGGAGTCTGCTCTTATTGTGTCGCCGATGGAACTTTGACGATTACCCAGGTCGCGACGACTCCACTTCCCGCCACGTGGAGCATGATGCTGCTCGGCTTGGGGGTTTTCGGCTTCATGGCATTTCGGGCGAAGCCCAGCTCGCGGTTGGGCGCGGCCTGATCAGTCTCGCCAAACACGGCTTTCGAGAGGCCGCCGCTAGGCGGCTTTTTCTTGTTTGACGTAGCTGAATTTCAACTCGCGCTGCCGCGACCAGGCCCTTTGGCGGCCTTTCGCTAATGAATCCAGCCTGCAAACAGCATCGCGCCAAGCAGGAGAAAGAACAGGCTTGTAATGATCAGGGGAACTCTGTTCGGACGAGCGGGTTCGCGCGGGGCCAATATACTTCCCGCTTCAAGACTTTCTCGACTTAGCACCGACAGATCATGATTGTCGTTCGCCGGAACAAGTTTTTCGTTCAGCGACGCGTCGGGTATTTCAATAATCTCGCCGAGCGGCTTGGAAATCATCGACCGTACACTTATGACTTCGTCGAGCTTGGTTCACCCAAAAAAGGTGGCGAGCCTTAATATCGCGACCAAAATGTGACCGCAACAAGATCGCCTGCGGTAGCACCGATAGTTTATTTCTCAAAGCCCGCTTGTTCCACGCTAAGGCTCAGGCTGCCCGGCGCAACCGGCTGCAAGAGTTTTCGAGCGTTTGCTGAAGCCGATTCATTGTCTTGAGAAGTTTCTCGCCGGCTTGCGTTCGGCGGCAGGCATCCAGGCTAGCATCGTAAAATTGGGCTCGGAGATAAATCAAGCGAGCTCTGTCTTTGGCAATTTCATTTTCAAAAAACTCAAGTTGCTCCTGGAGCTCGCCCAACTTGTCTAACTCTGCGCTCAACAGAGACGCAGCTGCATCGCGCATACAGGTCGGCGGGTCTTCAATGCGAAAGAGGAAGTGATCGGCATTGGCGCCGCTGGAGCGATCGATGATTTTGTCCCTGATCATGTCCGTCCGCTCCGCAATCGAGTAGAAGAGGTTCAACAGGAAACCACCATCTCGCCGTGCATTTTGCATTGAGCTAAATCAATGCTCGTCGTACGTATTGCGCTCGTTGAATGTTAATTGGACCAATATGTTAGCCAACATATGGGTGCGCGCGAGCTTTGGATCCAAGCGCCGCGTCGATCACAGGCAAGGAGCATCCGGGACTTGAACTTTTTTTGCTTCGGTGAGCATCCGCAGTTCTATCGTGGAAGTGCCGTCTGCATTTTTTTCGGCCTAAATGCTTTTGCAGGAGAACAACTCGCAAGACAATTGGCCGAAGCGGTCGCGCCTCGTTTCAAGAGAATCCTGCGACCCTCTGGAGAGCCATTTCGCTGCCATCATGGCTCAAGACGATGCCGCCGTGACGCAAACAAGAGACCGGCAAAATCTCCATCCCGCCAAATCAGCCGGCAGGCCTCACAAGAGCGAAATTCATCGAATGAGATCTGGAATTCCAGGGGCAGGAGGGTGATGCCATTCAGCCGAATGCTCGCGCCCTTGATTGAGAAATCGCGCACGGAGCAGGGCTGAGCTGTTAGCTGGCCTGGAATCGAGAGCAGGGCGTTTCTGTAGACCCACGTGCGCACGAACTCTCGCCGATCATCGGGATCATCCGCCATTTCGTCGATCAGGGCGCCCATAAATTGCTCCGGGCAAGTTCGCTGGCAACCGCAATACGCAAAACGCTACTATCGCGCGCTACCTACGACAAAGAACCGAACCGCCCGTCGTCGCTGCGGTCGAGACAATCTTGGGCGCTGTTAGGCGGGGTCGCCACGCGGGCGGCGACGACCCCTGGCCGCGCTTTTGGGGAACGAGGGTCGGGGAGATTGCGCGGTTACAAAGCTGATAAGGACGGCAACGCCAGACTGGCAAGTTAAGTTCTCGATTAAGCTTGATGTCGGTGAAAGTGGTTAAGCTTGGAACTGCCAGTTCGAAAGAGAGTGACGGCTCTCGGTTCCACTTGCGGCACTCCATTTGTTGGTCCTGATGGACGCGGGCTTGCTTGAGAAAGGGCCAAGTTCCCTCGCTTGGTGCTCTTTCGAATACGAACACAGTTTTGCCGCCGACTCATCACAAGACTATTTACGGGACAGCACGGATGCGCTTGCCCGTTTTTACGTAGATGAAACGCGGCCAAGAGTCGCCAGAATTCAGTTTTTTTGCCGCAGGATGTGATTGAAGCTCGTTGGAGGAGCTGAAAATGGGCAAATTGGGCTGGCCAGTCGTATTGCTTTTTTGTGCTGCGGTCGCAGCAGATCAATATCTCAACTATGGCTATTACACTGATGGTGCGATGGCGATGTTCCGGCAGATCCGAAATTCGTTTGGTTGGTAGACCAATTGCTGCCGACGCTCTGCTCAAATCGAGCCAATGAGCGCCTACTCTCGTCAAGGGAGCCACGCGTCTGGTTTTTCAAGCCCGAGATTCACGCCGTTGCTGGGCGGCGCCATTCCTTTCCTTGAGGGTGGGCTACGATTCTCCCGAGTAGTAGGGGCGAGCTTCGTCGGCAGCCCGAAAAATCATCCCACGCGGGGCTATCTAATCGCCGATCCGGCAGACAACGACTTTCGATCTTTCCGCCGCATCTCGGTATTCATCGCGGTAGCTGGTCGCAGGATCGCTACCTTGTTCAAGCGCACTGATGCGAACCGCTCCTCGGCCCGGCGGACCTTTTCGCGAAGCTCTTGCAATGCGAGATAGCGGGTGGCGAGTAGGGCGTTGGACAATTTCGCAGACGGCAAAACCTGGCGTTTCATGGGACTTCCCCTCAAAATATGGTTCTCATGCAAAAAACCTGCCATCACAACATGCGACGGGTCGAAAGATGTCTTTCGCGACTCTCAAATCGTCTGGAGCAATGCCCCAGGTCGAAATTCGCACCTCGAAGCCGGGGTGGCAACTAATTACCTTTGTTCCCCGCGAAGGAACAATTAGTTTGTCGCCGGCAAGACACACCAGGTTCTAAGTTCTTTCGATGACGGCCTTATAAATCCAGTGGCGACCGTCGTGGCGCCGCCAAACCCGTCCGCAGACCAGGCGGCCCGTAATCGATCGGCGCGGAATAATGACCCTCCACAGGTGCCATGTCTGGGCCCAGGCCGGCTTTGGGCTCAAGCCCAGCATCTGCAAGTGACTGGAGCTTTCGGTCGTCATTTCTTGACCCTTCCGTCGGTCCGAATTCAACGCCTGCGCCGACGGGTTTGCCCGTTCATCCGTCATTCAACTTCCGGGGTCTTTCTGTGCAGCCTACTTCGGCTCAGGCGCTGACCGCGAGTTTCGTTTGCTGGCCCGTGATGGCTTGGCGAAGTGCGTTAGAGCTTGATCGTATCCAGCGCGGCCATTCATACCGCACGCTGATAACGGCGCAACGACACTCGCCTATTAAGCTTGATGGCGCAGTTGGAAGTTAATTCAGTCGCTCAGTGCGAAACGAACGGCGTCTGCATAATTGTAACATCGCAGTCACGGCTGCATCATCTCGATAGCCTAACGTACTTGCATTCGGCTCATACTGACGCGCGATTTCGAGAAATTCAGCACGTTTCCGCATTGTCGCATCGACGAGGAAAATTTGGAGGGCTCGGGCCGAACCCGTCGCATCAGCGGTGCGACAAATCCAGGGAAATCAACAGAGGATAACGGCGTGTCAGACGACGTTTTACAGCCTGAGAATCTGCGCGGGATCTTGGCTCCGCAACAGAAGTCGGGGCGCGTGCACACCACCTATCTGGTGGCGACGGCGCTGGCCACGATAGGCTGGATTTGGTTTATCGCGTGGTGTGCCCTACAATTGATCTAGTCTGGTTCGAGAGGGGCGCGCCACAAGAAATACGCCATTAACAAGCAACATGGCGTCCAGGAAAGCATCATTCCGAATACCACAGCCTCGATGGTTGTCATCCAAATCTCCCCAGGGCATCCATCAGCGTGATTCGAGAGCTGTTAATTCTGCGTGGAACCTTTGTTTCGACAAGCGGAAGATGTTGTGCAATGCAACCAGGGCGAATGATTAACCCGGCACCGGGCTTACCGAGGTGGTCAGACGGCAGCGCGAGCCGACGGTCCGATCCTCGGTGATCAGATGAAGACGGCGTGCAGCGCCGCGGCTGGCTGCAGGGTGGGGAATTTAGAAGATCAGTAACTTTCCGCCAGTTCAGTTCGATCGCCGCGGTCGACTTGGGTGCGTTCTATCTTCGATTGAACCTGCAGTACCCTCTGGCGTAGCTGTAAAAGCTCGGCATAACGGACGCTGAGCGGCTTTCCATGGGATGCCACGCGAAGTTTTTTTCGTAATGGTTTTTGGCGTTTCACACCCGCTCCACTCGGTATCCAGAACAAGAGCCACGCCGTCTTAAATCTAGACAGTCGCTGTATGTGAAAATCACCTTAGAAGCCTTTGGTGCAGGCGCAACGAGTGTTGGTGATTAAGCTTGATGCACGTTCAAAAGGTTAAGTCGGGAACTTTGGTCTTGAACCAATCACGACCGACGAAGATGCGTCGTTGCTGCTGCGGTTGCGATCTTGTGTAAAGGCGTGGATGTGGTGGTAGCGGATGTTTTGATAGTGGATCCTGGGGATGCCTTGGAATAGGGGCAATGCTGCAGTTGTTGGGCGGGGCTGATCGGGAGCAACCGCGGAGTTCAAGCGATAGCTAAGTCCATACTGCGACGCGAATTTGATTTGCTTCGCGCTCGAAGTCGCTCGCTCCCGCATCTCGGTCTAATCCCGAACTTGGATCTTCTACGCCAAATCTTGAGAAATTCGGTTGGCCGCGAACTGTGCTCCGAACGCAAAACGCATCACGGGCCCGAAACTATTGGCCGCAATCGGCCCCGTGAAATAAAGGCCGGGAACCGAAGATTCCATCGTTGAGGAAAGGATCGGGGTATCGTTCACTGCCTTGAGCTCCGAACGGATCTCGGCAGATAGAAATTGAAATCGTCGTAAGTCTGGTTTGAAGCCGGTTGCGGCAATTACGTGATCGGTAGCAAGCTCCTGCACGTTTCCTTCCGGATCCCGGAGCTTCACGTGAACCTGGTGACGCTTGACTTGTGCGCTTTCCAAGGAAAGTCCGACCAGCAACGGGATCTTGCCAATCACTCTGTTTCTCATGAACCATCCGCCCGCCGGTCCGAGCGTGCGCCGAACAATCTCTAATCGTAATGCTTCCGGAAGATAACGAAACAGCCATGGAGCGTCACAATAGAAGCGGTTGCGCAGACCAGGACCGATACCGCTGCTGGGATGACGGAGCCTTTGATACAGTGACCGCTTAGCCGCAGCGCTGTGAAAACGGACGTTCTGCTCGCGAGCAATAAGCTGAACCTTGGCACCGTTTTCGTGAAGTAAAGCGGCGATGTCAGTCGCTGACGCTCCCGCACCAAGAACAACGACATCCCGATTCTTGAATGATGAAAGATGGTGGTGATCGCTACTGTGCGTGACATACTCAGCGGGCAACGATTGGAGCTGGGAAGGAAGGTGTCGAAAATGACGAATTCCTGCGGCTACGACGACTTTTCGGGCACCGATCGTGTCATCGCTATCTAATGTCAGAGAAAAACCTTTTGATGTCTTGGCGACATTGACAATGTCACTGGCGCGCAAATTTGGAACCATGCGTTCCTTGAAAGCTACCCCGTATTTCACGAAGGTATCGAGCTCTACTGGACGCAGGGTGTCGTGGTAGCTGATTCCCTGCTCCTGGCAGTATTGTCTGAGCGTAAAAATCCCTCTTGGATCGTAGAGGTTGGATGCAAATCCATCGGATTTCAGGTGCATTCCTTTCGGCATGTGGTCACGCCAAAATTGCATCGGTTCGCCGAAGATTTGGAAATCGCCGTTTCGCTCCTTCAAATAGGACGCCAGAGACAACCCATAGGGGCCAGCTCCAATGATCGCAACCTGACATTCAGATGTCATTTGTTCCTTCTGGCAATAATGCTATTGGCGATTTTCTTGCCGAACCGTTGATTTGCCGCCCGCCGCCGAATTTTCTCCACCCAAGAATTTTTCTGCGGAATTGAGCTCTGCGGCAAGCTTTCACAAATGCTGGTTCCTCCTCGGGGACATCGTCGAAGTATGAATACTGACCCGACTTAGTCGAGACACGATTTGGAAAGAGCGCTATCATATCTTCGGGTACTTCTCTTATCTCACTGCTCGGCTGTTCTCCAGTGAGTTTCAAAAACAGTGCTGCCGCTAGACTTGGCGCCCTAAAACGCAGATGACAGGCGGGCGTGACACGCGGATTCATTTCCAAAAACCAGGCCCGATTTGCATGGTCAAGCACAAAATCAAATCCAAGAAAACCAGACAGTCTTTGGCTCTCAACGATCTTTTCCGCGGTTTCTGTGATTTCGGCGTGCTCGATGATGCGCGCAAGCGTCGTTGGGCCAAATTCTGAATCGGTCTCGATTGCCTCAACCGTGATTCCGGCCAAAATTTTCCCTTGCCAACACACGACAGCTCGGTTGGCGGGTCGTCCCCCGATATAGCTCTGAAAATTCAGATCTTGAGGAAGAGGAGGGCGCCAAACAACGGGGACAGCCGTCAAGGCTCTCGCCACCAACCACTTTAGCGACTTCGGCCAGTCATGCGGAAAAGATAGTTCCAATATCGCTTGCAAGAGTTCGCGGTCGGTGTGAACGGTTCTTACGCCGCGGCCGCCCCATGATTGGTCTGATTTCACCAGCGCTGGATAGATGAGGTGGCCAAGATGTCGATCCAGATCCTGGTATGCATTGAGAACCGTCGTGGGCGGGCAGGCAATTTTGAGTGTTAGAGCAACCGAAATCTGACGACTCTTCGATGTAGAAATTGCGAAAGATCGAGGATCCCCCAAGGATAATTGAATCAAATTGACCAGCGCGGCGCTTTCCGGACAGCTAGTCTCAATGCACGCTTGGCGATACATCTTGTGTAATTCGCGAACAGCGACATCGTCATTGCAGACCAAGAGAGCGGGTTTCCAATCCGCAATGGCATTCCGGATAGAATTCTCCGAACGCCAGGACCGGTACTTATAGCGGGCGCTCAGGTTGCGGATATGTTCGATGGGGTTTCCGGGGGGGCAGATAATCGCGACCTCGAAGCCGACTCGGATGAGCGCCGATAGAAATTGCCCAATCGAAAACCATCTGTTCGTTGCGATTACCAATATACGGATTTTCCGGTCCATTTGGCGCATCGTCCAAGCTCAAATTTCAGCGAAGTACAGCCAAGTTTGGGTTAATTGTTTGCCTTGGGAATTCAAGCAATTTCATTCAGATTGAAGCGTATGTCATTGAACATAGCCGCCCGAATAAAGGCCGTCGTAGAGGCGAGTGCTAGGTCCAAAGGAAGGTTGACTAATCGAGGTTATTTGAAGGCGTCAAGACGTTTTAAGGCGGCGTGACCGGAGCGGTCGATACCTTCGGCGCGGCAACCACAACAAGCCCGGAAAGGCTAGTGGCGCAGGAATTGGGTATTGCATTCACGCGGGATATGCCGGCCTCACCGCGCCTGACCCACAGCAGGCAGCCGAACTAAAGTTCCGACTAGCTGGAGACCACCCCTTAGATAGCCGTTCGGGGCAGGAGCTGCGTAATGACCATCTGCTCCAGCGTTGTGACCGACTGGAAGTTCTCCGGCGTGATTTCGGTCTGCGGGATTGTGAAATCGAATTCGGCCTCCACAGCCAGCATCAGTTTGACCATATCCACCGAGTTCAGTCCGATATCCACGAGCAGGGATTTTGCATCGACTTCGGCGGTGATCGCGTTCTGCTCGAGGATCGACCTGACGAGCGCAATGATGCGGTTCTGAATGTCGACGTTGCAGGCTAGCATTTTCAAACTCTCATCACGCTAAAATCAAAATATGCAGGACCAGGTTAAAAGGGGACCCTGATAATCGCAAGATTTGCTACGTATTAATTTCCGCAGCTTCTATGGTACCATCCGGCGCTGAAAAAGGTCACCAATGAAGCGAAATGTAACTGGACAGGCGGGGCGGGGGTAAATATACTATTTATAATATTTAAAAGAAAAAATTAACTGAACAAGTTAAATGCATTAAATAGACTTAGTCTGTTGCACTCGGCTGGCAATCGATTTCGTGTGGAGCTTCTCAAGCCCGGTGCGGTCAAGCCAATTCCTTCGGGTGGGCCATGAATCTGCAAAAACCCCTTATTCGCCAAATCGCCGCGGACAAAGCCGGCGAGCCTATTACCGTTGACCGCCGATCTTTCCCGGAACGCATCGCATTGGTTGCCGCCGCGGCGGCGGCGGAGGCGGAAGACGTCGATCGCGCTGCGCGATTTCCGCAAAAGGCGATCGATGCGGCGCGCGCGCAGCGCCTGCTCGGCGTGCAAATCCCGCAAAGCTTCGGCGGCGAGGGCGCCTCGATCTTCGACATCACCGACATGTGCTACGCGCTCGGCCGCGCCTGTTCGTCCACCGGCATGATCTTCGCGATGCATCAGACCAAGATCGCCTGCCTGGTCCGCCACGGCACAGGCAGCACCTACCACGAGGCGCTGATGCGACGGGTGGCGTCCGAACAGATGCTGCTCGCGTCCTCGACGACGGAAGGCCAGAACGGCGGCAATATCCGCTTCTCGTCGGCCGCCGTCGAACGGTCCGGTGCCGAGATCTCGCTGGTGCGCAACGCAACCGTGATCTCCTATGGTGCTGAGGCCGACGGCATCGTGAGTATCGCCCGGCGCGCCAACGATGCCGCAGGCTCCGATCAGGTGCTGCTGGCGATCACCAAGGACCAATACACGCTGGAGCGCAGCCTTGAGTGGGAAACGCTTGGGATGCGCGGAACCTGCAGCGCCGGTTTCGAGCTGAAGTTCAACGGCTCGAGCCAGCAGATCTTCACCGAGGGCTATGACAGGATTCACGCGCAGACGATGACGCCGGTGGCACATCTGTGCTGGTCGTCGGTCTGGGCCGGGATCGCGGCGGCCTCCGTCGAGCGCGCCCAGGCCTTTATCCGCAAGGCGGCGCGCGGCGCCGGCGGCCAGATGCCGCCTGGTGCGGCGCATTTCAACGCCGCCAAAATGACGCTTTCGAAACTGCGCGCGGTGATCACCGCCAATCTCGATCATTACGCCGCTCGTGAGCACGACGAGCG
>Ga0209168_10003059_pt1 | contig 11746 bp, 9 predicted proteins | sample Coa_R1_FD_187156 | JGI IMG/M metagenome (GOLD analysis project Ga0209168, IMG submission 187156) | Surface soil microbial communities from Centralia Pennsylvania, which are recovering from an underground coalmine fire - Coalmine... | ecosystem: Environmental > Terrestrial > Soil > Unclassified ... | reverse complement strand
GGTCCCTCGAGGTCTACCTCCTCGACGACGAGGGGCTTCCCGGGTTCGTACGCGACGGCGGCTTTCGTTCGCATGCCGACGACGATACATGCGCCCGCGCACGTCGCGAGAGTCATCTCGCATGGTACCGCGGAGCGAGACGCCCCGTCAGAACGCCAGCCCGAGGGACGCCACGGCACCCCCCGACGCGGGCGCCACCGCGAAGACCGGAGCCACCCTCGCGACGCCGCCGACGCGCGGATCGGACCGCTGGTAGAGGTCCCAGGCCCGCTCGAGCTCCGTCCTCGCGAACGCCAAGGATGCCCCCTCGTACAGAGCTCGCAGCCCGATGGGAAGGAGGATCGCGCCCCAGGTGTCCTGAACGTGGCGGTCGAACCCGAGCACGGGCGGCGCGAGCAGCGCCGTGGCCCCGACGCCGAACACGACGCCACCGGCCACGAGTCCGGCGATGCCCCAGAAAGGACGGTACTTGCGATCCTGCAGCGCCGCCTCGCCCCACTCTGTTTCGGTCAACTGCGCGGCGACCGCCGCGCTCAGACCGGACGCCCGGCGCTTGACGAGCCGATCCCGGAGCTTCTCCATCGACCCACGCCAGAAGAGGGACGGGACTTCGTAGAGGGCCATCGAGCCCTCGACGATGAGGCCTGTGCCGACGAGGTTCCGTTCGTCGCTCCGCGTCGCCAGGTAGATCCCGACCGGCACGAGGACCGCCCCCTCGGCCACCCCCCATCCGATCCCGGTGAGCCGCGAACGATGCGCTTCTTCGGCGTACTGATCGAGCGATCGCTCGAGGCGCGCCCCTTCGGCGTCCGGGGGGGGCGGCGAGGGGTCGGCCCACGCCGGCGACGCCAAGGCGAACCCCGTCGCGAGGATGGCGAACGGCACCTTCTTCATCGACGACTCACGGGCCCGCGCATACCCCGCAATTGAGCGCGTCTTCCGCACCCGTCGCCGTGCGGGCCACATGAGGTGCTCTCAGTCGGCGCCCGCGTCCGCGACCATGGGGCAGACCGTATCGGGCACGACATGGTTCACGGGCGGCGCCGCCAGGAGAAACTGCGTGATCTGATTGGCCGCGGCGTCCGGATCGACGCCTGCCTCGACGAACTTCACCCGGAAGTGCGGCATCGCGCAGAGGGTCATGTTGTCGTTGTCGATTCCGTCGAGGATGGCCCGCGCCACTTGCGCCTGCGTCCAGCAGCCGAGCCCCGTCGCCGGATCGGCGGTGAGGTTTGGCGGGTAAACCTGACCGCCGTCGACGACGGACGTCGTGTTGCCGGTCAGACCGGAGCCGTGGCAGTTGCTGCATTTGTACTGCATGACGAGGGACATCCCGGCCTGGACCGAGGCCTCGTCGAGCGACGCCTCGACGACCGTGCACGCCATCGCGTCGGAGGCATCCGAGGCGTCCGACCCGCTCGACGCGTCCCCGGGCGACCCATCGGGCGAGGCGGCGCTGTCTCCCCCGGCGTCGGGCGCGCCCCCTTCCGTCGTCGCGTCGATGCTCGAGGCGTCGTGCGCGGGGCTGCCCGTCTCGACCACGGCGCCCTCCGGCCCCGAATCGACGGGCGAACCCCCGCCGTTGTCGTCGTCGGAGCAGGCGAGCACGCCCGCTGCCGCGCCGCACACGCCCAGAACGCCGATCGACCAAGCCGCTCGCCGCGTCATGCGGCGGGTACACTACAGGCAAGCGGACGGCGCGGGGAACTGTTTGCCGACGTCGCCGCCCGACCCGGGTACGGTGACGGTGAGCGCGTGACCTTCGGCGTCGGTCAGCGTGATGGTCGCACCGGCCACGTGCGCGCCGCCCGGAAGCTGCCAGGCGCCGTACGAGAGATGGGTGCCCTGCTGCCCGTTGATGGCGACCGACGCGACCGGGAAGACCGTGTCGCTGATGTAGAACTGGTCGACGTTGCCGCTCTTCAGCCGGATCTGGATGTTCCCTGTGATCGGGCAGGCGACGAAGCGCCACGTGGTGCCGGACGGGTTTCCGACCGAGTAGTGCAGCGCGTCGAACGCCTGCGTGCTGAGGTCGAGGTGACCGCTCGTGCAGGCCGGGTTGCCGTTGAGCGGGCACTCGTCGACGATCGTCGCGATGATCCGGTTCGATCCGTTGATAATCTCGACGCACGCGCCGCAGTCGTTGACCGTGTCGAAGTTGCTCGAGCTCGCTCCCGGGATGGCTGCGAAATACGTGGCGTTCGCGGGGCCCGAGCTCGCGATGCCCTGCACGGTGTCGACGGAGGACTGCCCCGCGTTGCTGCTCTCGGTCCCCTGATAGCCGCAGGCCGTCGTGTAGACGCCCCCCTGCGGGGGGCTGCCCCCCTGGCCGAAGTAGTACCAGGTGAAGGACCCGTTGCCGTTGTACGAGGCGCCGAAGTCGCACTGCGGCGGAGACCCCCCGGAGCTCGCTCCGGTCGAGGTCCCCGACGTGGCCCCCGAGGTGGCGCCCGACGTGGCTCCCGACGTCGCCCCCGAGCTCGCGCCGGAGGTGCTCCCCGACTTGGCCCCGGATCCGGAGCTCGCCCCCGTGCTCGACCCGGAGGTCGCTCCCGTCCCGACCCCCGAGGCGCTCCCGGTGCCCGCTCCGGAGACCGAGCCGGCGCCCGTCCCCGAGCCGACCCCCGATCCGGCCGTCGCTCCTGCGCCCGCACCGGCGCCCGCGCTCACCCCCGCGCCAGCGCCCGAGCGCGCGCCTGCGCCCGTCCCGGCTGCCTGACCGCTCTGCGTCCCCGCGCCGGTCGTCGCGCCGCCGCTCGCGCCGAAACCACCGTCGTCGCCAAGGTCCGATGACTGCGAGCCGCACGCGTCGACGAGGCCGACGAGCGCGACGAGACCGAACCCCGCGGCGAAAACGCTCCCGCAGACCGCGGCCCTCATCGGATCGCCCCGTTGAGCATGAAGGGGCACGCCGTCGCCTGGGCCGCGTACGAGATCGCGTTGTACCAGAACTGGGGGACCTGATAGACGACCGCGGCCGATGCGTCGACGCAGCTCGCGCCCGCGTCGATGCCGAGCCATTGGCTCGTGTACGTGACCCACTCGTCGCTGTAGGCGAAGACGTGGCCCTGTCCGACGTCCTCGTGGGCGGCGTACGTGTACATCGAGTCCGAGCAATCGACGGTCGCCTTCGGACCGGGGGTGATCGGGCGTCCGTGGAACGCGCCCACCTCGGTCACGTGCTTGCCGATCGGCGTCGTCTGGACCCAACCGGACAGCGGATCGGATTCGCCCAGGCAGTAGTTGGCCGTCGAGACTGTCCCGAGGACGTCGGCGGTTCCGTAGGACATGTCCGTCAGGGCCTGGACCACCTGATTGAGGGGCATGACCTCCTGGCTCTGCGCGTCGTACCCCGAGAGCGTGATGACGCCGCCGCCGGAGTTGACCCAATCCTTGAGCGCGTTGATCTCCTCGGGCGCGAACGTCCAGTAGCCGGTCCCGTCTCCGCCGGATGACACGCCGTCGACCAGCCACTGGAAGATGAGGACGTCGTACCGGTTCAAGAAGTCCGAGGTGAGCGTTGGTTTCGCCGTGTACATGTCGACCGACGCGCTGCTCTGCGTGTTGAGGTAGTTGACGAACGCGTTCGTGCTGTCGTTGCCCATGCCCCCCTGAAACCCGGTGTGCCCGGGCTGGCCGATGGAGGCGATGTTGAAGCAGGTGCAGCGGCCGGAGTCGTCGCAGCGCATCCCGCGCGGACCCTTCGCGTCAGCGGGCAGGGGACCGATGAGCTGCCCGCCGTCCGCGCCTTCGCCCGCGCCCGCGCCGCCCCCGCCGCCGCCGTTGCCGCTTCCCCCCCCGCCGGAGCCCGCCGACGAGCCCGCGTGGCCGCCGGGACCGGGAGAGTCGTTGCCCGACGAGGCGCAGCCGACGCAGAGGACTGCGGCCGCCATGACGCAGAGGCAAGATTGGACGAGCATGGCCATCACCGGGAAACCTTTCAGAGCGCCGTGTAATCGAGGAAGTTGCCGGTCATCATGAGGAGCGACATCGCGGTCCACGAGTCCTCGTAGTAGGTGCCGCCGGCGAGGTACGTCCGCGTCGCGAGCCCCGCGTACGCCTCGTCGATGAACGCGCCGTACGCCGAAGAGCTCATCGCGCCCACGGCCGCGGGGCCGACGAACGCGGCCGAGTGAGCTCCCGGATGCTGCGGGCGCGGCGTCCCGTCGAGCCCGTAGGTGTCCGCGATGCTCGCGGCGCCGATGGGCGCGAAGAACGCGCTCGTCAGCGCGACGTACGACTGGGCGCGCGTCTCACCGTTCCAGCACCAGTCGAGGCCGATGCGGAACGGAGTGCGGCACGAGTCGTACTGGTACCCGGTGTCGTTCGGGATGTTCATGTCGATCGGCTTGCACGGTGACCCGTGGCTGTCGTCGCACCACGCGGGGACGAGGCCATTGGTGGCGTTACCGTTCGCGGCGTTCACGGCGTACGCGATCGTGTCGTACGCAGTCGAGACGACCGTCGCCCACGCGTGCGACGGATCGAGCTTGGCGAAGACGCGGTAGTACGCCGGCGCGAAGTACGAGATGTTCACGGTATTCCATCCGCCCCACTCCCCCGGCTTCGGGAGCTTGCTGTCCTGGATCTCGGAGTTCCAGATCGCCTGGATCTGCGACAGCGCGTACGCGGCGTACGGCTTGTCGAGCGAGCCCTGTCCGCCCCATTGCCGGTCGGCCAGGACGAGGGCGAAGGCCATGTCCTCGTCGGCGTCCGTCGCGCCGCCCTGGCCGTTCGGACCGAGGCCGCTGCCGTCCGCCTGGATGTACCAGTTCATGAGGCCCGCGCCGTCGACCCAGTGCTGCTCGTATTTCCACAGGCCGTCGAAGAGGCTCTGGTCGTTCATGTAGACGGCCAGGAGCATCCCATAGCCGATCCCCTCGGACACGGTGGAGCCGATGGCGAGGCCTTGGTCGTTCGGGCGCTGCACGCGCAAGAACCCGCCGGCCCCGGAGGACGTGACGGTGTCCGTCTTCCACTGCCCGTACGCCGCGAGGACGTCGCGATTGTCGTACGCGCTCGGGTACGTGCAGCGGGAGCTCGTGCGGTTCTGCGGAAACGGATACGCGGTGCCCGGGGTGGCCGGGGCCGGACCCCGCGCGAGGACGTCCGAACCGGCGTCCGCGGCGCCGGAGCCCCCGTCGGCGGCCCCGTCGATCGTCACGGTGGCGTCGAACCCCGAAGCCCCAGGCGCGGTGGGCGCGGAGCCGTCCGCAAGCGACCCCCCGGCCGCGCTCGGAGGTGCGCTGGCGTCGACGCCGGCGCAGGCGCCGCAGAGGGCCGCCGACAGCGCGAGCGGAGCGACCGGGACCCTGCGTCGGCACATGGCCTAACCATTGGTCGGCGCGGGCCGCCGCGACGGCTCAACTTTGCGGCTCAGTTGCAGCCGATGCGGCTTCCGCCGACCGCGACGTCGTCGAACCAGGTCGTCATCTGGTCGTTGAGGCCGAGCCAGCCCAGGCCGAGGCTCGTCGGCGAGAGCGACGTCGGTCCGCTGCGAGCCCACTGGTCGTTGACCCCTTGCTGGCTGCTCCCCACGTAGGTGAGGCCCGTGACGGTCGCGCCGTCCAGCCAGAACTCGATGTGACCGTTGGTCCCGTCGACGTGGAACTCGAAGCAGCTCCAGCGTCCCGGCGTCGTCGCGGCGCTGAGCGTCGTGCCCTGCGGATCCATGTCCGGCAGGGTGGCGTCGGTGGTCTGCGCGTTCCACGCGACGACCTGATCCTGAAAGCCGAGGCGCAGGTGGTCCGACCCGTTCGCGATCGAAAGAAAGCCGTTGTGGTTCTGCGTGGGGCTCCCCGAGAAGCGCGCGTAGAAGCGCACGAAGAGCTGCGGTCCGATCGACCCGCCCGCGAACGTGCGCGTGTGCACTGCGTAGAAGCCGCACGAGTCGCCGCCGACGACGCGCAGCGATCGCGCTCCGCTGTGGGCCTGCGAGTCGTCGATGCCCACGAGGAGGCCGCCGCCGTCCGCCGGGCCGTCCTGGTTGTTCGGGTTGCACCCCATGCTCACGGTCCATCGCGCCGCGCCGGGGGCCATGCCCGCCGTGTCGGACTCGAAATCGTCGCAGAACGCGGCCGCGCCGCACCCGCCCGCCGGGGCCGCCTCGCGCCCGGCCGTCGAGGCCCCGGTCTCCGGCGCAAAGGTCGCGGGACCGTCCGCGCCCGCGGCGTCGGCCGCGACGTTCGAGGTGGAAGGCGCGTCCGGCCCTTGCGCCTGGGCCTCGGGGGCGCCGCCGTCGTCCCCCGCGCCCAGCGGCGTGTCGGTCGCGGTCGTCGCGCAGCCGAACGACGCGAGGAGCGCCGCGCACGACGCTCCGAGGCGTGCGCGCAGAGCCGTCACGAAAGGAGCTCCGTGATCGGCCCCGTCGCGTAGCTCGAGAACATCGAGGCGTGGGACCCGTAGCCGGTCTGCACCTGGCTCGCGCTCACCCCCATGATCTGCGCCAGCGTCAAGAGCAGGTCGTTGTGGAAGCGGATCCCGCACTGGTTATTGCTCGCGTTCGTGAGATTCAGCCCGAAGCGCAGCAGGCGGTTGCCCTTGACCTTGCCGCCCGCGCCGCCGATGAGGACGAACGGCGTGTTGTCGTGGTTGTGCGAGGCGCCCATGTCGAGCTCGCTCCCCCAGCAGACGAGCGTCTGATCGAGGAGGTTGTTCCCCGCCGACGTCTTGAACTGGCTGAGCGTGTAGGCCAAGTTGGCGACCTTCTGCGCGTACCAGTTCTCGATGTCGATGAGCTGTTGCGGGTACGTCCCGGTGACCGACGAGGGTTCGTTGTAAAGATCGGTGCCGAGGGCATAGATGCTCGACGGGCCCATGTGCGAATAGACGTGGTGCGTCTGCGTCTGCGAAGACCCGAGCCACGTATGCGTGACGGGGCTGAGCGCGTGCGAGAGCTGCAGGCTCGCGACGCGGGTGAGATCGCACGCGAGGGTCATCACGAGGATGTTGGTCATCGCGTCGACATACAGGGGGAACGGGTCCGAGCCGCCCGAGGCGGGCGCCCCCGCGTCGCCGATCGACGGCGGCGAGCACGAGGCCGACGCGCTCGCGGCCTGCTGGATCTGCTGCATCACCTGGTTGTAGAGGGCCTGCAGGTTCTGCATCTGCTGCCGGTCCTCGGTGCACAGGCGCCCCTGCAGCGCGGTGAGCTCGCGGTTGACCTGCGCGGCGACCTTCTGGCGGATGTACGTCGTCGGATCCGGCCCGGCCGCCACGACGTTCGGGAAGAGCGCGGCGAGCGCCGCGGACGGGCTCGTGTACGGGTCGACGAAGTTGCCGGTCAGGTCGTAGAGCATGCGCGTGTCGACCTGGCGCTGCTGGTAGTCCGAGCTGCTCTCTGCCATGAGCGCGACGTTCGCGAACGCGGTCTTCGCACCGAGCTGGCTCGAGATCACCTGGTCGATGCTCGGGCCCGGCGCGGGCCCCGACGTCGCCGTCAGCCCCGTCCAGAGGGCGGCCATCCCGGCCTCGTGCGACCCGCCGCCCGCGGACTTCACCTGCAGCCCGTCGATCACAGTGACGTACGGGCTCATGTCCGCCTGCTGCTGCGGGCCCGCCTTGGTGAACGCCGTGAGCGTCTGGCGGAACGACAGCGGCGTCGTGATCGCCGGGGTCATCCCCGTCCCCGCGGGCCCCTGCGCTCCCCACCGGTAGCGCACGCACCCGCACGACGTGAACAGCGGCACGAGGTACGTCGGGGCGCCGGCGGCGCCGCCCGCCGCGTAGCTCGGCATGCCGCGCAGGAACGGGTACGTGAGCGCGGTGGCACCCGCGAGCTTGAGAAACCGCCGTCGATCCATTGTCGTCCGCACGCTCGAGCGAAACGAGAGTCCGGACGACTCACCCGACGTGACCGTCCGCACGCTCGAGCGAAACGAGAGTCCGGACGACTCATCACCCAAGGTGTTGCTCATCGGCACGAGCTCCCCGCGGTCTGGAGGGACCGGTAGCGGAAGGCGTCGCTCTTCGTGACGGCGACGAGGAGCGCCTGGACGTTGAAGGCGCTCGACGAGAACCCGCCGAACACTTGCTGCGCCGAGCACGCGTCGTTCGCGGTCTCGATGCGCCCGAGCGCGTAGCGCATCTCCTGCAGCGCGAAGCACTGCTCGACCTGGGGCGCGGTCGAGAGCTGCATCGCCAGGTCGACCGCGCCGTCGAAGGTCGCCGAGAACTCGCCGGTCGCCATCGGCGCGATCTGCCCGGTCGCGTCGATCGCCGGTCCGGGGCCGAGGCCGTTCGAGTCGGTGTCCTGGTAGGCGCCCGTCGCGTCGAAGTGGCCGAACCCGAGGCCGATCGCATCCATGTACTGGTGGCAGTTGACGCAAGGGGACTTGTTGAAGTGCGCCTCGAGCAGATCGCGCGTCGTGCCGCCCTCGGGGACCGAGGTCGCGGGCGGAGGCACGTCGGGCGGCGGCGGCTGGATGACGTCGCAGAGGACGTTCTCGCGAACGAGCTTGCCGCGCAGGACCGACGACGGCAGGGTCGTGTGCGCTTGCGTCGACTGAACGGCGCCGTTGGTGAGCAGGCCGGCGCGATTGGGCAGGCTGGTCGCGCACCAGGCGCCGCCGACGGCGGGATCGTTCACGTTGACGCAGGACGACCCGGGCATCACGCCGTAGAAGGTCGCGAGGTCGGAGCTCACGTACGACTCGGGCGTCGTCAGCAGCTCGGCGAGGCCGCCGTTCTTGGCGAGGACGAGCTGCGACGCGTTGAGCAGCGTCTCGCGCTGCATTTCCTGTCCGCGCGTCGCCGTCCACTGCTTGAACTGGGTGTCCTTTCCCTGCACGGCCGTCGACTGGAGCTGCATCCACTGGGTCGTGAAATCGTCGACCGCGCCGACCGCGCGAGGGTCGGCGATCATGCGCGCCGCCTGCTGCGCCACCTGGTCGGCGGTCGCCAGGTTGCCCGCGGCGGCGGCCGTCATGAGCGCGTCGTCGGGAACCGATCGCCAGAGGAAGAGCGCCAGCCGCGCCGCGACCTCGTACGACGTCAGCGCGGTGACCGACCCCGTCGGCGTCGCCCCCCCGAGCTCGACGACATAGAGAAACCGCGGGGACTCGAGGACCGCCGTGATGACGGCCCGGATCCCCGTCGGGAAGTCGAACTTCGATTTCACGTCGGAGTAGAGCGACAAGAGCGACGACGACTCGTCCGAGTCGAGCGGTCCCCGGAACGCGCGCCCGGCGAAGCGGTCGATGAACTTCTGCGCGCAGGTGTCCGTCGGGTCGGTGCACCCGGTGAGGAGCGTGTTGTTCAGCGTGTTCGTGTCGGCGACGGCGGTCTTCGCGAGCGTTTCGGCCGCCTGCACGTAGTCCTGGACGACGAGTTCGCTCGCGCCGGCGTAGGTGTTCGTCTGCAGGTTGACGCCGGTCGTCATCGGGCTCTCCGGTGGGAACGCGTTGGCCGGAGCGGTCGTGTCTCCGAGGAGGTCACGGACCATGTTGTCGTACTCCACGCGCGACACGCGGCGCATGGGCGCCCAGTCGACCGACGGCGCGCCTCCCGCGTCGCACGAGCTGCCGAAGATCGCGACGCCGATCGCGCCGGGGGCGGGCATGCCGGACGATAGGCCGGCGTCGTCGCCGGTCACGACGCCCGCGTCGGGCGAGATGTCCGGCGGGGTCTGGTCTCCGGTCGACGCACAGCCGCCCGTCACGGCGAGCCCCAACGACGCGACGAGGAGCGGCGGCGCCGCCGCGCGTAAGGCCGATCGCTCCACTGTTTGTTTATGGACTCGCGCGGACGGCTTCAAGGCTCACCGAAATTGCACCGGGGACAAAACGGTACCCCACCCACGACCCAGGTCTACGAGGGGCGGAGGTCGTGTGCTGATCTCCGGGGCTACGCCGCGACGGGGGGCGACCAGACGGCCTCGAGCTCGACGGCCTCCAGCGTCTCGTGCTCGAGCAGCGCCGCGACGAGTCGCTCGAGCACGGCGCGGCGGCGCTCGATGACGCCCTTGGCCGCGTCGAGCGCCTGCGACAGGACGTGATGTGCCTCTTGCTCGAGCTCGTGGGTCGTCTCGTCGGACACCCCCCTCTCCGTGGCGAGGCGCTGGCCCAGGAACGCGTGCTCGAGACGGTGCTCGTGGTACATGGGCCCGACCTTCTCGCTCATGCCGTAGTGGGCGACCATCTGGAACGCGAAGTCGGTCGCCTGCCGCAGGTCTTGCTCCGAGCCGCTCGAGACATTTCCGTACTCGACCGACTCGGCGGCGTAGCCCCCCATGAGCACCATCAGCTTCGCGGCGAGCTCAGGCTCCGCCAAGAGGTGCCGATCGCTCGCAGGCCACTGCTGCGTGGCGCCGAGGGACATCCCACGAGGCAGGATCGACACGCGGCGGAGCGGTTCCACTTCCGGCGTGAAGTGCGCGACGACGGCGTGCCCCGCCTCGTGCGTCGCCACGCGGCGGCGCTCGGCGGTGTCGAGGAGGGTCTCGCGCAGATCGCCGAGGAGCACCTTGTCGGTGGCCGCCGCGAAGTCCGCCGGACCGATCGCGTCCGCGCCGCGTCGCACCGCCATCAGCGCGGCCTCGTTGCAGAGGTTCGCGAGGTCGGCGCCGCTGAAGCCGGGCGTGGCCCGTGCGAGGTCGAGGAGCGACACGTCCGGCGAGAGCGGCTTGCGGCGGGTGTGCACGCGCAGGATTTCGACGCGCGCCGGGCACTCGGGGTGGTCGACGAGGATGTGCCGATCGAAGCGCCCGGGCCTCAAGAGCGCGGGGTCGAGGACGTCGGGACGGTTGGTGGCCGCCAGGACGACGATGAGATCGTTCGGGGCGAAGCCGTCCATCTCGGACAGCAGCTGGTTGAGGGTCTGCTCCCGCTCGTCGTTTCCGCCCCCGAGCCCCGCCCCGCGCGACCGCCCCACCGCGTCGATCTCGTCGATGAACACGATGGCCGGCGCGCTCGCCTTGGCCTCGTCGAAGAGCTCGCGCACGCGCGCGGCGCCGACGCCCACGAACATTTGAATGAACTCGGATCCGTTGACGTAGAAGAACGGGGCCTCCGCCTCGCCCGCCACGGCGCGCGCGAGGAGCGTCTTGCCGGTGCCCGGCGGACCGATGAGGAGCACGCCGCGGGGCAGCCGCCCCCCCAGGCGCTGAAAGCGACCCGGACTGCGCAGAAACTCGATGACCTCGGAGAGGTCCCGCTTGGGGTTCTTGAGTCCGGCGACGTCGTCGAGCCGAACGCGCACGTGATCTTGCCGCTCGAAGCGCCGCGTCCTCGACTTGAGGATCTGCTGGAGCGGCCCGCCGACCCCCAAGCTGCCCCGAGCGCGGCGCGAAAGCAAAACCCACGCGCCCAAGATGAGCACCCAGGGGATGATCGTGATCATCAGCGGGCCGAACCAGGACGTACTCGCGGGCTGAACGTAGACGTCGACGTCCTGCGCGCGCAGGGCGGGCATGAGCTCTTGGTCCGGTTGAGCCGGCAGCGTCGTCGAAAAGTTGTCGAGCTTCTTGCCGTCGACGAGCGTTCCCGCCTTGAGCGCGCCGCGGACGCTCTGTCCATCGATCTCGACGCGCTTCACCTTCGCTTGCTGCACGAGCGAGAAGAACGTCGAGTAGTCGATCGAAGGGGTCGAAGCCTGTCGAACGTTGAGCAAGTTCGGGGCGAGGAAGAGTGCGACGATGGCGATCGGGATGAGCCATTTCATCCACGACCCGACCCGCCGCCGACCGGGATCGTCCTTCGCGCCGCCGCCCGGGATCGCCATGGTGCCTCGCTCCCTTCGGAGAGGTGCA
>Ga0209168_10003057_pt1 | contig 11754 bp, 8 predicted proteins | sample Coa_R1_FD_187156 | JGI IMG/M metagenome (GOLD analysis project Ga0209168, IMG submission 187156) | Surface soil microbial communities from Centralia Pennsylvania, which are recovering from an underground coalmine fire - Coalmine... | ecosystem: Environmental > Terrestrial > Soil > Unclassified ... | reverse complement strand
CAACACGCCCCTCTACTGTGCCTCACCATTCGTCTTCACGATATGCGATCTCAGTCACATTTACTGTCCTGAGAACAGCAACCCGATGATCCGGCTGTACTATGCAACCATCGCCAAGAGGGCTGCCCATCGCGCCCAACGGATTCTGACTATCTCGGAATTCACTCGCATGCAGATTGTGGAATGGTCCGGCGTGCCTCGGGAGAAAATCTTCAACGTCGCCTGCGGCGTCGACCCGGCTTATCATCCGGGCGATGACGTTTACGGACTTCCCTTTCCTTATCTTCTTTGCGTCAGCAACCGAAAGCGCCATAAGAATGAGTTCCGGGTGGTGGAGGCCTTCGCCAAGTCGGGCGTCGGTTCCGAAATAAAGCTCGTGTTCACAGGAAATCCGAGCGTGGAGATTGCGGATTCGATAGCACGGAACCGTGTGACCGAACTGGTGCACTTCGTAGGCCGTGTTCCTGAGGCGAAACTGCCATCCCTATACCGCGGTGCTGAGGCTCTTGTCTTTCCTTCGCTCTATGAAGGATTTGGCCTCCCCTTGCTGGAAGCGATGGCTTGCGGCACGCCGGTGGTGACCTCAAACACGACCGCCTTGCCAGAAGTTGCCGGAGACGCTGCCCTGCTGGTCAACCCAACATCCATCGAGGAGATCGCCGAGGCGATCAGAGAAATTGTGCGCGACACGCCGCTGCGCGAGCAACTTCGAAAAAAGGGCCTTACCCGGGCCGCTCAATTCCGCTGGTCAAAAACGGCGGCGATGGTGCATGAACTGGTCGGGGCGGTTTCGCCGATGCAGTGTCGCGGCGATCAGGTTGGAATGCGTTCAGATTAAAGCGGCGGGTTAGACTTGTAGTAGATCTGAAGGCGCAGATGCTAATGCCCGGAGATGCGGCACAACATGGATTTACCCGCTGGAAGTTTTCCAGCGGCCTTGCCTATTTTCTCGCTGTCTTTCTAGTTCTTTTTCCCAAGGGCGGATTCAAAATCGGCTCAGTCCCCTTTACCTGGGGATACGGTGCCCTTGGAATCTCTATTTGTTTGGGAGCACTTTTCTTACCCTTTAGAGATCCGTTCAGAGTTCAGCGCGGCACGGCTGCAGCATTTCTCTGTCTGCTTCCGTTGCAGGTGCTCCTGCTTTATTCCCTTGCCGCTAATGGGGTCGCCGATTTCGGCTTTGCTCTCAGCGATATGGTGAGCTTCTTTGTTCTTCCTATCGCTTTCCTGGCAATTTTCCCGCAATTCCTGCCAAGAGTATCTCTCGATAGCCTACTTTCGTTCGTCCGCTGGATGGTTTTCCTGGCTGCGGCATACGGTATTTTCTTGTTCGTATGGCGGTTGGTCACAGGCAGCTATCTTGAGATTCCGTATCTCACGGTGAACATTGGGGACTTGGGAACGCTGGACGACAAGTTCAATAGCCGGCCGGGAGGACTCTTTAAACTCATTTCTACCTACAACAATGGAAATCAGTATGGCGTCGCCACGCTCCTCCTGCTCCCTCTGTTCGATCTTTATGAGGCGAATTGGTTTCGACGGCTAGTTCTTCGGGCAGCCCTGGTTCTCACGCTTTCGCGCACCGTTTGGGTTGGCCTGGTGATATATGAGGGCATTGACGTGGTACGACTGCTGATTTTTGATGCGTCTTTTCGAAGATTTTCCATCCGCCGCGCGACCATGTTTCGCCTTCTTCGCCTAGCACTCACCTCTATCCTTGTGGTCGGAATGACGATTCTTTTCTCCGGAGTGTCTTTCCTTTTGGATCCGTCTCTCGGCGGAAGAGCAGAATATTTGGAGAATTTGGGTCGCATCGCAGTGCTCCCGGCGCTGCCACTGGATAATTTTCTGGAAGTAATTTACTACTCAGCTTTGTCGATGTTAGGCATAGCCGGACTGGCCGCGATAGTGTTGCTGTTCTGTTCCCCTTTGTTCCTTGCGGGTGTTTTCAAGGAGTTGCGTCGCAGTTCCATACAGGTGGCGGCTCTGGAGGGCCTGGTACTCTATATCGCTTTGGCAGCTATGGATGGTGCGCTCAACTATATCCCTACAATGGCTTTTTACTGGTTCCTCTGGATGTTGTTTCTCTACGCACGGAACCAGGATAACAATTCCCGCAAAGTCGAATTCGCGCCCGTAAAACCCGGCAGGATAACCGCCGATTCCGGGGCATAAATCCAGAGCTGAGCGATTTTGGGGTTCTTAACGTAGCTTTCTAATGAGCGGGCTGTTCCCGATGGATTTGGATTGCACGCCTTACTCCCTATCGGGCATTGATCTTATTGGCCATCTACGTCGCCGAGGATATCTTTCTGGTTGCGCAGCAGGGATGCATACTCGAGATACTTCATCAAAATGGTGTAGCGATCCGCTCCCATTAATCGCAATGCCAGTCGCATCATTGCATTGACAAAACGAATTCGAATATCTGTCTTCCTATATGCTTTTCTACCGTACTTCTCACTGGAGTCCTGAGAACTTTGCAAATGCTGCTTCTTAGCCCATCGATAGAAATGCCCATTGGAGTCAAATGGATTCTCCCCCACAAAACTTTCGATGTTGGCTGCGAAAGCTGACCTTTGCAGCTTATTCACGATGACTCCGTTGTCAAAATACCCGAATGCATAACGGTAGCGGCCAAATTCCCGAATGCCGTTGTCCACGAGGAGTTTGCGGTAATCCGCGAACAGTTCTTCCAGGTCTGAGCGGGTTGTGAGATCGAACTGATCGGTATGCTTCGAAATCCTGTCGCCTCCGTCCACGCTTACACCGCTGAAATGAAAAAAGACGAGAGGCGTTGTCCGGTTGACCATCCAAGAGGATTCTTTCTTTTCGAGCATCCTCTCATGGATATTCCAGTAGGCTACGTTGCATCCGACATGCTTCAGCACGCTAACGGAATTAAAATAACAGGGAACCAAGTTGATCCATTTTTGATCGACGAACAATCCACTCCAGCGTTCGTTATATCCGAGGGTCAAACAGCGTTTTTCCCACCAATCGAGGAAGCGTTCCGTCTCGGCGGCCTTGGAGACTGCGATAAAGCCCAAATTGAAAACGCCATCTATCAGCAGCAGCGTCTCAGCGTAGGGAGCGCCCTCGTTCGGCGAGGTGGAATGCGGCGTCAGGACAATCGAATTGCTTGCCAATGCTTCGTATACGGGGTCGAGCGCAGAACAGATCAGGATATCTGGATCGAAATATATGATCTGGTCGACACCATCCCGGAGAATTTTTTTGAGAAACGTCGGTTTAACGTTGGTATTTAATTCGAGAATACCGTACTTGAAGGCAATTGAATCGAAGTTGGGGACCTCTAGATCATCTACGAGGACAAGCTCGAATCTTTCATTCGAGGCCTGGAAGCCTGCAGGTAAACGGTCAACCAGCAAGACATAGAACTTGTGCGAAGGATGAAACTTCAGGAAGGAATCACAAAGCGTCCGTGCGTAGGGAAGATAGTTTAAAGAGACGATCGTACAGGCAGCGCGAATCATTCGACTTCGCACCATTTCCTGGTATCGAAATTGAACGTCTTGCGTACGGTGGCGGGAATTCCGACAGCTATGGCGAATGCCGGAATGTGGCCCAGAACAACAGAATTAGCTCCGATCACAGAACCTTCTCCGATAGAGGATCCGGGGGTAACCACGACGCCATCACCGAGCCAGACGTTTCGTCCTATGACGACTCGCCGGTCGCAATCGAGAGGTCGCAGCGCCGGGGCCAATTCCGGCGAGGTATTCTCCTTCGAATACTGACCGTGATTGTGATCGGTGATCATAACTTTACTGCCCATCAGCACATTGTCCCCAATCTCTACGAAATGCGTGGCGGCTATGTGCACAAAGTGGCTAATCCGCACGTGCTGTCCAATGATGATTTTCGGCGAGAAAGTCTGATCGTTATAGTGGGTAATCGCTTCCAGCCACAATCCTTCCCCTGCCGCAAAATCCTCTCCCATCTCAATCGCGAATAAACCCCGCAAAAATGCTCTGGGCCCGATCTTAATCTTTCTCACTCCGAGCCTTCGCGAGAGAAACCGGGCTCGGATGAACCCGGCGAAATGCCCGGCCGAGGCTACACCGAGGATGTACACGCCGTTTTCGCGCAGAAAGCGCCGCAATTTATTCAAAATCACCCACCTCAAAGAGGCACCCACAAACATGGGATTGTACATTCCCGGGAAGCTTCGGGCGAAACCTCGCGGTCACTCGTTCCAATCGACGTCTTATGGATTTTCGCTTGACCGATTAGCGCCATTACCCAGGAATCGCCAATAGAGCATGGGAAATCCTGCAGCCTTGTCCAACCGATTGAGAATGCGCACACCAAAGACCCACAACGCCGCCGGCAAAGAGGGTAGTACGATCACCGGGTAAACGAAAGCCCAATACCTGAGGTTGCCCTTAAAAAGCGGAGTCAACACCGCCTGAGGCTTGGCTTCATCCGCGAAGGCTTTTGCGTTCTTCTTGTATTGGAGCAAGATCGGAGGCCAGAACCGCTGGACCGTTCCGTTCATGACGATGCGCCCGAGATTCTCGGACCTTAACCAGTTTCTCGTAACCGCCGCCAAGGTCGATCCGAAAACCTGAAACAGCCTGTAACCACCGGTATTGTTCACCCGCATTGCAATTAGTTTTTCCCGGATGTAGAGTCCTCGGGAGAATCGGTTCAACGCCGTGTAGGTCCACCCCAGCTGCATTAGACCTGTTCCAATCAAACTTGAGAAGGCCTTCGGTCCTGCTTCCAGCACCGTGTTCTTATTGATGATGTTACCTGTAATAAAAGTAAAGAAAACATGGATGCGCTTGACGTAGGCCACCGCATCTGTGATTTCGATGGCATCCGGTCGCGGCTCAACGGCAAGAGGTTCGCGGAAATTCTCAAAGGGGTAATTGCTTACCCAAATGAGATCGTATTCAGCAGTCTCGCAATAAGAGAGAATCTTGGCAAGTCCGCCCGGAACCAGGATGTCGTCATCACCGAAAATCCAAACGTACTTTCCTCGCGCCTGTTCAAAGCATTGCAGAAAGTTCGCGTCTGAACCTATGTTTTGGGTATTGCGGATGTAATGAACGCGAAGTCCACGAGCCACAAAATCCTGCACTACTGACGGGGTTTCGTCCGGAGAAGCGTTGTCGGAGATAATCAGCTCGACACGAGACTCTTCTTTAAGCTCTCCGGCGAGAATCGGCAGAAGCTCTCTCAGGCACCAGGCCCGGTTGTAGGTCGGAATTGCGATAGTCAGCAGCGGCCCGGGCTTCTCAGGCGGCTGTAATTTTTTCGACATCGCTTCCGGGATCATTGATCTTGGGGCTATTTTCAGGCGTGCGACGCAGTGACGGCCTGCTCAGAATTACAGAAGCCGCGCAGCGCCCGCGCGAAATCCGCCCCGGTACCATGCCCTGGGGCGAATTCAGCGCTCATCTTACCAAACGTGCGTAATAGGTACTCCTGATGGTGACGACCGTAAACCATGAATTACTTTAAGGAGCGTGCCACAGCCTGCGGTACTTTCGAAACTTGTACGTCGCCCAGACCAACCCGGCCCAGTTGAGCAGGCAGGTGCTGACCACAATCCCCTGGGCCCCATAGCGACGGGCAAAAATAAGTGTGCAAACCGTAACCGCAACTGCGCCGACAATCGAATTGACGAAAAATACCTCCTGCTTGTGGGCGCGCAGATAGTAAGCTTCCGCGAATATAACGACATTTACGACCATATATAGCAGCAAGATGCCGAAGGAAAAGGGGTCGAGCAAACGCTGGGCAAAACGAACGTGAAGCACATTGAGGTAAATACATCCGAGCCATGCGGTCAGGGCGATCGCGAGAGAGACGGCAAAGGATTGCCTGAGCGCCTGAAAAAACGTCTGATCGAGCTGTCGATATTCCTTGCGGGCGATCAGAGTTCCGAAGGGTGCAGCTTTGGTGCTCACCCAAGAGACAGCGATGGCCTGAATTGCATTAGCGACGCTGAGCGACATTCCCATCCTCCCCGCTTCCACGGGACCGCGAAATGCAAACAGGACAGGATTGAAAATCCAGACCAAAAAGTAGCCGGATAGCCAGCTGGCGGCAATTCGCCACTGGAAAGGCCAGACTTCGCGAAGCCATTGGATTCGGTGTGGCCCCGCGGGGTGCCTCAACAGTCCGAGCAATAATTTACGCTTCCTGGCCAGCCACACCGTGGAGGCGGAAGCCATACCAAGAAGCATCATCGACGGCGCCAAAAGGCCATGATGGGTTACTAGGACCATCCAAGCCAGTGAGCTTCCAATTACCGACTGCACAAGGCGAAGGCGCGCAACTTCCGGGACGTATCCGCAGCCTTCCAAGAACGACAAGAATGGGTCAATCTGGAAATTCAGCGCCGCCATCAACGCAGCAAAGCACCAGGGAAGGCGCCAGGAAACGGGCTGCCCAGCCTGCTGGTGAGTGGAAAAGAAATAGAAACCGGCAGGAAGCAACATACCCGCCAGAAAGACGGCAGCCACCGAATACCAACGAACCGACTTTTGAATGACGGAAGCCAACCTGGCATGAGCAATTGGGGATCCGTGGATTTCACAATCGTCGACGATAGAGAGCTCGGCTCGTTCGTGACTGGCCAACTGCAGAATGACAAACGAAAACCCGAGCTCAAAAACGACTTGCAGGGCCACCAGGCTGCCAAAGGTGTAGTAATATCCCTGCTCCGCAGGAGAAAGAAATCGCGCGATCAGCGCAATTGTGACCAAGCCGGCAGAACTGGACCAAAGCCTGGCAAGAACCGTGAATCCTATTGCCCGGTCAACCCCAAGAACTCTTCGCATCCAGTGACGAACACGCGCAGCACTGGATGCTTTCAACGGAAGAGGCGCTATCCCCGGCAAACCTTCAGACATTCAGTGCGCTCCTGGCGTGAGAGGGCAACCAGCCCGACCGGGAATATAGTAGCCTGACAATGAGATCGAAGGGAGTGCAAGAGCCAGGCTGTTGAACGCGGCCGTTCAGAAAAGCTTAACCCTTTCCGAGGGCACCGCATAGCAAGTCAAGTCCCATCCTTCGCTGCCATGAGGACGCAGGAAGAACTTGTAATCCTTGCATAACTGAGCCAATGCGAGGGGGATCCGCCACAGGTGATCTTGTTCATGATAGGCGCTTACTGCGAGCACCGGACGGGAATGTGAAATCACATTACATGCTCCGGCCAAAGCGTCCAATTCCGCGCCTTCGATATCGAATTTGATTAAAGAAGGCCGCAAGGTTTGCAAGGCATCGTCAAGGGTTACACACTCTACCAAGTTCCCGGAATCGCCTATCCTGGATTGATCCGTTCCAGTAGAACTGAATGAAACATGTCCGGTTCGAGAAGACACCGCCTGGGGAAAAATATGAATTCTGTCCCCGATGGAGGCGGGATATTGGCTCAATCGCGCATCAAGGTTGTTGCGGTTAGCCGCGTCCGGTTCGAATGCGACGATGGAGCCGAATGCGTGCCCTTGTCGGTCGATGAAATCCGCAATCGAATCTCCATCGAAGGCGCCACAGTCAACCAGTACCTCGTGCTCTCCGAGATGAATCAGCTCGGATGGAAAATACTGTTTGGACTCCGGGCTGCAGGTCAATTCGTCGGAATCGAGAAATAGACGAAAAGCCACCTGTGCGACGTACTCTCGGCGAGAGGACTCATCTTTAAAAAGATCGAACGCTGCCTTGATTTCTCTCGTTGAATGCAGCGCTTTGTGGGGCAAGTCCAATGGAAAGTAAGGCAGAAAGACCTCAGGAAACTTCCAAAACAAGAGGCCTGCTGGAGCGACGTGTTTGCAGCCCAGATCAAGCAACTGCCGGATGCGATCGACCATCCGGTCGCGGGCTTGCGTGCCCCATATGGTCACTACAAAAACCGCATCCCGACCGTATACTGTTGCGGCCCTCGCCGTTGAGTACACCGGTATGCCGTCCACAGAGGTTTCCCAAAGAGCAGAGTTGTTATCCGCAAACGCCAAGGGCTCCAGACCAATACGGCGCAAGTTTGCCAGGGTGCGCCGGCCAAGACCGCCCGCCCCAAACAAGACAATTCGCTCGCTAAATGGATGAGCCAATCGATCAAACGCTGTGCGTTCGCGTTCCGCCGCTGCGATTGGAGACTCACCTAAAAGAAGGCCAAGCCGATCGGCGACCAAATCTCCGGCGATGACGTTTGATTCAAACTGCATGTCGGGTCGATTTCTCACTTCTTGCTGCCGTGTCCATCCAACGTTAAATCTTTTTCGAATAGTGGCTCATCATCGATTATCGAAAAATATGCCGATCGGCAGGAGGCTGAACCAGCACTCGGAATTATCATGGGCGATGCCAAACCCTTAGGACAGATCGGGTGTGATTAATCCAAGCACAAAGCCGTGCAATCGCAGTCATCGGATAGCTATTCTTGCAGCAAATATAACACGTTCCCAGCAGAAAACATGATGCCAGCAATCGAGCAGATAATCGAAAACTGCGATCTCAAGTCAACACCCTCCGGTGTTCCCGTGACATCCAGGATCATTTTCCTGTAGAAAGCTAGGACAATCTTAATTGGACTGAGGAGGAGTTTTGAAGGCGTGCAGAAACTGTGAGGCGGAGACAATGAACGACCTCGGTTTCATCGGCGAGGTCGCACCATTCTTTCTGAAACGGGTGCTGAACCTTGAGTGTGGCTTCGCTCCCTCTGCGCATCCGGTGAAGCGCTTCCTGCGGAGAATCGAGTTCTTATCCAAGACCTTCCAGAGAATCTATGGGAAATCCGCGCTAATCGAAATCGAAATTTGCACGACCTGCTCCTTCATCCAGACTAAGATGCCCTTTCCAGACGAGGCAATTGCAAGACTCTATGCAGATTACCGTTCTCCTTCCTACAACCGGGAGAGGACTCGGTACGAACCCGAATATGCGTCATTAGCGTCACAGGTTGGCAGTTGCACCCATGAGATTCAGGCCCGCACAACTGGCCTCTCGCGATGGTTGACGGGGAAGATCAACATCGAAAACGATTTTTCAATGCTCGACTATGGAGGGGCGGATGGAAAGTTCTTACCAGATCTCCCCGGAGAGAAATACGTCTTCGATATCTCCGATATCGCTCCGGCCATGGGAGTCACAAGAATCAGAGACGAGTCGGGACTGGGTTCCTACTCCTACATCCAACTCGCTCACGTGCTGGAACATGTATCTTATCCCCTTCTCCTGACGAAGAAGGCGGCATCGTTTCTCAAAGATGCCGGCTATCTCTATATCGAGGTTCCGCAGGAGTTGAGTGATGACGCAATCAGCCGGCTTGCCGGTGGGGACGAAACGATCAAGGTGGACATTCATGAACACATAAACCGGTATTCGGTAAAGTCAGTGACTGAGCTTTTGCGGGCCGCGCATCTCTCGGTCGCGTCAATTCAAGCAGAAGAGGTGGACTTCGGTTGGACTAGCGCAACCGTAATACGAGCCCTAGCGCGGAGACCTCAAACGGCACAAAATGGGCTGGAGCCCTGACCGCTAGCCCGGTTCGGGTAATCCGGAATATGCTTCGCAGCGAACCCCGCAATGTTGTTCCCTTGATTCCGAGTACGATACCGCTCCAGAGTCTGCTCCAGAGCTTCGACTTTGAGCAGCGGGCTGAGGATATGGCATAACCACGCCATTTATTTTTATCGAAGGCAGCCCTGTGTCCGCCGAGATGTACGGAACTCCGTCTGCCATCACGGCATCAGGAAACTCCCAGGCTGTTGCAAGAACCCCTGTCCCAGAAACGCTCCTGACATTGGCAAAGCCGCCCTCGGAAACGGGAGCCACAATGTTGTTGCTGCTGACAGAATTGAGAACCAGCTCCCCGATTGATCCCTGCGCGACATCCAGCAACTCGGGGAACGAGATGTAATTTCTCGCACCTTGCACTTGGAACCCATTGAAGGCGAGATATTCGATCCTCGAGTTGTACGCCAGGATCGAGGCAGGAGCCCAAACACTCCGGTTTCGGCTGATACTGCAATTTTCGAACGTGAGACTCGCTCCGACGGAAGTGACAGCGCCATAGATCGGGGATGGCCTCAAGAAACTGCATACCTGATTCCATTGCGGCGCTCCCGCCCAAGTCTCGCCCGATTCGATGGCTTCGAAGACAACGTTTTGGAGCAGGATCGTCCCGAAATTCTCAGCGATTTCCAATATCGTCGGCGCCCCCAGCTTGCAATCTGAGACGGTCAAAGAGAGAACCGAATTTGGAAGGCTGTCGGCCATGCCGATCAGAAAGGCGGCCTCCACCAGCCATCCGCTGCAATTGCTCACGCTCACGCTGTCGATGGTGAATTTATTAGGACCGCCGTTGGTCGTATAGAGCCTCATGAGGCTAAAGCTGTTGAATGTGCAGTCGCTGACCGCGACTCGAGAGATGTTGCCCGAATAGCCCTCCGGGCAGTTCAGCGCGATGGCATCATCGCCTGAGGTGATTTGGCAATTTGAAATCGTAATGTCGTTCGCCGGCCCATCAAAATGGAACCCGTCCGTATTAATGCCCTGGCTCTGCAATACGCACCCGGATATGGCGACATGGCCGACATTCGAAAGCCGTACGTGGTAGGCGGGACTCCTCACGATGACCACGTTTTCAATGGTTATGTTGTCTAAGTTCATCAGATTAATGCTGCAGTACCAGACCTCTGTACTGCCATGTGGCGTTCCGGTCGTCGAATTTCCATCAAAACCGTTGCCCTGGTTACCGTTCACCGTGAAGTTGCTGAGCGAGACGTTCCTCCCGCGCGCAGGAGCCGGTGGTCCTGGAGTAAAGGACACGGGGACATTGGGAGGTAAGTTGTGGATGCAATCGTTGTTAGTGCCTGCCTTGACGAAAAATCCCGTACCGCAGCCCAGGCCTGCGATGCTCCAATGCCCGCCGGCCGGCAGGAATAAGCCCGAGACCAGCGCGCTTCCGTCAATGATCAGGGTAATCGGATTGTTCGCGCTCGCTCCGGCCATTGCCGCATTGATGCGCGGTCCGTCGTCAGTGGCAGCACCCCCGGTGTACTTGTTGGTCCCGTATCTCAGGTCGCAATTGAGGGCGCACCCAATTTCCGAGGCGCGAATATAGGTCATTCCGGGCACGGAGGATGGCGGCGGGGCCGGTCCCAGGCAAGGGATAACGAATCCGGAATTGCATCCAATCAGAGAAGATCCAAAAGCCGAGCCAGCCGCCAACAAACCTGCCTGCTGAAGAAAGCGGCGTCTGCTTATCGGAGTTGTGCCTACAGTGCGATCTCTTGCCACCGTGTCTTTGCGCCGCCGTAGAAACCGAGCTGCTCCTGGTGCATACTGCCCCTGGGAGCGACACCCTCGACTCAAGGTGTCGGCAGGCAGGATATCCGTTTGCCGGACAAACTGCAACCAGCGCAGCCCGCGTTCAGGCGCAGGCGGGGCGTGACGAATGTATCTCTTCCGCCCTGTAGTGATACTCGTACTCATCCGATTGCGGGTTGATTCCCAGAGTCCATCCGGCTAGCTCCCTGTTCACCAGCTTGAAACCGCGCTTCTCGATATCGAACTTATCCGCGCTCAGCGCCGCATTTCTATTGTGGTTGACGTGTAGAAAGTAGCCGCAAGTGATCCGCGCGATCTGGTCAAGGTAAACGCGGATGGCGGAGGGCGCCATCTCTGCAAGACTATAGGAATTGAAAGCTACCGCAGCGGATTTCGACGGCATATTCACAATTTCGAAACTCGGCATCATGACAAAACCGGGCG
>Ga0209168_10003052_pt1 | contig 11759 bp, 11 predicted proteins | sample Coa_R1_FD_187156 | JGI IMG/M metagenome (GOLD analysis project Ga0209168, IMG submission 187156) | Surface soil microbial communities from Centralia Pennsylvania, which are recovering from an underground coalmine fire - Coalmine... | ecosystem: Environmental > Terrestrial > Soil > Unclassified ... | reverse complement strand
TGTTGGGAATCGGATCGAGCAGCGCGGCGCAGTTTTCTTTCCGCACGCCGACCGCGTTGGCGTAGAGCGGGAACGCCACCAGGCTGAATTCTTTGGAGATCAGTCGCTGAAGAATGGCCATCTGCTGCGGGGTGAATTCGTTCATTGATGCAAGAGTTTAAATGGCGGTAGTGCGGGTGGAAACGTGTCTCGTCCTGTCATTCTGAGCGAAGCGAAGAATCTCTCTGGGTTTCTTTTCCGTGATAGCAAAATCGAAGAGGGATTCTTCGCTTCGCTCAGAATGACAGCGTTTTTTTTCGCAGCGCGCTCAGGCAACCGCCGGATTGGCCTTGCTGCTGCCGGACGAGTTCTCGTCCTGCTCCAGCATCTCGATCAGGTTGCGCAGCGATGTAATCAGCTCCGAGCGGGTCACGTTGCTCTTGCGGAACTGGATGCGCAGGCGAAACGCCTCGTTCTCTGGGCGGTAATTGAAGATGAACGGCTGCGGCCGCGGTCCGGCGCCCTGCTCTTCCTGGCGCTCGCGGCGGGCTTCGTCGCGGGTCAGTCCGGCCTGCGCGATGCGGTGAATGGCCTCCATCATCTTGCGCTCGTTGGGCTGCCGGGCGATCTGCAGCAGCAGCGATTTGGAAACGATTCCGGCGTCGATGCACATCTTTCGCAGCTCTTCGGGAATCACGCGCAGGGACATCGTTTCGGTCACCGACGAGCGCGCCTTGGCAATCTTCTTGGCGATGTCCTCGTGGGTGTATTCAAACTGCTCGGCAAGGCGCTGCAGCCCGTCGGCCTCTTCAAACGGCGTCAGGTCCTTGCGCTGCAGATTTTCGATCAACGCCAGTTCCAGCGTTTCGGCGTCATCGGCGATTTTCTCGATGCACGGCACTTCGCGCAAACCCGCGGCGCGCGAGGCGTGGTAGCGGCGCTCGCCGGAAATAATGTGGTAGGAATCGTCGCGCGGCATGAAGCGCACCAGCAGCGGCTCCAGCACGCCCTTCTCCTGGATCGATTCGGTCAGTTCGCGCAGGTCGCCCAGGAATTTTCGGGGCTGATCGGGGTTGGGCCTGATTTTATCGATCGGAACCATGCGGCCGATGGCCGCGCCGCTAAAGCTGGCGAGCTGTTCTACGTAGTGCGCGTCATGCCGCATCTTCAGCGTGACGGGCAATCCCATTCTCTTCGACACGTTGGATAACCTCCAGGGCGAGCTTGCCGTAATCCTTGGCGCCGGGCGATTTGGGCGCAAAGGTCATGATCGTTTCTTTATAGGCTGGGCTCTCCTCCAGGCGCACATTCTTGCCAATGCGCGTCTTGAACATCACGGAACCGAACACAGAACGGATTTGTTCGTGTGTGTCGCGGGAGATGTTGGTGCGCTTGTCAAACAGCGTGATGACCACGCCAAGCACCTTGAGATCGGGATTGGGGCGCGCGCGAATCCGCTCGTAGGTTTCGAGCAGATCGTCGGTCCCTTCGATGGCGAAGTAAGCGGCCTGAATCGGCACGAGCAGATGTGTCGAGGCCACCATCGCGTTCACCGTGAGAATGCCCAGCGCAGGGGGCGTATCAATAATGATGTAGTCGTAGTCTTTCAGCACCGGCGCCAGCGCGTCTTTCAATTTGAAGGGCGCATCGAACTGCCCGGAAAGCTGCTGCTCCAGCTTGGCGAGGGCCAGCCGCGAAGGCGCCACCGAGAGCATCGGATCCTTGGTCACCTTAATGACGGTGGCCATTTCCGCGCGGTGCTCGCCCAGCACGTCAAACATCGAGCTCTGCACGTCATTCAGATCGAAAAAGGTAATGGTGGAATTGCCCTGCGGGTCGAGGTCGATGAGAAGCGTTCGCTTCTTGCGTTGCGCAAGCGCGGCAGCAAGATTAATGGCTGTGGTGGTTTTCCCCACGCCGCCCTTCTGATTGGCAATGGTCAGGATGGCGGTCATAATCCGCCCCGGCGGCGACGGGGCATAAGAACCTCCCTGGGCGGCCACTTCCCTGCAGAAAAAATAAATGTGCGGGATTGCCCCCAGCTTTCGGCGTACGCCCAAATCTACTCGGCCCGTGTAAGTAGTGCAAGCGAAAAAGCGGATTCTGGCTGTGGACGAAGATTCGAGTGGCCCGCGACGGACCGAACAAGAGCGGGTGCCGCGCCCTTTATGATTTTCAAAGGGTGCGGGTTTATATCCCTGAAGGCCCGGGAGTGACGAGACCGGCGAAAACGAAGCCCGAAAATCCCCACCCTTGCGTAAGTCGCAAGAGTGGGATACCTGCGGTGCCGGCTCTTGGCATTCCGACCGGTGCCCGCCGTTCGACGTTGTTCTGCTACACTCGGCACACTTCTTGAGCGCGCGCGTGATAGTTCACGCGAGGCCCGGAATCGCCATGAGCGCGGAGAAAATCGATCTCTACAACACCTCGTACGGCAGCGCCGGGGCTGACGTCTATTCCGAAATTCGCCGAGAGACCTATGGCGAGGATCTCGGCCAGACCAGTTGGGCGACGCTGGAAGAGTTCGCGGAGATTCCCGGCCATCTGAATCTTACTGCTTCGAGCAACGCGCTGGACATTGGCTGCGGCGCAGGCGGTTGCGCGCTGCGGCTTGCCGCAAGCATCGATTGCCACGTGACCGGGATTGACGCGAACGCGCACGGCATCCGATCCGCCGAGCAGACGGCCCGCACGCAGCAACTTGCCGACCGGACGCGGTTTCTGGCGCTCGACGCCGGCTCCCCGCTTCCCTTCGCTGATGGGACGTTTGACGCCGCCTATTCCAACGACGCCTTTTGCCACATTCCGCATCGCCACAGATTGTTGATGGAATGCCGCCGCATATTAAAACCCGGCGGCCGACTGCTCTTCAGCGACGCGCTGGTGGTGAACGGCGCGGTCACGAACGAGGAACTGGCGGCGCGCAGCTCCATCGGCTACTACGTGTTTGTGCCGCGCGGCGAAAACGAGCGGCTCATCGCAGAGGCCGGCCTCAAACTGGTAGCAGCAAAGGACACCACGCCGCAGGCTGCGATTGTCGCGCAGCGCTGGCGTGACGCGCGCGCCAGCCGTCGAGACGCGCTGGTAAAAATCGAAGGCGAGAACAATTTCGAGGGCCTGCAAACATTCCTCCGTTGCGTTCAGACGCTCACCGCGGAAAACCGGCTGGCGCGTTTCCTCTACATCGCGGCAAAATAATGCCCGCGGCCAACTACGAATCGAACGGACGGATCCACTGAACCTACCGGACAACAACGCCGACTCGAACGCTCGCAACTCCCCCATGGCCATCCAAGCCGTCATTTTCGATATGGACGGGCTCATGCTGGACACCGAGCCGCTCTACCGGATCGCCTGGAAACGGGCTTCCGCGGAATGCGGCTTCCTGTTGACGGACGAAATCTACAAGAGCCTCGTCGGGCGCGGCAGAAAAGATGCCGAGAAAACTCTCGCGGAAACTTTTGGGCCAAAATTTCCGCCGGGAAAATTCAGAACCCTGGCGGCGCAGTACGAGGAACAGGAATTCGCCGGGCCGCCGATGCCCAAAAAGCCGGGTCTCGACGAACTGCTGCCGTTCCTCGATCGAACGAAAGTGACACTGGCCGTAGCCACTTCGACCGAACGTCGGCTGACGCTTCCCCGCCTGGCGCGAGCAGGTTTGCTGGCGCGGTTAGACGCGGTAGCCACGGGCGATGAAGTATCCCGCGGAAAGCCCTTCCCGGACCTGTTTCTTCTGGCGGCCAAGCGGCTGGATGTGGAACCTTCCTCTTGCCTCGTCCTGGAAGATTCCGAAGCCGGCGTGTTCGCCGCGCGCGCAGCCGGAATGCAGGTGTTTCAGGTCCCCGATCTGGTTGAGCCTTCAGATGAAGTCAGGCGGGCGGCAACGGGTGTCTTCCGTTCCCTCATCGACGTGACGGAGCAGCTCAAGACATTTGCACTCAGTCCGCCCGCGCGCAGATGCTACTCCCGCATGATCAAAACGAAGCGGCTCATCGCGCTTCCGCTTTCCATGTTGGATCGCGAAGAGGTGCGGCAGATGGATCGCGACCCGCAGATCATGGCCACGCTGGGCGGCGTGCGCTCGGAAGAAGAGTCGGAGCGCTGGCTGCGCGAAAATCTGGAGCACTGGGAGCGGCATGGATTTGGCATTTGGGTTTTCCGCCATGCAACGAACGGCGAGGTGGCGGGACGCGCCGGACTGCGCCGCGTGGAGGTGGAAGGCGCCGCCGAAGTTGAGCTGGGCTATGTCGTGGCGTCCAAATTCTGGGGGCAAGGTCTGGCGACGGAAATGGGCAGCGCAATCCTCGAACGGGGATCTCCCCAGATTAGCATGGCAACTGACCTGCCGATCGCCATGGACCGCATCGTTGCGTTGATCGAAACCAGCAACCAGCGGTCGCTGCGGGTCGCCGCGAAACTTGGATTTCACTTTGAACGAAACGCAATGTGGAAGGGTTTGCGCACAACGCTGCATCGACGCGTTTCGTAGCACAGCCACTCCTGGCTGTGTGGTTTTGTAGACCGCGGTTACGCGCATACCCGAATCACGATTGCAAAAACCACACAGCCGGGAGCGGCTGTGCTACAAGAGCACCGATGAGTGTCGTCGAACCATTGCCTCCCCTGCCGCCGCAACGCGGAGTTGCTGCAGTCGCCGCGAATGCGGACGTTGGCCGTTCCGCGCTGCGCAAGGCCGGCGTGCGGCTCATCTCGCTGATCGCCATCGCCTACGGCGTCGCTTACACGGATCGCGTGAACATCAGCTTCGCCGCGCTGCAGATGAATCGCGATCTGCACTTCAGCGCTTCGGCCTACGGGCTGGGCGCTGGATTGTTTTTCCTGAGCTACGCGGCGTGCGAAATTCCATCGAACCTGCTGCTGGTGCGTTTCGGGGCGCGGCGGTGGATCGCGCGCATCATGATCACCTGGGGTTTGCTGGCGATGGGCATGATGTTGGTGAAGACGCCAGTGCAGTTCTACACCGTGCGTTTTCTACTGGGCATGGCCGAGGCTGGCTTCTTCCCCGGAGTTGTGTTTTATCTCAGCCAGTGGTTTCCGGCGAACGTGCGCGCGCGAACGATCAGCCGGTTTTATGTGGCGCTGCCGCTCAGTTCGGTGTTCATGGGCGGGCTTGCTGGCGTGCTTCTAAATCTTCAGGGACGCCTGGGACTCGCCGGCTGGCAATGGCTGTTTCTTGCTGAGGGACTGCCGGCGGTGATCCTCAGCTTCGTTTTCTTTTTCTTTCTGCCAAACACGCCGGCCGACGCCAAGTGGCTCACCCCCGCGGAGCGCGACTGGCTGATCGAGCAACTGCGCGCCGACAATCAATCGATCAGTTCCGCAGGCCGCGCGGCGGCCGGCGAGCACCACGCGGCCAGCGCTCTGCGCGCCATCTTCAATCCGCGCGTGTGGCAGCTCGGGATTTTTCTGCTGTGCTTGTACATCGGGTTCTACGCGTTTTCATTTTCCGCGCCGGTCCTGATTCAGCAGTCCACCGGCCTCAGCAACACGAATGTCGGCTTCCTGATTGCCCTCATGGGGCTTCTAGGCGGTCTGGGACTGGTGCTCAACGGGCAGCACTCGGACCGCGCCGGCGAGCGCTTCCTGCATATCGCCGTGCCATCCCTGCTGATCGGCGTGGCATTCATCGTGGGAGGGCTCACCGTTGCGCCGGTCTTTGCGCTGCCGGCTTACGTGATTATTTTTGTCGGCTTCAACGCGACCGCCGGGCCGTCATGGGCCATCGCGTCCAGCTTTCTTACCGGAAAATCGTCAGCAGCGGGTATCGCCACGGCCAACACGATTGCGATCGTCGGGGGATTTCTGGGACCGTACTGGATGGGGCGGGCGAAAGATTTTACGGGAAACTATCAGACGGGCCTGCTGACGCTGGCGATCCCGGCGTTTGCCGGGACGGCCATAGCGCTGTTCATGCGCAAGGCTCGGTAGGACAGGCTTCAGCCTGTCAGATTTAGATTTGTGGCTGGCGGAGATCAAAACCAGACAGGCTGAAGCCTATCCTACATAAACCATTACATCTTGTAACGGCCGAGGTCTTCGTCAGAAAGGCCTTCCAGCCATTTGCGGAGCTCTTCGCTGGTGGATTTTTCGGAGATGGCGCTGGAAATTTTGGAGCTTTTCAGGACTTCGTCTTCCACGAAGATGGGGCAATCGACGCGCAGTGCCAGCGCCAGGGCGTCGCTCGGACGCGAATCGATGGAGAAAATATCGCCGTTGCGCTCCACCCAGATCAGCGCGTAAAAGGTGTCATCTTTCAGATCGTTGACCACCACTTTTTGCACGCGCACATCCAGGCCGAGGAAAACATTGCGCAGCAAATCATGCGTCATAGGGCGCGGGGTCTGAACTTTTTCGATTTCCAGGGCGATGGCGTTGGCTTCGTATATGCCCACCCAGATCGGCAGAACCGCGGTGCCCTGCGCATCCTTGAGCACCACGATCGGCATGTTGGTAACAGGGTCCATCATCAGTCCGCGGATTTTCATTTCGACTTCCATTGAACCCTCCCCGGACATCGAGTGCGGACCCCGAGTCCCATAGCCCCCGAACCATTCGCGGCGCCGGCGACGCACCGGCCGCCAACCTTCAGATCGCGTGCTCACCGACGAGACAGTTCGGGCTGGAGCTCGAAACTCGCACTGGGACATATTCTCCCAGAAGGTTCTCGCGCGGCGAAGTGAAATTTAAAATTCGGTTGCTGGAACAGCGACCCGACCACTGGCCCTCGCGCCGCGAAGCTCCGTCCACCAGTACTTCAAACGTCTGCCCGACCAGCGCTTCGTTGCGGGCTCGCTGAATTTCGCGCTGGCGATCCATGACGCGCGCGAGGCGCCGCCCTTTTTCTTCTTCGGGAATGGCGTCCGGCATATGCTGCGCCGAGGTATTCGGCCGCGGCGAATATTGAAAGGCGAAGACTCCGTCATATTGCGCGGCGTCCAGCAGCGAAAGAGTTTCCTCGACGTCCTCTTCGGTCTCGCCCGGGAAGCCGACGATGATGTCGGACGTAACGCTGATCGGCCGGCGCGCCTCGCGGATCATGGCGATTTTCTCCAGGTACTCTTCGCGTGTGTAGGTACGCAACATCTCGCGCAGGATGCGCGTCGATCCCGATTGCACCGGCAGGTGGACGTGATCGCAAAGCTGCGGTACCGAATCAATGGCCTCGACGATGTCGCGCCCGAAGTCCCGCGGGTGCGACGTGGTGAAGCGCACGCGGCGGATCCCATGCACCGCGGCCACAGCCACCAGAAGTTCCGCGAAGGTCATCTTCTTGCTCGATGGGTCGGAGTAGGAATTCACGGTCTGGCCGAGGAGTTGCACTTCCGAATAGCCGGCGTCGGCCAGCCGTCGGACCTCCGCCAGCACCAACGCGCTGGCGCGGCTGCGCTCGGGCCCGCGCGTGAACGGCACGACGCAGTAGGAGCAGGCCTTGTCGCAGCCTTCGATGATGGTGAGGTAGGCGCGAAAGGGATTGTCACGGCGGGTAATTTCCGTTTCAAAGGTGGCGTCCGTGTCTTTGTCCAGACCCATGACGCGGCGGTTGCCGGCTTCGAGCTCCGCCACCAGATCGGGCAGCTTGCTGTAACTGGCCGAGCCGCACACGAGGCGCACCCAGGGAGAGCGCTCAAAGATCTCTTCCCCTTCCTGCTGCGCGACGCATCCGAGTACGCCGATAATTTTTTCCTCACCCGCATATTTGCGGTAGGCGCCCAGGCGCGAGTAGATTTTCTGGGCGGCTTTTTCGCGAATGCTGCAGGTGTTATAGAGGACCAGTTTAGCCGCGTCGATCGTCTCCACCTGCTGGTACCCGCGTCCGAGGAGCACGCCGGCCACTTTCTCCGAATCGTGCACGTTCATCTGGCAGCCGAAGGTTTCCAGGTAGAAGGTTTTTCCGTCGCCGGAGAGATCAGCAGGCGCAGGCTCAGGGCGGGGTTGCGCTGCGCGCAAGCCGGTCAAAGCGTCAAGTTGGACGTCCACACGTTCATTCATGCGATTCGATCCCATCATACCACAGCGAATTTTGGGTTCCGTGGCACAGACTTCAGTCTGTGGGGTTCCATTCGCAAGCCAAGGCGTGTGGCTCAGCTGCTGCCTAGCAAAAGCTCGCAGACGGAAGTCTGTGCCACGAAATCCTGCGAAATACATCGTGTCACGATGTGTTACACTGGCGGAACATCAGGATAATTTTGTGCTTGTAAACGTTTGACCGCGTTTTTTGCGTGTGCTAGGTTGCCTTGAGGGGCCATTTATCGGCTTTCTGAGGGGGAGACCATTCCGTTATCCGCATTTTTGCTGTACGCCGGCCAACTGAACACGCTCATCGAGCAGACCGGCTGGGTCGCTCGAGTGGTACTGGGAATGCTTTTCTTGTTCTCACTTTTTTCCTGGGCGCTCATCTTCCAAAAATTACTGATGTTCGGCCGCATTAACCGCCAGACATCCCTGTTTCTCCGAATCTTCCGCGCCAATCGCACCCTGCCCGATCCGCGGCAAATGGGCGGCGGCGGTTCTCCGCTGGAAACCGAGTACGGCGCCGGCTTTCGTGAACTGGAAAGCCAGGTGCGCACCGGAAACCCGCCGGGCAAAGTGACTAGCCTGAATGCGGTGACAGTAAGTATGCAACTCGCCGCCGCGGACGAAGTCCGCAAAGCGGAAAAATACATGCCGTGGCTGGCCACGACCGGATCGGTCACGCCCTTCATTGGACTGTTCGGTACGGTGTGGGGCGTCATGGATGCGTTCACGGGACTTGGCACCGCCGGCGCCGCCAGCCTGCGCGCGGTGGCGCCCGGCATCGCCGAAGCGTTGATTACCACTGCCGCCGGGCTGTTCACCGCGGTACCCGCGGTGATCGCCTACAACCACTTTCTGCACGACATCCGGGAACTCAGCGCGCGAATGGACAGCTTCGCTCTGGAAGTGACCGCGGTCGTGGAGAAGCTCTATCCGGGCGGCCGCGGATGATTGCTTGAAGCATTAAACACGGAAGACGCAGTCAAAACCTGAGAGAGCAAACCCAGGCCGCCGTTCAATCATTGGTTCTGTGATCCGCTGGGTTCTAAAAGAAGACAACGAAGATGCCACAACTGGCTCGCCAAACCGGAACTTCCCTTTCGGAAATCAACATCGTTCCCTTCGTGGACGTGATGCTGGTGCTGCTGGTGATTTTCATGATCACCGCGCCGATCTTGCAATCGGGGATCGAGGTGGACGTCCCCAAGACTAAAACGGTGAAGGAGATTTCCGAGTCACGCGTGGTCGTTTCCATCGATCGCGCCCAGCGCATCTACATTGGCGATGACGCCGTCAATATTCACGAACTGGGCGACAAGGTGCACGCGCAGATGCATAACCCGCAGGGCGACGCCGTCTACCTGCGCTGCGACAAGACCGTGCCCTTCGGCGCTTTTGCCATGGTGGTCGACACCATGCGCCAATCCGGCATCCAAAATATCAGTGTGGTGACCGAACCGCTGGACGACACTCCGCACTGAGCGCTATGCAACAGCTTCCTCACCATCCCGGCGCCGTAGGACTGAAGAAGCCCCTTCTGTTTTCGGTCGTCTTTCACGGGCTGCTGTTCGGCGGCCTGACCTATTCCACGATCTATTCACACACCGGCGACATGTGGGGAAGTTCGGGAGGAGACGGCGCAGTCTCGGTTGGGTTGGTGGCGAAAGTTCCAGGCGTGATGCTTCCCCGTCCGGATGTGGTCACGCAAAGCCAGACGGTAGATACCAGCAAAGGCCTCTACAAGTCGGAGCCTCCGAAGCCACAGCCCAAGGAAATTCCGCCGGACGTCCAAAAGATTCCCGAATTTACCAAGGAAAAGGCTCCGCATTACATCACCAAGCCGTCAAAAGTGTTTGAGGACAAGACTCCGCCGCCGCCCAACGCGGTTCCCTATGGCCAGGGCGGCTCGCCGGCGCTGCCTTATTCATCGTTTGCAATGAACAACGGAGCGTCGACGGGCGGCATGGGTTTCAACGGGCCCGGCGGCGGCGATTTCTCCGGCAGGTTTCCTTCGTACGTGGATGCCGTGCGGAACCGCATCAGCAGCAATTGGCTGCAGTCCACCGTGGACCCGACGGTACGTTGGGCGCCGCGGGCGCAGTTCACATTTCAGGTCCTGCGGGATGGCACCGTAACCAACGTTCAAATGACGCAATCCAGCGGGAATCGTTCCGTCGACAATTCGGCCTTGCGCGCGATTCTGAGTTCCAGCCCCGTGTCGCCGCTCCCGTCGAATTATTCGGGCAATAGCGTTTCGGTCGAATTTTATTTCGACTTTCGCCGCTAGAAATCATGGAGACGGTTGAATGATCGGCAAATTACATTTTGTTCGGGGGCGGAAAGGCATGATAAATCCTCTTCGCAATCATTCTGGAAAGAGAAGCGATGCGCTGAATTTATCTCCGCGTTTATCGGTGTGGCTGTCCGTGTTGATCTGCGGGCTCATCGGCATCTTCGGCGCCAGCACCGCATCCGCACAGGACTGGTTCAAGACCGGCACGGGACTGGGCGTGTCGAAGGCCCGCGTCGCGGTCGCGGATTTCGCGGCCAAGGACGCGCCTTCCGAACCTCTCGCCACCGTCTTCGCCGACGTGGTGCGCAACGATCTGGATTACAGCGGCATTCTGGAACTGGTCAGCAAGAGTTTCAACCCGCTGCAGAAGCCCGGGGCGCCCGCGGAGGTCGATTACAAAGCCTGGGCCGCGGCACCCGCTTCGACGCAGTTGCTGGCCTTCGGTGGCTTCAGCGTCAACGCAAACAACGTGGAAATCCAGGCCTGGCTGAATGACGTTCGCGACGCTTCCCTGCCGCCGGTGATTGGAAAGGTCTATCGCGGCGAGGCGACCGAAGCGCAGGTGCGTACGTTCGCGCACCAGTTTGCCGATGAGATCATCGGAAAACTTTCCGGCGGCTTGCCGGGAATTGCCAGCACGCAGATTGCTTTCGTCAGCAATCGCAGCGGCAACAAGGAAATCTGGGCTATGGACTACGACGGCGAAAATCAGCACCAACTGTCCCAGTTGCACACAATTGCGCTCACGCCGCGCTGGTCGCCGGATTCCACGAGAATCGCCTTCACCTGCTACGCGCAGCCGGGCGGCGCCACGGTGCTTTCCGCGCAAATCTGCGTTTACTCCCTGCTCACCAATCATTTAATATCCTGGCCGCGGTTCAAGGGCACCAATTCCTCGCCTTCGTGGTCGCCGGACGGTTCGCAGGTTATGTTCATGTCCAGCATGCTCGGCAACCCGGAACTCTTCCTCTCCGATGCCTCCGGAGGGCGGCCCAAGCGGCTGACGTTCTCAAACGGCGCGAATACTTCCCCGTCCTGGAATCCGAAGACCGGACAGCAGGTCGCCTTCGTCAGCGACCGCGGCGGAATCCCGCAGTTGTACACCATGAACTCGGACGGCTCCAGCCAGTCCAAAGTGAATCTGCCCGATATGGGCTATGTCATCGATCCGGCCTGGTCGCCCAATGGCCAGTTGCTGGCTTTCAGTTGGCGCCGGCCGAACGGTAACTACGACATCTATGTAATGGAACTCGTGACCCACCAGTTGGTGGAATTGACCCGCGACGCCGGACGCAACGAACGGCCGAGCTGGGCCCCGGACGGGCGCCACCTGGTCTTTGAATCGACGCGCACGGGCACGCGACAGATTTGGTCCATGATCGCTGACGGAACGGAGGCGCGGCAGCTCACCAAGCAGGGACAAAACGAGTCGCCGAACTGGTCGCCCAATTAG
>Ga0209168_10003050_pt1 | contig 11766 bp, 15 predicted proteins | sample Coa_R1_FD_187156 | JGI IMG/M metagenome (GOLD analysis project Ga0209168, IMG submission 187156) | Surface soil microbial communities from Centralia Pennsylvania, which are recovering from an underground coalmine fire - Coalmine... | ecosystem: Environmental > Terrestrial > Soil > Unclassified ... | reverse complement strand
ACAAGGAGGGCTTCCTCCGCTCGGAGACAAGCCTGATCCAGACCATCGGCCGCGCCGCCCGCAACATCGACGGCCGCGTCATCCTCTACGCCGACTCCGTCACCGGCTCGATGGAGCGCGCCATGGCGGAGACCAACCGCCGGCGCGAGAAGCAGCACGAGTTCAACCTCGCCAACGGGATCACGCCGGAGAGCATCAAAAGCCAGATCAAGAACATCCTCGCCAGCCCCTACGAACGCGACCACGTCCGCATCGACGCCGGCGTCGCGGAAGACGCGAAGCCGTTCCTAGGCTCCAACTTCCAGGCCACCCTGCGGGACCTGGAAACGCGGATGCGCGAAGCGGCGGGGAACCTGGAGTTCGAAGAAGCCGCCCGCCTGCGCGACGAGATCAAGCGCCTGAAACTGATGGACCTGGAATTCGCCAACGACGCGCTGACAGGGGCGGGGGAGCAGGTGGACACGTCAGCGCCGAAGCGGATGCGGACTCAGGCGAGAGCCGCGGCGGCGGAGCGGTTCAGGAAGGGCGGAAGGGCGAAGGGGCGGCGGTAGCCGCTTAAGCTTGCCTCGCGGGCGGTCAGGTTTGGCCCGGATCGGTCGTCCCTTCGGCTGCCGCCTCGCTTCCTGAGGTAGGCAAGCCGTCAGAGCCCAACGCCCGGTTACCCGGCCAGAACTCCGTCTTCGCGAGTTGTTCGCGAGCTCCGGCGATGTTGGCAGACGCGCGATCCAAATATCGCAGAAACGTTTCCTTTTCCTTATTTCGCCCGACCATAAGAACGCCTTCAAAGCGTCGAATTGTCTCAAAATCTTCCGATATCATCTTTGTCATAGACGAGGTCAGAAACATCAAATCCTCAAGCGTCAGGTATACATCTACAATGGGACGACGATCGCGATCGTACCATAGGACTCGACGGACGACGGTGACACCGTTTCTGTCCGTCTCGTCGATCTCTTTCACGAGGAGGTACGAATATCCGGCCGACCTCTGAATATCCGTCGCTAAGTCCAGCGGATTCGGATCATCGTCTTCGTCTTCGTCCGCCATTTCAGTTCGGCTTTCTGATTTCTTGATCTTCCGTCAACAAATCTAGCGGTGTCGTGCGAACCCGCCAGATGTCATCGGGTGCCTCTACAGGCCGCGCAATCCGTGACCAATAGAGAACTAGCTCGTCGCGCGTTGAGCTACGCGTCCCCTGTTTTGCAACAATGGTCGTGCGCGGCATAGGAACTAACGATACACCTATCGGCGCATCATCACGCACCGTAAAGAAGGCTCTCTCCGGCCCAGCCTGCGCCTTCTTATCTTCGAAAGAAGGCGCTCGGACTACGCTCTCGATAGGCCCCTCGTTCGCTACGGCGTGCGGCGTATGGGACTTGCGCTCTTCGCGCCTCATGAGAGTGATTGCTGCTCCCAGAGAGAGAATCGCAGCTATCCCGAGCACCGCATCAAGAAACATGATCGGCACTCTGCACCTCATCGAAGACGAAAACGACCAGCCAAATCATCGGCAAAATTAGTATCGGCCCCGAGTACAAATCTGAGAAAGTGACCGACAGAGATTGTTGATTAGCTGCGAACTGGACAAGATTCCTACCTATGAGCACGTAGCTACTGCTGAACGCGACGAGCGATAGTGCAAACGGCAGATAAGAACCCTTGCGTTGGATCATGCGCTTGCAGGTCACCACCGTGAGCGGGGCGCTCGCGAACAGCGCAGTATATATAATCATGTAGAAGGCGCTCACCAGCGCAGCAATCGGCGTTGGTGCCGAAAAGAGGTGAGATTGTGATATTAGAAATCCTGCAGTAGCGCTCAGCAACGCAGCCACACCCGCGTCGGATGACAACCGCATAGTTCCCGCCCCCTGCGATCCATCAACCTAGACGAGCGTCCCCGGCCGCGTCAAGGCGTGCGGTGGGAGCCTTCGCGTCCGGTCAAGCAGAGCGGATGTTCCGCGCGATGAGGCCCAGCGGATTGCGGGACAGGTGTTCCTGGCCCGTGATGGCTGCTAAAGCCAGTGACCAGCGAAAACAAGGCCATGGCCGGGTTCCAGCGTGGTCAACCTCTGGGTCGTCAACACAGACAACGACTGGTTCGACTTCCTGTCGGCGCGGACCGGGCTCGATGAAGTCAACTTCTGGCAACCCAGCGGACGGACCGACTTCCACGCTTTGACGCCCGGCGAGCTGTTCGTCTTCCGGCTCAAGGCGCCGCGCAACGTGATCGGCGGCTTTGGCGTGTTCAGCCACGCGTCGCGTTTGCCCGTCTCGCTGGCGTGGGAAGCCTTCGGCGAGAAGAACGGCGCCCGGGATTTCGCGGAGATGCGACATAGGGTTTCCCGCTATCGCGGCGAGCCGGACGGCGCGAACCTCGACTACGTGATCGGCTGCCGCATCCTGACCCAGCCGATCTTCCTTCCGGAGATCGCCTGGATACCCCTGCCCGCGTCCTGGCCTCGCAATGTCCAGGTGGGCAAGGTCTACGGGACCGACGAGGCGGAAGGCCGTGCGTTGTGGGATCGGATCGTCCAGGCCGGTCTCGCGGCGTCCGCGCTAAACCTCTTTGAGCAAGCGGCCGAACCAACTGCGCGATACGGAGAACCGACGCTCGTCAGACCGCGGCTCGGCCAGGGTGCGTTCCGTATCGCCGTGACCGACGCCTATGGCCGGGAATGCGCCGTCACCGGCGGACGCGTGTTGCCGGCGCTCGAGGCCGCGCACATCCGCGCCTACGGCGAGGGCGGCGCGCACGAAGTCAGCAACGGCCTCCTCCTGCGCCGCGACATCCACAGCGTCTTCGACGCCGGCTACGTGACGATCGATCCAGACCTCCGCTTCGTCGTCAGCGACCGGGTCAAGACCGACTTCAACAACGGCAACGAGTACCGCCGTCTGCACGGCACGCTCTTGAAGGCCCCAACGGACGCGCGGTTCGCGCCCAGCCGCGAAGCCCTCGACTGGCACAACCGCGAGCGGTTCTTGGGATAGTCACCGTAGAGGTGCGAAGCGGCGCCCCGCTAAGATGGCGGTTGCTCCCAAATGCCTGCGATGATGCCGCACAGGCCTAGCGCCCCAGCTGCAACCAGGCACAGCACAAACACCCCAAATCCCCCTCCCGCCGACTGCGACGCCATGCCCAACCCGCAGCCTACTAGAGGGGAAGCCGCGAGCACCGTGGCTGCGAGTCGGAAGAGAAAGTCGCTGGTTTTCACGTCATGCCCCGCACAGCACGCACATCGCGCCACGCCCATCAACGATCGCCCCGATCGACACCACGACTACGACCGCAGGTGGTCGGTTGCAACGTCCGGCTCGCGCCCATCGCGCCGACGGCGCTGGGCGACCTCGTAGCCCGGCGTGTGCCGAGTGTGCCGTCGCAGAGCCGCACGCTTGATAAGCGGTTGAATCGGATCTGATAATTGTGCTCGCCCCCCGTCGAGAGTCACACCAAGTGCCCACCTTCACCGTCCTCTGCCGCATCGACGCTTACGCTGACTATGTCGCCGAGGTTGAGGCCGATGATGCCGAGGAGGCGGCGATGTTGGCGCGGGCGAACCACGGCGACTACAACTGGGAGCATGACCGGACGCTGGAGTTCGACGACCGCTATTACGTCACGCTGGACGAGGACCCAGCGCATATCGAGGGGACGCGGACCGGCGACCGCATCTAGCCACGCGCCGGCGGGCCTTGCCTGACGAGCCCTTCCACCTCGGCTTCGAGGAGGCCGGCGCCCGGTTCGAGAGCGCGTCGCAAAACGCGCGGGTGTGGACCGAGCAGTGGGTGGCGGCGCACATGTTCTGCCCCAACTGCGGCGCGGCGCGCATCGGGCGCTATCCGAACAACCGGCCCGTGGCCGACTTCTTCTGCGAGGCCTGCGGCGAGGACTGCGAGCTTGAGTCGCCGAAGACGCCGTTCGGGCGGAGCGTGCCCGACGGCGCCTACGCCGCGATGTGCGCGCGCATCGCCTCGCCGACCAACCCGAACCTGATGCTGATGAACTACGACGTCGCCCGCTTCGGCGTGACGGACCTCTTTCTCGTGCCCAAGCAGTTCCTCGTCCGCGAGGTGATCCAGGAGCGCAAGCCGCTCGCGCCGACGGCGCGGCGGGCGGGCTGGATCGGCTGCAACATCCTGCTCGGCGACATCCCGGCGAGCGGCAAGGTCTACCTCGTGCGCGGTGGCGACATCGCGCCCCGGCGGCTGGTGCTTGAGCAGTGGCGCTCGACCCTCTTCCTCCGCCAGCAGAGCCAGGCCGCGCGCGGCTGGCTCATTGAAGTGATGAAGTGCGTCGAACTGATCGGCCGCGATGCGTTCACCCTCGACGACGTCTACGCCTTCGAACCCCGCCTCGCGGCCATCTACCCCGGCAACCACAACATCCGCCCGAAGATACGCCAGCAGCTGCAGGTGCTGCGGGACCAGGGGTACCTCGCCTCCCTCGGGCGGGGGCGTTGTCGGCGTTCGGGCTCCTGACCGCGGTCCCGCGTTCAGTGGTCATGAACGCCGTGCCGCCGAGCACAGAAGGAGCGCCTCAAACCTGTTCCCACGCGACATCGAGCCGGACCATGGGGCGCGTTCGCACGAGGGCGAAGGCAGGGCTGGCCAGGATCGCCTTCTCGAGTTCCGGGAGTTCACCCCGATTCCTGCACCAACGGTTGGCGGCGCCGACCGATCGAAGCTCCTCGTCGGGCTCGAAATAGGCCGTCAGGTGAAGCTGGCTGATCGCGTCGTCGTCTTCTCGCTCGGCAACAATAAACTGGCGCGTGATATCGAACTCGAACATCTCGCCCCGGCCCCAGTCGTAACAACCATACTGGAAGAGGAGCATGTCAGACACAGCCTCCGCGGAGAGCCCCGCGGCCTCGCGCTCCGCATAGAAGGCGAGAAACGCGGCGATCCAGTCGGCGAGCAGCGCACGCTCCCCGCCTAAGGCGCGGTCTGCTGCATACCGCCGGAACTCGTCCGCTGACTCAGAGGGTCGCATCGCCAGCGCCCCTTACCACCCGCCTGCTACCGCCGCGAGCATCACTCGACCGCTCCGCCCTCAAGCCGAACGGAAGGCTCCCGAGTCTTCGGGCGACAGGCGTTCGTGTCCCTGTGGCCGGGTCAGAACGCCAACAAAAGAACAAGCGTCGGCCTTGCTCTGAGCACATCTCGGAACGCCCTTAAGGGACCGCGTTGCCCCAGGATCGCGGCGTCGCCTTTCCGCGCAATGATGTCAGGAGAACTCGGATGATCCGCACCTTAGCCACCGGCGTTGCGGTGCTCGCTCTCACGTCGAGCGTCGCCGTCGCCCAGGACTACCGCGATCGCGGCGACCCGGACGTCTACGTCTACAGCCACCCGGAACCCGCCCCCGTCCACATCCTGCGCGGCGGCGTCATCGGCGCCGGCATCGGCGCGGCCATCGGCTGCCTGGTGACGCTGCCGGTTTGCGGCCCGGGCGCCGCGGTCGGCGCGACTATCGGCGGCGGCACGGGCGCCGTCACCGGCGCGGCGGTGTCGACGAACGAGGACTACCGCTACGGCTACGGCTACCGCTATCGCGACCGCGCCTACTACCGCGACCGGCCGGACTACCGCGACCGGCCCGACGACGCGCCGCCGCCCGCCCCGCCGCCCCCGCCGCCTGGGGACTAAGCCAGACGCGCGGACGCCTCGGGGCGCGACCCCTTAGGCGCCCCCGCCGCCCGGCAGCCGGATGGCCTCCAGCGCCAGGAACCGCGCCGGGTCGCCGCCGAAGGTGAGGCGGGCGCCTTCCATGGGCTCGAACGCGCCGCCCCAAACGGCGTGGTCGGCGTCCACGAGGCAGCTCACCAGCGCGAGCTCGAGGTCGCCGGAGTGGGTGATCACCAGCACCCTTCCGTCCTCGCCCAGCGGCATGAGCAGATCGCGCCACAGCGTCGCCACCGCCGAGCCGTAGAGCCCGGCCGGGCCGCCGGCGCGCGCCAGGCGGGCGAGCGCGGCCAGCGGCGCCGGCTCCTTCCACCAGCCGCTGGCTTCCAGGTCGGCGATCACCGCCTCCTCGCCGAGCAGCGGCATCAGCTCCTGGTCGACCGCGAACCCCATCGCGAGCGCCGTCTCCCTGGCCCTCGGAACGGTGCTGGTCGCCACGTAGTCGAACGGGCCGATGTCGCCGCCAATGGCGCGGGCGAGGTCGACCCCGGCCTGCGAAAGCTGCGAGCCCCCGCCCGCCTTGCGCAAGCTGTGCCGCCGAGCTTCGAGAGTGCGCATGGCCAAGGCTCTAGCGGGGTTGGGCGCGGGGGAGCAAGGGCCAACAAACTTGGCTCAGGCGTCCCTCCTTCTCCGCATAGAAAACGGCTATGCTCGGCGTCTCGCATGGGATTGGGGGCGAGACATGCGCTGGATTCTCATCGGGTTTGTCGTCGCCTGCGTCGCCGGGACGGCCGCCGCGCAGACGCCACAGGATCGGCATTGGTGCGAGATGCCGGGCGCGGACGACGACGTGAAGATCGCCGCGTGCACGGCGCTTATCGCCTCGACCACCGTGACGCCGGCGGAGCGGGCCGCCGCCTTCGACAACCGCAGCAACGCCGAGCGCAACAAGGGCCTCTACGACCAGGCCATCGCCGACGACGACCAGTCCCTGGTGCTGAACCCCAACGTCTCGGACGCCTATGACCACCGCGGCATCGGCTTTGCCGAGAAGGGCCTCTACGCGGCGGCCCTCGCCGACTTCAACCAGGCGATCGTGCTCAACGCCGGTTCCGCGTCCGCCTACAACGATCGCGCCTTCCTCCGTCACTTGGTAGGGGAGGACGCGGCGGCGCTGCCGGACGTGGAGCGATCGCTTCGCTTGGCGCCGGAGGACGCCGACGCCCTCGAGACCCGCGCCGAGATCCGCGAGCGGCTCGGCCAACGGGACCTGGCGATCGAAGACTATCGCGCCGCGCTGCGGATACAGCCTGGACTGCAACTCGCTGAGGACGGCCTCACCCGCCTGGGCGTGACGCCCTAGCACCCTGAACGGCCCCCTGAGGTCGAGGGTTGTTGCGCCGGCGCGGTGGTGTTCAAACTCGCCCCTTGCTGGGGGGCCCCACCGAAGGAGCGATGACCATGGCAGACCTTCCGCGTCGGATTGCGTCCACCGGCGGCGAGGTGGTCATCGCCTCCGAGCGCGCCGTGACCATGTACGAGTCGTTCAAGTTCGCGGCGGCGCGGCGGGTCGACAAGACCATCTACCTTTCCGGCGTGATCGCCGGTCCCGCGCGGGGCGAGGGGCGCGACGTCGAGGCGTTCAAGGCCCAGCTGCGCCGCGCGTTCGCCGACATCGGCGCCACGCTCGAGGCCGCCGGCGCGAGCTTCGCCCACGTGGCGATGATCAACACCTTCCATGTGTGGGAGAGCGACAACTTCGACGGCGACCGCAACGCCCAGCTCGGCGCCTTCATCGCGGTCAAGGACGAGTTCATGCCGCCCCCGCACCCCGCCTGGACCGCCGTCGGCACGACGGGCCTGGCCCAAGACACCGGCGTCGTCGAAATCCAGATGACCGCGCACCTGTAGCCACACCTTCTCCCAGAGGGAGAAGGGGGGTCCCGCGCCTGAAAGGCGTGGGGGGTTGAGGGGTTACGCCGCGGAGGGCAAACCCCACACCTCGTAACCCCTCATCGTCCCCATGCTCCGCATGGGGCCCCTCCTTCTCCCTCTGGGAGAAGGTCGCGACAGGCGATCCCAGCGCCTTCCTCTGGCCGTTCGGGAATGCGTCACCCATCCAGATCCACGCTCGTCAGCCAGTCGCGGAAGGCCTGCATTGCCGCAGACGGCGTGCGGGTCTTGAGCCAGGTCAGCCAGTAGCCGCCGACATCGGCGTCGATCGGAAACGGCCGCACGAGCTGGCCGGCTTCGATTTCACGCCGGAACAGGCCGTAGGGGGCGAGCGCGACGCCTTCGCCGCGGATCGCCGCCTGGGCCATGATCAGCGAGGAATCGAACAGCGGGCCTCGCAGGTTCACCGCCTCCAATCCCGCCGCCTTGAACCAGGCGAGCCAGTCTTGCGGCCGGTAGGACCGCAGCAGCGGCAGGCGCAAAAGGTCAGCCGGTTCGCGAAGCTGCTCCGCCAGCCGCGGCGCGCAGAGCGGCGACAGCGGCGCGGCGCAGATCAACGCGGCCTCGCAGCCGTGCCAGGCGCCGTCGCCGAAACGGATCGCGTAGTCCAATCCCTCGGCGACCAGGTCGACCTTGTTGTTGTTGGTCAGGATGCGCAGATCGACGAGCGGATAGGCGGCGCGGAAGGCGGGCAGGCGCTCGAGCAGCGCGCCGACGACGAAGGTGCCCACGGCGCTGACGGTCAGCACCTCGCGCACCCCGCCGGCTTCGAACTGCTCGAACAGCCGGTCGATGGCGCCGAAGGCCTCGAACAGGGTGGGCGCGAGCCCCAGGCCCTCGTCGGTCAGCGTCAGCCCGCGGTTGGAGCGGCGGAAGAGGGGCATGCCGAGCCGCTGTTCGAGGCCCTTCACCTGGTGGCTGATCGCCGTCTGGGTCACGCACAGCTCATCCGCCGCGCGGGTGAACGACAGGTGACGCGCCGCGGCCTCGAAGGCCCGCAACGCCGTCAGGGGGATCGTGGCCCGCATCGGCTCAGCCCCAACTTTTGCTCATGCTTTGGCGGTGTTCTTATCCTTTGCCGCATGGGGCGGGAACAGGCGACCGTGGGCCTGTCTCGCCCCAGGGGAGGTTCCGGCATGAGCCGCGCGCTTTTCGCCGCTTGCCTGTTCGCGCTCACCGGCGGCGCCGCGCACGCGGCCGCCTGGCGCCCCTCGCCTGGGCACGTCCAGATGGCGATCTGGCCGGGGGCGCCGCCCGACCTGGTCCCCGATCCGAAGCCGGAGGCGTGCTGTTCGACGGACGTCAGCCGCCCGACGATGACCGTCTACGCACCCAGGGGCCGCAACACCGGCGTGGCCGTCGTGGTGTTCCCCGGCGGCGGCTACCAGGTCCTGGCCATGGACCTGGAAGGCACGGAGATCTGCGACTGGCTGACCGCGCGCGGCGTCACCTGCGTGCTGCTGAAGTACCGCGTGCCCAACTCCGGTCCCACCCTGGTCGACGGTCATCGCTACTACCCGAAGGTCCAGACGGCGCTGCAGGACGCCCAGCGCACGCTGGGGCTCGTTCGCCAGCACGCCGCACAGTGGCATGTCGATCCGCACAAGGTCGGCGTGATCGGTTTTTCCGCCGGCGGGCACCTCGTCGCCGCCGTGAGCACGCACTTCGCGCAGCGGACCTATCGGCCGGTCGACGCCGCCGACGCGCTCAGCAGCCGCCCGGACTTCGCCATCGCCGTCTATCCCGGCCATCTGTGGGCGCACGAGGACGAGAGCCGCGCCACCCGCAACCCGGAGGACCTGAGCCTGCGTCCGGACATCCGCGTCCGCGCCGACACGCCGCCGACCTTTCTGCTGCAGGCCGAGGACGATCACGTGGACGGCGTCCAGCAGTCGCTCGCCTACTACGTCGCGCTGCAGAAGGCCGGCGTCCCGACGGAAATGCACCTCTATGCGCAGGGCGGCCACGCCTTCGGCCTGCGCGCGGCCAACCAGCCGATCGGCCGCTGGCCAGAGCTGGTGGAGCAGTGGCTGCACACGATCGGCATGCTCGCCCCTTAGCCCGGAAACACCTTCTCCCTCTGTGGGAGAAGTCCGCGGGAGCCCTAGATCGGCAGCTCGCTCGCGTGGCTGGTGGAGATGGTGACTTCGTTGCCGTCGGGGTCGCGGGCCTTGAAGATGTGGTGGCCGAAGTAGCGCTTCTCGTCGATCGGGTCCGGCTGCACGCCGCCGGCGATCAACGTCTGACGGTAGGCGTCCAGGTCCTCGCGCGTGCGGCCCTCGAGCATGAGGTCGATGCCGCCGGGCGCGGTCTGGTCGAACGGGCTCTCCACCTCCGCCCCGGCCGACGGCCCGCCGCGTTGGAAAAGCAGCAGGTGCGTGCCGCCGCGCAGCTCGAGGATCGACATGTCGCCGCCTTTGCCGATCACGCGCAGGCCGAGCGTCGTATAGAAGCGATGGCTGGCTTCGACGTCGGCCACGGTGAGCGCCACGTGCCCAACCCCGACGGGCGGCTTGGCGCCATTTATCTCAGACATGGCCGGGTCCCTCCCTCGGCGAGCGGGCGAGATTTTATCCCAGCCGCGCCGCAGCGAAAAGTTCCGGGCCGGGCCGGTCGAACGGACCCGCGCCGGGCGCGCGCGCTAGACTCGCGGCAACGTCGAGCTTTACGGTGCGCCGCCGCCGCTCCCCGGGGTCGACCCAGCGAATCGGACGCGATGGAAACAGGCGCCACCGAACTCAAGCGCGGCAATCGGTTCGTTCTGGCGCCCCTGTGTCTGCTCGCCGGCGTCCTGCCTCTTGCCGCCCGCTGGACGCCGAACGAGTCCGTGGCGGTCGCCTACGGTCTGGTCGTCGCGGCCGCGCTCGGAGCGGTCGCGCTCTATCTGGGCCGGCGCCCCGAGCGATCGGGCCTGAGGGGCTTGTTCCTGGCCTTCTTCGTCTTTGCGGTCGTTCAGGTTCTCAACAACGTGGTTCCCAAGCTGATCCTCGCCGATGTGCTGCACGAGACGCCGACGCCGGGGAACCCGCTGGCCTCATCCCTTGTGGGCTCGATCGTCATCCAACTCGCCGAGACGGCGATCGCGCTCGTCCCCATCCTTCTGCTCACGCTGGCGCCCGGCGAAACCGCCGCGGGGATGTACCTGCAGAAGGGGCGCGTCGGCTTCTGGTTGGCGGCCGCGCTGGTGTTCTTCGCGGCTCTTTATCTCCTGACCCTGCGGGTGGCGGCGCGTCACGTCTTCCCGTTGCACGGCGCGATGCCGGTCGGTCGGTTCCTGAGCCTCAGCCCCGCGCTCTTACTGATGGTCCTGACGAACGGCTTGCAGGAAGAGCTGCTCTTCCGAGCGCTTTTCCTGCGGAAACTCATTTCCGAACTCGGGTTTTGGACCGCCAACATCGTCCAGGCGATGGTGTTCACCGTCGCCCACGTCGGCATCAGCTACACGCCCAATGCGCTTCTGTTCATGGTCCTGTTCGTCGCCCCTCTCGGCTTGTTCGGCGGCTTCCTGATGCGAAGGACGGACAGCGTCATCGCGCCGACGATCTTCCATGCCGCGGCCGATCTGCCGATCTATCTGTCCTTCCTTTCCTTCGTCGCCTGACTCCAGAGCTGACACTCAAGCTGGAACCGATAGATTAGCGCGCCAAGTCGACGCTTGAGATGAACAACCTTGAGCATTCGCAAGGGTTTTTCTCGGAACGCCGCTTTAGAGACCGCGTTACATACCGGTCGGGGCCCCAATGCCCCGCGCAATAAGCTTAAGGAGAACTAGCATGATCCGCAGTGTAATCACGGGAATTGCTGCGTTCACTCTCATGTCCACGAGCGTGGCGGTCGCCCAGGACGACACCCACACCGTCGTCGTCTATCACCGTTCAGATCCTGTCGTGCACGTCGTGCGCGGCGGCGTGATCGGCGCCGGCCTGGGCGCCGCCATCGGCTGCCTCGTGACGCTTCCGGTCTGCGGGCCGGGCGCCGCGGTCGGCGCGACCATCGGCGGCGGCGGTGGCGCTGTCGTCGGCGCGGCCCGCTCGGCCGACCAGGACGAGACCTACCGGACCGAGCGGCGGGAGTAGCCGCCGCCGGTCTGCGAACTCGGCCCCACCCGGGCCGCATCCTGAACACAGCATGTGAAGGGGCCCCGAGCGGCGACGCTCGGGGCCCCTTTTCGCAGGCTTGCGGCGGCCGCTA
>Ga0209168_10003049_pt1 | contig 11767 bp, 9 predicted proteins | sample Coa_R1_FD_187156 | JGI IMG/M metagenome (GOLD analysis project Ga0209168, IMG submission 187156) | Surface soil microbial communities from Centralia Pennsylvania, which are recovering from an underground coalmine fire - Coalmine... | ecosystem: Environmental > Terrestrial > Soil > Unclassified ... | reverse complement strand
CGCAGCTCAAAGCAATCAACCGGCCCGTGACTCGGGCAATATGGGTTTGAAAAATCCTGGCAGATTTTGTTGAAGGTTCTCCCAGCAATGGTTACACAATTTGATGATACGGTGTGCGCCGAACCCGAATTGTTCGGTCCCCGCAGCCACTCTGATGAAAATCGTAGGTGGGTGTGGGCACCTTTCTCCACGAGCATGGCCACAATAAACCGCCGTACACATGCACGTCTTCTCTTGCATTTAGCCGGATTTCCTTTGCTCCGCATCGCACACAACATTTTGAGCGAGCGGCGAAAGCTTAGAAGAACAGCGCCCGCACATTGTCGATACTGTGCTGAAGAACCAGCGTGGTGATGCCTTTAACCAAACTTCCTTGCTTCAGCCGTAATCCATCTCCCCGCGGTTAATAACTAGCGAATTGTGGGATGCCGACTGTTAACTCATCGGCACCCGACCATTTTCTCATGCAAATAAATTTGTGCGAAGCGGGGGAACTGCGCTCGGCAGCTAACGAGAGAACTGTTGTTCTCGAGGTCACAAACTTCATGAATCGGAAGTGGCTCCCACTCGCTCCTCGGTAGTCCGCTCTATTGCTTCGAAGCCTCTGTTGGACGTACCAAGTCCAAAATCTCTCTTGCTCCGGGGTCGCCAAGGTTGGCGTGGTGGAGCAGGAACTCTTCAGCTTTTTCTGGGGTGAGCTTGTTTAGGGCTGGTCGTCCATAGGACGTGGGCGGTTTTGCGCTGGTTGACCTTTGCATTGTCTAAACTCCAGAGTGGAAGATTATGCTGTGGGCACTGTCGCATGGATTCGACCTGACCTAATTACTATTTTGATCTGTTACGAAAGTGGAACAGAACCAAAGCCCAGCCCACCTGTGTAACTTGGCCTGGATCGCATCGACGATACAATTTCCTTATTCGCAATGCCTCTCGATTTTAAAGATGGCTCCCCCGGAAGCGGGCGGAAAGTTTCGCTCCGAACCGGTCAGATCGAAGGCCGGGAGTGGTGGCTTTGGGGATTTGCCGTAACAGTAACAGTCGCTCTGACGGCCGGAATTGTCTTCCTGACGTTCTTCGCTGGAAGTGCCGATACGACCACGCCCTACTGGTCTGATCTTAGGGAATGGGTCCGCGGGTTGGCTGCCTTCGTCCTGCTGTTTGACATTTACACGATGTACCAACACCTCCAGCTTCAGCGAGTCCGGCGACAACTTGCGGAACGCGATCAGTTGTTTCAGCTAATCACTGAAAATGCTGCCGACATGATCGCTGTGGTCGACAGTGAAGGTCGCCGACTTTATAACAGTCCGGCTTATGAAAAGGTGCTGGGTTATTCACCCGAAGAACTGACCGGCAGCGCGTCAGTCGATCAGATTCATGCTTCCGATCGCGAGCGAGTCCTGCAGGCGGCGGCAAAGGCGCGGGCCACGGGACAGGGACAAAGGCTGGAATACCGGATGAGGCACAAAGATGGAAGTTGGCGCATTCTTGAATCTTCGGCAAGCCTCATTCAGGGTAAGCGAGGCGAGTTTGAACGATTGGTAATTGTGAATCGGGATATAACGGAGCGAAAAAGGGCAGAAGAAGTCCTGGCTCATACCTCTTTCCACGATGGACTGACTGATCTGCCCAATCGGGCTTTATTTGTGGATCGCTTGCAACACGCACTGATCCGCGCCCGTCGCCATTCAGATTACAAATTCGCCTTGCTCTTCGTGGATATAGACGAATTTAAAGTCGTGAATGACAGCCTGGGGCATTCTGCCGGTGACGAGCTGCTGATCCAAATCGCCAAAAGGCTGGCTGGATGCTTTCGTGAAACGGACACGGTTGGCCGTTCCGGTAGGATTGACTTGCTGCCCAACCAGAATGATCTGGCGAGATTAGGCGGGGACGAATTCACGGTGCTGCTGGAAGATGTTTTTACACCAAGTGACGCGATCCGGGTCGCACAGCGAATCCAGGAAAACCTGTCTGCTCCTTTTGAGATCAAGGGGCAGGGTATCGTGATTGCAGTGAGCATCGGCATTACTTCCAGCAGCGGGTCTTATGGGGAAGCGGAAGAAATGCTTCGGGACGCAGAAATCGCCATGTACCGGGCCAAGCGAGCGGGTAAGGCTCGTTGTGAAGTTTTTGATCCCGCCATGCACAGTACCGCCGTGCGTAGATTAAAGCTGGAGACAGATCTTCGACTTGGACTCGCACGCGGGGAACTGCTCGTGTACTACCAGCCGATCATCTCGCTAAAAACCGGGAAAATCGTCGGGTTTGAAGCCTTGAGCCGCTGGCAACGTCCTGATGGAATGGTTGCTCCCGCGGATTTCATTCCTGTTGCCGATGAAACCGGACTCATCCTGCCGATCAATAAGGCCCTATTGCTCGAGGCCTGCACCCAGCTCCGTTCATGGCAATCGCGATTTGATTGCGACCCACCGCTTAGCATGAGCATGAACATAACCCCGAAGCAATTTGCTCTGCCAGACTTGGCTGAATGCATCAGTGAAATCCTCAGGCAAACTGAAGTTGCGCCAAGCACGATCAATCTCGAGATCATGGAAACCATTGCAATGGGAGACGCAGATCGGGCTCTGGGTGTCTTATCTGAGCTGAAAGCTCTTGGTGTTCGCCTCAGCATCGATGATTTCGGCACAGGATATTCTTCTTTAAGCCGGCTGCCAAGGTTTCCGGTTGACGCCCTCAAAATCGATCGGGTCTTCATCTCGAATATGAATACCGATCATGATAGCCATGAGATTGTCCGGCTGATAATCATGTTGGCGCATAGTGTTCGGCTCAAAGTAATAGCCGAAGGAACCGAGACCGAGGACCAGATTGCCGAGCTGAAGCGGTTGAATTGTGAAATGGCACAGGGATTTTTATATTCTCCGCCCGTGGATCGGAAAACCGCTTTTGGCCTGTTATTGCGTAGCCACGAACGGGTGGCATTGTCGTAAGGTGAACCTACAGAAGGGCACGACGGGCAGTAAGAAGCTCATAGAAACGGGCATTGAGCCACGCATCTAACTCATTTTGCCCTCCAGGCGTGTTGCACCGGAAATTTATTCCTGTCTTCCCATGTTTGTCGTCCCATACCACGGTGCCGCCTGCCCGAACTGCCTGTCCAGCCCCTGGGAGGAATAACGCAATCTGGACTGTTCCGCCAGGGTGCAGCGGAGACGGAGTCTTCAGCGCCATCCCGCTGGTGCTGATGTTGATGGTCGTGCAGCTAAGATCGGTTGCTCCCTCTGATTGACTAAGCACAACAGGTATTTCTGCCGTGCAGCGGAAATAGCGCCTGCTCTCACGGGCCATCAGATCGTATGCCGCGTGTAGCAATCGTCGAATCTCGATGGTTTCTATCGGGCGCTCAAAGATAAAATTGGCACCCTGCCGAAGAGCTTGGTGCCGGTGAGTGGTGTCAGTCGCTACAGCAAATACCAGCGCGTTTCGGTTTCCGCGACTCTCCCGTACACCGCCCATAATGCTCAGTGTCTCTGGAACGATATCGAAATCCACTAGCACCGCTTCGTACTTTGCATGTGCCAGCTCTTCGGGAACCGTGTGGGTACTTCCGCTAATCTGCGCCTCGATGCCGAGTTCACGGCATAAATTCGTGAAATTTGTGACCAACGAAGAGTCAGGGGTAACTAGGAGAACGTGAATATCAGCTGCATTTTGCATCATCACTGCCTTTCCGGTTTAAGTCCTTCGGCAAATTCAATGCGATTACGGCCGGCGCGTTTTGCTGCATACAACGCGATGTCGGCCTCTCGAAGTAGATGGCTGAAGTCAGCCGCTGTACCCGGCTGAAAACCTGCTATTCCAAAACTGGCTGTAACACACAGAGTGCGGCCCTCAAAGTCAAACCGTTGCGCTTCCAATTCACGACGAATGCGGTCAATTGCGTTCTGGATATTCGGTTTCTCAATATGGGTTATCACGATGACGAACTCCTCTCCTCCTATGCGTCCGCATATGTTCGACGCGCGCGTGTTTGCTTTGAGCAGATCAGCAAATTTCTTGAGCACTACGTCTCCCGCCTGGTGTCCGTAGGTGTCGTTCACGCTTTTAAAGGCATCCAGATCAGCCATCACGACCCAGAAAGCGAACCCGTGCCGAACTGCTCCACGGATCTGTCGTATGCCCCAGTCTTCGAGGGCTCGACGGTTTGGGAGGCCAGTAAGAGAATCAGTAAGCGTCAGTTCCTCTAATAAGCGATTTTTGGCTTGAATCTCTCTATGCAGTTCGATGATGCGACGGCCAACTGCGACACGGGCCAGGAGTTCGCCGGGGTGAAATGGCTTAGTGAGATAGTCATCGGCGCCGGCGGCCAGCCCCTTGACGATTTGATTTTTGTTTGCGTTGCCAGTGAGCAGAATGATGTATGTGTAAGAGATCCTCTGTTCACCTCGAATCAGTCCGCATAGCTCGATTCCGGTAAGGTCCGGCATTTCCCAATCCGTAATCACTAAAGCGGGACTGTGCTCAACGAGAAGCTCACTAGCTTGGCGGCCATTTCTGGCAAAACAGACAACGTATTGTTCGCGACAAAGAGTATCTTCCACCAACTTGCGGTACAGAGGGGAGTCGTCCGCCACGAGGATCTTAAATTCTTCTGTGGATACGGGCATTCACCCTCAAACAAGCTCTTTGCAGTTGGATAATAAGCCGACCTGTATTCGAAATCAGGTCACGTGTTTCCAAAGGGATGCCGAACAACTGTAAAGGGATCTGCCGCCCGGCCCAAGGGTGTCGAGTTTTCCATTCAAGTAGAGTCGGAAGGCACTGGAGGCGTTCCATTCGCCAGTCTCATATTTGAGATGCCGCATCTATCTTCCCGACATTTGCCGGCTTACCTGTTTACTTCTTTGATTTTGTTACGAAATCAGAACGGATTTACTGACCGTTGTGAGAGCGCCATACATCAACACACTCGGTGCCGACATATCGTCGCATTGCGAGCCGTATCCGGTTTCTACAGTTTAGGTTCTGTTCTAGTTTCGTAACACGATCGACATCACGCACTAACCGTCATGAATCTGTGCTAAAGCTGATGACAATGCTGCACAGTCACAGAATTATGGGATCATCCCTGAGTTGTGAGGTCTTAGCTACCAACCCGGATCTAGGTACTGATGCGCCAGAAACTCTGAATCAATTGTGACCGACCTACTCACAATTATCGGAACGTTTATCCTGGGCGCCTCGGCAGGCTCGGCTATGAGCTATACCAAATGGCGGGGAGCGATGCGCAAGTACCGCGAAAGTATGGAAGGCGCGTTCACTGATACACACGGCAGTGAGCCCGCTAAGCCTAACTACAGTATGAAAGCCCTGATCGTCTCCGGCAATCCTGAAAGTGTTGACATATTTTCTTACCTGTTCCGTGAAGTTGGTATCGAGGCACACAAATGCGACTCACAATCCCTGGCAATTGATCGCCTAATGTCGGACAAGTTTGAAGCATTGGTATTAGATTTTGACAACCTTTCTGCTTGCTCTGAAATAGTCGGAAGGGTCCGTGGTATGCGTCCCAACAGAGAAGTACCTTTATTTGCGATAGCTTCCGAAAGCGCAGCGAAAGCCGCAGCTTTAGTGCTGAATAGTGATTTTATGATCGAGCGACCGCTCGAACCCCTGCAGATCAGGAGTTTGTTGCGCACCGTGTATGGCCGGATGCTTCGCAGTTCTCAGGCATATTTCCGATTGAATCTCGAACTTTCAGTTTCGATCGCGAGGGCATCGGGACCTCTCCTGAAGAGCCGCACCCTTAATCTTAGCCAGAACGGAATGGCGCTTGCGACGCCTGTGCCTCTTGATCCCGGCGAAATCCTGCGCCTCGTGTTTGCGCTTCCGCAAACAGATGTCGTCGTGATGGCCGAAGGCACCGTCATTTGGGATGACGGGCAGGGGAAATCCGGGATTCGGTTCGAATGCTCGAGCCCGTCAGCTCAAGCGCGTTATTTCGAATGGCTGCACGGTCACTTCTTCATGCGGCTTCATGGGCAATATGTACATGTCGACATTCAGCACAGCCCAACTATGGGACGTGTTACTAGCAGAATCCGACCTGGGACCGGCACAAGCCTCCCGCAGTCGGATTCGGAGGGAGGTTCTGATCAATGGCGCTCTTTTGGTCTTCATGTCTAGAACAGACTTTGCGAACGGAGTCGAAATGTAAATGTGGCGCGGCCACACGTTGGACGATGATAAATCAGTTGTTGAGCTGTCGATATTGCCCATTACGCAGGTGGTGGAATGCTTGGTGCCACAGCGCACCTAGGTACAGTTCAGAGGACCTATGAAGAAGCGCCTCTATGCTCGCGATCATGTCGGGGAAGTTACGCTGAGCACGGGCGGTTGATGGGGTCAGACGAGAACTCGGCGAATACCACACGCTCTGATGTCTGCACTCGAATACCTTCGCGACATGCATGATCCTCCGGATTGGTTCGCCATCTGATACCGCGGCAGTTCTAGGAAATCGCAGGCGTGATAAATCAATGCTAATTTCCTAACGAGAGCCACTGCATCATACTCCATGGAAGAAACCGCGCGGCGAGGTGCTTCGTGCGTTTGCGGTTTACACGGCGGGGATGCAATTAAGGCGGCCCGAGGCACCTACGATTGGCAAACCACCATGTACGGACAGTTGATGCGGTTCGAAATCGTTCTTTGTTCGCGCAAGCGTCCGATTCGCGCCGGGGTGCCTCTTGTCTCGACTGTGCTGTTTCAAATTTTCGAGTGTTTGAGAGTCCCCGCTCAGAAAATCGGAGAACATAGCCAGCAAGCATAGCCTCCCGTTCCGCTTTCGTAACAAATCACAGACAATTGCCGAGAACTCTTAAATCTCACTTATTATTTTTATCCCAAGACTTATCGAGGGGAAGGCCGGGCTGGTAGCTTTTCTTGAGCTCCTTAGAGCTGCTTCCCGGCCTTTCAGGTATTCGACATTCAAAAATATTTGGACAACCTATTACGGGTGTCAATCAGCGAATATCTCGGAGAACCGCGAGAAGATCGGGAATACGTTCCAGAGGCTTTCCCATTTGCCACCAACGATGATCCAGCGCAAACTTAAGATTGGTGGCATTCCCATAATCCATTTTTCGAAATACTCGGATCGATGTGACGGATGCATTGCGATCATCCATTAACCCCAGTATCGTGGTCCGCTTTCTCTCATAGCTCGATGGTTCAATGAACCAGCGTGGTTGGCGGGTACCCCTCGTCGGCTGGAACCGCGCTACGACAACAGACATCAATAGTCCGGTCTTGCGAACTCGTAGCATCGGGCGGAATCGCTTGCTGGCCCGCACCTCTTCTATTTGGCCTGCAAAACAATCAAGAAATTGTTGGATGAACAAGCGCCGCACAATCATTCCGCGCAGGCGTGTGGTTGCTTGAGCTATCAACTCTAAAGTGTCATATCCTAGCAAAGCGTAGACATTCATCAGTCCACCGAACCTTCTGCTGTAGGCATCTGCTGCTGGGCATAGACGAGAACTCTGAATGGTGCGGCTGGTGAGTTTTCCGGTTTCCGCCACAACGGATTTGAGGCGGTTGAGCAACTCTTCATCGGATAGGCGATAGGTGACATTGGCCAGACGCTTCCGAGCACGCTCGAATAGTTCCGCGCTGACAAGCGGACGAAATGCGTTGGAACATACGGCCCAATGCTCAGGCGCGACTTTCTTGGTGGGCCCTGATAAATAAGCCGTTGTCCGCCCCCAAACGTGCGTTCCCATGTATTGTGGGCGTTCCAGGGCATGTGAAACTGTGGTGGTAGTCCATTTTCCGCCTTGTACGAATGGAATTGTTTCCTTGTTGAGGCGTCTGGCAATTTCAGTCAGACTTCGATTTTCATCCGCGTACTCGCGGAAGATACGCTGCACCACCATGATCTCTCTTTCCGGGCCGGGAACAAGAATTACCCTTTCGGTGGCAAGGCTTTTTCGCTCCCCATCAGATAAGAGTTGTTTCGGTCTTCCATATACATCGAGTAGCATTCTCCGCATTCCATAGGGTGGGTAGCCACCGGCTTTGTAGCCCATCCTTGTAAGTCTCACTAGACCCGCTTTTACCTTTACCGAAAGCTCACGGCTGTACTCCCCCGCCATTGTTCTCTTCACTGCTTTCACGATCAGTCCGGATATGCTGTTATCGTTTGCAAACATCTCCGCGCAATAGTGAACCGGAACCCCCGTAGACTTGCAGAGGTATTCGTAATGAGCCGATTCATCTGAGTCCTGAAAACGGCCCCAACGGCTCACGTCATAGACAAGAATCGCACTGAAAGGAACGTTTCCATCAACCACGTCCTTAATTACTTGCTTTAGACCAGGCCGGTTGGTTATCCGCACGCCGCTTTTTGCACCGTCGGAGTACGTCTTGACGATCTGGAAACCATGTTCTGTCGCATATCGAGCCATCGCATCGGCTTGGTTGGCGAAGGAATACTGCTGGTGCTCGGTTGACATCCGGAGATACTGAGCTGCAGGCACAAGAGCTTTTTCCATTGGAAAGCCTCCTGCTGCTGGCTATCGGCAGAGATCGGGAAAGCTTTAGCTCAGGTGCGGCGTTAGGGACCAGATTTAAAAAAAGGCGGGGCGTAGCGGCATGGCAAGAGCATGATCTGGGCCTCATGCGATATTTCGCCGGGGTTGTCGCTTACGATACATATTAAGCCCCCGTGCGCTCCCACCTTGAAGAAGAAGTAGCTCGAGGTCTTGCCCTTTGGGGCAGAAGTAACGCTTGAGTCGCAGAAAAGGATCTTCTAAGAACCGTTTGGATAAAGCCGCCAGTCCGAATGTGACTGATCCCACCACCGCAATACGTAGCGATATGGAACCAACCACACCAAGTTGTGAAACATCCTTAATCCTTAAGGCGCTTAATATTCGATAGTAAAAGTCGCCGACTGTTAGGTGGATCAGGTAAATGCAGTAGCTCAAATCAGCCGTTATGCGTGCTGCCCGAGTGCGCAGCAAGGCTGTGAATGTACTACCCTGGTGTGCCACAGCGAGAGCCAGGAACCCGGCAAAGACAAACGCATACTGAGAGTAGTGGAGCGCGGTCGCAATTGCGCTCTTAGTGTTCATTATTCCGTACCGACGACCTAAAGGCATCATCAATAGCGTGAGTCCAGCCAGGGCACACGCGATTGTCCATGCCGACGCGCGGTTGTAGTAGCGCGACCTGAACCACAAAGCGAGGAAGCCCCCCATCGCTAGTGCGTCGAGTCGGAAAAAGGAATATGGGTAGATTTGTTGTTCGGGGTCCATTCCCGCATGAGCGCAGATGCCGCGCAGAATCGGACTGCCAATCACGATGGTAGTGATTATCACTAACAGCCAGGCTCGGTTAAAGATTCGAACTGCAAATGGCCAGACCAGATAGAAGTGCTCTTCGATTGCCAATGACCAGAAAACGCCTGGTCCGTGTGGAATCCCAACCCGGAAACAGAAAGCGAAGTTCGCCAGATACACCATCGAAAGAAGAAAATACTTTCCTGACTTCGGGTATCCGAAATACATCAGAATGATGCATGTTGCATACAGGGGAACGATCCGCAACACGCGCCGAGTATAGAAATTGCGGAAGTAGTGTTCACTGTCTTTTGAATCGAGCAGGATTCCGGTTATCAGGAAGCCGGAGAGTACGAAGAATAAATCAACTCCGTGCCAGCCTTGCTCAATCGGAACCCGAATCATGTGTGGTAGCCGCGCGAGTGCGGGTGTTTTCCATCCATAGAACATGTGATGGACGAGCACCATCAAAACCGCACAGGCACGAAACCCATCGAGCTCAGGAACTCGGGAAGGTACCGGTTTGAGAGCGGGTGCAGCGCTCATGCGACCTACTCTTTTCTTTTTCGGGGTGGAAGTATGTACCTGAAAGAAACCGATGTCAACTGCAATCGGCGTTTGAAAAATCATCTTTCATTAGCACGTCTGGTTTTGTTACGGAATCAGAACAGAGAAAAACCTGAACGGTTAGCTTTGACCTTGTGGTAACATTCGCCACCGCAGGCTTTCAACCTTTTCCCAGCCAAAAGAAAGGTTCGCGGGAACGGGTGGACTGGGGGAGGGCGACCCGTTTTCCGCTGAAAACCCTACTAGAGCCTTTTCGCAACGACCAGCCAAAGAGTCAGTCGTGCCAGCCTCAAAATCGCCATAACCGTCAAAACTCCCATTTCCTGAGATTAATGAGTTCTATCAAAAGGGATGTCAAGAAAAAAGTTCTGCCTCGACCGGAGATGAGATGTTTTCTCGAGATCCAGCCCACGGTAATTAAGCTTCCCTGGAGAAGTTTGCCTTGTGCCCATTCTGATAAGTCTCCTCTGGTGAGTTAGCGGCCGTCGTCGAGTTTGCGAGAGCGACAAGCGAATGGCGACTCAAGGTCAACCATGGTTCTATTCGAGGCTCGTGGCCTATAGCTATTTCTGGTTATCCGAGGGGGCATAACGTGAAATGAGTGACTCGGTGCCTAAGGCACGCGGGGGCCGGATCTCATTGACTGATACTTCCCTCGAACCGAGCATCTCGAGAATTCGACCGACCACTAGCAGAGGAAACTCTCCGAATGGAAGGCGCTTCCTCAGCGATGCTCAAGCTATTTGTCGCTGCAAGTGTTTGGGGTCGAAATTGACTCCTTTCTTCCAAATGATTAAGGTGACGGCGGCAATCTTCCGTGCCAGGGTGAGACGAGCCAGGCTGGGCCGCATCCCTTTCCCCACCCGAGCAGCATAGAAATCCTGTAGCGGCCCGGGACGTTCGATGGCCGAGATGGCCGCCCCCTTCAACAGGTTTTTCAGATCGTGATTATGGTTGCGATTCAGACCACGCACCGTGATGCGTTCGCGGTTGCGTTGCAGCTTCCCGCGTACCACGCGGTACTCGCCGCTGTCATAGGTCCGAACGGCAAATCCGCAGTAGGCCCAAAGCTGACGCTTGGTGCGGAAGCGATAGGGTGTCTGCAGTATGGCCACCAGCAGGGCGGAGCGAATCGGATCAATCGTAGGAATCTGACGCAGTAACTTCACCGCCGCATGCTTGCGACTTTCCAACAGCAGCTCGCGTCGTGCTGCCTGGCGCACGGGTTCGAGACTATCCAATTGCTCATATAAATGCTCGGCTCGAATCCTCACCCCTGGTTCCACCAGCTTGGCTAGCCACTCGGCACGATGACGGCGGCTATAGACGCTGGTGCCCGCACAGGGAATGGCCCAACTTCGGTACACCGACTTAATCCGATTCATCACCCGGGTCATATCCTTGGTGAGCGTCAAATAGCTCCGCCCCAACTCTTTTAAAGCACGGGTTCCATGCTTCCCGTGGTACACCGCCTTGACTTGGTTGGTGCGTAGTAGCTCCGCCAAATTGCGTGCATCCACCCGATCGTTCTGGTTGCCATCCCTCATCAGCGCGTTCTTGCGTGGATCGCAGACCACCAACCGGCTCACATGAGGCTTCAACAGATCGTGTAACCAAGCCGCCATGGTCCCTTCCTCCAAGGTCAATGCCAGAGTTCCCCTCAGTCCTTGAATGAACTCCAGAATCGTGGCTGCCTTGGTTTCCAGCACGCATTCCATGAGCAGCTTGCCCTCAGCATTCTTCACCGCAGCAGAAATGGTGGCGGCATGAACGTCCATGCCGATATACTTCTCTTGATTCATAAAGGCGCTCCTCTTCGGTAAGTGTGTTGCTTCAACGACTCACAACTTACCGCAAAAGTGGGCGCCTTTTGATATTGCGTGTAATGGCGA
>Ga0209168_10003047_pt1 | contig 11774 bp, 6 predicted proteins | sample Coa_R1_FD_187156 | JGI IMG/M metagenome (GOLD analysis project Ga0209168, IMG submission 187156) | Surface soil microbial communities from Centralia Pennsylvania, which are recovering from an underground coalmine fire - Coalmine... | ecosystem: Environmental > Terrestrial > Soil > Unclassified ... | reverse complement strand
CGGCACGTATAAATCCGCGCCCTGATAGGTATGGCGCTGTGCCGCATCCTTAATGCGTTCCCTGATACGAGTCATAGTTATTTCTGCTGGGCTTGCAGTTGATCTAGTTTCTGCTTGAGCTGTTCTAACTTCTGTCCGGCTTCGCCCAGCTTGCCTTCGGCAGTGAGCCGCTGATAGTCGGACAGATCCTTGGCTGCGCCGGAGATGAGTTCCTTCAGAGCCGCGGGCGGTGTTTTTGTGGCAGCGGGCTGTGGAGCGGCAGGCCCGGGGCCGATCTCTGTGATCGCCGGCAAAGCTGGAGCGGCGCTGCCGAACAAAGCCGTCAGCGCGGCTTCAAAGGTGGGCGCGTAGACGAGGCGATCCTGCAGCGCAAGCACGACCAAGCGCAATTCTGGCATGGGGCTTTGTTGGGCCTGCAGATAGATTGGTTCTGCATACAACAAGGCTTTGCCGCAGGGAATTACTAGCAGCGTTCCACGGCGCGCGTGCGAGCCCTGCTGATTCCAGAGCGTGAGCTGTCCGGAGAGCTGGGCGTTCTGATCGATGCGCGCCTCGATCTGCAACGGACCATCGACCAGACGAGTCTTGGGGAAGTCGTAAACAAGCGCTTTGCCATATTCCGCGCCATCGCTGCGGCCCGCGATCCATCCGATCAGGTTATTTCGATTCGCCGGAGTAAAGGGCAGAATTCCAACGAACTCCACTGAGGGCGCGCCAGGAAGCTTCATCAGAACGAAATTTGGTTCCATCGACAGCGTTCGCTGGTCTCCTGTGTCGGATGCGCCCACTTCCGAAGCCACGTTCCATAGATCTTCGCGGTTGTAAAAAACTTCGGGGTCGGTCATGTGATAGAGGGCGTAGACGGCCGCCTGCATTCTCAGCAACAGCTCGGGATAACGTACGTGCTTTCGCAGTTCCGGAGGCATGGCAGACGCATCTTTGAAGAGAACGGGGAACATCTGGCGATAGGCGTTGACGATCGGGTCCTGTGAGTCGAAAACGTAGAACGTGGTTGTGCCGTCATAAGCGTCGATGACCGCTTTCACGCTGTTCCGAATGTAGTTGATGGTGTTATTGCCCAGCGAGTAGTGGCTGGAATAGGGATAGCTGTCGGAAGTAGTGAAAGCGTCGATGATCCACGAGAGGCGGCCATTGTCGTCGATGACGAGGTATGGATCACCTTCGAAGGTGAGGAACGGAGCAAGCTGCGTGACACGGTCGCGCACGTTACGTCGCATGAGCAAGCGGCTCTGCGGATTGACGTCGTCGCTGAACGGGAGCTTGGCGATATCGCCTTCATCGAAGGCGATCAGAACGCGGCGGAGGAATCCGCCAAGGGTGATACCGCCGGTTCCCTCGTAGGAGGTCAGATTGTTGGTTTCGCCCTGGGGATAGTTGAATTCCTTTTGCCGCGTCTTTACATAGACGTCGGTATTCGTCATCTCTCCGAAGTAAATCTCCGGACGAGTGACGTTGATGTCCTTCACCGTGCTCTGGACCGGCATGTTGCTGAGTATCAGCGTAGGCAAGCCTTCGGGAGTGAATCCGTTGACGGGATTCATGGTGACGCCGTAACCGTGAGTGTAGATAAGCTTTTCGTTGATCCAGTTGCGGCTGCTCTCGGGGAGTTTGTCGACGCTCAGTTCACGTGCGGCGAGCATTACTTCGCGCATCGAACCATTGATCGGGTACCGGTCGATGTCGATATCGGGAAAATCGTAGTAGGTGCGGATCTCCTGAATCTGGCGGAGCGTGTCTTGCAGAGCGCGCCAATCCCACAGCCGGATGTTTTGCAGAGTTGTCTGATTATTTGCGGCGTCGGCGGCTTCGACCGAGGTTTCGGCGGGAAATTCGCGTTCTGTGACGCGATCGAGTCCGAAGGCCTGCCGCGTCATGTCGATGTTGTTTCGGATGTACGGACGTTCTCGCACCAATTCGTTCGGCTTGACGATGAAGTTACCGACGTACCACGCGACAATCTGCATGATTATGAAGCAAGCTACCGCGGGAAGCACGGCGAAGGCGAACCATCGCACCCGCGGAGCGGAAACGAGATTGAACAGCGAGATTCCCGCGCCGACGATAAGCGCGATACATACGATCAGCAGGCCCGTAAGCGTCACGTGCGCATCGGTATAGGCTACGCCGCTGAAAATCGTGTGCTCGTTAAACAGGGTGTCAAACCGGCTCAGGTATACCCACATTGCCAGTACGAGCAGCAGGAAGGCAAAGGCAATCGAAAATCCGCGCCATGGAAGCGGGAGAGAACTGCCGCGGCCGCGGGAGAGAAGCCGTATGCTGCCGGTGAGCAAGAGGAAGAATACCGCGGCGATACAGGCGAGAACGGCGAGCGTAAGCAGCCAGCCTGTAATCGATTCCCACACCGGAAGAGTGAACAGGTAGAAGGAGAGAGGCTTGCCGAAGATAGGATCGGCAACTCCTGTGTTCTTTGGCGCGTACCAGTAGAGTGCGAATGTGGACCAGTCGGACATCATCCCGGCGCCGCTGGCGAGGGCGATGAATATCGAGACCACGATAGTGATCAAATTGGTGATGCGTTCGACCGGCAACTTGACCGCCTGCCGTCCGATGAAAATCAGACCGCCATCGAGCAGGTCAGAGGGATAGGCGCGCTTGAGCGCTCGAAACCATCCATAAAGGATGAGAAATGTGGCAGCTGTAAATAGGGCGAAGACGCTCCATTGGAGGCTGATGGTGCGGCGGAAAACCTGCTCGTAGCCAAGCGATCCGAACCATAGGACGTCAACGTAGTAGGAGACAGCGGTTCGGCTGCCGAAGAGGATAAAAGCGATTATGCCAACGATGATCAGGAATCGCCTGCGCCTGGGTGGACGTTCCCGCCAGTCGATAGTTTCGGGCATGACTTAGTGTGCTTTCATGGATTGCATTTTAGATTTTTGCGTTCCACGGCATTGTACCTTGATTGAAATCGGTCCGGCTGGAATCGGGGGGGATTCGAGGAATCTCGAGCGCAGGCAGCGCAAACAGTCGTCCAGAAAAAACACTGCTCCGGCATCGTACGCTCGGCGGAGTATTGCGCTGGAGTGCGATCAATTCTATCGCGGTTCGAATTACGCAATGCTCTCGACTGGCTCCGGGATCGAGATCTCGTCGGCAGATTCGACTTGCTTGTGAGTCTTCGCGACCAGCATGTAGATCGACGGAACGACGAACAACGTGAATGCCGTGCCGATGATCATTCCGCTGACCAGCATGATGCCGATACTGTTTCGAGCTCCTGCTCCGGGACCTTTCGCTAGTACGAGCGGGAAGTGACCGCACACCGTTGCAGCGGTGGTCATGAGGATCGGGCGCAAGCGCGTGCCCGCCGCGCCGATGATAGCGTCGAGCTTGCTCAGTCCAGTTTCCTGAAGGTGGTTCGCGAATTCTACGATCAGAATTCCGTTCTTCGCGATGAGACCGACAAGGGTGATCAGGCCAACCTCGCTGTAGATGTTCAACGTTGTAAAGCCCAGGAACGAGAACACCAAAGCGCCCGAGATGGCGAGAGGGACCGATCCGGCCAGAATAATGAACGGATCGCGGAAGCTCTCGAACTGCGCCGCCAGAACCAGGTAAATCAAGATCGCCGACAGCAGGAAGGTGCCGAGAAACTTGCTACCCTCGACCCGCAACTGGCGAGATTCACCAGCGTAGTCCACCGTGAACCCCTGCGGCAGTTGCTTGGCCTGATCTTCGAGGAACGTCAGCGCCTTGTCCAGCGGAACTGGCGGCGGAATGACCCCCTGGATACGGACAGCATTGAGCTGCTGGAATTTGTTCAACGATCTTGGTTCGGTCGTTGTGCGCAGGGTTGCGAACGTGGAAAGCGGAACAAGTTTATCCGCAGAACCTTTTACGTAAATCTGCGAAAGCTGATCCGGAGTCAACCGGTTTGCGCGTTGGATCTGCGGGATGACTTTGTAACTGCGCCCCTGGATGCTGAAGCGATTGACGTAATTCCCGCCCAGCATGGTCGAGAGATCCTGGCCCGCCTGGCTCAGATCAATTCCCTGCGAGCGAAGCTTGTCGCGGTCGAAGACGACTTCCGTCTGCGGCTGATCGAACTTCACGTCGGTATCGGCATAAATGAAGAGGCCGCTGGCCATCGCCTTCTTCACGATTTCCTCGGCGAATTGACTGACTTGACGGGGCTCGGCTGCCGACTCGATGACAAAGTCGACCGGAAAGTTTCCCCCTCCCGGCAGAGGTGGCGGGGTCAGAGGAATCACGCGAATGCCGGCAATTTTCGAGAGCGGGCCGGTCGACTCCACGAGCAGTTGTTGCGTAGTTTTCGTTCGCTGGCTCCAGGGCTTGGTTACCATGCCGCCGAATCCGCCATTCGGATTCGTGATCTGGAATACGCTCGCGTTTTCGGGGAACGATTTGTAGACGTTGTAGACCTGCTGCGTGAAGAGGTTTGTCTGCTCAATGGTTGCATTCGGAGCGGACTGAATCACGCCAAAAACAACCCCTTGGTCCTCAGCCGGCGCGAGTTCGCGCTGCGAGAACATGTAGAAGGGGATCATCAGAACGGCGACAATCGCCCACAACGTCAGAACCACCGGACGGTAATGCAGAGTTCCCGATAACAACCGAACGTAGAAATTGCGAACACTTTCGAATCTGCGGTTAACAAAGCCTGCAAAACCGCGTTCGGTATCGCCGGCACGCAGGAGCTTCGATCCCATCATCGGCGAAAGCGTCAGAGCCACGATTCCGGAAACGACGACTGCGCCCGCAAGAGTGAACGCGAACTCCCGGAAGAGAGCGCCGGTGAGGCCGCCCTGAATTCCGATTGGGGCGTAAACCGCGGCAAGAGTGATCGTCATGGCGATGATCGGGCCGACGAGTTCGCGCGCAGCATCCTTGGCTGCCTGGATTGGAGTCTTGCCGAGATGCAGATGCCGCTCGACGTTCTCCACCATGACGATGGCGTCGTCAACGACCAGGCCCACGGACAGAACAATCGCCAGCAGCGTAAGCAGGTTAATGGTGAAGCCTGCCAACAGCATCAGGAAGACAGCGCCGATCAGCGAGATCGGAATGGCCACGACCGGAATCAACACAGATCGGAACGATCCCAGGAAGAGGAAGATGACGACGATGACGATCAGGAGCGTCTCAACCAGGGTGTGGAGAACTTCGTTGATTGCGTCCTGAATGTATGCGGTCGAGTCATAGGGAATCCCGAGCTTCATCCCTGAGGGTAACTGCTGCTCGATGGCAGGCAGCTCCTTGCGCACGTTCTTAATAACGTCGAGAGCGTTGGCAGTGGGTAACACCCAGATGCCCATAAAGGTTGCGGTCTGTCCGTTGAAGCGAACATCCTGATCGTAGTTCTCCGCGCCAAGTTGCACGTCGGCGATCTCGCCCAGTCGAACGACTACGCCGTTGTCCTGCTTTACGACCATCTGGCGGAACTCGTCGGGCGTGCGCAAGTCAGTGTTCGCGACGAGATTCACCGACACCATGGAACCTTTGGTGTTTCCGAGCGCGGATAGATAGTTATTTTTCGAGAGGGCGTCTCGAACATCGGAGGGTGAAACCCCGCGCGCAGCCATCTGCTCGGGCTTGAGCCAGATGCGCATCGCGAAGGTGCGATCGCCGAGGATATCGGCGCGCTGCACGCCGCTGATCGCGCTCAGTTTGGGCTGAACCACGCGGGTCAGGTAATCGGTAATCTGGTTCTGATCAAGCTCCGCTGAGGAGAATCCGAGATACATCGCCGCAAACTGCGTATCGGCCGTTTGGAGATCGATGACCGGAATCTGTGCGTCGGGAGGAAGATCGTTGCGAACCTGTGCAACTTTTGCCTGAATCTGCGTCAGCGCCGCGGTGGTGTCGTAGTTGATCTTCAGGTGCACCTGGATGGTGCTCAGACCCTGGGCGCTGGTCGACTCCATGTAGTCGATGCCGTCAGCGCTGGCGATGACGCGCTCGATAGGAGTGGTGATGAATCCGCGAACCAGGTCGGCGTTGGCGCCGACGTAAACGGTCGTTACCTGAATCACCGCGATGTCGCTGCGCGGATACTGGCGCACGCTGAGCGAGCGGATCGATTGCAATCCGGCGATCAGGATAACCAGGTTGACCACCATCGCCAACACTGGTCGCTTCACAAATAAATCGGTGAACTTCATACGCGCTCCTTCGACCGTTCGCCGGGTTCAGCTCTCTGCAGGATGTGGATTGGTGCTGTTTTCAGGCTTGATTGAATTGTTCACCTGAATGGGCGCGCCGTTGCGTAGACGGAAAGCACCAGCGCTTACGACTTCATCTCCCGGATTTATACCGGAGACGATGGCCACCTGGTCGCCGCGGGAGCCCTCGATCTTCACCACCTGCTGACGCACACCGCGATATGTATTCCCCTTGGGATCTTTCAGGTCCGTCACCACAAAGACAGAATCACCGTAAGGAGCGTAGTTGATGGCCGACGCCGGCAAGGGAATAACATCGTGCGGCTGACCCAGAGGAAGCTCAACTTGGACGAACATTCCAGGGCGCAGCTTGTTGTCTTTATTCGTGACGATGGCCTGGACCTGGATGTTACGGGTCTGCTCGTTAATGACCGAGTCGATCGCGATGATGCGGCCGGTGAAGCCTAATCCCGGCAGGTCGGCGTTAGTAATCCGGAGAATGTGGCCGGGGATCACCTTAGGCGTGTCCTGCTGGGGAACGCCGAAATTCACGTAAATAGGACTCAGGGATTGCAGGGAAACGATGGCCTGTCCTGCTGCGAGGTACTGTCCGAGACTGACCTGGCGAATTCCAAGGACTCCGGTAAATGGAGCACGGATCGTCTTGCGGGCGATGGCGGCGCGGATGTCCCCTACCTGGGCTTCAGTAGCCTTCTGCTGGGCGCTGGCGTTGTCGTATTCGGAGCGCGAGATGACGCCGGCCTTGACGAGTTCCTGGGCGCGATCGTAGTTGATCTTGGCGAGATCGCGCTGAGCTTCCAGACTGGCCAGTTGGGCGCGTTCCTGACGGGTATCGAGCTCCACCAGAATGTCGCCCTGGTGCACCCACTGGCCGGACTCGAAGTGAATCTGGTCGATCGTCCCGGGAAGATCAGCGCCAACGGTAACGCCTTGGATCGCGGCGGCGGTTCCGATTACCGACAGAGTGGATGGCCAGCTCTCTTTCTTCGCAATAACCGTGCTCACGGCAGTCGGAGGCGGTTGGAAGCTGGCGCCCATGGCTATGGCGGCCTCGACTTGACGGTATTTCGCGAATCCGAGTCCTCCCAACAGGGCAAGAACCACGACCAACATCAAAATCATTCTTTTCGCCATAACGATCTCCAAGCAGAAACAACTACAGTGAATCGCTGTCTGGGCAACGGGTCAGGGTACAAAGAGCAGCTGTTCCCGGAATAGATTTCAGCAACTGCGGAAAGGATTCTAAAGTTGCAAGGCAGCGCCCCACGCTGAAGTCAGAACATAATATAAGGACGCCAGTAGACGTGGCAAACGACTCCTCGAGCAGTGAAACTGTTACGCGCGGAAGAAAGTTACGCTGCGGAGGCGCGTCAAAAGCGGTTGATAGAGAAGTTTTTCTCTGGATATGGCCGCCACTTGCCGAGCCAGAGCCGAAGTTAACTTTTACCGCGAAGGGCCTGGAGAGATTGTTGGATGAGGTCCACCGCAGCCGCGGGACTTGCGACTTCGATGACCAACTCATTGAACCTTTCGTCATGCAGGTCGATTACGATCGTGTTCTCGGGACGGTGGACGTCCCAGAAGACTCGCTTGCCGTCCTGATAAAACGTGCCTGCGGTGATCACGCCCGGTATATTCGTTCCCGGCATTCTCATTCCATGAAACCATCCGCGGGCAATTTCTGGATCTGTCCGAACAGTTGAGATATGTTTGAGGGGAATCTCGAGGCTGCTGGTCAAGGACCAGAGTCTGTCCGCGCCTCGAACGTGCAAGGTGAGTTTGCCGTCTGCTATCGATAGATCAACCAAAGGACGCTCCTGACCCTTAGTTTAGTGTCGAAACGACCGCTGCAGACGAACTTCCGATAAAATATTAGGTCTTCCATGCAGTGCGGGCTGTGTGTCCCATTTGCATCAGCCCAGGCAGTCCACGTTGATGTTACTTCCTCATAGGTAAGGAGTCATAGATGGCAACGAAGCGCATAGGCATACTCACCGGGGGCGGCGATGTCCCGGGGTTGAATTCCGTTATTAAGTCGGTGGTGTATCGAGCGGCGGAAATCGGATGCGAAGTGGTGGGCATCCGGAGGGGCTGGGAAGGATTGACCCATGTCGATCTGAAAGACGCGGCGAGTAAGGGGCGGTACGTGCTGCCGCTGAATCGCGACAACACGCGCAACATCGACCGTACCGGGGGAACGTTTCTACACACTTCCCGCACGAATCCCTCAAAGATGAAAAAGTTGCCTCCGGTTTTGCAGGGGCAGAAGTTCGAGGCCAAAGAGTCCACAAAGAAAGGCGTGACCAGTACTGTTTTCGACGTGACGCCGGCGGTGCTGAAGAATATCGAAACGCTCCGCCTCGATTACCTGATCGCCATCGGCGGCGACGACACGCTGAGCTATGCTTCGGAACTCGACCGCCAAGGGATGAAGGTGCTTGCGGTGCCGAAGACGATGGATAACGACGTCCGGAATACGGAGTATTGCATCGGATTCTCGACGGCGATCACTCGGGCCATGGACGCCATTGATCGCCAGCGGACAACGGTGGGATCCCACGAGCGCATTGGTATCTTCCGCGTATTTGGGCGCGATGCCGGCTATACCTCGCTCTATACCGCCTATGTGACCGCCATCCGCTGCTGCATACCCGAATACAAAGTCGATCTCAAGCACCTGATCGAATTGCTCATCAATGACAAGCGCAACAACCCGAGCAACTATTCGCTCGTCATTCTTTCCGAGGGGGCTGAGTGGGAGGGTTACACGGTGAAGGAATATGGCGAAGCCGACGCATTCGGGCATCGCAAAAAGATGAGTGTCGCGGAAGACCTGAGCGATGAGATCAAGCGCACGACCGGCGAAGAGACAGTCGTCAGCGATCTGACCTACGACCTGCGATCTGGAAGCCCGGACTTTGTCGATAGGCTTGTGGGCTTTACCTTCGCCGGCATGGCGATGGACGCGCTGGAAGAAGGGAAGTCTGGCTTAATGGCTGCGATCAGCGAAGGCCGCTATTCGATGGTGCCGATTCCGGATCCGAAATTGGGTCCACGGAAGGTGGACATTGAATCGATGTACAACACCGAGCGGTATCGTCCGAAGTACACGCATAAGCTCGGGCTGCCAATCTTCTTGACGCGGCCGTAGTGCGATTCGTCGAAATAAAGGGACTCACCACTCGCGATGCTCTTCCGCTTTACGGAATAGCATCGCGCGGTCGAGGCGATACAAGCATCAATGCTGTAGCTTGGTTTCGGATTTTGGAGGGTTGGCTTCCAGTTGCGAGGGAGTAGGCAACTGGGAGCGATCCCATCCGCCGCCGAGGGCTTCAATCAGGAGAATGGCGGAATCCATTTCCTGAATCTGAAGCGTCGCGAGAGTTTGCCGGTCGGAAAGAAGGGTCGTCTGCGCAGTGACGACATTCACGTAAGGATCGATCCCGGTCTGGTAGCGCACCATTTCCAATTTTAGAAACTCTTCTGCGTGGTTCACTGCCGCCTGCTGCCTTTCAATCTGTTGCGAATACAGCGTTACCCCCGCCAGATAGTCTTCCACTTGTTCGAAGGCAGTCAGGACAGTCTGCCGATAGAGGGCGAGATCGGCATTGTAAATGGCTGTGTACTGATTCAACTCGGCGCGATACAAACCCCCGTTGAAAATCGTCTGAGAAAGCGAAGGCCCAATCGACCAGAAGCGGCTCGGCCATGAGAACCATTTGAGGAAGGTCGAGCTTTCGAAACCGCCGGTTGCAGAGAGCGTGAGGCTGGGAAAAAAGGCGCCGTAGCCGATGCCGATCGTGGCATTTGCTTCAGCCAACGTGCGTTCAGCAGAAGCGATATCCGGGCGACGCTCCAACAACGCCGAAGGCACACCGACCGGAATGGATGGAGCAGCGGCAAACTCCGGACGAGGTGGTAGAGAAAAATCCGTAGCGACTTTGCCAATCAACATCGCAATGGCGTGTTCGTACTGAGCACGCGCGACTTTTACATTGATGTCTGCAGACTGCGTAGTTTCAAGCGCGGCTTGTGCCTCTACGACGGAGATGTAGTCATCGATGCCGGTTTCGTATGCCGCTTCGGTGACTTCCAAGGCCTTTTGATCCGCGACCACAGTGGCATCGAGGATTTTCTGTAAGGCGTCCTGACCGCGGATTTCGAAATAGTATTCGGCCAGACTGGCCTGTTCCGTGAGCCGCTCGTTTTCTAGGTCGGCTGCGCTCACCTGCGCGACGTATTGGGACTCTCGAACCTGATTGCGAATCTTGCCCCAAAGGTCAGGAACCCACGAAACATTAACCGGAAAAGACCACGATGTGGTTTGCTGCCCCGAATTCGTTGCCTGGCCGGAAGGACCGGTCCCGCCCGAATTGGGTACATAGCTGTTCGATAGATTTCCAGACGCGTGCGAACGCTGCCATGAAGGACTGGTCGTCACTGTTGGCCAATAGAGCGCATGAGCCTGGCGGATCACGGCGCGGGTTGCCATCAAATTCTCAAAATATTCCCTGATGGTCTGGTTGTTGATGTTGAGTTGTTCTTCCAGATTGTTCAGGGCAGGATCGTGAAAGATCTCCCACCATTTGCCGCGCAGCATTGCCTCTTGCGGATTTGCGACTTTCCATCCGGGAGCGTTCTGGAAGTTGACAGTCGATTCCTTGTAGTTGGGCGCTGCGGGGGCAGGGTTTGTCGGTGGATGGTATTTCGGTCCGAGGAGACAGCCCGAGAGCGCGCAGAGCGCGCTGAATATGCAGAAAGCCTGCACTGAACGGAAAACAGGCGTGCTCGTCATATCCGCTCCGGAGTTGGCTGGGTTGCGGGAGGTTCGGCCTGACCCTTGAACCATAGCCGCAAGCGGTCGAGTTCGAGGTAGACGACGGGAGTCGTGTACAGAGTGATCAACTGGCTCAAGAGCAAGCCGCCGACAATCGTGATGCCGAGCGGGCGTCGAAGTTCAGAGCCCATTCCCGTGCCGAACGCCAGTGGAAGCGCGCCGAAAAGCGCCGCCATGGTTGTCATCAGAATAGGACGAAAACGCAGCATGCAAGCTTCGAAAATAGAGTCGCGGGTGTTCTTCCCTTCCAGGCGCTCGGCCATGAGGGCGAAGTCGATCATCATGATGGCGTTTTTCTTCACGATTCCGATCAGCAGTACGATTCCGATAATCGAGATCACGTTGAGATCCATGTGGAAGATCATGAGGGCGAGCATGGCGCCGACACTTGCGGATGGAAGCGTCGAGATGATCGTGAGCGGGTGAACGAAACTCTCGTAAAGAATGCCGAGCACGATATAGACCGCCAGCAATGCCGTGATTACCAACACGGGCTCCGATGAGAGCGATTGCTGATAAGCCTGCAATGTGCCGGCGAAAAATCCGTGAATTGTGGAAGGAGTGCCGAGACGATCTTCTAGCTGCTGGATTTCCCGGGTCGCCTGGCTCAACGAAACGTTTGGCGCCAGGTTAAAGGAAACAGTGACAGAGGGAAACAGGCCGGTGTGGTTTACTTGCAGGGTAGTGGTGCCTGTTTCCGGCAGGGCGAGTGTTGAGATGGGAGTCATCTGCGCGGCATTACTGGCAGTGGG
>Ga0209168_10003046_pt1 | contig 11775 bp, 10 predicted proteins | sample Coa_R1_FD_187156 | JGI IMG/M metagenome (GOLD analysis project Ga0209168, IMG submission 187156) | Surface soil microbial communities from Centralia Pennsylvania, which are recovering from an underground coalmine fire - Coalmine... | ecosystem: Environmental > Terrestrial > Soil > Unclassified ... | reverse complement strand
CGAAGGCGATTTGCGCGATGAGTCTTCGCTTGATCGCGCGCTTGCCGGCGTAAATCGCGTTTATCACGTGGCTGCGGACTATCGTCTGTGGGCGCGCCATCCGCAGGAAATCTACGACAGCAATGTAACCGGGACGAAGAACCTGCTTGCGGCTGCGCTGCGTGCACGAGTGCAGCGGTTCGTGTACACCAGTACCGTAGCGACGATTGCCGTTCCTCGCGAGAACGCTCTGCCGGACGAAACGAACCGGGCCTCCGTGGATGAAATGATTGGAAACTACAAGCGTTCAAAACTGCTGGCGGAGCAAGAGGCTTTGCGCGCGGCGCACGAAGGCTTGCCGGTGGTGATCGTGAATCCGACTACGCCGGTCGGGCCGGGCGATTGGAAGCCGACGCCGACGGGCCGTGTCATTCTGGATTTTCTGCTGGGGCGCATGCCTGCCTATGTGGACACAGGATTGAATTTTGTGCCCGTGGAGGACGTTGCGGAAGGACATTTGCTGGCGGCGCAGCGGGGAAAAATCGGGGAGCGGTATTTGCTTGGCGGACGCAACATGACGCTGAAGGAACTATTGGATGCGCTGGCCAAGATCACGGGCGTCGCTGCGCCGACGTGGCGAATCCCCCATTCGGTGGCGCTGATTGCCGCGTGTGCTGATGCCGCGTATTCGCGCGTGACGGGACGCGAGGCGCGGATTCCGATTGAAGGAGTGCGCATAGCACGGCACAAGATGTTTGTGAACGACGCGAAGGCGCGGAAAGAATTGGGCTACCAGCCGGGCACAGTGGAAGCGGCGCTGGAGCGCGCGGTGCGTTGGTACGTTGAAAATGGATATGTAACGCTTCCGAAGCGTGCGGCTGTTGCGCAAGTCTCCGCAGCGTGAAGATTTATATGAAAATTCTGGTGAGCTTCGCTTTGGAAAATGAATTCGCTCCGTGGCGACGGCTGCGTTTGTTTACGCGAGCGGCGGACCTGGACCGTGCGGCGTATGACACGAAAGTGGAAGCGGCAAACGTGCGGGTGGTTTTAACTGGCGTGGGACCAGAGCGGGCAAGATCCGTGATTGCGAAAGCGTTGCAATGGGAACCGAACGTGTGCATCTCTTCGGGTGTCGCGGGGAGCTTGCGTGCGACGTATCGCGTCGGAGAGGTGTTTGTGGCTCGCGAAGTGATGGAACTGGAAAGCGGACGGACGATTGCGACGGACCGTGAACTCGTCGAAGCAGCGGAGAGACGCGGCGTTAGGGTGGCGGAGCGGTTGCTGTCGTCGGCGAACATGGTGATCACGGCTGAAGGCAAAGGCCGGTTGGGGCGCATGGCGGGAGCAGTGGAGATGGAAAGCTTCGCGGTGCTGACGGAAGCGGCGTCGCGCAAGATTCCGGGTGTGGCGATTCGGGCGATCAGCGACGCGGCAGATCAGGATTTGCCGATGGATTTCAATGGTGTTCTGGACGATGAGGGAAAGGTTAAGACATCTAAGGTGGTACGTTCACTGGCTCGCGCGCCGCACAAGTTGCCTGCTCTATTGCGTCTCGGGCGGGATACGAAGCTCGCTGCAACGAAACTCGCGGAATTTCTGGACGGATATATAGTTGATTTGGCGGCGCGAATGAATCGAACGATTGAAGTGGCTGAGGCGACCAGAGCATGAGTTCGACGACCACACACATCGAAGTCACAGCGCACAGAAATCGGAGCGGCAAAATGCTGGCGGGGGTTTATCGCGGCAAGGGAAGCGTCGTCTGCGAAGAGGTGCCGGTTCCGGAAATTACTGACGGCGAGGTGCTATTTCGTGTGGCGGCGTGCGGGATTTGCGGAACAGACATCAAGAAAATCGCCAACGGGTTTGTTCCTGCACCGCAGATTTTCGGACACGAGTTGGCGGGGACAGTTGTTGAGGTTGGGCGCGGCGTACGGAAGTTCAAGGTGGGCGATCGCGTCGTAAGTTTTCACCATGTGCCGTGCGGCGCATGCTTCTACTGTGAGCGCAAACTCTTCTCACAATGCCCCGAGTACAAGAAAGTGGGACTGACCGCGGGTTTTACTCCGAATGGAGGCGGATTCGCGCAATATGTTCGCGCGATGCCGTGGATTGTCGAGCGCGGCATGCTGGCGATTCCGCCGGACATAACGTTTGAGGAAGCGACGTTCATCGAGCCGGTTAATACTGCGGCCAAGGCGGTGTGGAAGGGGCGCGTCGCGAAAGGCGAATTCGCGGTAGTGCTTGGGCAGGGACCGATTGGACTGTTGCTAACGGGTTTGGCGAAGCTGAAGGGAGCAGAGGTGGTGACGACGGACCCGCTCGCCGCGCGGCGCGCTGCCAGCCTGCGGATGGGCGCAACCACTTCCTTTGACCCCACATCGGAAGATGTAAGAACTCAAGTCCGCGAACGCACGCTTGGGCGCGGCGCGGATGTCGTTTTACTGGCGGCCCCGCATCCAAAATTGGTCACAGAAGCGTTGGAAATGGCGCGGCCTGGGGGTAGAGTGGTCCTTTTTGCACACAATGACCCGGTGCTGAAAATTGAATTTCCGGCGGCAGCCGTGGGTATTGAAGAAAAGGAAATCTTGGGCAGTTATAGCGCATCAATTACAGAGCAGGAGGAGTATGCTGGAATTGTATTCAAGCGGCAGTTACCTTTGGCGCAGCTCGTTTCGGATCGATTTTCGACTGAGCGAATCGGCGAGGCGCTGCAGCTTGCCGCGCATCCAACGGATAGTACTTTGAAAGTGGTGATTACGCATTCATGACAACGGATTTCATGGGAGTGATGACCGCGGCGGTTTTGTACGGCCGCGAGGACTTGAAGATCGAACGCGTCGGGATACCCGAACTCGGCGAGGACGAAGTGCTGGTCCGTGTGCAGGTGGCGTTGACCTGTGGAACAGACTTGAAAGTGTGGAAGCAAGGATCGCATCCGCGAATGATTCATCCGCCGGCGATTTTTGGTCACGAACTCGCGGGGGTGGTCGAAGAGACAGGACGGTCGGTCGACGGCACGATTCGCGCGGGAATGCGCGTGGTTCCGTCAAACTCGGCGCCGTGTGGCGCTTGTCTTTACTGCCGGAAGGGGCAGCCGAACTTGTGCGAGGATTTGCTGTTCAACAACGGCGCGTATGCGGAATATGTCCGGATACCGGGCCGGATTGTCCGGCAGAATTTGCTAGAGATTCCCGATCACGTGAGTTTTCGCGACGCGGCGATGGTTGAGCCGCTCGCATGTGTGCTGCGCGGGATTCACGAAACGGATATTCGCCCGGGTGACACGGCTGTGATTGTAGGTTGCGGCCCGATTGGGCTGAAATTTATTCGCGCACTTTCGGCGCGAGACGTGCGCGTGATCGCGCTGGGCAAGCGGAAAGGTCAAATTGAAGCGGCCGAGCGTTTGGGCGCTTATGCAGCTTTCGACGTATCGACAATGGACAGCCCCGTGCAAATCGTCCGGCAACTGACCGAGGGCGGTCGCGGCGCAGACGCGGTAATCGAAGCCGTGGGCTCCGCGGCGACGTGGCAGTGGGCGATGCAAATGGTGAGAAAGGGCGGCAAAGTTAATTTGTTCGGCGGCTGCCCGCACGGCACGCAAGTGCAATTCGATCCGGCGCTGCTCCATTATTCGGAGATCACCATCAAGGCGACATTCCACCACACGCCGCAGTTCATTCGTGAGGCGCTCGAGACAATCTCGCGAGGCGAAGTGCGCGCCAGCGACTTCGTCACAGGAGAAATTCCGCTGGCAGAGCTGCCGCGCGCTTTCGAAGACATGAAACACCGCAATGGCGAATTGAAAACGGCGGTCAATCCCTGGGCGTAACCGCCCGGCCCTCATGCTGGGACAACAAGAATTAGAAATCGCACGCTCGCTGCCGGAGGAAGGCTGTACGGCCGCTGAAGCGCAGCGGTACACGCGCTGGCTGGCGACTCACCACTACGAAAATTTCCGCGTCGTTTCCTGGCTGCTTCCTTCGCGCCTGCACCAGCATTTCTACAACGTGTACGCGTATTGCCGCTGGGCTGACGATTTGGGAGATGAGGTTGCGGATACGAAGCGCGCGGTGGAGTTGCTGGATGGCTGGGACGAAGAACTGCAGCGGGCGTATCGCGGTGCGGCGACGCATCCTGTGCTGATCGCGGTAGCAGAGACGGCGCGCGAATGCGATATTCCGATTGAGCCATTCCGTGATTTGCTGATTGCGTTTCGACAAGATCAGACGGTACACCGCTATGCGATGTGGGAAGATGTAATCAGCTATTGCCGTTACTCGGCGAATCCGGTGGGTCGGCTGGTGCTTTATTTGATGGGTTTTCGCGATGCGGAGCGGCAAGCGCTTTCGGATGCGACATGCACGGCGCTCCAACTTGCGAATTTCTGGCAGGATGTGGGGCGCGATCTGGAGAAGGGCCGAATTTATATACCGCTGGAGCTGGCTGCGGCTCATGGCGTCACGGAAGACGATATCGTGTCGAAGCGATTCGATTCTGATTATGTGGAGCTGATGAAGGAGCTGATTGCACGCACGCGGACACTGTTTGCTGTGGGAGCGCCGCTGGCGGGTCGCGTGTCGCCGGAATTTCGCGTCGACTTGGAATTATTCAATCGCGGCGGCTGCGCCGTGCTCGATGCGATTGAGTCGATGGGCTACGACACGCTGCACCAACGTCCAGCGCTCGACCGCGGAGTGCAAGCGCGTTTATTGGGACGTGCGCTGATTTCGCGAATTCTTTCGTCTTTTCGCTCGACCGATGATGGTGGCCAGAAGCCCGAAAACACTTCACTGGCCGGCCGGCATGCCTGACGCCGCCGCGGTTGCCGCTTCCTACGATCATTGCCGTAAAATCGCACGCGTTGCAGCGCGCAATTTCTACTACGGCTTCATGCTTCTGCCGGCCGCCAAGCGCGACGCACTCTGCGCGCTCTATGCGTTCATGCGCGGTGTCGATGACATTTCCGACGAGCCTGGAGCCGCGGAGGACAAAACACGGCGGCTAAACGAACGGCGAGCAGAGATGGACCGTGTGTTAGCTGCTAATGATGTTGGTGGGCTTGTCTGGCCTGCGTTTCGGCACACCGTCACGACATATGAAATTCCGCCGCGCTACCTGCACGATTTGATTTCCGGCGCGGAAATGGACCTGACTATCGCGTCCTATGAGACATTCGACGAGTTACGGGAATATTGCTATCGTGTCGCCGGGACGGTGGGGCTTTGCTGCCTGCACGTTTTCGGTTTTTCCGAGCCGCAGGCGCCTGAACTGGCGGAGAAGCTCGGCATCGCGTTCCAACTTACGAATATCTTGCGGGATATCGCGCGCGATTTTGCGATGGGGCGCGTTTATTTGCCGAATGAGGATTTCCGGCAGTTCCATTGCGACGCGCGCGCGCTTGCCCAAGGAGAAACAAGTCCGGAACAGACATCACTGATGTGTTTCGAGGCGGAGCGCGCGTGGCAATTCTATCGCGAAGGCTGGCAACTGCTAGATCTGGTGAGCGAGGATAGCCGAGCGGCGCTCTGGGCGATGGCGCGAATTTACTCCGGCATTCTCGAAAAAATCGAGGCGCGGAATGCTGCTGCGAAATCGGCAGGGCCTGCGCGATTATCAACGAGCGAAAAATTATGGATTCTGACGCGCGCGCGGATGGGATGGCTTGGGGAAACGGATGCCCTGCGAAACCGTGATCGTGATTGGCGGAGGACTGGCGGGCCTGTCGGCGGCCACAGCACTCGCTGATGCGGGAGTGCGCGTGCAGTTGCTCGAAAAGCGTCCGTATCTTGGCGGGCGAGCGACGTCATACGCGCTTCCGGACGGCAGCCACATCGACAACTGCCAGCACGTCACGCTGGGATGCTGCACGAATCTGGCGGATTTTTATCGGCGCGTCGGCGCGGAATCGAAAATCCAGCATTACGACCGTTTGTTTTTCGCCGACAAGATCGGACACGTGAGTTCGATTTATTCGTCACTGCTTCCGTCCCCGTTTCACATGGGAATTTCTTTTTTGCGATTCAGTGCTCTGACGTATGGGGATAAACGGGCGATTGCGGAAGGTATGTTGCGGATTGCACGCGCGGGAGGCAAGCCGGCGGATAGCGACGGCGCAACAATGCTCGAATGGCTGCGCCGCAATGGGCAAACCGATGTGGGCATCGCGCGATTCTGGCGCGTGGTGCTGGTGAGTGCGCTGAATGAAGAATTGGAGCGTACGGACGCGCGATATGGCATCGATGTTTTCTGGAAGGCGTTTCTGGCGAACCGTCACGGATACGTGGTGGGTATTCCGTCTGTCCCGTTGGGAGAATTATATTCGGGCTGCCGCCAGGGAGTTGAGAGCCGCGGCGGAGAAGTGCGAACGCGCGCGACCGTCCGTGGCATTCAATTTGCCAATGGCGCATTTCATTCGCTGCTGCTGGATGACGGAACGGAAATGCGAGCGGATGCCTGCATCGCCGCTGTACCGCACGACGTACTTTTAGAGATTTTGCCGGAAGAGACGCGGGAGCGGCAGCCTTTTGCGAACTTGCGCAAGCTGCGGACGTCGCCCATTACAGGCGTGCATCTTTGGTACGACCGAAGGGTGCTCGACAAACCGTTTCTAACGCTTCTCGATCACACCGTGCAATGGATTTTCAACAAATCGTTGACCAACGGCAACGCGGAAGGCTCCGGAAGCGAATCGGGGCAATATTTGCAGCTGGTAATCAGCGCGTCGTATGAGCTGGTTGCAAGGACGCGGCAAGAAATTATTGACCTGTGCGTGAAGGAAGTGCAGGAGGTCTTGCCGCTGGCGCGCGCGGCGCAATTGCGCAAGGCGACCGTGGTGAAAGAAGTGCATGCGACGTTTTCGCCTGAGGTAGGTTCGGATGCGTGGCGTCCGCCGCAAGAGACTGGGATTCCGTGTTTGTTCTTGGCGGGGGATTGGACGCGGACAGGATGGCCGGCGACGATGGAGGGTGCGGTACGCAGCGGATATCTCGCCGCCGAGGCGTTGCTCAATTTTGCAGGAACGCCGAGGAAGTTTACTGTTGCGGACCTGCCTGTAGAAGGATTTTGCCAACGGTGGGCAAAGGAGTAGAATCACGGTAGCGTTTCCTGGATAGCCGCCGAAGGAATCCCTGAAATCGTTTCATGAAGGATACGCGTCTACCGCGAAACGTCCGAAAGCATTCGTGCTGCTCGCCCGAAGCATATTGACCTTAGAAAGATTTTGCTGCGCGCAATCCACGAACGGTTCGAGCTAACGCAATCCTGAATTTCCATCGCCGTTCTGGAAATGTGCATTGGCGGAAACCTTTCGGAGTAATATAAAGCATCCCCGGAGGAAATCTATGGAGCGGAAGTATAAGCATAAGGGGTATAGCGACCGGGATCGCGACGAAAAGAAACGCGATCGTCCGTCCGGTGAGCCGCGCCCCCGGCAGGAACAAATGGGCCCGCGCACTCCGCGGATGGTGGGAACGGTGATGCGGGCGCGGTGTTCGAACTGTGGGACGATTTTAGCGCCTGGATTTGATCAGAACGGCCAATGCCCGAAGTGCCATCTTGACATGCACTCCTGCAAGCAATGCGTTCATTTCGATACGGCAGCGCAGTTCGAATGCACGCAACCGATTCCGGAACGCATTCCTCGCAAAGATTTGAAGAACGACTGCGCGTTCTTTGAATTTCGAATGACAGTGGAGAAAGACACTTCGCCGGTGAACTATTCGACGAATTCGACTCCAGCGCCTGCCGCCAACTCACGGCCGGACAATGCCCGCAAGGCCTTTGAAGACCTCTTCAAGAAGTAGAATCCGAAACCGCCATTGCGAGTCTATATTGTTGAACGAAGCCGACTGCCGGCTTGATGGAGCGTAGCTCGCCGGATCGCGCGCAAATCGTGACGATAATGGGGAATTCATGACGATGAATGCCGGCATAAATCGGGAAAGTATTGCAGCAATCGAGCGAGTGATCCGGCCATACATACGCCGGACGCCAATTATTGAGGTCGAAGGGTCCGAGTTTGGCCTGAAGTGCGCGAGCGTAATTCTCAAGCTGGAACTGTTCCAGCATGCAGGTTCGTTCAAGGCGCGCGGGGCGTTTGCGAATTTACTGACTCGCGATGTCCCCTCCGCGGGCGTTGTGGCGGCGTCGGGCGGAAACCACGGGGCCGCAGTCGCGTATGCGGCGAGAAAACTCGGGAAGCCGGCGAAAATCTTTGTGCCGAGTGTGGCGTCAGCGGAAAAGATCGAGCGCATTCGGAGTTACGGCGCGGAGTTGGTGATTGGAGGCGAGCGGTACGCGGATGCGCTGGCAGCGAGCGAGACGTGGGCGAAGCAATCCGGGGCGCTAACGGTGCACGCCTACGATCAGATCGAGACGCTTTTGGGGCAGGGAACGACGGGACTGGAATTCGAAGGGCAGGATCCCGAGCTTGATTCGTTGCTGGTTGCCGTTGGCGGGGGCGGGCTGATTGGGGGAGTTGCATCGTGGTACTCGAATCGGATTCGCGTTGTGGGAGTGGAACCTGAGGCGGCGCCTACTTTGACGAATGCGCTGCAAGCTGGCAGGCCGGTGGATAGTCCCGCTGGGGGAATCGCAGCCGATTCGCTGGCTCCCAAACGCGTTGGGGAGCTGATGTTTCCGATCGCACAAAGTGCGATCGAGCGCGTGGTTGTGGTTCCGGACGAGGCAATCCTGCAAGCCCAGGACCTGCTCTGGAAAACGCTGCGCGTCGTAGCAGAGCCAGGCGGCGCGGCGGCTTTCGCGGCGCTCTTGTCGCATCGCTACGAGCCAGCAACCAAGGAGCGCGTAGGCGTGCTGGTGTGCGGAGGAAATACATCGGCGGTTCATTTCGGCGCCGCGAATGCTAAAACGAATTCGGGCGGCCAGGTACGAACTTAGCGGGGCTCGATGGGAAAAAGCGTTGGCGCAAGGGCAGGCTCGCTGGCAATTTTTTCGAGCTCCGCGTAGTGGTGGCGCAACGGTTCCGGGACCCTGACCTTGTCGTTGTTGAGCAGGTGAATCAGATCCAACGCGTTGACGACGCCCTTGCCCTGATAGTGATTGTTGGTGATGACAAAAGTAGAATCCGCGTGTGCGGCAATCTTCTTGATGCGTTCCGCCCAGGGTTTCAGCTCCTCTTCCGTGTAAAGATAATTGTAGCGTTCATACTTGGGAATCGCTGGATCGTCAGTGAACCAAGTGTCGTAGCGGCGGCCGTGCAATCGTACGTAACCCACGCTGGAAGTGACGCGCTCACCAGGCACAATGGAACGGCCGATTACGGGCTGGTCAATGTTGCAGAATCCGACGGCGAGTTCCCGAAGCAAGGTATCCAGTTTTCGTTGATTCCACGACGAATGCCGCACCTCTACGACGAGTGGATAGTCGTGAAATCGTTTCGCCAAGCGCTTCAGGTAAGCAAGTGTCTCTGGCGTGCTGTGAAACGAAAAAGGGAACTGAACGAGTACCGCGCCCAGACGTCCCGCATCTCGAAGAACGTCAAAACCGGAGCGAACGATCTTCTCGTCTTCGAGCGTTGCATTTTCTTCGTGTGTGAATTTTTGCCAGAGCTTTGCCGTGAAAAGGAACTGCGGATTGAAGGCTATTTGCTCGATCCAGCCTTGCACTAATTGCGGACGAAGCGGCTGGTAGAAAGACGTGTTGATTTCAATCGTGTCGAAATATTGCGCAAGATATGCGGGCTCGCGAAAATCGCGCGGCCTGGGGCTCGGATAGACGATGCCTTGCCAGTCCGCGTATGACCAGCCGGCCGGCCCGATTCTGATCTGCTTCCCAGGTTTCACTTTCTTGCTGTGTGCCTTCAAGGGCCATTTTCCTTGCACAATCCAGCCTAAGCGGGGCTGTGAAAACTGTCAATCGAACGGATTGCGTCGCGCCGGGCGCGCTGCTATTCTGTAATCGCTGGCTACGTCATGAGCAAACCTTGCGGTTTCCCTTCCGCGTCCTCCAGTCGAGGAGATATCGGTGAAAACCTCATTTAGCTATAAGCAGCCGGAATTGCGCGAAGAAACAGAGAAGGAAGTGCAATCAAATCTCAAGAAGCTCGAACGTTTTGTGAAGCGATTTGCGCCGGACCTTGTGCAACTGCACGGAGTGTTCGCACACATACCGCACAAGAAAAGTTTTTCGCTGTCCTTGAATTTGTCTCTTCCGACAGGTACGTTGCATGCGACGGGAGAGGCCGACGACGTTCAGGGCAGCATTCGCGCGGCCTTTGCGGAAGTGATTGCGCAACTCAAAAAACACATGGCCAAATTGCGCAAGGATCATCAATGGAAGCGCAAGCGTGAACGTCGTGCGCCTTCGCTGGACGAAAGCCCGGCATCCTGATTGTGGCTCCACAGATTGATTCTTAAGACGGCAGACGCTGGTGCGCAGCGAGGTCCGCTGCGCGTTTCTCGTTGCGACCAGCATGTGAGTATGACGGCGGTGCCGCGAGGCGTTTATCTGCGGGTACGGTTGCGACTTCGTGCCACCCACGTTAGTATCGTTAAATCCTTTTTAGGGGCGTAGCTCAGTGGTAGAGCAGCGGCCTTTTAAGCCGAAGGTCGTGGGTTCGATCCCCACCGCCCCTACCAAATTAAATACCGCATCAGCAGTGGGATGGCGACTTCTCAGGATCATTCCTCGTATTGGTTGTGCTTGGCATTGGGCTGGGCCTACCGGCTCAAGGAGGACCCCAGTCACATTCATGGCCTTTTTTTGTGGCCCTTCTCGCTGGTTACGTTGACTTTCTCCTGGTAATCGGAGTCTTGGCGTGGGTTCGAATGCTTTTGCTAGAAAACTCGCGTCTAGAGCGAGATACTCTTGTTCCGCTGGATCGAGTCGGCTGCACTGCTCGCGAGATTTGGAACCGGAATCAGGCGCCGTACCTCTAATATAAAGGCATCGGCCAAAATCATTCCGGAGGGAGCGCAATCATGGCCTTGGACCGTCAGAGTATTCTGAAGAAAAAAACATCGCGCAGGGAAATGTTGAAGACCGCTGCCGCTGCCGCCGCGGCTGCGGGTGCCGCGTCCATTCTGCCAGCCAGCGCATTCGGCGCTCTCGTATCGGACCCGCGGGCGATGAACCTGCTGTCGGATAACTCGGCCGCGAACGAAAAGGTCCCTCTCAAGGTTCAGCCATTTCCGCTCGCCCAGGTTCGCCTGCGCGGCGGCCCATTCCTCGACGCCATGAACGCAAACCTCAAATACATGAACCTGCTGTCGGATAACTCGGTCGCGAACGAAAAGGTCCCTCTCAAGGTTCAGCCATTTCCGCTCGCCCAGGTTCGCCTGCGCGGCGGCCCATTCCTCGACGCCATGAACGCAAACCTCAAATACATGAATCTGCTTCCGCCGGACCGTCTGCTCCACATGTTCCGGCTCAATGCCGGCTTGCCGTCCACGGCTGAACCCCTCGGCGGTTGGGAATCTCCCACGACGGAGCTGCGCGGCCATCTCACCGGCGGCCATTTCCTTTCTGCCAGCGCGTTGATGTACTCCAGTACCGGAGACAATAGCGTCAAGGCCAAGGGCGACCTCATGGTCGCCGAGCTCGCGAAATGCCAGCAAGCTCTCGGCGGCCAATATCTCAGCGCGTTCCCCACGGAATTTTTCGATCGCCTTCGGGCTCACAAGCCCGTCTGGGCTCCTTTTTACACCTATCACAAGATCATTGCCGGCCACATTGACATGTACCAGCTCTGCGGCAATGAGCAGGCCCTCCAGACCGCGGAGAACATGGCCCATTGGGCGGGCGCGTGGGTCAAGCCGCTCAGCGATGAAGAGA
>Ga0209168_10003040_pt1 | contig 11783 bp, 9 predicted proteins | sample Coa_R1_FD_187156 | JGI IMG/M metagenome (GOLD analysis project Ga0209168, IMG submission 187156) | Surface soil microbial communities from Centralia Pennsylvania, which are recovering from an underground coalmine fire - Coalmine... | ecosystem: Environmental > Terrestrial > Soil > Unclassified ... | reverse complement strand
GGGCAGGAAGATCTCCGATGTAGAACTGTCCGCCATTAACCTCGTGCGTCATTCCTTCCACGGGGATTGGAACTACACCATATCGGGGCAAACAGCTTGAATCATTTATTTATGCACAAAGCCTAAGGTTCAATCGCGCCTTAAGTGAACAGTATTTGCGCCTTACCCTAACCTTCCAACCCGTGTCATCCTGAGGGCGCTCGGGGTTTGCGCCCGAAGGAACTACTCTGTTATTGCTTTCTCACGAAGCCGTTCTTGCCGAAATTCATTGCTGCACTTGAATCGACTGCTTCTAAAAACCGTTTCTTTTCCCATCTCTCTGCCGATGACTGCACCTCTGGGTTCTTCCAAGACGACACACCACCGTAAATACCCAAACGGCGGGCGCGTTCCGGCTGAGCCGAAGCACGCCAGCCGTTCTTATCGGACGGCTCCCGCCCGCGCCGATTACGGCGTGGTGGATGCTCCTTTGGTTGGTGTGCAATCGTTGGCTGGCGGCGCCGCCAGGCCTATCGGTGTATGCAGCGACGGTGAACGGTCGAAGTCGAACATATCTTCGAGCGTATTTGCATGCTGATCGCGACGGGTCAGATGCTGCCGCGCGTCTCTGCTGTCGCTGTCCCCGTCTCCATCTTCGTCCACGGTCATGAAGCGCTTTTCAATCAGCGCCAGCATGGATGTGTGATCGCCTACAGTATGGGAAACGTAATGCTGTTTGGAGAAGGGCGATATCGCCAGAAAAGGAACGCGGAATCCGAGCTGGTCAAAGCTGGCGCACTGGTCCGGAAATGGCCCTGTCGGATTGGCCGCAAAGGCCGCACAGAACGCTTTTTCGATGCCCAGGCTGATGGTGCACTCCGCGCCTCCGCCGGCTTGCGCGCTGGCTGGTAGTTTGGAAGCATCGGCGCACAGTCCCGGCACAATGCCGTCCGGAGTGCGCTCACCGCCCTGCGACGCCCGCGGCGGGGCCACGTGATCGTACGAGCCGCCGTGCTCGTCATAGGTGATGAAGATGATCGAATCCTTCCAGAAAGGCCCGTTGCGCACCGCATTTAACACCTGGGAGACATAAGCCTGTCCCTTCTGGATGTCCGTGGGCGGATGCTCATCGTTCTCGAACTGGATTCCAAATACACCAAAGTTGGGGTCAACAAGCGAGACGGATGGAAGATCCCCGGCTCCCGGTGTTCCCGCGGCCTGGGCCAGGAAAAGTTTCAGCGGCAGGAAGTGTGGATCGCCCGGGAACGGACGGAAGCTGCCGCCCTGCGGAACATCCTGAAAGTAGTCGGCCCAGGTGATGTGGTTCTTGTCCAGCAGGTCGAAGATTGTCCCTGTGAGTGGCTTGTATCCTCCCGCGGGCGGAAAGATCTCAGAAGTGGTCAGGTGGCCAAATGAGGTTGCGGCCATGAAGAAAGAGCGGTTGGGGAACGTGGGACCCACCGTCGGGCAGAAGTAGCGATCGTTGATGGCAAAATTCTCAGCCAGGTTGTAGTAGAACGGAAGTTCGTCCTGGTTGTAAAAGTTCATGGTCTGGTCTTCGGTCGCGTTCTCGACGCCTTTGTCAAGCTGTTCCGTGGCATCATTCTGGCGCACGAATCCATCGCTCAGCGTTTCCTGCAATGTGTTGTTCGGATGGTTGAAGTTGGCTTCATTGTGTGAACCCACCCAGCCATGGTCCAGGTCTGGCGCCACGCAGCGCCGCGAATCATGGAAGGCCAGGACGGTGTGACCATCGTCATCAATGTTGGAATTGAAACAGGTCAGATTGCCGGAATGGTCCTTGATGCAGGAAAGACCATCCACGCAGCGATGGTCATCTTTCCGGCAGCCGCGACCGTCCCGATCATCGCGGTCCCGGTCCCCGTCCCTGTCAGGCGTGTGATACGGACTTCCGGGCGCGTAGGCCAGCGCTCCAAAGTAATTGTCGAATGAATGGTTCTCCTGCATGATGACGATAATGTGTTTTACCTTGTGCAGGTCGCCTTCAGCCAGGACCGCCTTGGATCCAAACACCGCCAGCGCCAATGGCAAAACCAGGGCCAGCCTCTTAATCCCACAGTGCATAAGCGTTTCTCCTTGTTGTGCACGCGTTAATTTTCTTCTCCGCGGGCAAAATTCAAATTGTGACCGACTGCATTAAAACAGATAGACTGCGAAGACAAGGTGAAAGCTTTATGAAGATTCTCTTAGAACATTTCCTGGTCTCATCGGCGGAAATCAGTGAAATTGCCGTCCACGTGTCCCCGCTGGCCGTGGATCACTGGTAAGGTTTTGCGGTTTTCGTTTCCCCATGCGCCTGATCAGACCTTCCTGTTGCTTTCCCAATAGAACCGTGGCATTCTCATGCCCAAGAGGGCCTGCCATTCGTGGAGAACCTGCTGTTGGATATTCGTTATGCGCTTCGCCTGCTTCGCAAGTCTCCCGCCTTCACCGCCGTAGCCTTGATCACTCTGATGCTGGGGATTGGCGCCAATGTCGTCGTCTTTGGCGTGCTCAATGCCGTCCTGCTGCACCCGCTGGATGTGAGCGACCCACAGAACCTGTATCAGATTCGCCACAAGCCGTGGATGAGTGGAAGGCTGCTGACTACCTCGTATCCCGCCTTTGAGGATTTTCGACAGCGTAACACCACCTTCAGCGGGATGGCCGGGATTTACGCATATTCTCTTGCGGGACTGAGATGGCGTAACGTGGTGATAAATGTCTCCGGCGATGAAGTCACCGGCAATTATTTCGATCTGCTGGGCGCGCAGCCGGAGGTAGGGCGCTTCTTCCACGCCGCGGACGAGCATGGCCCAAATTCAGCGCCGTATGTGGTCTTGAGCGATGCTCTGTGGCGAAGCGCGTTCCATGCCGATCACAGCGTCATCGGGACGACCGTAGAACTCAACCGGCATCCGTTTACGGTGGTTGGCGTGGCGCCGGCGCGGTTCCACGGTACGGAACGGTTCGTGTGGCCGGACTACTGGCTGCCAATGGCTAATGCAGAGCAGGTGGAAGGGTGGGATTACCTGCATGACCGGACTTCCCATATCACGGTGGTTGGTCGCCTCAAGCCGGGTGTGACGCCGCAGCAGGCGACAGAGAATCTGGATGCCATTGCGGCCGAACTGGCGAAGGAGTATCCGGCGACTGACGACGGACAGCCGCTGCGGCTGATCCATCCCGGACTCTTCGGGGACGATGGTGAGGTCATTCGCGGATTTATTTTGAGTGTGACCGTGCTGGCGCTGCTGGTGCTGGCGGCGGCATGCGCCAACCTGGCAACTCTGTTTGCGGCGCGCGCGGCGGACCGCAGCCGGGAACTGGCGCTCCGTGTGGCTCTGGGATCGAGCCGGCGGCGGCTGGTGCGGCAACTGCTCACTGAGGCGGTTATGGTATCGCTGATGGGCGGAGCAGCGGCGCTGGTGAGCGCGAACCTGCTGCTGGGAGTGTTGAACCGGTGGCATCCCTTCGTTGACCATCTGGTAGTGAGCCTGGATGCTCGTGTGTACCTCGCGGGCATGGTATTCACACTGGGAAGCGCGCTGTTGTTCGGGATGGTTCCGGCGCTGCAGGTCCGGCAGAGCAATCCTTTGCAGATGATGAAGAGCGGACCGGTGGATTCAATGCACCTGCGCCGGTTTGCCCTGCGTGACCTGTTGTTGGGTGCGCAAATAGCAATCTGCACGCTGCTGGTAACGGCTTCGCTCGTCGCGGTGCTCGGCATGGTGCGCGCGCTGCACGCTCCGCTGGGCATCCAGCCGCAGGGCGCGATGCTGGTCGATTTGGATCTGATCCAGTTGGGACAGGCGGGCGACCTGGCGCTGGAGAAAGAGAAAGCGATGATTGAGGCGGTGCGGAGCATCCCCGGTGTGACGGCCGCGGGTACGGTGAGCCGCACGCCAATGACCGGCGGGATGCATGGCTTTCCGGTTTTCCGTCCGGGGACGATCGAGTTCAAGCTGAATAATTCTGTGCTGGCGACGTACGTGTTTGAGATGTCGCCGGGATACCTCGAGGCCGCCGGTACCCGGCTGCTGGGCGGACGGGATGTCTCATGGCAGGACACCACCAGGACGCCGTATGTGGCCATCGTGAATGCAACCTTCGCGCGCAAGATGTGGGGCCAAATGCCGGCGATCGGACAGCGCTTTCTTCTGAGCGGCAACCTGACGGAGGTCGTCGGCGTCGCGGAGGACGGTAAATATCACGACCTGGAAGAGTCGCCGCACCCTGCCGTGTATCTGCCGTTATCGCAAAGCGATCAGAGCGAAGCGTTTTTCATAGTGCGGTCGCGGCAGGCGCCGAACGAGATGACGGAAGCGTTGCAACGCACGCTCAGCGGCATCGAGCCGAATGTGCCAATCAAGGTGCAGAGCTGGCCCGATGCGCTGGGGAATGTGCTGTTCCCGGCACGGGCGGCCACAGTGGCGCTGGGCGTCATGGGCCTGCTGGCTGCCATGTTGGCCGTGACCGGCATCTTCGGCATGGCGGCCTACAACGTAAGCCGGCGGATGAAGGAGCTTGGCATCCGCGTGGCATTGGGCGCGCGCAAGCCTCAAGTGATGAGCGCGGCGGTCGGGCGGCCCATCGTGCTGCTCGGCGTGGGATCGGTGCTGGGTCTGCTGTCGGGCGTCTTCGCCAACCGCCTGCTGGAGCAGATCGTATATCAGGCGAATCCGCGGGATCCCGTGGTCGTCGTCGGCGCGGTGCTGACCATGGCGCTGCTGGGCCTTGCAGCCTCGGCCATCCCAGCCCGCCGAGCGCTCGCCGTCGATCCATCCAAACTTATGCGGGAAGAGTGAATCATAGACCCAGGGCCTTCACTTGCTCTTCGGTTTCGTAGCCGAGCCAGTGTGCAACCTCATGCCAGACTACCCGTTTCACCTCGGTCCGCAAATCTCCTTTGGAACACCGCAGAATGGGGCCGCGAAAAACAAAGATCAAATCGGGGGCATGCTTTACCTGGGCGTAGGACCGTTGCGTCCTCAGCGTGCCGCTGTACAATCCCAATAACTCAGTTCCATTTCGCCATTTCTCTCGGTTCGACATGTCCTCCAATACCTCAGCGGGAGGTTCGTCAACCACTTGAATGCCGGGGAAATCTGGCAGAGCCCTCACCTTCTGGGGCAGGGTGCTGTATGCCCACTCGACAATCTCCTCAAAGCCTTTGGGATTGGTGGTGTCGGTCATGAGGCCAACTGTACCACCAGGACAAAGCGGCGACACTTAGCAACCTGTGGCAGAAGTCTATTTTTCAGAAAATGACCGTTTTTCATCCTGCAAATTCAGTGACTTACAAAATGAATTTGCCGATTTCGGACTTCTACCACAGGCTGTTAGGCACGCGGTAAGTTTCTACAAGCAGATCATTTATCTTTGTTCTGGGCTCCACCCCGCATTGTCGGCACTCCCGCAACTCAGGCCGGACGTTAGCCGCCATTGTATTGGACCCGCCAGATCAGACGGCCGCCATCATCGGATATCAGCAGTGAACCGTCTGCCGCTACGGTGACTCCCACCAGTCTTCCGTAGACTTCCTTGGCGTTCGGGTTGGGAACAAAACCGGTAAAGAATGGCGTCGGATCCCCGGCCGGCTTACCGTCTTTAAATGGAACAAAGACTACCTGATACCCCGAACGCGTTCGCCGATTCCAGGAGCCATGTTCGGTGATAAAGGCTCCGTGGAGGTAAGAAGAAGGAAACTGCCGCGCTTCGTAGAAAATGAATTCGAGCGGCGCCACGTGCGCCCCCAATAGCATATCGGGAACAATGGCTTTCGCCACGAGGTCCGGCCTGGGTGATACGCGAGTGTCCACGTGCCCGCCCAGGTAACTGTACGGCCAGCCGTAAAATCCACCTTCTACCACATGGGTCAGGTAATCCGCCGGTTGATCGTCGCCCAGCAAGTCGCGTTCATTCACAGAGGCCCACAACTGGCCGGACGCGGGATTGAAGGCAATCCCCACGGCATTCCTTAAGCCCGTGGCATAGATGCGGGAGTTCTTGCCGTCAGGATCAGTCTCAAGGATAGCCGCGCGCCGGGCGTCGGATTCAATCGACACATTCGACTTCGATCCCACTGAGACGAACAGTTTCGCGCTGTCCGGACTGAACGCCAGCGTGCGAGTCCAATGCTGGTTGTACCCTCCGCCCGGCAAGTCCAGAATGTGCTCGCGGCCTCCCAACGGCCGCGACGTTTTCGGGTCGTAGCGAAACCGCAGTACCTCGTCGGTATCGCCCACATACACGTAGGAGTCGTGGAAGGTGATTCCGAACGGCTGGTGCAGATCTTCGGCGAAAGCAAAGCGCGCTTCCGTCCGGCCCCGATGATTGGGGTCCTGCAGCACGATGATTTTCCCTGACTGCGAGTCCGCCACGAAGATATCGCCGTCGGGAGCGGTGGCCAGCCATCGTGGCTGCTCAAAGCCGTCGGCAAACACGCTCACCTTAAAGCCGGGTGGGACCTGTGGTACAAACCCTGGAGGTGGGGTCACCACGACAGGAGGATTGAAAATCACCCCCATCCTGGCGAGGATGCGGTCCCGCCAGCCGAACGGATTGAGCCACAAGAACAAGACCAGCAATACGAGCCCTGCCAGCGTCAGGCCCGCCAACCAAATGAGCCTGCGCAACCACGATGTTTTTCGTTGCTGGTGGGACATGGGGGCCTTCTTCGCGCTACCGTCAAAATCTCTAAATCAAATCACCCGGGAGCCACAGGGACGGGAACAGTGCGAGTCAGAAGGATAACAGACAGAGGTGCATTGGGAGACCGCACACACCATTCGCGATCAACCACTGTTCGTGCTCGACTTTGCCAGCTGTGGCAGGTGCTAGCTTGCGGATAAAAGGACGATAAGCTTGGCGCTTGCGGACGCCGACATGCCTCCGCTGGTGGCGGTGACGGTGAACACATACTCCCCCTGCGGGGTAAGGCGGCTTGTGACAATAGTGAGCGAATAGACCGAACCGCTCTCCATGGAGATCGTGTCTGTGGAATGCGGAGGTATTCCCGTGACTGAAAAGGCCACACCACTGGAGATGCTTGGTCCGGTGACGGTGATCGTATATGTGGCAGTGCCGCCGGGGGGGATGACTACCTCTGAGGGTGAGATCGAGATGGAAAAGTCCAGACTGGTGGCGCTCCGGGAAAGCGGAACCAACTGCCCGAACGACAACTGAGCCAGCGCCGCCACGATGATGAGCGCCCGGAGATTCCTACCTCCATAGATACCGGCGGATGACAAAATCTGTTTTATCTTCATGGAGAACGCTCCTGTTCTTATATAGAGCCTTGGATTGTATCGAGAGGGACAACTCATCTGCTTCTCCGGGTTTGCTAATTTGTTGGCTGCTATTGCTTCTCCGCTTCCATATAAATTCCATATAAAAACGAGTGGAGCGCAGCCGCCCCCGGCTGCGGGTTCTTCTTCGCTGTTCACTTTGCTTTAGCCAATTGCCAACCGCTATTTGCCATTTGCTTTATCGTTACTCCTTTTGCCGCGTCGCTCGCGTGGCGCAACTGGGGCCCCCTCGAATATGTTCGGAACGGACGTGATCTTCAAGCGTTGCCTCCCAGGCAGGTTCATAATATAGGCATTTAGCTTGATCTCGTTTAGCGGAGGCGACGTGTTCGTGCTCTCGTACTTCCGTTCACCTTTCCCTTCCACGAAAGGATTCTCTGCCTATCGCATGCCAGGCGTGGCCGTTCATGGGCCATTGATTTTATCTTTCTCGGTTGTCGGTGTTTTGCTTTGCTGGCCGCATTCAGTATTGCGTCCGTTGTTGATTTTCTGGGTGCTCGCCGGCGTGTATCTCGGCCGCGACATCACGATCCTTTGCCATTACAACCCGCTTCTAACGCTCATTTCCTGGGCCGCGTTTGGTATTGTCTTGCTCAAACCCGTTCCCATCGCAAGATTTGGAGCTGCGCACGTTGTCATTCCCGGCATCATCTCCGCTGTGGTTGGGGCATCAGTTTTCCTTGTCGCATGTGCCATGACGCGAGAAAAGGCCCGAGGGTCTGCCTGAAAAGCGATTGAGTAAAGAAAATCGATGACGGCTCCACGAGACAAGCGCTGAAGGCGCGCGCATGCTAATTCCGGCTGCCGGCGAACTCACAAAAAACCGGCGAATCAGGCGCCAACCGACGACGAGCCTTTTGCCGGAAGTTGTTGTCAACCCGCTCGTTGTCGATGACGATGCAGTAGAGCCCACTCCAACTTCTCTGCCAATGCCAGCCCTTCTTGGTGCCGGGAGCATTGCTCTCGATGTAGGAGGTCGCAGATTCCGCAGACAAAGGCTGGCGGCAGTGAGGACAACGGGGCGCTGCTCCTCTCTTGAAACGGCCACCACACTCGCAAGGCTGGACGTAGGATTCCAATGCCGAGCACATTTCTTGCTGCCCCGGGCAATCGGGCAGTTTAGGCATTCGCTTATCCCACATCGAGAGGATCGCGATCTTGCCGCAGGAATCACAGTATCCGTAGACACAGTCGCCGAATCCGCAATGAAGGAGCCAATAGCCGAACCGGCTGTGGCAGTGTTCGCACGCTCCCACGCTAAGCTCTCTAGTCATTCATCAGAGCATATCGCACAAATTGGAGTAATCAGGGCGATTTCATTATCCTGGATCAATGGATCGCAGCTCTCCGAAACGGCCACTGGCGGCGGTAAGCAATTTCTATTAACTAAATAACCGGATTGCAACAACAATTTTAATTACTACAGTAATTGAATAGTTGACGTTATCCAAAATAGAACGGCGAACGCTTGGTAAGATATCTTGAGCCTAACTAAGAGTTAAGAGCTAAACGATGCAATAGAAAGTGGTTTGGGCGCGCCACTGCTGTATTTTGTTCCATATAAGTCATCATGAAAGCCAGGGTATTCTAATGTTGTTCTGTTCCACTTGCGGCGTTATGGTTAACAGCACAGGCGACACATGTCCAACATGTTCGAAGCCGCTATCCCCCACCTTTGTGGGTGGCCATTCGCGCCCGACTTCGAGCATCTCCGCGCGATCAGCCTCAATGAGCCGCGCAAAAAAGGTCCCCCTGATCGGAGGCATAGTGTTGTCTCTGATTGCCGTTGCGACTGCCGTTACTTATACCGTTGTCATGCGGCCCGGCCGCTCCATCTACCTTCTTCCTGACGGCAACGTCATGGCATACGTCAATTTCGCGCCGATGCATTTCATGAACCCGGACACCAGTTCGTTCACCGCAGACCCTGAATATCAACGGTTTGTGAATGAGACCGGGCTTCACGTAGACCGTGACCTCGATAACATTGCCATCTCGGCAAACGCTGATAGCTTGAGCGGAGACGTGGCGATCATTGTCACCGGCGCCTTCGACCAGCAGCGCCTTTCCGGCTACGTGCAAAAGCAAGAGGGCGTGCAAACGGAAACCTACGGCGGCAAGACCATCTTTTCCGTTTCCGTGCCCGGAAGAGGCCAGACCGCCCGTTTCAGCGTACTCGACTCGAAAATGGCAGCGGTCACGATAAGCTCCACCGCGGATTCGATGCGCGCCATCATTGACAAATCCGCCGGCTCTGGTTCTGCTCCCTACCTTTTCCAGAACTACTACAGCGATGTCCCTTTCGGAAGCGCGGCGTGGGCCATTGTTCGCGTCCCGGATTTCGCCGTCCCTGTCTCCGCGCCTGGCCGCCCGAGTCTTAACTTCCTGAAAAACAGCACCACCATTTTCTCCATCCGCTACACGGGTTCAGTACACTTGCGCGGTGAATTCATCGTCGAGAACCAGGCCGATGCCACCAACATCTTTCAGGCCGTAAACGGACTCCTGGCGATGGGCAAACTGGCTGGAGGCCCGCGTCAGAATGACGCGGACGTCACCGCCGTTATGAACAGCATTGAAGTAAAACAAAATGCCAACCACGTCGTGGTGAGCGTCGTCATTCCGCAGGACCTGATCAAGAAAGCCGCGCAGAAACGCTAGGCGCATGTATCCACCGCGCAGTCCTTGACAGTTGCTCTGCATAAAGACGACAATCATGATTAAGGTAGTTACCCGTACCCTCGATTCAGATTCCTGAACTAAATCAGCCTATCTGAAAGTTCTATTTCTTAGCACTGGCCGAATCAACTTGTTGCGTTTGTAACCTTTTGGCAAGCGTGCCTGAGGTTGCAAACGTGCTTGAGGTTACAAGCGCGGTTGCGGCTAAAAGCCGCACTCTGCAATATCGCGCTCGACACTCGCGGACTCGTGTGGCAACAGACAACAGACGAAAGGCAAGGAATAGAATGAGAAAACCTTTTTGGTTGTTAATCTTCGCCGTGCTCGTAATTTCCACTGTGACCGTGTTGAGGTCTCAGCAAAGCCAAACGAACTGGCAACCAATTGTCAACTTGAATCTTGTCGGGTACTCGGATTCATCGAACCGCACGATCGTGAGAACGGCTGCCGGGACCGTCTACTATGTTTTGAATAGTAGTCCGCTGAACAGCGGAGCGAGCGCAGTCAAAGTACTCAAAGGTAACGGCCCGAATCCAACGTCGTTCACGGAGATGGACGCGGCTGGAGAGCCCAGGGATTCTGAGCGCATTATTGGCGTTGACTGCCGGCTCAACTCCAGCACCGGTGTAATCTCGATTGTGTATCAGTTGACCACGCCGAACGCGGTCGAGTACACCACATTCGACACGAAAACAGATACGTTCGGCCCTTCAGAGACCGTCGGCTCCGTCTTGCAGCCGCAGAGTCTGCGCTACCTTTCAAAGATCGCCTTGGCGCTCGACGCAGCCGGCGTCCCGCACATTACCTACGGTGGAGCAAACGAAGGCATCTGGTATACCAATCGCTCGGGCGGGAGTTGGTCTGCAAGGTTCAACCTCAGCAGTAACTTCGATGACATGCACGTCTCCCTGACTTTCTCCACGGATGGCGTCTTGCACGCTGCGTGGTATGACTTCGACGGCTCCCGGCAAATCAAGTATGCCGAGCGCGGCGTGAATGGCGCCTGGCTGCCCACAGAGATCGTGGACAGTAACGTCGGCACATTCGGTGACAAGGTTGACCAGTCCCCCTCGATCGCGCTGACCACAGATACGCCGGCGAAGGCGCTGATCCTCTACCACAATCAGGCGGTTTCTTTTGAGAAGGTAATGGTCAAGCGCAGAGATGGGGTAGGGCTGTTCACAGAGATCGGGCCGGGTGGTACGGTCGGTGGACACTCCTGGGGGCTATCCGTTGATACCGCCGGCAACTTGTACGCATGCGGCCATAGTCAGGAAGACGCGACTCCCGTGGAGCCACAATGCGTCACCTATACGCTGAGTACGGCTACCTGGAGTGCACCCACCTTTCTGTTGCCGCAGGTCAACCCTCCGCATGATGGCAGCGCCTCCTTGCGTTTCGATGTCATCTGGCCCGGGCCATCATCATCAATAGACGTGGCGTACCATGATGAGAATTCCCCGCCCGACTCCTGGTATTTCCAGGCTAACATTTCCGGTGGCGCGCCGACTCCGACTCCAACGCCAACTCCTACACCAACCCCAACTCCAACTCCAACTCCAACGCCAACTCCAACTCCAACGCCAACCCCTACACCAACTCCAACCCCAACTCCTACACCAACTCCAACCCCAACTCCTACACCAACCCCAACCCCAACTCCTACACCAACCCCAACTCCAACTCCTACACCAACCCCAACTCCAACACCAACCCCAACTCCTACACCAACCCCAACTCCTACACCAACCCCAACTCCTACACCAACCCCAACTCCTACACCAACCCCAACTCCTACACCAACCCCAACTCCTA
>Ga0209168_10003037_pt1 | contig 11788 bp, 10 predicted proteins | sample Coa_R1_FD_187156 | JGI IMG/M metagenome (GOLD analysis project Ga0209168, IMG submission 187156) | Surface soil microbial communities from Centralia Pennsylvania, which are recovering from an underground coalmine fire - Coalmine... | ecosystem: Environmental > Terrestrial > Soil > Unclassified ... | reverse complement strand
CAACTGATCAATATCCTTCGCGGCGACATGTACTTCGTGGGGCCGCGTCCGTTCGTTCCCAACCAGGAGCAAGAATGCCTGGAGAAGATTCCGTATTACCGGCAACGTTGGGCAGTGAAGCCGGGCGCCACGGGCTGGGCGCAGATCAATCGCGGCTACTGTGCGACGATCGAGGACAATAAAGAGAAACTCGCATACGACCTGTTTTACATCAAGAATATTTCGTTGGGGCTCGATCTGTTGATTATGTTTCAGACCATCAAGATCCTGCTCTTGAGCCGAGGTTCACGATGAGAATCGTGTACCTGCTGGCGCTATTGTCCTTTTGGGTTTCCGGAGCGTTGATACTTTACGCGTATTTTCTTTATCCCATTCTCCTGTTGTTCTGTTATGCGTTTGTTCAGTTGAGAAGTGACTTGGCGTACCTGCTGGGAAGAACCGACCGCCGTGTTCCCGCCCTGCGAGGTGAAGAGCTTCCTAGCGTCACATTTTTGATCCCGGCCTTTAATGAGGAGCAGCACCTCCGGCAGAAGATAGCCAACCTATTTGAGATGGACTATCCACGCGAGAAACTCCAGATCATCTTTATTTCCGACGGTTCTACGGATGCAACCAACGAAATCCTGGCGTCGCTTTCCGATTCCGGCGTCGAGCTGCTCGCTCTATCAGAACGTGCTGGCAAGGCGAATGCGTTGAACCAGGGGGTCATGCGAGCCCGGCACGACCTGCTGATTTTCTCGGACGCGAGCACCCTGTTCGCTCCCGATGCAGTGCGGTCTCTCGTGCGCCACTTCTCGGATGAAACCGTGGGTGTGGTGTGCGGGGCGCTTCGCTTCCAGGCCGGGGCAGAGTCGCAACAAACCGAAGGCGTTTATTGGCGCTACGAGAGCATGATGCGTTTGATGGAGGCGCGGCTAGGAGCAACGCTCACCGCCAGTGGGGCGGTCTATGCATTAAGACGCGACGCTTACGTCCCGTTGACGCCCGGCGCGGTATTGGACGATTTCCTGATTCCGATGAATGCGCGGCGTCATGGCTATCGCGTTCTGTATGACCCCGAGGCGGTGGCCACCGATTTCGCCGCGGAGAGTGTCCAAGGGGAATTCACACGCCGAGTACGTTTGGCCGTGGGCAGTTTTCAGTCGTTCGGCCACTTACTGAGGACCCCCATGAACGGGTTCACGCGATTTGCATTTTTATCCCACAAAGTACTGCGATGGATTTTGCCTTTGCTGCTGTGCATGGCTCTGATGAGCAATCTGATTTTGATCCGGTATTCTTCGTTTTACACGATATTGGGAGTTTTGCAGCTTGCCTTCTACTTTTGGGCCTGGATTGGCTACCTGCTGCAGAAGCGGATTACACGGGTGCGTTACGCACTGCTAGGATACTTCATTCTTGCGATGAACCTCGCGTTTTTGGTCGGGTTCTTCCGTTATTTGACGAATCGCGGGGAGGCCACGTGGCAACGCGTGAACTGATGGGGTCCCTCGGCGAAGAATCGCGCTTTGTAGTTTCGGGCGTTCCCGTGCTGCTCTATCACGCGCTCGTGAGATCGAGCCGGGGAAGCGTGGAATCACGTGAGGCGAAGTACGAAGTATCTTGTACCACCTTCCAGAGCCATGTGCGTCGAATTCGTGAAAGGGGCCAGCGCATTTTGTCGATGAAGGAAATGCTGGATGCGTCGGGAGCGCCCCTTAGTGAATCCGCGGTGGGAATCACTTTTGACGATGGATTTGTGTCGGATTACCAGGAAGCGTTCCCGGTGCTTGTTAAAGAGGGGGCGCGCGGGGATTTTTTCGTCAATACGGCGAACATCGGGAAGCCGGGATACCTAAGTTGGGAACAGATCCGGGAAATGCACGAAGGAGGGATGGGCATCCATTCGCATGGCCACTCGCATGCGGCGCTTTCTCTTCTCCCGCTTGATGCGCTAAGGAGAGAGTTAGGGACCTCGCGGAAGCTACTCGAAGATAAGTTAGGAAGCCCAGTGGAATTGATTGCCGCACCCTATGGATTGATGAATCGGCGCGTGATCCGCGAAGCGTTCGCGTCGGGCTATCGCGGCGTGTGCAATTCACGGCAGTGGCCGGCAACATTGGGAAGTAGATCCATAAATCGAGTTGCCATTTACGGCAGTACATCGCTCAAAGAATTCAGCGATCTCCTGGCCCGCCGCCCCGGCCCGTATCTCCGGCGCCTCGGTCGCGCTGTTGGGATCTATTTTCCGAGAAAACTGGTCCTGAAGTTTCAGCCGAAGCTGCTTGGTGTGATTGTTCAGGAAGAGTCCGCATGAAATCGCAACAACCGTTGAGAATTGTCGTCCTAATCGATGCGCTTGGTTGGCGGTGCGTCGAAGGACGGCCATTTCTAAATGACCTTCTGCCGCACCGACAACCGCTGCGCACGGTGCTGGGATTTAGCTCCGGAGCGATTCCGGCAATTCTGACCGGGGTTTCTCCTTCAGTGAACGGACACTGGAATCTTTTTTATTACGATCCACAAGGCTCGCCTTTCAGGTGGTTGAGGTACCTGCAGTTCTTGCCGGATGCGGTGCTTGATCACCGAATTACCCGCAAGGTGATGAAGGAGTTGGGGCGGCGCGTGCTGGGAATGGGACCGCTGTTCGAATGTTGCGTCAGCCCGCGCCTGCTCGCTAATTTCAACTGGGTCGAAAAACGGAACATTTACGATCGTGGAGGCATCAGCGGAGCACCTTCGATCTTCGACCAAATGGCTGAAGAGGACGTTCCCTACCGCGTCTACTCCTATCATCATTCGACGGACGTTGAAATTCTGCGGCAGGCAGAGCAGGACATTCGAAATAAGGAAGCACAGTTCTATTTTCTCTACCTGAGCGAGATGGATATGTTCCTGCACATGCACTGTCACGAACCAGAGCGAATTGAGGAGCGTCTCGACTGGTATGACCAGGCCTTGCGCAAGGTCTTTCGGGCGGCGCGCCAAGTTGATTCTGAAGCAATCTTCACAGTGATTTCTGATCATGGGATGACCCCGGTGCGAGATCATTTTGATCTGGTAAAAAAGATTGACGAGCTTGGGTTTCAAATGCCGAAGGATTATCTGGCTGTATATGACTCGACAATGGCGCGTTTCTGGTTTTTCAACGAGGGCGCGTGCCAGAGCGTTACGCAGCATCTTCGTGAATTGAAATGCGGGCATATTGTCCCGGACGAGGAATTAAAACGTTTGGGTGTGTTTTTTGCGGACCGACGCTTCGGCGAACTCGTCTTTCTTCTACAGCCGGGCTGGATTTTGTCTGAGAGTGATTTTAACGGGAAGGGATGGGCGCCGCGTGGAATGCACGGCTATCACCCGGATGACTCTTATTCCGACGCGATCTTTCTGACGAATGCGAAGCCGCGAAATTCGATGCAGGAAATTGCCGAGGTTCATGAATTTATGGAACACCTGGTAGGAATTACAAATACTCCCGAGGAGTCGACAGCTCGATGAAAAAAGCATTGATTACCGGAATCTCCGGCCAAGATGGAAGCTATCTGGCTGAATATCTACTGGGTTTGGGATATGAGGTATACGGGTTAGTGCGTCGCGAGGCTGATAGTATGCGCTGGCTACAACCCATTAGCCATCGTATAGAGATGATCTACGGAGATTTGCGAGATGCGACTTCGCTGGAGGTGGCGTTTCGAAAGTCGTGGCCCGACGAAATTTACAATCTGGCCGGCCAGGTGTTTGTGCCGGCAAGTTGGGAGTTTCCCGCCGAAACGTTTGACATAAACGTGGGCGGGTTAGTCAGGATTTTGCAGATCGTAGAACGCGAAAAACGGGATACGCGTGTTTACCAAGCCTCGAGCTCGGAAATGTTTGGAAATACGGATGGAATGCGCAGTGAAGAAACTCCGTTGCATCCGGCTTCGCCGTATGGCGTTTCCAAGATGGCAGCGCACCGGATTTGCCAGATCTACCGCGAACGAAATATTTATGCGGTAGGAGGGATTCTTTTCAACCATGAGTCTCCGCGCCGCGGGCCTGAAATGGTGACACGCAAAATCACACGAACGGCTGCCGCTTGGGCCAAGGGCGATCGCACAAAACTGAAGCTTGGGAACATGCAAGCTCGCAGAGACTGGGGTTATGCGGGAGACTACATTAAAGCCATGTATTTGATGCTGCAACAGCCAGTGCCCAAGGATTACGTGATCGGAACGGGCCAATCACACAGCGTTGCAGATTTCGTCACCCAAGTTCTTGCCGAGCTGCACAGCATCGTCGGCGACAAGCGTTTCAAAGGACCCATCGAGGATTTTGTCGAAGTGGACCCGCGACTGGTGCGGACGAATGAAATCCACGACTTACGCGCTGACCCTACTCTTGCACGCAAGGAACTGGGTTGGACACCGGAGGTGGATTTTCGTGGACTGGTGCGCATGATGGTGGAGAGCGATCTGGCCAACCTCAGCCGTGCGGAAGAGAATGTACCTGTCTGAGTGGAAAACCACCGGCGAATTCGCGCTGGAGCAGAAGAAAAAATTCGACCATCATCAAACACGATGAATCCTGAACCAATCTCCATATTGCATTTTTCAAATACGGTTGCGCGAGGCGGCGTCGAAGGACACATCCTCACGCTGCTTCGAGGATTGGATCGAAACCGTTTCCGCCTCTATCTGGCATGCAGTCCGGAGGTAGTAGAGCTGCTGGGGAGCGATGTGCCAGCAGATGTTCCCGTATTTCCGCTTCGTTTTCGCAAACTACATCACGTAGGCGGGGCCATACGTTTGGCACGGCTGCTGCGCGGAGTTCGAATCGATATCCTGCACTCGCATCTTTTTTATAGCAGCCTATTTGCTTCTCCTGTGGGCAAGGTTTCGCGAGTTCCGGTGACGATCGAAACGCCTCACGTGCGCGAACAATGGCGGCATGGGCTGAAATCCCGTTTCTTTGTGGACCGATTCGCTGGGCACTTTGTCGACCGATACATTGCAGTGTCGCAGGCGAATGCACGTTACCTGATCGAAGAAAAGAAACTGCCCGAACGGAAGATTCAGGTGATCCGAAATGGATGCGACATTCGGCACTTCAATCCTGAACATCAAGCGCCGCGAGGATTGAAGCAGAGTCTGGGCTTTGGAGAGGCTGATCCTGTCCTGCTTGTTCTTGGGCGTTTGGAGCCCCAGAAGGGTCATCGGTATCTCTTGGAGGCACTTCCGGCAATCCTGCGCGAATTCCCGAAGGCCAAGCTGGTGTGTCTGGGAGACGGGTGCTTGCGGGGCGAGTTGGAAGAAATGTCGCGCGGTCTGGGCATCGCGGATGCCGTTCGCTTTGTAGGATTCCAATCGAACGTCAGCGATTGGCTGGCGCTCGCTGATGTCAGCGTTTTGCCATCCCTTTATGAGGGTCTTCCCTTGGTGGCGTTGGAATCACTTGCGGCCGTACGTCCGGTGGTTGCGTCCGCGGTTGATGGAACGGTTGAGATTGTCCTGGACGGCAAGACGGGATTCGCAGTTCCGCCAGCAGAGCCTGCGCGGCTGTCGGAAGCGATTCTACGATTGCTGCGCGACCCTGAACTGCGCCGCAAGTTTGGCGAGGCGGGCCGGAAGTTAGTACTCGAAAATTTCAGCCAGGAGCAGCAGATTCGCAAAACGGAAGAATTCTACCTGGAAGTCTTCGCGCAGAAAGCGATGAAGAGAACCGGCAGAAAAATCGACGCCGAGGCCCGGGAACCTCTCCCGCAGAAGAATCCTATCGTGGCTGAGGGATGCCTCGAAGAGCGAAAGATAGTATGAACGCAGGGTTACAAGCAGCAGAAAATCAGCGCAAAGCTCAGAACGCTATGGCTGAATCAAGGAAGCCGAGACGCGTAATCTGCGAGGAAACGTGCAGAGTGATCAGTGAGCTCTTCGGCTCCGGACTTCGGGCCGTGATACTGACTGGCAGTCTGTCGCGCGAAGAAGCCACCATGCTGGAGAAGGATGGCGGTTGGCAATTCCTGAGCGACGCGGAATTTCTGCTGCTTTTTCACGAGCGTTTCCGGCTGCCATCCGCAGCGGACATGTTATCCGCAGGAACACAAGCGGAAGCCGCCTTGGCGGAGCGGAACGTCCAGTGTCACATCTCTTCGAGCGCGTGCCACGTCGATTATCTCTCGGATTTGCGCCCGCACATTTTTGCGTATGAATTGCGTGAATGTGGAGATGTGGTGTGGGGCGACCGGTCGGTCCTGCAATTGATCCACGGGTTTTCAAGTACGGACATACCTCTTGAGGATGGATGGCGTCTGTTGTCTAACCGTATGGTGGAGCATGTGGAAGAATTTGCCGCGTGGGAGCGCTTTTCGCCAGGGATACACGGCAAGTTGTTCTACAGCACGGTAAAGCTTTGCCTTGATGCTGCGACATCGCTGCTGCTTTTTGCGGGTTGCTACGAGCCTACTTACCGGCGGCGCGCCGAACGATTGAAGGAATTGTCGCGCGATCAGAATGAGATTCAAAAGTTGTCGCTGCCTTTTTCGCTGCAGGAATTCGCGGAGTTAGTTTCGCTTTGCACTAGCCGGAAGCTGTCGCCGGAACGAGAATCATGGAACGAAGCACCGTGGGCGTTCTGGGAAACAGCGGTCGGCTGTGCCGCACAGCTCTGGGACTGGGAGCTGGGGCGGATGACAAGAATATCGACGCCTCCATCGAGCGAAGAACTGATGGCCCACTGGATGAAGTCACAGTCTGTGATCCGCAACTTGCATGGGTGGTCGTATGTTCTGCGCCGGAGCCCGTGGCAGACAAGTCTGGTTCATTGGCCGCGCTGGGCTCGGCAGGCTTTGCAAGGTTCTCCTCGGTATCAGGTGTATGCCGAGGCGCGCGCGCTATTCGGCCGCTTGTCGGCGATTCGAAAACATGAAAGCGAAGGGAATTCAGCGGGCTTCGAAGTAGCGTTTCGAGATTCGCACCTGCCGCTAGCGCTCGGCGGAGCCGAGCGCGCGGGATGGAGGCGACTTGCCCTGGAAATCGGGTGGAATTACCACCATTTCCTGGAAGACACACGAGCATGAGTACGCATGGACCCATTACGGAATTAAAAGAGACGCCGATTGATAGAGACGAACGCGCGCAATTGAGGGCCCAGCGGCCATCATTCCGCTGGTCAGATCTAGGGAGGGCGCCGCTTCACGACTTCCCGATCCGCGATGAAATTCTGCTTTCGTATTTTCCGCTCTCCGGAGAGATGGAAATGCTGGAAATTGGCCCGGGAAGCGGATTCACGGCGTTTTGGCTGGCACGTCAAGTACGGCACGTCACGCTGTTGGATGTGGCCGAGGAAACGGTTGTGGAATTGCGCGAACAGTTGGGCAAATTGGACAATCTGGATTTTGTTCGAGGAGACGTTAGCCAACCGGGTCTGGCAGATATTTTGACGAGGAGATTCGACGCAATATTTGGGCTCGACGTGTTCGAGTACATCGTCAACCCGGCTTATAGTCTGAAGAATCTGTATTCGGTGCTGCGATCTGGAGGTTGCCTGTTTCTGACTTTTCCAAACACGCCTCCTCCCAAGGGCGACGGAGTTACGTGGTTTTCGACAGCCGAGGAATTGGAAACGATGCTCGGCGCCGCGGGCTTCCGCCGGTGGGAGATTTTCGCGATTCGAGTGCGCCCGTATGCGCGACGAGTTTACGCCGTGGGGCATGAATGGCCTCTTCATCTGTACCGCCGAATGCGCAAGAGTAATCCCGCGGGCCATCCGCAATCGTATGAGGCGACGTGGGCATTCCAGAACCGCAGACGGTGGTCTCGGTATCGCGGGTTTCTTCATTTTTGGTGGGGTGCCTTGGCTGGTGTGATGCGGATGGGCGGCGCTCTTTTTGAGATCGATAACAGTGACGGAAGCTTGCTTGGTCGTCAGCTTGTAGTGCGGGCCTGGAGGTAATGCGTTGGGAGAGAATTACCAACTTGAGCCGCTAAACTCCGAAGAAATCGGCCGCTGGGACGAATTGACTGCGGCTTTCCCTAACCGAGAATTGTTCCATCGGAAGGTGTGGCTGGATTATTTGCGAGACAGCCGAGGCGTCGATATTCGCTACTGGGCTATCCGAAACGGTGAGGAACGAATCGGCTATTTTTGCGGAGGCATTCTGCGCAAAGGGCCATTCCGAATTCTGGGCAGTCCGCTGAAGGGCTGGGGAACGAATTTCTTGGGGCCGGTGGCCAGCGCTTCCTTCCGCACGGAGCCTTTTCTTTCCGCACTCGACCGCCTCGCGTCGTTAGAGAAGATCGCCATGGCGGAGTTCGAAAGCTCAACCGTACCGGGAGAAGATCTGGAAAGCGCCGGCTACGAGCCAGTTCCTGACTCTACGTTCTTTGTCACACTTACGCCGGGCGACACGGATGGGGTCTGGAAGACAATCGAGTCGACTTGTCGCAACCGAATTCGAAAGGCAATGAAGGCCGGACTCACGATCGAGGACACGCATGATCCAGCAGTTGCGGATCAGTTTTATGACCAATACAGCGACTTAATGCGGCGCAAGGGATTAGTTCCCCCTTACCCGCGCGAATACCCGAAAAAACTACTGAAACACCTCAAGGCGGCCAATCTTATTTTTGCGCTTCGGGTCCGAAATGCGGAGGGTCAGGTGCTCGCCACAGGACTGTTCCCGCACGATGAACGCACAATGTACTTCTGGGGAGGTGCGAGTTGGGAAGAAGGACGAGAGCTATGTCCTAATGAGTTTTTACACTGGAGCGCAATTCGTATGGCAACGGAAAGCGGCTTGCAGCTCTACAACACATGTGGCACCGGCCAATTCAAGAGGAAGTTCGGAGGCGAGTATAAGGTCACAAGGCGGTGGCACAAGTGCTATGGGCAGACTGCGCGCTGGGCTCGCAAAGGGTACGAGGTTTATTTCAAGAATCGAATCCGGTTGCGTGGGTGGTGGGAGAATGTCTCCCGGCGCCGCGGTGGCGGAGTAGCTCAATGAGGCTCTTGTTTCTTTCACTGGGCGTTCCGTTGCCCGTCAATAACGGCCACAAGATGCGCACCTGGTCGATATTGTGTGGCTTGGCTGCCGAAGGTCACGAGATCGATTTTTTAACGTTCGCACAGCCTGAAGAAGCGGGCCGCGAGTGCAGGGAACTTTCTCGAATTTGTCGGGATGTTCAGATGGTTCCGCTGACCCTGCACAACCTGACCTCTTCGTCCGACTATTGGGGACGCCTGCGAGGTCTTTTTTCTTCGCGTCCGTATGCGACGCGGCGGTTTTCTTCCGAGAGGATGCGGCGATGCATCCAGGCCTCTCTGGATAGGGGGAATTTGGATGCCATCGTATGCGATACGGTGTATAGCGCCTGCAATCTGCCGCAAACATCCTTGCCTCTGATACTGAATAACGTCGACGTAGAGCACGTGATTCTGGAACGTTATCTGCCTTTTGAATCGAACCCGGCGAAGCGTCTCTATGCTCGACTGGAAAGCCGAAAGGTAAAGAATTGGGAGCAGAAAATCTGCCAGAAGTCGACGATCGGGATGGCTTGTTCGGAGCACGACCGCCGGGCTCTGCAAGCGCTCGCACCGCAGTTACCGATGTTCGTTGTTCCTAACGTGGTTGACACCGAAACTTACACTCCCGGAGACAGCGATGCCGAAGACCCCAACGGGATCGTCTACCAGGGCGGAATGGACTGGTTTCCCAACCGTGACGCAGTGGAATATTTTGTTTCGCAGATCTTTCCGATGATCCGCCGAGAGATTCCGGGAGTCCGCTTCATTGTAGCCGGAAGGAATCCGTCGGAGGAGTTTCGGAAGCAGTTTGTTAAGACGCCGGGTGTTGAATTCACGGGTACTGTTCCAGATATGCGGCCGGTCATCGCCAAGGCAACTCTGTGCGTAGTGCCATTGCGCATCGGCAGCGGGACTCGCTTGAAAATATTGGAAGCAGGAGCCATGGCCAAAGGGATGGTGTCGACACCCCTTGGGGCAGAGGGTTTGGATTTTCGCGACGGCGAAGAAATTTGCATCGCCAGCAATTCGGTAGAGTTCGCCGAAGCCGTGGTGGCGCTGATGAAAAACCCCAGCCGACGCAATGAGCTTGGGCATGCGGCGCGCCGAAAGGTGCTTGGACAGTACAGCATGGATGCTTTGCAGCAGGCGTTGCGAATTGCTCTCAACAGTTCGAGCTTGAAAATCACCGAACCCGAGCGCGCGATCATTGCCCGATGATTCTTTATTACATACTCGTGCTGTCTTTGCCGTTAATCTCGCAGAGGTTTTTCGCGGCGTCTGTGGGTGGAATCACAGTTGAAAAAATTCTGGGCCTAGTTTGCCTGATTTACGCAATTTTCTACCTATTCCAACGACGCGGCTCGCCACGAATTCTGGGGACTGGCCAGGCCAGAGCTTTTCTTCTCTTCGTTTTGTGGACTACGGTTTCCTTCTTCACGCTTTCCGGGAACGCCACGGATCCATTTGGGAACACGTTGACGATTTACATCTCGCATCTGTTTTTTCTTATCACAACCCTAATTTTGGTGGACTCTTTGTATCGTTTGCGGTGGACAATTTTGGCAGCTATCGGATCGATCGCGTGGGCCTCTCTTTACATGTTGAGGGAGTGGCAAACCGGAAGTGCCCTATATGGTGCCGATTACCGGCCAGGCTACGTCACAGGGGATCCAAACTACTTCACCGCTTCGGTCCTGATCTGCCTGCCTGTTGCGTATTACCTTTTGATTGGGAAACAAGCCCGCTGGGAGCGACTTTTTTGTTTCGGCTGCGTCTTCGTTACTTTGCCTGCCATTATGGTCGCGGCTTCGCGGGGCGGCTTTATCGGCTTGATGGTTGCCGCCGTGTTCGTCGTTTTGCGGTCAAAGCAACGGGGGCGCAACTTGATCTTGGTCAGTTTGGGACTGCTCGTCGTGCTCGTGTTTTCGCCTTCTTCGCCTATTCAGAGATTGCTTCATCCCACGACGAGCGATGTCGAATCGACAGATACGCGACTGGAGCTATGGCACGCTGGGTGGAGAATGGTCAAAGCTCACCCGATCACGGGAGTTGGATTAGGCAATTTCAAAGCCGAAGTTGCCTCTTACGCAGCGCCGGGTCTCGATCTCAATAATATTGCGCACAACACCTATGTGGAAATGGCGGCCGAGTTGGGTGTGCCCGGCTTTTTGATGTTCGTTGCGATTATTGTTCTTACTTTTCTGAGCCTGGGCCGCAGCCGACGCCGGGCGCTGCGAAACAATTCGGATCTCATTTACCGCGTCGCCAGCGGCCTGCAAGCGGGGCTAGTTGGATTCTGCATTTCGATACTCTTTCTGTCCGCTGCATTTCTCAAGTTGTTCTGGTTTGCTGTTTTTATTTCCGCCTGCCTTCCTGTCTTGCTCGGCCTGGCTCAACGGCAACAACAAGCTGCTGCATCGCTGACAGGAAATCAGGAGGTCCCCAGTCCAAATCTGGACAGCGAAGAGCAAGACCACGTCTGGCTGTCCGATGAGATTTAATCGATTATTTGCGGCGAGCGCGAGGAGAGTTGGCGCAATCCTGCTCGGGCTCTCTTTTTTCTTTACGGCTCAGTTTTGGACGACTACCGCGCCAACGAAAGCGACGGCGCCAACCGAAGCTATCGATCAGCAGGTGAAACTAGACAAATTCGGGGGCTTGCCTGTCCGCATTGGCCGCGCTACTCGATTCTTCTATGTCAAGAAGGTAGGGAACCGGTGGATGTTTGTGGATCCGGACGGGAACGCGTTCTGGATGACGTCGGTGTTCGCAGTGGATACTTCCGGGTCGATTGTCAACGGCACGAGTTATA
>Ga0209168_10003035_pt1 | contig 11799 bp, 12 predicted proteins | sample Coa_R1_FD_187156 | JGI IMG/M metagenome (GOLD analysis project Ga0209168, IMG submission 187156) | Surface soil microbial communities from Centralia Pennsylvania, which are recovering from an underground coalmine fire - Coalmine... | ecosystem: Environmental > Terrestrial > Soil > Unclassified ... | reverse complement strand
CGCCATCGAACGCAGCTTCGGCTTCCGTCCTGATGTGATTCTTCGCACCTCTGAAGAACTGCGCGACGTCATCGCCAGAAATCCCTTCGCCAAACGACGCGGCATCGAGCCAGGCAAACTCATAGTGGCTTTCCTCGCCAGCGCTCCCGCCGCGCAAGCTCGCGACAATCTTCTGAAGCTCAAGACCGATCCCGAGGAATTGCACATCGACGGCCGCGAGCTTTACATTTATTTTCCCGATGGCATGGGCCGCTCAAAACTCTGGCCGCTCATCGAAAAAACTCTCAAAGTCTCCGGCACAGGCCGCAACTGGAACAGCGTTACCACCATGCTCGCCATCGCCGACACTCTCGAACCCTCTTGAATGATCGCGCCTACGGTCGGGGGCGAAGCCTGCACGGTCCAAATTGTGGTGCAAAATGGTGCATTCTGGTGTACACTCGCTCAATGACAAGCACTGAAAAGCCAGTGCGCCAGAGCGTCTCGCTTCCTTCCCGCCTTGCTCGCCGCGTGCGAACACTCGCGAAGAATCACCACACCAGCACAAACCGCGTGTTGATTGAACTAATCGAAAGTGGAATCGAGTCGCAAGAAGCCGAGAAAATCAAATTCTTCGAACTCGCGGACCGGTTGAGCGCGTCCTCGAATCCTGCCGAACGCAAACGAATTAAGACCGAACTAGCTCGTATGACGTTCGGGAAGTAGATGCCAAAGATTCAGTGGACCGATTTATCCGCTGCACTGCGCGACCACTTGTTTGAACGCCTTCGCGAGCGGAAAATTAGCGCCGACGATTTATACCAATTGAAATCGTGGCGCGAATCGGAGCCCGACGCGCCAGACGGCCCATGGTACAAGGATTTTGGCTCCTTCAAAATCTGTGGGGACGGAAAATATCCCAAGACGTTTCTTCTTCAAGGCCAGCCCGCAAGAGGCAAAAAGCTATAGTTTTTAAGCTGCTCTTTCCACAGCCACATCAACTATCGCTGCGCGCCACATCGTGCTAGCCTTGTGTGAGCGAAAATTCGACGATGCCAGCAGCGCCGGCGTACAACCGACCAAAACGCACCTCGGAACAGCCAAAATCTCCCCGAAAACGCCCAGGCTTGATCGGTAATGAAACGCACAGTCGCGTTTGCGTAAGCCCCTTATATCCAGCGGTTTACATTTTCTTGATCGGTAATGAATTCAAGTTGTGCCGACGCTCCTGCAACGCCGCCCCGACCAATGGCGCAGGGGCGGTCCAATGCTATACTGCCAGCTTCTTTTTTCACTCAGGTTCGTCTCAGTGGAGCAAAGCGCGAAATGAAGATTGAAGACCTCAACGAGCGGCTGCGCGATTCGGTGCTCATCGGCGACGGCGCGATGGGCTCGATGCTCTACGAACTGCTCGGGCCGCAGCGCTGCCTCGACGAATTGAACTCCACGCAAGCCGAAGCTGTCTTCCGCGTTCACCAGACTTATCTGGAAGCGGGCGCGCAAATCATCGAGACAAATACGTTCGGCGCGAACCGTCACAAGCTCGCGGCGCTCGGACTTGGCGACCACGTTGGTGAATTCAATCATCGCGGCGTGAAAATCGCTCGCGAAGCGCGCGAGGCCGCGCGTCACGAAGTTTTGATCGCCGGCTCCATCGGTCCGCTCGGCACTTTGCGGCAGGGGAAACAGCTTCCGCCCGATGAAATTCACGAGATTTTCCGCGAGCAGGCCGCCGCTCTTGAAGAGCGCGGCGTCGATTTATTTATTTTGGAAACGTTCAGTGAACTGGAAGAAATTCTCGCCGCCATTGACGCCATTCGCTCGTTTTCCAAATTGCCTATCGTCGCGCAGCTCACCTATTCGGAGGAAGGCAGCACCGTGGACGGCACACGCCCCGAAGACGCCGTGGCGAAAATAAAAACAAAAGACGTGCAAGTCGTCGGCGCGAATTGCACCATCGGTCCGCAGCTTTTGCTTCCCATTCTTAGCGAGTTGGCAAACCTGACGAAAAATTCCAGCCTGCGCGTCAGCGGAATGCCCAATGCCGGATTCCCGAAGCGCGTCGGCGACCGCATCGTCTATCCGAAATCTTCTCCCGAATATTTTGCGCAATTTGCGCGCGACGCTGCTTCGCTCGGCGCGCGAATTTTGGGTGGCTGCTGCGGCAGCACGCCAGAGCACGTCCGCGCCATGGTCGACGCGATGAAAAATTTCCATCCATCGCGCGCCGCGCATGTTTCTCCCGCGAGCGGCGCGGTGGAGGAAACGCTCGAGCCGCGCGAAAAAACGCGCCATCTCGCGTCGCGCGAGCCGGAGAGCTTGCTCTGGAAGAAAATTCAGTCGGGGAAATTCGTCGTATCCGTCGAAATCGATCCGCCCAAAGGGACCAGCATCGATCGCGTACTCGAACAAGTGAAACGCGTGATGGCTTCGGGAAAAGTGGACGCCATCGACATCAACAGCGGCACGCTGGCGCGCGTGGGCATGGATGCATTGGTGATGGCGGGCGCGCTCGAAGCGCACGGCGTCGAAACTATTCCGCATTTGACTACGCGTGACGCGAACATCATCGGTTTGCAGGCGATGCTCTTGGGCGCATGGTCCATCGGCGGCGTGCGCAACGTGCTCGCGATCACCGGTGACCCGCCGTCGCTGGGCGATCATCCGGAAACGAGCGGCGTCTACGAAGTCGATTCCGTCGGCCTGGTGAAAGTGATGGCGCGTTTGAATCAAGGAACCGACTGGGCGGGAAAAAACCTGGGCGGCGCCACGAATTTCACCATCGGCGTCGCGGTGAATCCCGTGGCCGACGACATCGAAAATGAGATTAAGCGCTTCTTCGCAAAGGTCGAGGCGGGCGCGCACTTCGCCATGACGCAGCCGATTTTCGACCCCGAGCATTGGCACGCGTTTCTGAAAAAAATCGGAGGCGCGTCCCCCGTTCCCGTGCTCGTTGGGTTGTGGCCGCTGACAAGTTACAAGCAGGCGTTGCGTTTGAATAACGAAGTGCCGGGAATCGTGATTCCGGAAGCGACTTTGAAGGAACTCGAATCAGCCGGCTCCGCCGCGCGTGACCGTGGCTTTGTGCTGGCGCGGCGCATGCTCGATTGGGCGCGCACCGAATTGCCCGGCGCGTATTTGATTCCGCCGTTCAAACGTTACGAGGAAGTGCTGGAATTATTTTCGTAGAGAGTGCGAAGAATCAGAAAAACCAGAAGCGCTTGCGACGGCCGGCGTTTTTCTCCTGGGCGCGTGAGGATTTCACTTCCGGAAATGCGGGAAGATACGGCAGCGGGCTCCCTTCAAATGCGGCGCGTGGATTTTCTTCGAACAACGCTTGCGCGACCTCGTCGCCCTTGCGTTCCGCGATAAGGTCATACGCAGGTTTGAGCCGTAGAGGCCGCGACGTCAAGTTGTGCGCGTCGCTCGCGATGAAATGAATCGCGTTCGAATCGAGCAGAGTTTCCGCCGCGGTTTGCGCGCGCTCGCCGAAACCGCCGGTGAGCGATTGCGCGGTCACTTGAACGAAGCAACCCTGATGCAGCCAGCCCCAAAGCCGCTCCCAATCAGCGCGAATCAGGGGATTGCGTTCCGGATGCGTGATGATGGGGTGAAGACCCAGAAGTTGCAATTGGTGAAGCGTTTGATCCAGCGAAGCAGGAACGGAGAAATTCGCAAATTCAACGAGCAAATAATCTTTCTGATTCAATGCGAATCGCGCAGGCTCCTCGCGAAGCGCTTCGAAATTTTCGTAGCTCAAATGGAAGTCACAGCCCGTGCCAACCAGGAGGCGCTTGCCTAGCTTCGCTTGAAGTTCATCGCGGCGAGAGCTTATCAATTTTGGAACAAAAGGATAGTTATTGTTTGCGTGCGGCGTGCCGATGACATGCGTGACGCCATCCTCAATGGCCATCTCGGCCATCTTGAGAGAAGTTTCCATTGAATCCGAGCCATCATCGAGATCAGGAAGAATGTGGCAATGAATATCAATCATGTGCTGGCGAAGATAACGCAGGATTCAGAGATTGGAAAGCTCCATTCACCACATTCCATCTGCGGCAGGCAGTTGAGCTGAAACACTGGAACGAAAGTCACAGATTGAATTTGCGACTCGACGGTTGTTATGCGAGTCTCGTAACGTCGAAAGTGCGCTGCATTGCCACTTCTGTAGCGGAACAATTCGGAGCCGAGGCTAAATGCGTTCATGAACGTGCTGCTGTTCACTCTGTTGATCTGGATCGTTTCGCTTGGCGCGGGGTTGCTCGGGTCGCTGACCGGCTTGGGCGGCGGAGTCATCATCGTTCCGCTGCTGGTGCTCGCGTTCAAAGTCAACATCCATTATGCGGCGGGCGCTTCGCTGATCTCCGTGATTGCCACATCGTCGGGGGCAGCCGCGGCGTACGTGAAGGAAGGTTATTCCAACGTGCGTATCGGAATGTTCCTGGAAGTGGCGACGACGCTGGGCGCGCTGTTTGGCGCATATCTGGTGGTGAAAGTTTCTCCGTCAGGCATTGCGATTATTTTCGGACTTGTGCTGATCTTCTCGGCATATCTGTCGCTCCGGAAAATGCCAGACATTATTGATACGCGGCCGGCGGACAAGCTTGCGGCGTGGCTCCGCTTGAATGGGGATTATCCAACCGCACAAGGACTCAAGAGATATACGGTTCGGCGCGTGCCGATTGGATTTCTGGTCTGCAACTGCGCCGGAATTCTTTCCGGGCTGCTGGGGATCGGCAGCGGCGCATTGAAAGTGCTGGGCATGGATCAAGCGATGGAGGTCCCCTTCAAAGTATCGACAGCCACGAGCAATTTTATGATTGGCGTGACGGCGGCGGCCAGCGCGGGAATTTATTTTCACCGCGGATACGTGGATCCGGCGCTGGCCATGCCCGTCATGTTGGGAGTGCTCTTCGGTGCATTTATCGGAGCGCGCATCCTGCCCGGCGCCACGACGAAATATCTGCGCGTTTTGTTCAGCGCGGCGATCGTGGTGCTGGGAATCGAGATGCTGGTGAAAGGACTCTCAGGAAAACTATAAATGGCGGAAGCGAACAATCAGTGGAATGACGAGAGGATGGACCGGATTATCTCGGTGCTGCTGCGCACGGGTGTCATTTTGTCGTCGATCGTGGTGCTGGTCGGCGGGATTTGGTATCTCGTGCAAAGCGGACGGTTGGCACCCGACTACCGAACGTTTCAGGGAGAACCCGCGAACTTGAATGGGTTTCGTGGGATTGTAAAAGGACTCTTTTCCTGGCACGGCCGGAATTGGATCCAGTTTGGGCTGGTGATGCTGGTCGCGACGCCGGTGGCGCGCGTGGCATTCAGCGTCTTTGCGTTCTTCAAGGAACGGGACTGGCTGTACGTTGGGCTGACACTGATCGTGTTTTCGGTGCTAATGTTCAGCTTTATCTGGCGGTAGTTGCGATTCGCGTGTGTGAGGAAGCATGCAGGAATTCATCAAGCAGATTCGCAGCGAACTTCGCGAGAGCGCGAGCGTTAAACAGAACTTTTCCGACGAACTGCTTGGCCGCGTTGCGCGATTCGCCGAAATGGGCGGCGTGGCGCTGAAACACGGCCGCAAGATTATTTTTTTCGGCAATGGCGGAAGCGCGGCGGACGCGCAGCATTTGGCGGCGGAGCTTGTGGTTCGACTGCAACGAAACCGAGCGGGACTCGCGGCGATTTCGCTGGCGACGAATGCGTCGATTTTGACCGCAGCGGGAAACGACTTCGGCTTCGAGAATATTTTTGCGCGGCAAATTGAATCGCTTGCGTCGGAGGGTGACGTTGTGGTGGCGCTTTCGACCAGCGGAAAAAGTCCCAACGTCCTTCGCGGCGCGGAAGCCGGGCGCGCGAGACGCGCAGTTGTGGTGGGGATGACGGGCGAGGCGGGAGGCGAGCTCGCCAGCAAAGTGGATTTGCTTATCGATGTGCCGTCGCGAAACGCGCAGCGAATTCAGGAAGCGCATATCACCATCGGCCACATTGTCTGCGGGCTGATCGAACAGATTTGTTGCGGATAGACAACGCCTTGGCAGCTTGAGCAACATGCAGTCTTCTCTCCAGGCTTCTGTCCAATTTTGCTGGCGGAGCCTTCTGATTCTTCTCGCTGTTAACTGACTCGCGGTGCACAGCGGAGTCGTATTTGCTGTCGCGCGCGGGCAAGGCTAATGTGGAAGGATGTCAATTCCACAAAGCGCCGAAGAGCTGCCGCTCGATAAAGGGCGGCGCCGCAGCCTGCGCGTAATGCTTTCCGTGACGGTGATTGTTCGCGGGAAAAATGCCGAAGGAAACGCATTCGAAGAAGAAACGAAGACGCTGGTGGTGAACGCGCACGGCGCGCTGATTCATCTTCGGTCCGACGTGAAAGCGGATCAGAAAATTATGCTGATTCACAAGGGGACCCAGGAATCCCAACAGAGCCGCATCGTTTATGTGGGAACAACGATGCATGGCGGCAAAGCCCAAGTGGGAATCGAATTTGACAAGCCCGCGCCGAAATTCTGGCAGATCAGTTTCCCGCCTGAGGATTGGAATGTGCCGGAGGATTGAAGGGCGCGCGCCACGTTGAGATTTTTTTCTCCTTCTGATGCCGCATTTGCTCCGATGATTGCCGAGATTTATTTATGTAAGCAGGCGGGAAGATCGGCGAGATTGTCGAGCAGCAGATCGGGACGGCACGCCGGCAATTTTGCGCTGCCCATTCCGTAGGTGACACCGCAAGCCCAAGTGCCGGCATTTCGCGCGGTTTGAATATCGACATCAGAGTCGCCAACCATCATGGCCTGACGAGGAGCGACGCCGAATTCCCGCAACAAAGTATTCAAACCCATCGGATCCGGTTTTTTCTTCTCGAAACTATTGCCTCCGTAGACGAAACGAAAATATTTCTTCATTTGCAAACCGTCGATAATTGCCTGGCTGAATTTCACGGGTTTATTAGTGAGCACGGCGAGTGAACGGCCGGCGAGCGCGTCGAGAGCTTCGCGGACACCCGGATAGGGAAGCGTGTTGTCGAGCATGTGCGCGCGATAGTAATCGAGGAAATGGACAATTCCCTTCTCGATTTCTTCTTCGGAGGTAGGTTCGCCGAGCGCGCGCTTAATCAATACGGGAACGCCATTGCCGACGTAGCTGAAAATCTGGTCGTGATCCATGGGCTTGCGACCCAGATATTCGAGCGTTGCATTCATCGAAAGCGCGAGATCGAGTTTGGAATCGATGAGGGTGCCGTCCAAATCGAAAATCAAAGCGCTTACGCCACGAAGTTGTTTTCCGTTGTTCGGCATGTTTTGAATATGGGTCTCGCGCACAAATCCAACGCGATAGGTTATTGTAGCGGACAGCAAACAGTTGCGCTGCCGTTTTTTGAGCGACGAACGCGAGTTGGAGAGCGGCGATACGCTTGTTACAATCGCACATTTAGGCTGAAGCACAATTTCCGTCAAGGGACTATGGCCGAGATTTTTCCATTTCGCGCGGTGCGATACGATGCGAAGCGCGTCGCGCTCGAGAGCGTGCTGACGCAGCCGTACGACAAAATCACCGCGGAGATGCAGGAGCGGTATTACGCGGCGAGCCCCTACAATCTGATTTCGATCGAGAAGGGTAAGGTTCTTCCTGCGGATTCTGGTGACGATAATGCGTACACGCGCGCTTCTAAAACTTTGGACGCATGGCTGGCCGAGGGCGTGCTGGTGCAGGATAACGCGCCAGCCATTTACTCCTATTTTCAAGATTACAGCGTTCCTGGAACGAATCAGCGAATGGAGCGGCGAGGATTCATCGCTCTGGGGAGATTGGCGGATTATGAAGAAGGCGTAGTGTTTCGACACGAGCACACACTGACTGCGCCGAAAGCTGACCGGCTGGAATTGCTCCGCCACACGCGGGCACAGACAGGGCAGCTTTTCATGCTTTACAACGATTCGGCGCGGCGAGTTGATGGAGTGTTGGAGGAAATAGCGAAGGAGCCGCCGGTGGCTGAGGTACGCGACGAATACGATGTGCGTCACCGGCTGTGGGCGATTGCCGATCCGGCGAAGATACAGGAGATCATCGAAACGATGGCGGATAAGAAGGTGATTATCGCGGACGGCCATCATCGGTATGAAACGGCGTTGACGTATCGCAACGAGCGCCGGGCGAAAAATGGGCGCATCGACGCAGAGGCGCCGTACGAGAAAGCGATGTGGACGTGCTTCAATACGCGGCAAGAGGGTCTGACCATTCTGCCGACGCATCGCGTGGTTCGCAATCTTAAGGGATTTTCGATTGAGAAGTTCCTGCAGGCCGCTTCGGAATATTTTGACTGGTACGCGTATCCGTTTGCGGCGACGAGCGAGCGCGACGAAAACTTCGCGGAATTCAGGCACGATTTGCAACGGCGCGGGCGAGCGGGACACTGCATCGGCGTTTATGCCGGCAACCACGCTTTCTATTTGCTGGTGCTGCGGAACAATGCGGAGCTCGAACGTTTGCTGCCGGATATTTCGCCGGCGCAGCGGCAGCTTGACGTGGTGTTGCTTCACAGACTGTTGCTGCATAAATGCCTGGGAATTACGGCAGAAAAAGTGAAGTTAGAAACGAATGTGACTTACGAACGCGAAATGGAGGCTGCGATTGGCGCGGCGGATCGCGGCGCGGCGCAGGTCGCGTTCCTGTTGAATCCGGTGCGCGTCGCGCAGGTGACGGAAATTGCGCTGGCAGGCGACGTGATGCCGCAAAAATCCACGGACTTTTATCCCAAGCTGCTCAGCGGGTTGTGCATTTACGGGATGTGACGGCGCAGGAGAAGGCCGCGCGTCCGAATACTTCGATCATTTTTCTTCTTGACATACGAATTACTTAGTACTATAAGACTGCTGACCATGAGACCTAAGCACACAACACTCACCCCGCAAGAACTCGAAATCATGAAGCTCGTCTGGCAGCGCGACACCGCTACCGTTCGCGATATTTATGAGGCGCTGCTCGAGCATCGCAAAATCGCTTACACCACCGTGATGACCATGATGAAAATTCTGGAGACCAAAGGCTACTTGAAAAAACGCCGCCAGGACCGCGCGTTCGTTTATCGCCCGGCGCATCCAAAGAATCAAGTGATCGGCGGAATGCTTCGAGAATTCATCGATCGCGTCTTCAACGGTTCAGCCGAACCGCTGCTCGTTCATCTCGTCAAAACGCGTCACATCCGCGAAAAAGAGCTGCAAACCATTAAGCGCATGCTCGAGGAAATAAAATGACCGTTGCCGAAGTGCCTTTGTGGCTTTCCAATCTCGCATTTTGGAGCGCGCAGGTAGCTGTGCTCGTGCTCGCCGCCGGATTTCTTCCGCGCCTTTTCCGGATTTACCAACCGCGCGTGCTTCTCGTCTATTGGCGGACACTCCTCGCAATCAGCTTGCTGCTTCCGTTCGTCGAGCCGTGGCGCCGCGCGCAAAGCATCGCCACGATTGCTGTCGCTCCGCCGACCGACGTCACGCGCGTCGTCACGCCGTCCTCCCCTGCTCTGTCGCACTGGAACCTTCCCAGTTTTCAAATCATCGCGCAGATTCTTGGCGTCGTGATTCTCGTTGGAATCGCCGTGCGATTCGTGATCTTCGCGCTCGGTCTTCTAAAACTTCGCCAGTTCCGGAGAACATCTTCTCCGCTCTCCTCGCATGTCGAAAGTGCTGAATCCGTCGCCGTTCTCGAACAAATGCGCACGCGTGTGAATGCCCACGCCGAGTTTCGTCTTTCCGCCGACGTGGACTCGCCCGTCACATTCGGCTTCTCAGCGCCGGTAATTCTGTTTCCCGAAACTTTCCCATCCATGGACGCTCTATTCCAAGCCGCGATTGCCTGTCACGAATTGCTTCATGCTCGCCGCCACGATTGGGTGCATCACTTGGGCGAAGAAATCATTCGCGCCGCGCTCTGGTTTCACCCGGCTATTGCGTGGCTCATCGCGCACGTTCGCCTTGCGCGCGAGCAAGTCGTGGATCACGAAGTGGTAAAACTCACAAAGTCGCCCAAGCCTTACGTAGAAGCTCTGCTTGAATTTACAAACGGCCGCACCGCGTCCATTCCGGCGCCGCCATTTCTGGTCGAGCGTCAACTCGCCCAGCGTGTAGCGCTAATGCTAAAGGAGGTTCGTATGTCACGAGCAAGATTGATTTCCTCATTGACGGTCATTGCCTGCACGCTCGCGCTGGCCGCCACATTCGCGGTATGGACTTTCCCTCTCAAAGCCGCTCCGCGCATCGCGCGCAGCGCGACACAAACTGCAATTACTCCGGAGGCATCGTCAGGCGCGGTCGCGCAAGAACAACCGCCGGTTGCCAGCAAACCCGTCGTCGACGCGAACACCATCTGGACGGACAAGGTGAAGAAAGGCGACATGGTCTTACAGGTGCGCGGCGAGGGGAAACTCGTGCGCGCCGATAATTCTGACGGTTGGGTCGCAAGAGTGACCCTGCCCGAGGATCCGGCGCGCGACGTGCGCGTGGGTCAGAACGCCGCGGTGCAAACGCGCGAAGGAGTGGGGATCGCGAAGGGTCACGTGAGCAGTATTAGTTCGTCAGTTGTATACGGCGTACGCAGCATGGACGTCGCTCTCGATTCCCCGCTGCCGGCGGGAGTCGGCGTCAATTCGCCAGTCAGCGCCACGATTGATATCGGGAAGCTCGAAAATATTCTTTACGTCGGACGTGCAGCGGACCCATGGGAGGAAACCAATTCCGAAATACCCGTGTTTAAAGTCATCGACAATGGCAAAGAAGCGGTGCAAGTCAGGGTGAAATTCGGACGAGCATCCGTGAGTACGATCCAAGTCCTGAGCGGCTTGAACTTGGGCGATACGGTCATCCTCTCGGACATGGCTCCCTACCTCTTGGCCAAATTTGATCGCATCCAAATCAAGCATTGACGGCGCGCAAGGCGAAGGGCAAAGCGGCGTCGAGCCGCCCCGCGGAAGAACCCGGGACGCAAAAGGAGCGCCGCACTCCGTAAAAAAACACACAGGCTAAAGCCTGTGCCACGTCAAGCCGCAGCGCGATTCGCGGAATCGCGACGGGCGCAGCCCTTCCTATGTCAGGGTAAACACGCAGCGCCCCTACGAAGGCAAAAACGATGCTGCGGAAGCGGAGAAGCCCGCGGCGCAGGCGACGGCACGATAAAGCCGATCGGGCCCTACACTCCATAAAAAGCACACAGGCTAAAGCCTGTGCCACGTTAACCCGCAGCGCGATATGTTTACGAGATGACGTGGAGGCGGGGAGCGGCGGCGGAAGGCTCGGGCATGCGGATGGCGGGCGGAAGCGAGCCTGGGGCGCGGCGCGGATACTTGCCGGAGACGTAGTCGTCGACAAGCTTTTGGAAGGCGACGGAGAGTTCGTCGTACGTGCCTTTCAAGGTGACGAATTTTTCGCCGTCGATGTAGACAGGGCAGCTTGGTTCTTCGCCAGTGCCGGGGAGGCTGATGCCGATGTTAGCGGCGCGGGATTCGCCCGGGCCGTTGACGATGCAGCCCATCACGGCGAGCTTCAGTTCCTCGACACCTTCGAATTTCGTTTTCCACTCGGGCATTCGGTCGCGAATGTATTGCTGGATGCTCTCAGCCAATTCCTGAAACGTGGAGCTTGTGGTGCGGCCGCAGCCGGGACATGCGGTGACGCTGGGCGCGAAAGAGCGCAGGCCGAGGGCCTGGAGCAATTCGCAGGCGGCGTAGACTTCGTCGCGACGGTCGCCGCCCGGGCGCGGAGTGAGCGAGACGCGAATCGTGTCGCCGATGCCTTCGCCGAGAAGAATCGCCATGGACGACGCGGACCAGACGAG
>Ga0209168_10003034_pt1 | contig 11800 bp, 7 predicted proteins | sample Coa_R1_FD_187156 | JGI IMG/M metagenome (GOLD analysis project Ga0209168, IMG submission 187156) | Surface soil microbial communities from Centralia Pennsylvania, which are recovering from an underground coalmine fire - Coalmine... | ecosystem: Environmental > Terrestrial > Soil > Unclassified ... | reverse complement strand
GGTGATGTACGCCCATACCGGTTCCGGCACCAAATAGCGGATCGACTTCCCTTGTGAGAGCAGCGTGCGCACGAGCGTCGCGCTCTCGGGCATCTCCGGCAAATTCAGCGTTTTGATGCGGTTTCGCATGGCGATGGGGACCGCGGCAAGCACGCGCGCGACCGCCTCTCCGCGAATGCCCGAGCGCGGCGCGATGACGAAACCTTCCAACGATTCCAAGACTTCTTCGAAACGAACCCACGCGCTGCTCGCGAGCGAATCGGCGCCCGTTATGAACGTGAGCGCCGCATCCGGATACTTCGCTTGGATTCTCGGCAGCAGGTCCGCGGTGTATCCGCTTGCGTCGGAACGCAGATCCGTATCGTCGAGCATAAAGTACGGATTGCTTTCGATTGCGCCCAGAATCATTGCGCAGCGATGCTCGGGCGATGCTTCGGGTTTGCTGCGATAGTGCACGTTGTTGGTCGGCACGAAGAGCACGCGATCGAGCCCTTCCATCAAGCGCGCCGATTCGGCCACGAACAAATGAATGTTATGAATCGGATCGAAGGTCCCGCCGAACACTCCGATCCTCACAGGCGCCCTCGGGGAGAGCTCGTGTTAGCAGTCATGTTTATGCGCCTCGATGTTTGGGGGCCCCACGAAGTGGGGGGCGCGCAGGCTAGGCCGAAGCGCCATTTCAACTGTAGGTGAATTCGTACGGGCCGATGCGTACGGTATCCCCTTCCGTTGCGCCTAATTCGCGTAATTTTTTGTCTACGCCCATCTTTGCGAGGATCTGTTCGAAGCGCGCGAGGCCCTCGTCGGAATCGAAATTCGTCATCGCCGCGAGGCGTTCGACGCGCTCGCCGCTGATCACGAACGTATCCTCTTGCTTTTGAATCGTGAACGGCTCGCTGGGGCGCAGATGAATCCTTGCCGGCTCCGGCGTGACGATCTCGGGAATAGGCGCCGCTTGAATGCTTGCCCAAACGGCGTAGACGAGATCTTGCACGCCGAACCCCGTCGCCGAGCTGATTCCGCGCACGCCGGGAAATTGCGCGCGCAGTTCTTCCAAGCGCGCTTGCGCGTCGGGGAGATCGAGTTTCGAAACCACGAGCATCGTGGGCTTGTTCGGCAGTTGCGGATTCCAAGCGGCCAGTTCGTCTTCGATGATCTTTTTGTCGTGCAGCAGCTCGTCGAGCGGCTTCGCGCCGTCGAGCAGATGAATCAGCACGCGCGTGCGCTCGACATGGCGCAGAAATTGATCGCCCAGACCGGCGCCGAGGTGCGCGCCTTCGATGAGGCCCGGCACGTCGACCATTACGAACGACTCCTCGTCCGAGACGCGCACGACTCCGAGCTGCGGCTCGAGCGTCGTGAACGGATAGTCGGCGATTTTCGGACGCGCCGCCGAAACGACCGAAAGCAACGTCGACTTCCCCGCGTTGGGCAGACCGACGATGCCGCAATCGGCGAGCAGCCGCAGTTCCAGACGCAGCGCAAACCGCTCACCGGGTTCGCCTTTCTCGGCAAAGCGCGGCGCCTGCCGCGTGGACGTCGCGAAATGCTGATTGCCGAGGCCGCCGCGGCCGCCCTTGGCGACCATGACCCGCTCGCCCGGCTCATGCAGGTCGGACAGGAACGCTTCGTCTTCGCCTTCGGGCCGCCGGTACACGAGCGTGCCGACCGGGACTGGGATCACCAAGTCTTCGCCGCTGCGTCCGGACTTGTTGGAGGTGCCGCCCGGCTTGCCCGAATCAGCCGCGAATTGCCGCTTATAGCGGAACTCGACCAGCGTCGATAACTCGGGCGTCGCCTCGAGATAGACGCTGCCGCCGTGGCCGCCGTCGCCGCCGGCCGGACCACCCTTGGGGATGTACTTCTCACGGCGCCAGGCGACCAGACCGTCGCCCCCGTTTCCGGCCGCCACCGTGATGGCCGCCTCGTCGATGAACTGCACGTAGCCGGTTATTCTCGCCGGAAAAGCAAAATCGGCCCGTGGACGGGCCGATTTGCAAGGTTTTGGCGTTCTCGCGATGCTATGCGGCTGCCGGGCGCACGTGCACGTGCTTGCGGTTGCGGTGCTTCGCGAATTCGACGATGCCGTCGGCAAGCGCGAAGAGGGTGTGGTCCTTGCCCAGGCCCACGTTTTCACCGGGATAGAACTGCGTGCCGCGCTGGCGGACGAGGATGTTTCCGGCGATGACCGTCTGGCCGCCGAATTTCTTCACGCCGAGGCGCTGCGCGTTCGAGTCGCGGCCGTTACGCGTGGAACCCGCGCCCTTCTTGGACGCGAAAAGCTGGAGATCGAACAGGAACATAGCCGCCATACTTTACCAGAGCGGCCCCCGTTCCGTCAATCGCGTTGGACGTTCCAGCCGGAAACGGTCACCTGCGGATGCTCGCCTGCCAAATCTGCGGTCCGGTACGACGCCAGCAGCCGTATGCGTTCGCCCGGCAACAACGTCACGTAGTTGTCGCTCCATGTCACCGGCAGCACTTCCTCGCCGCTTTTCTGTCGTCGTACGGAAGCGCGCGCGAAGAACGCGAGGTTGGGAGACGGATTGTGCAGCGTTACCTCGGTCGAACACCGGCCGCCGTTGCCGTGCGTCTGCGCGTTCACAGAAAGGCGAACTTTCGGGAGCGATGCCAGCGCCGTGAAATCCGCGTACTCGCGAAGCGGTGTGAAATACCACGTCGATCCGCTCCAGTCGAATACGTCCGCTTTCGCCGAAAGCCAGTACACGTTGGACGTCAGGGCGCTGCCCTGCGCGTCGCGGAGCGTGAGCCGAACGAAGTAGAGCGGGACGTTTTCGATCGGCGGCACGGTAAAGAGTCGCGTTGCGCTATCGGGCGCGACGTCGACGCGGGCGCTTCGTTCGAACAAGCGGCGCATGTGTACATCGAAAGCTTCGGCGTGCGCGACGTGCGCGGCGAATCCGCGGTGAAGCTCGTTCGTGACGACGACCGAGCGATCGTCGTACGAATACTGAATGTGCAGCGGCTCGCACGCCTTTTTCGTGCCGAAGTATCCGCCGCCGGGACACAGATAATAATCGTACAGGTGCCAGATGAGTCCGGGCCACGCGTCGTTGAGCATCCACTGGATCACGCCGGTGGACTGGTATTTGTTGCGGCGAAACGCTTCGAACATCGCGCGTTCGCCCTCATAGGTCATCAGCTGCGATTTGAGCGCGTAGTCTTCGACGCCGGAAGCGTTTCCGTACCGCGCTTCGAGCGCGCGCGTGAACGTGTCGAGGTTTCGGAAATGTCCGCTGCCCGCGTGGAAATTCCACACCTCGTCGATTGGCCACAAGTGATCTGCGGGAATGAATTTGCGCAGCGATTCGACCGGCGGTACGGCGGCGCCCGGACTCGTCTCACTGTTGTAACCTGACGCTCCGCCCGGAGCATGCGGATCGAGCCAATACGACGGCGCGACGTAGTCGTACGGTCCGGTCATTTTTACACCGGTCGTGCCGATCAGCGTCTTGCGCGCGCTTGCGGCAGCTTGATACGGGTTGGGCCAGCGCTCTTCGTGCAAGACGCGCAGGTATATCCGTTCGACGTCCGGCGGGGGCGCGTTGTCGCTGCCGTACGCCCACGTCAGCATGCACGGATGATTTCGAAGATTGCGCAACTGCGTGCGCAGCGATTCACCGGCGATGCGGTAATTTTCCGCACTCCACTTTTTCCAGTCTTCCCAGCGATCGCAGCAACACCAGCCGGATTGCACCATGATGCCGTACTCGTCGCAGAGATCGAAAAAATGTTCGTCCTGGATCTTTCCTTCGAGCCGGATCGTATTCAAGTGCATGTCGCGAACGTAGCGGATTTCGTCTTCCTGCCGCTGCGGATCGGCGCGCAGCATCATGTCCGGCGTAAAGCCTGCGCCGAGCACCAGCATGCGTTTCCCGTTGATGCTGAACAGACGATGCCCGTTTGCGTCTATCTCCGAGGTTACTTCGCGAATGCCGAAGCGCGTGCGCGTGCGGTCCGACACCGCGCCGTCGATTTCGAACTCCAGGGTGAGATCGTGCAGCGGCTGCTCGCCCATGTGCGCCGGCCACCAGAGCTGCACATCGTCGAGTGCGAGCTGCGGATTCGTCTGCGGCGAAAAGACGATCGTTCGCCGCTCCGAAGGCGCGAGCGAGACTCGCTGCGATACCTCCGTCTGACCGAAACGCGCGCGCACGACGCCGTCGATCGCACCGCCGCTCTGATTTTGCACATCGCCGTAGATGGTGAGGTTCGCACGTCCCCGTTCGGGCGAAACCAGGCGCGTCACGACTTGCGGGTCGCGCACCGTCACCGGACCGCTTACGGCGATCTCGACGGGACGATATAATCCCATGTCCTTGTCAGGCGGCATCGGATTCCAGTCGACGAACGTAAGCGCGAGATCGTCAGGCGTCGGCGCAAACACTTCGAACGTCAGCTCGTTTGCACCGCCGTGGACGTGGGATGTGACGTCGAATTCAAATGCGCGCCACATCCCGGCGAGCTCATCCGCGCCGGCGATTTTGTGTCCGTTTACAAAAGCGTTCGCCCGATAGTTGATCCCGTGAACGCGTAGCGCCACATGCTTCCCCACAAGCGTGCGCGGCAGCTCGAATGTCGTGCGATACCACCAGCTCGCACGAAACGGACTATCCGCCGGCATCTCCAAATTCGAAAAGATCGCACCGATCGGATACGTCACGCCCGGAATCGAACGCAGATTCATTCCGTAGAACGGGTCGCCGTACGTTCCGGCTTGCACCAGCGAACCAAAAACCGTCGAAGGAACCGTCGCTCGACACGAACTGCGCGCGGCGGATGATTGAATCTGCCACGGGCCGGTGAGCAGCAAGCCGTTTTCGGTTTGGGTGTGCGCATCGCAGGCGACCGGCAAGGCCGAGGAACCGATCATGGAAAGAGAAAGCAACGACGCAGAGGTAGTCGTGATGAACCCTCTGCGCGTTGCTCTTTTGTTCACGCCGCGATCTTGCGTGACGCGGCGCCGCTTACCTCTCTATCCGATGCTCGTGGCGAAGAAGGTGCCGCCGCTCCAATAGCCCCACGCGGTGACGTTGCGGCCGATGAAGAGATTCTGCGCGGTGCCGTTGTTGAGCGCTTGCTGATCGTTGATGCTGATCGACGAGAACAGGCCTTGCATGATCGTCACGCGGCTGCCGCTCACGGACGTGATGATGCCTTGCACGCTCGCCGTTCCGCCGGGGTACGGATAGCCGTTGCTCGGATATTGCCCGTTGCTGCCGTAATACGCGCCGCTGCCTTGCGCGACGAACATGTTGTTGCTGAAGTATCCTTGCAGCGAGTAGTGCGCGCCGATTTGCAGCCCTTGTCCGCTGCGCAGCAGATTGACTTGATCGATCGTAATCGGCGTGCCATTGTCCTCGCGGAACTGGACCAGTTCGCCGTTGATCGCGATTGGCGTACCGGAGATCGTCAAAGCGTTTCCGGCGCGATTGTGCTTGCACCAGCCGCGTGCGTGACCGGCCGGATTGACGCAGGAGTGCTTATTGCCTTGGTTATCGTCGGCTCGAGCAACCGGCATCAGGGTCGTTGCCGCCAGGAGCGCTGCGAAAAGTGTGAGAGTGAATTTGCGCGTCATATTCCAGCCTCCATCGCCTGTTGGTAGGCTGCTCAGGAAACGAGAACGCGTGCGCGAGGGTTCCCGAAAAGCAGCCCTGGCTAGCGCTCGACGATGCGCGCTTTCTGCAGCGCGCGCACCAGCGCCGCCGCGAAATCGACGGTTTTCCAGTCGCGTCTCACGCGCACGCGCGTCAATTCGTAGCGGTCCTCGGGCGCGATGACGTTCACGGGATCCGTCGTCACCGCCAGATCGACGCCGGCTTCACGCACGAGCTGCAAGGTTGCGCGGTTGAAACGTCCGGACGGATAGCAGTACGACGTTACCGGAACGTGGAGGCGCCGGCGCAGCGCTTCCACCGACATGCCGATTTGCATAGCTTGCTGCCTCGTCGACATGTGTGAGAGATCGTCATGCGCAACTCCGTGCGCGTCGATGTCTTCACCGAATGCTTGCATGCGCGCGAGCTGTTCCCACGTCAAGTGACGCGGCTTGTCGAGTGCGCCGGTGATGACGTAGAACGTCGCGCTATCGCCGAATTGCCGCAAAATCGGAAGCGCGTATGCGTATTGGTCCGCGTACCCGTCGTCAAAAGTAAGCACGACCACGTGATCGAGCGGCGCGCCCGATTCCAAACGTTCGCGCAGCTGCTCCATGCTGATCCCGGCGATGCCGCGCTCGTGCAGGTACTCCAGCTCCGCCGTAAATTGTTCGGGCGAGATGGTCAGTTGGCGTCCCACACGGTCCGCAGGACGGTCCACGTCGATCCGGTGGTACATCAGAATCGGCGGCGGCACGAACGCCGGCGGGAACGTCGGCGCAGGCTGCGGGGCGCGAGGGACGGCGGCACCCGTGGCAAGGAGTATCAATAGAAGGAGCGCGAGGCGACGCATCGGCCCGTACTTCGCAAGAGGGGACCGCCTGGACCCGCCGTAACTTCACGGACGTTTTGAACAAGCGACGTGTCGTCGTCACCGGCCTGGGCGCGGTGACGCCCTTAGGGAACTCCAAGGACGAATTCTGGCGCCGGCTTACCGCCGGGGAGAGCGGCGTCGGGCCTATCACGGCCTTTGACGCCACGGATTTCCGCACGCGCTTTGCGGCCGAGGTCAAGGACTTCGATCCCGAGGCGCTGCTGGGCAAACGTGAGTCCAAGCGGATGGACCGCTTCTCGCAGTTCGCGGTGGTTGCGACCAAAGAAGCGCTCGAAGATTCGGGCCTCGATCTCTCCGAGCCGAAGCTGCTCGAGCGTTCGGGCGCAGTCATCGCTACGGGAATCGGCGGAATTCTGACGTTCTGGGCCAGTTCGGAGAAGGCCAATCGCGACGGTACGTGGTCGAAGGTCACGCCGTTCTTCATTCCGATGCTCATGGCCAATGCAGCGTCGGCGCAAATCTCGATGGCGTACGGTTTTCGCGGACCGCTGTTCGCGGTATCGAGCGCGTGCGCGAGCGGCAACGACGCGATCATCAGCGCGTATCACTACGTCGCAAGCGGTGAGGCGCCGATGATGGTGACCGGCGGAAGCGAAGCGACGATTTCACCGCTCGCGGTCGGCGGTTTCTGCTCGATGAAGGCGATGTCGGTGCGCAACGACGACCCGGCGCGCGCGAGCCGGCCGTTCGACAAGGAGCGCGACGGATTCGTGCTGGGTGAAGGCGCCGGCGTCCTCGTGCTCGAGGATTACGAGCACGCGAAAGCGCGCGGGGCGCGCATCTATTGCGAGCTCATCGGCTACGGACAGTCGGCCGATGCCTACGATTTGGTCGCACCCGATCCGGAAAGCACCGGCGTGGAACTTGCGATGCGGCGCGCGCTGGAAAACAGCGGCGTCAAACCGGCCGAGGTGGACTACATCAACGCACACGGGACGTCGACGCCGCAAGGCGATTCCGCGGAATCGCAAGCCATCGAGCGCGTTTTCGGCGTCGAAGGCGCGGTCCACGTCGCCGTGAGTTCCACGAAATCGATGCACGGCCACGCGCTCGGCGCCGCCGGCGGCATCGAAGGCGTCGCTACCGTGCTTGCCGTGCAGAACGACGTCATGCCGCCGACGATCAACTATGAAGTTCCCGATCCCGAATGCACGCTGGATTACGTGCCCAACGTCGCGCGCAAAGCGCCGGTGAACGTCGCGTTTTCGAACTCGTTCGGTTTCGGTGGTCACAACAGCGTGGTCGTGTTCAGCAAAGTGCGCTAATCGTGGCGGGCGAGCAACGGCGCCGCCGCTTGCGCGCGTTACTGAAAAAGGCGCACGCCGCGCCGGCCGAGTTGGATCTCTTCGAGCAGGCGTTCATGCACGAGAGCGCGGCGCGGGAACGTCGCGAAATGTCAAACGAGCGTCTCGAGTTCTTGGGCGATTCGGTGCTGGGATTCATCGCGGTGACGTGGCTGTACGAACAGCATCCGGAGCGAGACGAAGGCTGGCTCACGCGCCGCAAGGCCGCAATCGTCAACGACCGCACGCTCGCGCAGAGCGCGCTGCGCTTGGGTTTTCCCGAGATACTGCACCTCGGCGAGGGGATGGCGCGTGCGGACGGTGCCCACAACGAGACGATCTTGGCCGACGCGTTCGAGGCGTTTCTGGGCGCGCTCTTTCTGCGTTACGGTGAGAGCAAAACGCGCCGCTTCTTGATCGAGCACCACTTGCAGCAGGTGGATCTTTCCGAAGCGAGCGTCACGGATGCCAAATCGCGCCTGCAGCACCTCATGCAGGAGCGATATCGTGAAGTTCCGGTGTACCGCGACCGGCACGTCGGCACGCCGCAGGAGCCGCGGTTCACCTCGCAGGTTATCCGCAAGGATACGGTGCTGGGTTCCGGAACCGGCAGGTCAAAGAAACAAGCACAGCTCGAGGCCGCGAGCGAGGCGTTAGAGACCTTGCTTGCTACGCCGCGCGCAAACGCCCACAAGAGAACGAAGAAATGAAGGGTTCACGGCGCCCTCGGGGAGGGTCCAAGTCACGTGAGAGTTTAGGCGCCATGAGTTCGTGGGGGCCCCAACGTAGTTGGGGGGCGCGGAGGCTAGGCCGGAGCGCCGTTCAAACATGAAACTTAAGCAGATTAAAGCCTTTGGATTCAAGACGTTCGCGGAGCCGACGACGCTGGACTTCAGCGGCGGCATCACGGCGATCGTGGGGCCGAACGGATCGGGCAAGTCCAATTTGATCGATGCGTTCGGCTGGGTGCTGGGCGAGCAGAGCAGCAAGAGCTTGCGTTCGGGCAAGATGGAAGACGTCATCTTCGCCGGCAACGAAAAGCGCAAGCCGCTCGGCCTCGCGGAAGTTTCGATCATGTTCGACAACGGGGATCGCCGCTTGCCGATCGACTTCACGGAAGTGGAGATTACGCGCCGCGCGTACCGCGCAGGCGAGATCGAGTACTACATCAACCGCAATCAGTGTCGCCTGCGCGATATTCTGGATTTATTGATGGGCACAGGCCTTGGCCCGGGCTCGTACTCCATCGTTTCGCAAGGCCAGATCGACTCGATTCTCACCAGCAAGCCCACGGACCGGCGCGCACTGTTCGAGGAAACCGCGGGCATCAACAAATTTCTCGCGCGCAAGAACGAATCGCTGCGCCGCCTCGAACAAACCGAGCAGAACGCGATTCGCATCAACGATTTGATTGTCGAGCTCGAGCGGCGCATTCCCGAGCTCGACACGCAGGTCCGGCGCGCGAAGCGCTATCGCAAACTCAGCGCGCGCGTGCGCGACCTGGAGATTCTTTCGTACATTCGCGCGAGCGCATCCCGCCGCGCGGAGCGTGAGACGCTCAAGGCCGAGCTGGAACGCAACGAGGAGATTCGCAGCGCCGCGGCCGCAAAGGCCGCCTCACTGGGCGCACAGCTCGCCGAAGCCCGGACGCGGGCCTATCAGCACGAACTTGCACTCGAAGAATTTCGCACGCAAAGCCAAACGCTGCGTAGCGAACTTGCGCGTTGGGAAGCGGATCACGCTGCCGCGCTTGCGCGGCGCGACGCGCTCGAAGCGCAGAACACGCAGACCTCGGAGGACGAGGCGCGTGTTCAGCACGAGCGAGAAACGCTCGACGCAACGATTGCCGAACTGGAAGCGCGAATCGAGCCGCTCCAGCGCGACCTGGAAGGCGCGCGTGAGGCCGAGCTGAACGCGCAGACCGAACTCTCGCGCACGCGCGGCGAACTGGACGCGATCTTTACCCAGTTGCGCGAAGTGGAAGCGGCCGCGTCCGCCGTAGCCGCGCGAAAAGCCGAACGCCGCGTGCAAAGCGAGAACGCGCGCGCGGAAGCGGAACGTTTGGAGCGGGAAACCGCGAGCGCGCGCGCCCGTGCCGAGCAGCTCGAGATCGCCTGCGGAGCCGCCACGCACAAGTTTTCCGAGCGCCGGCATCAGCTGACGCAGCTCGAAACGCAGCTGGTCGATGCGCGCGGCCGGATTGACGACGCGGAGCGCGGCGTGACCCAATCGCAAACCGACCTCTCGCATGCAATGACCGCGCATCGCGAGTACGCGAGCGACGTGGCGGCGGCGCAGTCGCGTCTGCACACCATCGAAGAACTCGAGAACGCGATGGAAGGTCACGTGCCGGGAACGCGCGCCGTTATGGAAGCCTTCGGGCGCGGCGAATTGCGCGGCATCGACGGCGTCGTCTCGAACCTCATCACGACCGACGAGCAGTATGCGCGCGCGATGGACATCGCGTTCGGGGCGCGCCTTTCAAACATCATCACGCATACGTCGGAAGATGCCGAACGCGGCATCGACTACCTCAACATGAAGGAACTCGGGCGCGCGACGTTCTTGCCGCTCGACACGCTGCAGAATCGCACGGGCAAGGAACTCACCTCCGAGCTGCGCGACGTGCGCGGCGTCATCGGATACGCGCACTCGCTGATTCACACGCAGCCGCAGTACGAGAGCATCGTAAAATTCCTCGTCGGGAACGTGCTCGTCGTCGACACCCTGCAAACCGGCATCTATCTGGTACGCAATCGCGGCTTGCGCGACACCATCGTCACCCTTTCGGGCGAGCAAATTGCCGGGGGCGGCGCGATCACCGGCGGCCGGTATCAGCGTGAGAAGTCGATTCTCTCGCGGCGCGTGCAGGCGCAAACGTTACGCGAGCAGCTCGCCGAGATGCAATCGCATCTCGCGAATCTGGAAGCTGCCGCGCAAGAAGCGACCGGCGCGAGTCAGCGCGCCGTCTCGCAGCGCGAAGAAGCCGCCCAGGCGCTCAAGCGCGTCGAAGTGGCGTTGACCGAGGTGCGCGGCGAGATGGCCGGAGTTACCGCGGAAGTCGAGCGCATGCAAAACGAACTGCAGAGCGCGCGTACGCGCGTCCGTGAATTGCATGCTTCGTCGGCGCAGGCGCGAGAGCGCGAACGCGCGTTGGAAAGCGCGCAGCCGGAAGAGGCGCGCAGCGATGAAGAGCGGCTGCGGCTCGAAGAAGAACTGACGCGCGCACGCGAGCGCATTTCGCAGGCCGAGCGCGTGCAGGCGGAAGCGAGCGCACGCGCGGGCGATCTGCGCGAACGCGCGGCCGCACTGATCGCCGAGCGCGACGGAGCGAAGGCGCGTCTGGGGATCATCGATCAGGACAGCGAGCGCGCACGCGCCGCGCGCGAACAGATGGCGGCGGATATCTCCGCGCTTGCGCAGCAAATCGAGGTTTCGGCCCAGCGTTTGCAAGCGCTGCGCGAGCAAGTAACGCAAGCCGATGCTGCGTTCGAGAACGCACGCCGCGAGCGGGAGACGCTTGCCGATACGGTCACGCGGTTCGAATCGGAGATGCGCACGGCCGAACTCGAGGAGCGCGAAGCGCAAGGAGGCGGCGAACGCTATCGCACGCGATTGGCCGAAATCGAAGCGGAGCTGGGCATGCTGGTTTCACAATTTGCGCAGAATCCCGCGACGGACGACGAGTGCCGCGACGTCGAGACGCGGTACGAGCAGGAACCCGATACGCTGACTGACGATCTGCCGCGCCTGCGCGAAGAACTGGCGCGCCTGTCCAACGTGAATCTCAATGCGGAAGCGGATCGCGAGGAAATCGCGCAGCGCGAACAATTCCTGCGCGAGCAGCTCGACGATCTCTCGAAGGCTCGCGAGACGCTGTTGCAGTCGATCCGTGAGATCGAACAGCAGACGCAAGCGCAGTTCAACGAGACGTTCAATCAAGTTGCGGAAGCGTTCGCCGAGATGTATGAGCGTCTGTTCCCGGGCGGGCAAGCCAAGATGTG
>Ga0209168_10003032_pt1 | contig 11807 bp, 10 predicted proteins | sample Coa_R1_FD_187156 | JGI IMG/M metagenome (GOLD analysis project Ga0209168, IMG submission 187156) | Surface soil microbial communities from Centralia Pennsylvania, which are recovering from an underground coalmine fire - Coalmine... | ecosystem: Environmental > Terrestrial > Soil > Unclassified ... | reverse complement strand
GCCCGATGATGTAATTGAGAAAGCGAAGCACCACATTCTCGACACATTTGCCGCCATGGTTTCCGGCTCGGAATTGCCGCCCGGACGCGCAGCGCTGAAATTTGCCAGGAGTTATGGCGGCGAAAAAGTTGCCACGATCGTCTGCTCGAACATTCTGTGCGGCCCGATGGAAGCGGCGCTGGTAAATGGCGTGTTGGCTCATTCCGACGAGACGGACGATGCGCACTCACCGACTCTCTCGCATCCCGGATGCGCGGTCGTTCCCGCTGCGCTCGGGGTTGGAGAGCAGTTCGGCATCAGCGGGACGCAGTTTCTGCGCGCCGTGGTCCTTGGCTACGATGTGGGAACGCGCGTTGTGCTGACGATGGGTGGTCCAGCCGTTCAGAGCGAGATGCACAGGAGCGGCCACAGCATCGCAGGAATTTTTGGAGCGGCTGCCGCTGCGGGTTGCACGGTCGGCTTGAACACGCAGCAGATGCGCTGGGTGCTCGATTACACGGCGCAGCAATCTTCCGGCATCGCCGCATGGCAGCGCGATACCGAACACATCGAGAAGGGCTTCGTTTACGCGGGCATGCCGGCGCGCGGAGGCGTTACGTCCGCACTGCTGGTTCAATCGGGCTGGACCGGAGTTGACGACTTTTTGTCGGGTGCTGATAATTTTCTGCTCGCCTATGCGCCGCAGGCCGATCCCGCGGGCCTCGTCGAAAAACTTGGCGAGCGCTATGAAGTAACGCAAACCGATATCAAAAAATGGACTGTGGGAGCGCCCATCCAGGCGCCGCTTGACGCGCTGCAAAATCTTCTCAAGCGGCGTAGCTTCGATGCGGATCAGGTGCAGCAGGTGGTTGTGCGGATCGGCACTACGCCCGCGGTTGTCGTGAACAATCGCGAGATGCCGGATATTTGCCTGCAGCACATGGTTGCTGTAATGCTGCTCGATAAGACTTCATCGTTCAAAGCGGCGCACGACAAGGCGCGTATGCAGGACCCTGCTGTTCTGCGGCAGCGCGCGAAAGTGCAACTCGTCGGCGACGCGGAACTCGAACGCGCGTTGCCGCGGCGCGAAGCCATCGTGGAAATCACGCTTGCCGACGGAACGAAGCTCAGCGAGCACGTCGTGGCGGTGCGCGGCACTCCCGCGAATCCGATGCCCCGCGAGGAAATCGTCGCGAAATGCCGCGATCTGATGGCACCGGTTCTCGGCGTGGCCACTACTGCGAGCCTGAGAGAAAGAACGCTTGCCCTTGAGAACTTGAAGAATATTCGCGAACTGCGCCCGTTGCTACAGCACTCTTAGACGCCGCTTTGTAGGGACACGGGAATGCCGTGTACAAATGAAACGATGGCGATGCGCCCGCGCCGCTTCTCATGGCATCAGGGAATTACTTTTTCGGAATGACCGGCAGCAGCAAATAAGGCTGCCGATCTATGTCGCTGTGTAGTGTTGTTTTGCCTGCAAAAATATTCGCCGGGCGGTCGGCGGGATCATTGTGGAGAAACGGGCCGCAGCCGCGAAGTTCATTCTTGAAATTTGAAAGTTTTCCGCCGCGGCAGGCGTGCTCGTAGTCTTTGCCGCGGATGGTGAGCGCGATTCGGTATCCCGCGGGAACGACGATACTGGTCGGCCATATTTCCACGTCCAATTCAACAGGTGCGCCCGGTTTCAAAGGCTGCAACTCATCATGGGTGTGATAAGGACGCCAGGGTTTTGAAAGCGCCGGATCGAGTTTTCGGTGCGAGGCACGCAGCCAGCCCTGCCCGATCGGCGTGTGCGGATCGATTGCTCCTTGAAAAACAATTTCCGTCAAGTCCGGAGAAAAAACGCGCAGCACGGCGAAAACGTCGGCGTCTTCGGTGCTCGACGAAAGAAATAATTTAACGGCGGACGGGCCGGTAATTTCAGTTTCGGCGCCCAACGGCGCGGTCATGAATGTGAGACCGTCGCCCATCGCGTCAAACGTGCGAGTCGCAGTCTGTGAGGATGGTTCCGTACCTAACGCGCCGTTCGCAAAATCAAAATAGAATTTCTTCCATTCCGTGCGCGCCAGCGGCCCTTCGTTTTCGACGCGCTCTTCAAAGCGATTGAGGTGGCGAACCTGCAGCAGCACGCGCGGCTGGCGATCCCAGCCATTTTTTTCGCCCTTTAAAAAGTAATCGAAGAAACGTTTCTGGAGCTCGCGGCCGTAGTCAGTATAAAAATGGGTCCAGTGCTCGATGCCGTGCGCTTCGAGCCACTTCTGGGGGGAGGCCGCGCGCATAAAGCCCTCGAAATTTCCACGTGGATGCAATCCCTGGCCGCCCCAATTCGCGGAGGAAAGCAGCGGCACGTTTACTTTGGACCAATCCGGCGAGCGGCTCTTGCTGTATTCATCGTCGAGCGGATGCGCCAGCAGATCGGCGCCGAAATTGCAGCGATTCGCAGCAAGTTGCGCGTCGGAAATCGTCTCCGGCCCGCAGACAAGATCTCCGGTAGCGCGGCTGCGCGGTCCGCGTTCGCCGAGTCCGTATTGCACGGTCTTCACCTGCATGTCATACCAATTTGCCCAGAACGTGCAGTAAATTCCGCCGTGATGAGAAGTATCGCGATACCACTCCGCCGCTCCTTCCCACACGCACATAGCCGCAAGATGAGGCGGCTGCAGCGACGCCACCTGCCACTGATTAATCGCATAATAGGAAATTCCGTTGAGGCCGACCTTGCCGCTGCTCCACGACTGCTCACCGGCCCAGGCGATGCAGGCCGCAAAATCGCGGGTCTCGCGCGGCGAAAATGGATCGACGTAACCGGGCGATCGTCCGCAACCGCGGCTGTCAACGCGCACGCAAACGTATCCGTGGGGCACCCATTTTTCAGGATCGACCACTTCCCAATTTTGATAAAGGTTGGTAGAGCCCGCCGCAACATCGGGATGCTCGCGCACCATGGTTTGCCACGCGTCGGGATAGCCATCCTGAAACGCGAGGCCTTTTGCGTAAGGCCCGTACGTCAACAACACGGGATAGCGGCCTTCGCTGATTGGCCGGAAAACATCCGCGCGCAGGACGATGCCGTCATCCATGCGAATAGGCGCGTCCCAGTCGATTTTCATTCCATCGCGGATTTCAGTTTTTGTTTGCGCGTCGCGTGCCTCGGTCATCTTCCTCACCATTCTTCTCATTACGCGGGCAAAGGTTTGCCTTTCGTTTCCACGCCAAAAGGCAGCAGCACAAGTCCGACAACGAAAGCGATTGCCGTCAGCGCTACCGGAATGCCGAGCGTCTGAAAGTGTCGCACTCCGATTCCAACCAGAAACGTGGCGCCTGCGCCTGCAAAGCGCCCCACATTTTGCGCGAACGCCAGCGCGCTGGCGCGGCATTCGGTTTCGTACTGCTCCGGCAGCCAGAAGGAATAGACGGTGTAGTTCGCTCCGCCGATTCCGAGAAAAAACAGGCACACAAAAAACCATTTCAGCACGTCGTTCTGTAAATAGAAAACGTATCCGAATGTAATTACGATGACCACTAGCATGAGCGAATAGAAAATCGCTTGATTCACCCTGCGCCCCAGGCGATCGGCAATCGCGGGCACGCTCAACGCGCCCAGGATCGTTCCAATGGAAAGTATTCCCGTGCCGTAGGACGCGAGGCGCGCCGCTTCAAAAGTTGTGTGTCCGGTTCTAGCAGCCAAATAGGTAATCGCCGCCGGCACGTAGACGGACCCGGCCCACAAACCAATCGTGGAAACGAGTTGATACATGAGATTGAGGAATGTGCGCAAGCGGTATCGCGGAGAAAAAATTTCAAGAAACGTGCGCTTCAAACTCCATTTCTCGCCGCGTGGTCCTCGCTTGGCCTCCCAGCGCGCCGGCTCGCTCATGCCTTTGCGAATCAAAATCACCAGCAGCGCCGGAACGCCGCCGACCACAAACATCCATCTCCATCCGAACCTGCTGCCGACAAAATAATTTGCCAGCGCAGCCAGAAAAAATCCAAAGTAATAACCTGTATGCATCATGCCCGCGCCCACGGTGCGCCGATCTTCGGGCCACTCTTCGGAAATCAACGTCGCGCCCATGGCCCATTCGCCGCCGATGCCGATGCCGGCAAGAAGGCGAAGCGCCGCCAGCATCCAGATATTCGTGGCAAAGGCGCTCAACAATGTAAAAAGTGAGAAGCAAATAATCGTGAGCATCAGCGTGCGCACGCGGCCGAACCGGTCGGCAACCGGCCCCCACAGCAGGGCCATCCCCCAGCCAATCAAAAACAGAGCGAACAGCACGCCGCCGTAATAACCGATGTTTGCACTGCTGGGGGAAATACCGGAACGAGGCAGTAATTCCCGCAGCGCGGGAACCAGAACGAGCGCGTAGATAAACGAATCCATGCCATCCAGCACCCATCCTCCCCAAGCCGCCCAGAATCCGCGAACCTGATTTCGTGTGAGTGGGATTCGAGTTGTTGTCATTGGGCCGCGGGGAGAACGCAAGAACGGGAGAGGCTGCCCCCGATTGAATTAGACACGTCAGAGCACGCGGCTCGATGAGGCTTCATCGCGACTGGGATGATACCACTAGGAAGATAGGAATCAGCGCGGAACGGCGGTAGATTCTGATCACCGATCGTGCATTTCAATCGGGCTGGTGAAACTTTTCGCGGGCGTTATGAGTAGTAATCTCAGCTACAATTGCCTGGCATTGAAATTCGCCAGTAATGTTACTTAATGAAACTGCACTAGATAAGGGGAGGAACGTATGGGACGTGATCGAGATTCGCGAATGCCTGTAAACAATGGCGGGACAAATTTCACGCGGCGCGGCTTGTTGCAACGCGCGGCCTGGCTGACCGCCGCTGCAGCCTTTCCTTATGCCTCCGATATGGTCGCGGAAGACGTCAGCCCGGTAATGACCGCGCTCAGCAACTACATGAGCGAAGCCCGTAATCGCGAACTCCCCGACAAAGTGCTGCAGGAAACCAAGCACCACATCCTGGATACCATGGCGGCTATGGTTTCTGGTTCCGAGTTGCCTCCGGGCCGCCTGGCGATTCAGTTCGCCCGTTCTTATGGAGGCGAAAAAATCGCGACCGTGGTGGCGTCGAATATTGTCTGCGGTCCAATCGAGGCGGCCGTCGCCAATGGCGTTCTCGCGCATTCGGATGAAAGTGATGATGACTTCACCGGTGGGGGAGCGCATCCGGGAGCCGCGGTTGTGCCTGCATCGCTCGCGATGGGCGAGCAAGTTGGAGTAAGCGGCATGCATTTCGTCCGAGCCGTGGCGCTCGGCTATGACATCGGGATGCGCTCGTTCAAGGCCCTGGGCCCGAAGATGGTGCTTCGCGACACGCACAATCTAGTCGCAACTTTTGGCGCCGCTGCAGCCAGCGGCTGCCTCGCGAGTCTGAATCCACAGCAGATGCGTTGGCTTATGGATTACGCCGGTCAGCAAGCGGGCGCAGGAATCGGAGCGTGGCGGCGCGACACCGAGCATATCGAAAAAGGTTTTGTGTTCGCTGGCATGAGCGCGCGCAATGGCGTGATGGCCGCGATGCTGGTTCAATCGGGCTGGACGGGCGTTGCTGACATTTTGTCGGGACCTGAGAATTTCATGCAGTCCTACTCACCGCAAGCGGACCCGGCTGGGTGGACCGACAAGCTTGGCGAGCGCTACGAAGTGACGCAAACGACCATCAAGCGATGGACCACGGGAGGGCCAATCCAGTCTCCGCTCGACGCCATGCAACTTATTTTGAAGAAGCATCCCTTTGAGCCGGACCAGGTGAAGCAAGTTGTGGTGCACGCCGCCACGAGCGCGGCCTTTACCGTGAACAATCGAGAGATGCCGGACATTTGTCTCCAGCACATGATCGCCGTAATGATGATCGACAAAACGGCTTCCTTCAAGGCCGCCCACGACAAGCCCCGCATGAAGGATCCGGAAGTTCTTCGCCAGCGCGCGAAGGTGCAACTGATCGGCGAGGAAGAACTCGAAAAACTCATCCCGGCGCGCGTGGCAATCGTCGAAGTCACGCTCAACGATGGAACCAAACTAACCGAGCGTGTCGAGTCTGTGCGTGGCACTCCTGAAAATCCCATGAGCCGCGAAGAGGTTGTAGCGAAAGCTCGCGACCTTATGGAGCCTGTCCTGGGCGCGAAGCAAACCTCGAGCCTGATCGACAAAGTCCTCGGCCTAGAAAATGTAAAGAGCATCCGCGAATTGCGGCCGCTGCTGCAGCGAGCGTAAAATTCGCCGCACGCGTAGGACAGGCACTCTTGCCTGTCCGAATCACCGTGGCGGCGCTATCATACCGGACAGGGCAAGAGCGCCTGTCCTACAAACCCGCGATGATTTGAGCTGCGCTTGCCGGAGGAATGCAGTGAACTTACGTCTTTGGAAGGCAGCGACTTGCGCGGTGCTTACGCTCGCAGCATTTTATCCCTCACCATCAAATGCGCAGAGTGATGTGCCGCACTACGAAGTCGATCCTTCCTGGCCGAAACCCTTGCCCGGTCGTTGGGTCACCGGAGAAATGGGCGGCGTGTGTGTCGACTCTCAGGATCACGTATTCATCGCCCAGCGGGTAAGCGATGTCGGCGGGATGGACGGCCACCTGGAAGGCCTAACCAACGACGAACTGAACGCCGGACAAGCTGCGCCTCCTGTGATTGAGTTTGATGCCGACGGGAAGGTCGTTAACTCGTGGGGAAATCCGAGCCTGCTTCCCAAGGATCTTCACGGCTGCGCCATCGATGCCGAGGGACACGTATGGCTCGATGGATCAGAGGACGGCATCGTACAGGAATATTCGCACGACGGCAAAGAACTTCTTCTGCAGATTGGAAAACGCGGCGTTTTCGATTCCTCGGACGGCACCGTCATGGGCACACCGCTGAATTCGAGTCCTTCGCAATTTTTCCGCGTGTCTGAAATCGGATTTGATCCGCACAACGGCGACATTTACGTCGCCGATGGCCACGCCAAAGGACGCGGCGGAAATAATTTTCGTATTGTGGTGTTCGATAAAACCGGTCATTACCTGCGCCAGTGGCCTCTGCACCGTTCGCCGGAAGAGGTGGGCAAATCGGCTGCGCCCACGGTGCATTGCGTTCGCGTGAGCAACGATGGCCTGGTCTACGTGTGCGACCGGTGGATGAATCGGCTTCAAGTTTTCGACACCAAGGGTAATTTTCAGAAAAATATCCCGTTCAGTTTTAAAATATGGACGCCCGTTCCGGCAAATGGCACCGGATCAAGGAAGGAAGCGATGCTGGTGGGATCGTGCTCCTCCGTCGAGTTTTCTCGCGACTCGGCGCAGAAGTACATGTTCGTCATCAACGAAATCGACGAGCAAATCGATGTCGCGGACCGCGCCACCGGACAAGTCTTAGGCAGTTTTGGCCGGCCAGGCCATCAGGTCGGTGAGTTCATGCACGCACACACCATGGCGCTGGACTCCAAAGGCAACATTTATGTAGGTGAGTCCGTCGATGGACGCCGCGTGCAGAAGTTCAAGCTTGTGAGCAGCCGCTGATTGTTGCTTTTTTAAAAAGCATTACCCCTCGACTTGGTCGATGCTGCCGCCGAAATCTTTCGACGTTTGCGGCGGCGCAGAGGGAGAAAATATGAGAATTGCGCTGAACATCATAGGTGCCTTGCTGGTATTTTTTGGCGGAGTGTGGATTCTGCAGGGAATTAATGTTTTGCCGGGAAGTTTTATGTCCGGGCAAACTCGATGGGCGGTCCGTGGCGGGATTGCACTGATTGCGGGTGTTGGGTTGTTGGTGTCGGCTAACCCGAAAAGGCAAGGCGCGGTTTGACCCGCGCCGTTGGCCTCCAAGTCGCATGTTCGATCATTATTTAGTGACGATTTCTGCCAGCTTCTTTGTCAACCGACCTGTGCTCTTGATTTTTCCCGATTGTAGGTTTCGCGGCCCACTTCGATCGCACCAACAATGCGTTCTTTGGTCTGAGCGAGTGTTTCCTTGCCGCGCTCGACGGCGTCTTCGGCTCGGATTTTGATCTCTCGCGCTTTCTGACGCGTGAAATCATTTGCATCTCTTGCTTTGTCGGCGATATATTGTCGGGTTTCCTGACCGGATTTCGGGGCCGCCGACCCGATTCCTAGCCCCAGCAGAAAATAGCTAGAACTGCCCATCTTTCCGTTTTCAGACATGTCTTATTCTCCTCCGCATCCAGAAATGATCTTTCTTAATTCTCTGCATTCGCGCGGGCCCGTGTTCCGGCACCGTCCCAGGTGGCTACCAATACCAAAATGCTGCCCAGGACCATCAATATTCCGATTGCTCTTTGCTTATTTTTTTCCATTATGACCTCGGGTGATCTATGTAGTTGGCTGTCTCTCACTGGACTATTGGGGCAGTCGGCGTGCCACACGGAGAAATATTGCGAAATGGCGCAATTAAAGCAGTTAGGCATGGAACCTTCGTTGCAGGCACGAAAATCGCTAGGTAAATTATTCAAACTCGCTGGAAGATGTGGGCGGGTCGCTTTTTGTTTTCTCTTAATCTTGATACAGTTCCACCATCAGCTGCTGGGTGATGGTCGTAGGCATCCCAGGACATTCGCAATAGCGGAGGGGAATTTCAAATGATTCGACGTGATTTCTGCAAAACATCGCTCGCGCTCGCGGGTCTGGCGCTTGGCAGCGAGCGGGCAGGCGCTGCTGTCGCGCCGGCATCGGAGGAATTTCCGAAGTCGCCGGGCCTCACCAAGTATGTCGCTGAGTTTATCGTGAACACGAAATATGAAGACATTTCGGAAAACGTGATCGCCATCGGTAAGAAAACGATTCTGGATGGATTCGGGCTGTCGCTCGCCGGATCAGCTGCGGAGTCCGGGCCTCGTATCCGGCAGTACATCGAAACGCTTGGGTGTACCGGAGGAAAGGCCAGCATCATCGGGACAAAGTTAAAAGTTCATCCGCGCTTCGCGGCGCTGGCTAACGGCATCTCCATTCACGCTGACGATTATGACGATACGGGTTCCTCGCTTCACGTGGCGGCGCCTGTGCTTCCGCCGGCATTCTCGCTCTGCGAATTGGGAAGTCGTAGTGGTAAAGACCTGATGCTCGCGTTTCACGTGGGAGTCGAAGTTGAAAACAAGATTGGCGATGCGGCGGCGCCCCGGCATCAGCGAGAGGGTTATCACACGACTGGCACTTGCGGAGTTTTCGGCAGCACGGCAGCGTCCGCAAAACTTCGCGGATTGAACGTGACGCAGACTATATATGCTCTCGGAGTTGCAGGCTCGGAGTCCAGCGGCGTTCGGGCAAATTTTGGGTCGATGACGAAACCATTTAACGCCGGGCATGCCGCCGATTGCGGAACCCAGGCCGCGGACCTGGCTTCCCTTGGATGGACAGCGGGAGACAATATTCTGGAGTCGCCGCTCGGATTTTACCGCGCCGGCGGAGGGGGTTTTGTTCCCAGTGCGATTGTGGATCGCCTGGGAAAACCATGGATGTTTGCCTCCGCTGGAGATCTGATCAAAAGATTTCCATGCGGCACGATCCAGCAACAGGTCATGGATGGAATGTTGCGCCTGATTGAGAAAAATAACGTCAAGGCCGTGGATGTTGACCGGGTGGAAGTTGGCGGGAATTTGAGTAACTACGAAACGCTGTTCCGCCACCATCCAACGAGCGGTCTCGAAGGAAAATTTTCCATGGAATTCTGCATGGCCATCCTGCTGCTCGAACGCAAAGCAACGTTGAGCAGCTTTACCGATGCCGTCGTGCAGCGCGCTGACGTTCAGGACATGATACGGCGCGTGCGTTATTATCCGGACCCGGAATTTGACAAGCGTACCGCGCGCGGCGAATCCCTACAGGCCGTGCTGGTTGAGGAGAGCATTCTTAAAGTTTATATGAAAGACGGGAGAGTCCTAACGGAGCGCACCGTAGCCGCCAAGGGAAGTCCGGAAAATCCCATGACGTTTGAAGAAGTCGCCGATAAATTCAGAGGCAACGCTGAATTTGCAAAGTGGCCGTCCCAGAAAGCTGAATCGGTCATTCAACTTGTGAAATCTCTCGAGAGCGTGCCCGACATGAGCCGTCTCACCGCGGCGTTGGCAGTTTAGGTACTCGGGGATAGTAAACTTTCTGGTTAAGTTTTATTGGGATATAAATATTTCCATAAAAGCTCCGCTGTGTTTTATACTTCCGACCATATCTTCTCTGGAGGAATAGGTGTTCAAAAGCTTTGTGGTTGGTGTGTTGGTGGGCGTTCTGCTTCTGATGGGTGGGATCTATTATTATTTCGCCTCGGGAATGGCGCCCGTGGCCACTGCAGACCCACCGATGCCTTTTGAAAAGAAAATGGCAAGCAAGGCCTTGAATGCGCATATAGATAAACAGAATATCGCGTCATCTCCGGTTCCCGCGGACGAACCAAATCTTGTTGCGGGCGCCAAGGTTTACAAGGAGCAGTGCGCCGTTTGCCACGGTCTGCCGGATCAGGCTTCTCCCTCGATAGCCGACAGCATGTTTCCGCGTGCGCCTATGCTTTTCAAGGGCAAGGGCGTGACCGATGACCCGCCGACCGAGAGTTATTGGAAAGCTGCCAATGGGATTCGGCTGTCCGGAATGCCGGCCTTTAAGGGCGCGCTTACAGACACGCAGCTTTGGCAGGTGGCCCAGCTTGTCGCCAACGCCGACAAGATCCCCGATTCGGCCAAGAAGATGCTGGTTTCTGAGCCATTGCCGGCCCCTATGGCGTCTGTGTTGGTGCCGGACAAGGGGGCTAAGTCTAAATAAGAATGTTCTGTGCTGGATAGTGGTTGCGATTTCGGTGTACGCCTAGCGGCGATCCTGTTACGTTGACTGGGCAAGTAAGCTCTGCTAGACTCGCCGAAATGCGACGCACCGGGAAGTCGACAAAGCGTGCCAGTGAACGAAAATCGAGCCGCGCTTCCCAAAAACATAAGTCTCTGAAAAATAAGAGTATTAGTGCAACTGCGGCGCATGCCGAAGCGGTGCGGCAAATGGTGGATCCTCAATTCGAACAACAACTTAAGCTGTATGAGCAGGCGGTTCAGCATTTTCATCAGCAGAAGTACGCCAAGGCAAAGGAATTGCTGGAAAAAGCGATCGCCGGGCCGAGCAAGGAGCTCGCCGACCGTGCTCAGGTGCACCTTCGCATCACCGAGCAGCGCATGGCCAAACAAGCTTCGCCGTCGCTGAAAACGGTCGAGGAACATTATCAGGCGGGCGTCGCTATGATGAATCTGGGCCGCTGGGACGAGGCGCGCGACCATCTACTGCGCGCGCGCAAGCTGGCCCCCAAGGCCGATTTCGTTTTTTATGCGATGGCAGCTCTCGATTGCCTGACGGGTGAGGCCGAGTCCGCGATGGAGAATCTCAAAACCGCCATCCATCTGCGTCCTGAAAATCGCTACCACGCGCGTAATGACGAAGATTTTGCATTTTTACAGGAAGATCCCCGCTTTACCGAACTGCTGTACCCCGAGCGCGAAGCATCAGGCAATTAATTCTGAGCGCCCGCTGGTTTTTCAACACACCGAACGGAGCCCGATGAAGAAAGGCAAGAAATCCCCTGCTGCGGGCGCGCGCATTGTGGCAATCGGCGGCGGCACGGGACTTTCCATGTTGCTGCGAGGCCTGAAACATTACCTCGCGAGCCGGCGCCATGAAATCAGCGATCTCGCCGCCATCGTTACGGTTACCGACGACGGTGGAAGTTCGGGGCGCTTGCGGAGCGAATATCGCGTCCTGCCTCCAGGAGATATCCGCAATTGCATGGTGGCTCTGTCTCAGGATGAAGCGCTCCTGGGACGCCTGTTTCAATATCA
>Ga0209168_10003028_pt1 | contig 11817 bp, 8 predicted proteins | sample Coa_R1_FD_187156 | JGI IMG/M metagenome (GOLD analysis project Ga0209168, IMG submission 187156) | Surface soil microbial communities from Centralia Pennsylvania, which are recovering from an underground coalmine fire - Coalmine... | ecosystem: Environmental > Terrestrial > Soil > Unclassified ... | reverse complement strand
GGCGGTGCTGGATCGGACAGCGGCCTGGCTCCCGGCATCATTTTGCCGTGGGACATGCACTACGGCGAGGCTAACAGCCCATGGGAAGTTCGCCAGGTGATTCGCAAACTCGCTTCCAATGGAGTCGATCACATTAAAATTCTTTCCAGCGGCGCCGTGCTCACCCACGGCAGTAATCCCCATTCGCAGGAGTTTACGCTGGAAGAACTGCAGGCCGCTGTCGACGAAGCCGGCCATTTCGGTCTGCGCGTCGAATCGCACGCGCACTCGGCCGAAGGAATCAAGAACGCAATCCGCGCCGGCGTTGCGTCCGTCGAACACGCGACGATGATCGACGACGAAGGCATTGAGCTCGCCAAACAGCACGGCACCTATCTCGACATGGATATTTACGACGAGGAGTGCATTCAGGAAGAAGGCAAGCAAGGCAAAATGCCGGCAGACTTTCTGCAGCACGACGCCGAGCTGGGCCAAATCCAGCGCGACAATTTCCGCAAAGCCGTAGCGGCAGGAGCAAAAATGTCTTTCGGCACCGACGCCGGAGTTTGTCCCTACGGCACCAGCGGCAAGCAGTTCGCCTTCATGGTGAAGTATGGGATGACGCCGATGCAGGCGATTCAGGCCGCGACTACGAATGCCGCTGATCTGCTGGGACGCTCGAACGAGGTGGGCTCAATCAAACCCGGAAAGTACGCCGATATCGTCGCCGTGCCTGGCGATCCACTGGCTGATATTCGACTATTGGAGAACGTCCAGTTTGTGATGAAGGATGGGAAGATCTACGAAGACAGGGCAAGCAGGACCCAAGAGTGAATCATTTTACGATAGCTGGAGGAAGACAGCTTCACCAGAGCAACGGAAATCAATCGCTGAGTTGAGTTTCAGGGAACGAGCTTGAAGACAGTTCCAAGGTCATACTTTCCTCCCCCGGTAGTCGTTCCATAAAGATTTCCGCTGGGATCCAGCACCACGCCACCATACGGATTTCCGCCATCCGACCCACCAGTAAAGTTATAGAGAATCGTCTCATTGCCTGCGGAATCCAGTTTGAATACGGTCCCCATACCCGATGTCCCACCGTAATATGTTGTGCCGTACAAGTTGCCTTGTGAGTCCTGAACCACGGCGGCGTAGGGTTCCGCGCCATCTGTGGCGTCCCCCGTGAAGCTATGCAGGATCGTCTCTACGCCCCCCAAGCTAAGCTTAAACACCGTTCCCATGGTGTCATCGCCGCCATAATGGGTCGTGCCGTAAAAATAACCGTCGTTCCCAAGCATTAAGTTGGATGCTGGATACGAATTGGCGCTGAAATTGTAAAGGACGCCCTCGTTGAAGTTCGGATTCAATCGAAATACAAAGCCACCCCCGAATTCGCCGCCATATGGATGGGTTCCGTAAAATCGTCCTTCCGTGTCCATCGTTAATGCTGTCTCAGGGCCCTCGTCCTCCTCAAGGTTGACGAATGAGTAGACGATCGCCTCCTGGCCGTCTCTGCTTACTCGAAACACCGTCCCTTCGCTCTCGCTGCCGCAGTCGGGGGTGGTCCCATACAAGTTGCCGTGGGCATCCATTATCAAGCTCGACATTGGAAAACATCCATCTTCTCCCAGAGTAAAGCTATGTAGGAGTGTTTCTCCTCCGACATTCGCAATGCGGTAGACGGATCCTACGTTGACTCTGCCCCCAATTGTGGTTGTGCCAAACACATTTCCATGGGCGTCCAACAGCACCCCTCCAAAGGGATTGGCGCCATCCCCCTGATCTATGCCTTGAAAGGTATGCAGGAAAGAATATCTACCAGCAGGATTCAGTTTGAACACTATTCCTTGGTTGTCCTCACCGCCTTTGTAAGTAGTGCCGTACAAATTGCCCACCGCATCCCTAACTAATCCCGCATAAGGAGATGCGCCGTCGCCGTCCCCGGTGAAAGCATGGAGTGTGGTCAGAGTTTGCGCGAATGAGAACGAGGCTGAGATCGCCATCAAGAGAATGAAAGACCTAAGGATTTTCACGAGCTTCCTTTCGGGGAGGACCGTCGACTTACAACGGCGAGAGAAGTATGGCCGACACAGGGATGCCAGTCAAGGTGAAGATTCTTGCATAGGTCCAGCCTTCGATGATTGTTGAGGTCGGGCGACAACGTTTATTGCTTGCCGTCAGTCATTTCCGCTTACTGATGATCCCGCGCTATCGTCTCCTTCCACGTCTTCGTTTTCACCATTGCGCCATCCTTCAACACCTCGCGCGTATACGAATAATAAAAATTCTTCCGATCGGTAGTGACCAGCAGGTGGCCGCGCCAAACCAAGATCCGCCCTTTCAAAGCAAACGTAGTCTCCGCCTCGCCGCGCACGGAGCACGTCTCCGGATGCGCATCGTCGGCCTCATACGTCAAACTCTCCAAATCCGTCTCCGTTCCCCACGGATATTCGCCGCCTTCTTTCCCTTTCCAATACACAGTAGTTTTCTGCCGAGCCTCATCGCGCTCCACCGTCCACTCGCCGGGCCATGGAAATCCGATGGTCTTCACATCGCTGCGCTCTTCTGAAGGTTCCGGCGGAGAAAATGTTGGAGCGGCTTCGCCGTTGTTCGGTACAACCGGCAATACAATGCGCGATCCGTTATTCCCGCCGAGTTCCAGCGAAGTTGTCATCGCATATGGCGTCGGCAACATCATTGGCCAAAGCGCATTCGAAATCGCGACACGAATTCGATGCCCCTTCGGGAACACCCATGAAGCCAGGTGCATCTCGATGTCGAGCGGATAGACTTTGCCTGGTTGCAGGTCCCGCGGCTCACTCATCGAATCCCGCTGCGCGCCGTTAATGCCCGCGCCAGTAATCTGCGTGACCGTCCCGTCCGGAGCGACATCCGACAAGCGCGCAAACCAATCGGCCAGCGGGGCGCTGGCTGAGGCCTGCAAGAAAGCGTGCGGCCGCCCCAGGATCGACAGATCGCGCGGCAGCGGCGCGGAATCGTATACCAGGCTGAACGCATCCACCGGACGCACGTCGCTCAACAATTCGCCCCACCAGAATCCGGCTTCGACCCCAACGGACGGAACATACTTTAACTGATGCACACTCCGCTGCGTGGCAGTTTTGGCCAGCGTGTGATTCGATTGCAAAAACAGAGTCGACGCCTTCGCATCCTTCGGCGGCCAGGCATCCTCCCGCCGCCACTCGCCTGGCACAGTCTCGAGATTGGGATCCGGCGGATGCCAATGCTGCATGTAAATCACCAGCCGCGGATCGCGCTCCACGCCCGTATCGCGTCCCTTCAGCCAACGATCGAACCAGCGCACCGCCTCATTTCGCCACTCAATCTGTGGCCCTGGCACTGCATCATTCGGATACGTATGGTTCCAAGGCCCCACAATCGCCTTGACTGGGCCGCTTGAATGCATCAGCATGTCGGGCACGTTATCGCGATAACCGTCGAGCAATCCGCCGATCAGAAAACTCGGAATCGTAATTTCTTTCAACGGCCGCACGCGATCCCGCCAGAACGGGCCATCATGCTGATGCTTCAAATACAGCAGCGACCACGGCGGCGTATCGAATCGCGGTCCCAGGATTTTTTCGTCGAGGGTGTAATTGGGGGCGCCCGTCCAGCCTTCGGCCATATCCATGTTCAATTCGAACTCATCGATATGCGCGATGCCGTCGATATAATGCACATCATCGTGGAATAACTCTGCCGTGGCGTCGACCGCGAGAATCGCCTTCAATCCCGGAGCATGACGCATCGCCATCTGCAACGCGGTGAACCCTCCCCACGAGATGCCGAACATCCCAACATTGCCATTGGACCACGGCTGATGCGCCAGCCACGCGATGACCTGCTCGCCATCTTCCTGCTCTTGTTCCGAATATTCGCGCTCCGGCGGCGAGCCCTCGCTGGAGCCAAATCCACGAATATCCACGCGCACCCCCACATATCCGCGCCGCGCAAAATAAGCATGATGCGGATAATCTTCCGCGGCCGTTCCGTCATCCTTGCGATAAGGCAAATATTCGAGCAGGGCAGGGAACTTCTCTCCCGGCTTCGCGCCATCCGGCATGTAAAGCGTGGCGGCAAGCCGAACACCGTCTTTCATCGGAATCCAGGCCAGCTCCATGCGCACGCCGTAGGTGGGCGGGGAAGGCGGATCGATAGCGGCAGCACTTGTAGAGAGAAAAACCGAGACGAAAAAAGCGAAGGAAACGAATAAGAATGCGTATAAGTTGTTCGCGTTCGGCTTCGGCTTGGTTCTTGTGGGCTCCCTGTGTTTGACGATATGCATCTATTCTTGAGCGGAACCTTCCCGCCTCACCGACTTCAGATCAATTCCCAATTGCTCCGCCTTCTTATAAAGATGACTGCGCTCCAGCCCTAACGATTTCGCCGCCAGACTCACATTGGAATGCGCGCGCTTCAACTCGTTTAGAATGACATTCCGCTCAAACGCATCCACGCGCTCGGACAAAGGACCTGATGAGAATGAGGTCGGCAATCCGCTTCCCGCCCCGCCCACGGGCAAAGCCATCTCCACGGTAGCGCGATCAACTTGCGCATCGGTCGCGAGCAGCATCAATCGCTCCACCATGTTGCGCAGCTCGCGGACATTTCCCGGCCAGCAATGTGTTTGCAGCGCCTCCATAGCTTCCGCAGAAAACGGAACCGGCTTCCATCCATTCTGTGCGCGGACTTGCGCTGCAAAATGCGAGACCAGCGCGGGGATGTCCTCCCGTCTCTCTCGCAATGGAGGAAGTAACAGGGGAAAAACATAGATGCGATGAAATAAATCCTGGCGAAACTTCTCTTCCCGCACTCGCGCCTCCAGGTCGCGATGTGTGGCCACGACCACGCGCACATCCACGCTCACCGGCTTGTCGCCGCCAACGCGTTCCACTTCGCCCTCTTCCAGCACGCGCAGCAGTTTTGCCTGCATGGCCAGCGGCATATCGCCAATCTCGTCGAGGAAAATTGTGCCTCGATTGGCCTGTTCGAACTTTCCAACGTGCCGTCCCGCCGCTCCCGTAAACGATCCTTTTTCGTGACCGAACAATTCTGACTCAATCAGTTCCGCCGGGATCGCGGCGCAATTCAATGTAATAAACGGTCCCGCAGACCGCGAACTGCGCTCATGAATGGTCCGCGCAACCAGTTCTTTTCCCGTGCCCGTTTCTCCGAGGATGCAAACCCGCGTCTCGCTTGCAGCCACACGCTCGAGTTGCGCCATGACTTTCTTCATGGCCGCGCCCTGCCACACAATTTCGTGCCTGCCCAGCTGCTGCTTCAATTGCCGGTTCTCAATTTCCAGCCGCCGCAACTTCAAGGCATTTTCCACGGTCAACAAGAGTTTTTCGGTAGAGATCGGCTTTTCCAGAAAATCCAGCGCGCCAAGCCGCGTAGCCTGCACCGCCATCCCGATATCTGCCTGTCCCGACATCATCACGACTGGTGCGGCCACACCGCGAGCTTTCAATTCCTCGAGCAGCACAAGGCCGTTTTTTTCCGGCATCACGACGTCAGACAAAATTAAGTCGAAATATTGTGACATTGCCAAATCCAGCGCCTTTGCTGGATTGTCGCAAAGCGTGGCCTCATGGCCTGCCAGCCGGAATGCGCGCGCCAGCGAGGCCAGCGTATTGGCCTCGTCATCCACGATCAGCAAATGCGCTTTCGCTCCCAAAGGATCCTCTTGAAGTTAGTTGCTAACCACGCCGGGCACACAGGTCCAGGAAGAAAGCAGATCTCGAACCCTTTGTGCTCCTTCGTGCACCGTGTGGCTTATTCATCAACTTTCCCGCGCGCCGGCAACTCGATCACAAACGTGGCGCCGCGTCCGGGCTGGCTCTCTACGTGAATTCTCCCGCCATGATCGCTTACCACAGATTGCACGATCGCCAGCCCTAACCCGGTGCCGTGTTGCTTACTCGTATAGTAAGGCGTAAAGATTCGTTCGCAATCTTCCGGTGTCAGGCCCGAACCGGTATCTGCAACCTCAATTTTTACCTTGCTGTTCTCGCGTTGCGTGCGGAGCTTCAAGGTTCCGCCCTCCGGCATCGCATCGATTGCATTCAATACAAGATTCGAAATGGCGCGGTGCAGCAATTCACCGTCCGCCGATATTGGCTCGAGCGAAGAATCCAATTGCAGCTCAGACCTGATTTTTCCATTCTCTCCAAGCTGCGCCTGGAAGAGCTGCATTACTGCGGCGATAACGTTATTCACCTGCACGGGCTGCAGATGAGGCTGCGGCATTCTCGAGAACTCGCTGAACCGCCCGACGATTCCTTTTAGATTCGCAATCTCTGCCAGCAAGGTTTGCGAACTCTCGCGGAACACTTCCTCAAATTGTTCTGGATTCTGCTCCCGCGCCCGCATCAGATTTTCGACCGTCAATTGCAGCGGAAACAGCGGATTCTTCAACTCGTGCGCCAGCCGGCGAGCCAGTTCGCGCCACGCCGCCACACGCTCCGCCTGCACCAGCCGTTCTTTTTGTGCGAGTAATTCTGCCGTCATTCGATTGAATGACGCCGCTAAGATCGCGGGTTCATCCGTGCCAGAAATTTCCACGCGCGCATTCCAGTTTCCAACCGCAACTTCCTGCGCCGCTTGCGCCAGCAGTTCCAACGGCCGGGTGACTCGTGCCGCCGCCCAACCGCTCAACACGATTGCCAGAAAAATTCCTCCACCGCCAGCCAACAACGCGGCTGAACGGATGTGGCGCTTTAACTCAACGTAGTTCCTTCGCGAGTTTCCCACCAACAAAATTGCCGTCAACGGACGATCGAGGCTGGGCCCTGAGGCAGCCCCAAAAAGCGGAATCGCATGAAACACTTCATCGTCGGCTTGATTCCCCGACCACGGTATCACCGCGGTCATCTCCTGGCCATACTTTCGCACCGCATCGACTAATGGCTCGAACCTTTGCGCAGTGTGTGCACCATCTGCTGAACCCGTCGAGGGATCGATCAACAACTCTGGTGAAAAACGCTCGCCGCGATTCTGGTAGAGCAAGGCGCGCATTCCGGTGGGCAAATCCAAGGCGGAGAGAAACCTTTTGTCGAGCCGTCGGCCGCCGATCACATAAACGGGATGTTCGCCCAATTGCGTCGCGCGCACCGCAAACAATCCCAACGCAGTTCCGTCCTGCGACGTCTCCTGCTTCAGAAATGCCCCCTGCTTTACGGCTGCGCCGAAGCTGGAAAATGCCGGCTCCGGATATCCAAATTTCTCTGCCCACTGCGCGGAAGAAATGATGCTCCCGTCGCTCGCAACGAATTCCAGAAAATCGAGCCGGTCGTTCTCTGCGGTGGTCTTTGCCAGCTCAAAATAAGGTCCGGAATCGACGACCGCCCGGTTCAACGCCAACGCCATGCGATTCGCAGTTTCCGACTTCGCAATCGCCTCAACCTGCTGAACCACTTCGTCACCCTGGCGATTGAACTCGCGCTGAAATTGCGCGACCAGTACTGCCGTCCGCTCGTCGTTACTGCGCGCAAAGGCACGCCGCGTCATCTCCGATACCAACCAAGTCACCGCCGCCACCGACAGAAATACCGTCAGCGCAAAAACCGCCAGGAGCTTCCGCCGGAACATCATGGTCTGTCTTTGCCCATCGACACCTCGTCCAGCCGCCAGCTTCCATCCGCTCCAACACTCCAATCTCCTACTGCGGGAGAAAGCGCCCAGTCCGTGGGGAGATAAAGCAGCGGAATCACGCGCTGTTTCGCGAGCAGCGCCTGCTCGGCTGCGAACAGATCTTCAACGGAATCTCCCGTCGTCTGCGGCACCGCCAAATCCAAAACTTCAGCCTCATTTTCCAGGGAGACCCACGGGTCGGGCGAAGCTAGCGGAATCCTCATCAGTCTTAAATCGGTGTTCGTCGAAGCCAGAGGCCGCAGCGTCAACCCCGCATCCTGCGCATTCAAAGCCACCCGCTCCACCAGCGTTCGTGCCAGCGAATCGTTGGCATCATATCCCACGGTTAGCACCGGTGCGTCATGAACCTGAGTGCGTTCCTCCCGCGCCCGCTTTAATTCCACATCGGTGGAAAACGCGGAGCCATATCCGGTCATCCAGTTGGGCAGCAGCGATGCGACCGGTACGCCGGAGCCTTGCAACAACACAGTGCGCATCGACCTCCGCTCAATACTATGCGCGAGCGCCGAGCGTATCGTTTTGTCGTCTGTATTCCGCGGTTCGTCGGCGAAAACCAGAGCCAGCAATTCGACAGGCTGCGAACTGCTTACGTGCTGCCCCGCCATAATCACGCGCTGCACCTGTTCCGGCGCAACCTCCACCACATCGGCCTTGTCCCCTTCCAGTTCGAGCGCTTGTTCGCGAAAATTCTTTCCCATCTGTATGTCGATGGAATCCACGAACGCCCGTCCGCGCCAGTGGTTCTCTTCCGCCGCCAGCGTCAAATATTTTCCGGGCTGCCATGTTTCGATACGAAAAGGCCCGGTTCCGCTGATCTTTGCTACGCCATCTTTGGCTCCGTTGTTTTTCCGCGCAATGCTGTTGTGCGTGAGCGCAAGCTCCGCGGGCAATTCCGAATCGGCGCGCTCACATTCCACAACCACGAAATCTCCTTGCGCGAGAACTCTCCAGGCGGGATTGGACGCACGCAGCGCCGCTGCCGCAACCTCCGGCGTCAACTCCGATCCATCATGAAACTTCACTCCACGGCGAATTTCAAATTGCCAGCGCTGATTCCCCGGTTCCGCCTGCCAACGAGTAGCCAGCGCCGGATGAACCCTTCCTCGATCATCCACGGTGACCAGTGTTTCAAAAATCAGGCCAAACACATTGCGCCGCGCGACAGAATCGCTTTGCGCGCTATCTCCCGGATCGAGAGAAGTTATTTCTTCGCGAATGGCGATGCGCAGCGTCCCACCATATTGCGGCCGCGTTTCGGCAGTCGAGACCTGCCCGGCCAACGCCAAACTACTCGCCGCAAACCACAGCCACACGAAACGCTTCATACTCTCCTCGCTCTCGCTCGCGCACAACAGCAATCGCGCTGTCGTATTTCACATCCGGCCACAGAGCGGTGATCTCGCCGGAAAAATCTAAAGCCACGCTCACCGCCGCCGGATCGCGATCGGCGATCTCATAAGCTCGCAAGGAATCGCCATTCGTCGCATCGGCTGCTGTGGCCAGCACCTGCCAGCCCACGCCACATCCGGTCCTAACGCTCACCAGGTCGCTGCCCCAATCCAACTTCGTGCTCTGCTCGCTTACGCCGTCCGCGAGATGCACCTGTCCATCCACTCCAGCAAACAGCCACAGCGCGTAATGCGTTCGCGGCACTGCCACCGCCGAATAAAACTTGCCGACATTCGTCAGGCTGCCGACGCCCGGCGTGAGGGCTCCGGTAAAAAAATTCCGTGAAGCAGCATAGAATCCGCGCAGAGGCTGCGCTCCCGCAGCATTTGGCAACGGCCAGGGATCGTCGCTCTCACGGCAATTCAAGTTCAGAGGAACGCTCACAGAAGTCTGGCAGAACACGCCCGGCAGATAAACGTCAAATAAATGATCTTTCGCCGGAATCAACAGCCCGCGTAAATCATGCGGCCAAGGGCGCGCATGCGTGATGGCCAGGTTCTGCTCGGTCTGCCATTTTCCGTTTTTCTGGCGATAGATCGCGACTCTCTCTCCGTCGAGCACCGCAATATGTTGCGGCGCGCTGTCGTCATCCAACACCGAGACATCGAGAATCCGGCTTTCCTGCGCCCACAACGGAATTTTTCGCAAGCTCATGGGCATGGAATCGTGTACAACGCCAATCTCATCTCTGCGTGGCAAGGAAACAATGGCAACAGTTGGGTCGGCATTTCCCTGACGTATCTCCGTGACCCAAACATAAAACTGCGGATTCTCGGAAAATGTCACATGCACCGACGCCGCTGCCTGCTCCTCCGCCACCGCACGCAAACCCAGCGATTCCATTTCGATCCGCAGCAAGCCTCCAACCGCATCGAAATCTTTCTTCGCCAGCGACGAACGATTCTCCAGCGTAATGGACACTGCCCCCGGCCCAGTCACCCCCGCAATCTTTCGCGCCAGCTGTCGCGCAGGATCGCTCCAATCGGAAGCGGTGAGCACGCCCACAAAACTTAAAACCAAAAAGAGTGTCAAGAAGGAGCGCCGGCACGCCATCGGCAGAAAAAGACGAATCGACTGCCACATTTCGATCACCATCCACGAAACTCTTCAGCGAGACTCAACCTGCCCCACTTGGTTCGCCGCATTCATGCTGCGTAACACATCGTTAGCAAAGAAAAACTTCCCATCCGCAGGCACCATCATGATCTGTAATTTGTCCGACAACCGTTCCGCCACGATCTTATTGATCAGCAGCGGATTGTCCTTCAGAATCGCCGCTTCGCTTCTCATCCGCTCTGCATCGGCGACGGCGGTCACGCGAATACGATCCGCCTCGGCATCGGCCAGCACCTTGCGGCGCTCACTCTCCGCCTTGCTATCGATCACCTTCGCCTGCGCCTCCGCCTCTGCATTCTGAATCGTTGCTTCCTTTCGAGCCTGCGCTTCCAGCCGGCTCTGTTCAATTTGTTTCTGTTTCAGTGGCAACGTGTACTGCATCGCATCCGCTTCGCCCTTGGCCTGCAACACGTGAACCTGGGCCTCACCCTCGGCTTGCTTCACTTGTTGCACCTTCGCGGCTTCCGCCTGCAGTTCTGCGATCTTGACCTCCTTCGCTTTCAGCTCCGTCTCCACGCCCATGCGGTCGTTCTCCTGCTCTTTCACCAATAACTGTTCGAGTCCCTTGGCATACTCCGGCGGCAACTGGATATCGCGCAGCATCACTTCCTTCACCACGATTCCATCCGCTGCCAGCTTCTGCGTAATCAATCCCGCAGCCCGCTGCCGCACTTCTTCGCGCTTCGCCGAGAAAACATCGCGCACCGTGTAGTTGGGAACGATTTCCCGCCAGACACTCGCGACGACCGGCGGCACAATCTCTTTTTCGACTGGACGCGGCAAGTTCGCCTGAATGTAATCGAGATGCTTCGCATCCAGGCGATAACGCACCGTGATCGCGAGTCCCAGCGTCAACCCTTCCTTGGCCTGCACGTCTAGAAGCTCCGATTTCACAGAAATACTCTTCGCCGCTTTGCCTCCATCTTCTAAGACACCGGTCGTGAAGATTTGATCCCGCGTGTCGAACAGCGCGACATCCTCCACCAAGGGCGCTATGACGTGCGCACCCGGATACAAAGTTCCTGGCACCATTCCACTCATCTGGCTCACGCGCACGCCAGCCATCCCACTCGGCACGACAACGATGCTGAAGGCCACGAGCAGCGGCCCCCAGGCCAGCATCGCGAGCGCCAACGATGGTCGCCATCGCACGCTAACAGGCTTTGCGACGATCGCGCCGCCCGGTGTCTCCGTCGCGCGCCGGTATAACAACTCTCGATACAGATCATAGGTGAGAATGCACACGGTCCCGAAAATCATTGCGAGGCCGCACATAATCAGCAAATACTTCAACGCCAGCATGGTAGTTCTCCTTTGCGCAATCTATTGCGCTGAATTTGTATTTGGGTAGCGCAGCGCGTCAGCGCCGCGAAAGGGAGCGCTAGTGCTCTGCGGCCGCGGAGCTGAAACGGCTGCCGCCCCGAAGAACAGCCGGAATACCTGTCCAAAAATCAATTCCTCCGCCAGCAAAGCCACTGCTATCGAGAAAATCAATCCAGCCACGACCGCCATGAATGTGATTGCCATCTGCATAACGCCTCCTAAGAATCTTCGAACAGCTATTGCCCAGCCGCGGCCAGCGCAACCTGAGTCACCACA
>Ga0209168_10003026_pt1 | contig 11817 bp, 10 predicted proteins | sample Coa_R1_FD_187156 | JGI IMG/M metagenome (GOLD analysis project Ga0209168, IMG submission 187156) | Surface soil microbial communities from Centralia Pennsylvania, which are recovering from an underground coalmine fire - Coalmine... | ecosystem: Environmental > Terrestrial > Soil > Unclassified ... | reverse complement strand
CGGGAGCGTCGATAACGGCGGACTTCAACCTCGGCGAATCGCTGACGGCGAGCGGCAACATGATCGTGATGCGGCCGGCATTGTCCGCCGCAAACGGAGCGGGGCAGATAACGGGCAGCGTGATGAACGCTTACGGGCAGCCGGTGCTGGGAGCGACCGTCGTCGCGGTCGGATCGAGCGGCTACGCAGTGAATTCCGGCACGACCAGCAGCAGCGGTGCGTTCGACATCGACGCGTTGCCGGCCGACACGTACAGGCTCCTGATCTACAACGCATACACGAACGCCGCGGGCTACAAGTCCGCAGCATCGGGTCAGACAAATAGCGCGCAAGGGTTTTACGGGCCATCCGTTACGCTCAGCGCGGGAAGCAGCACTTCGGCGGGCACTATCGGCGACTAAGCGGGAGAAATTCAAGTTGAAATCCACTGCTCTCCAACTTTGCACCGTCACGATCGCGCTGTCTTTGGCGGCTTGCGGTGCGCATGCGACCCCGCTTGCGGGAAACCCGCCGTCGTCGCAATCGGGGCCGTCGCTGCGGCAGCCGATGGACGTGGTCGGCGGTCCGACACACATGTTGCTCAGCATTTTGCTGGGCGATGCCGCACCGGATCTCGGCGGCGAGCAGCTTCGGAGTCTCGACCTCGGAATCAAAGAGATCGACGCAATCGAGAACGGGCAGACCACCGTCTTGGCATCGTTCGATGAGCCGCAGATCGTGAATGTCCTGGCACACCAAGACAATGACGGTCAACCGCTCACAAATGCGGACGTTTCGCAAAGCAATTATCAGGAACTGCGATTGGTGGTCGACCTCGCAAGCAGTTCGGCAAAGTTCGCGGGTTCGCCGGCGCAACCGATAGATTTTCTGGTGAACGTCGCGACAGCCAGCAGCGTTGGAGCGGGCGCAACTACGGTGACGACCAGCGACGGTCCGGGCGCGGTGGATGTAGTCGTGACCCAGCCGTTTTCGATTCCGACCAATCATCACCAATCCGTGCGTGTGGACTTCAACGCTTTTGAGGGTCTCGCGCTCGACCAGTCCGGCTCGCTCCTTGTGCGCCCGACGCTGTTCGTCGCGCCGGTCGATGACATGGGCAGCATCAAGGGGCATGTCCTAAACTCGGACGGGTCTCCTGTGTCCAACGCGACGGTGGTTGCCGTTGCTGCAGACGGCTCGATCGGCAACACCGATTGGACGGATGACACCGGGAGATTTCGAGTCGGTACGTTGCGCTCGGGAACCTATCAACTGCTCATCTATAACGCTTATACGACGGCAGCTGGCCGCAACGTGAACGCGTCCGGCCAGAGCAGCTCGCAAAACGTCATCGAAGGACCAACGATCACCGTAACCGGCGGCAGCACCGCTCCAGCCGGAAGCATCACGGACTAAGCACAAGGACATCATGCAAAGCACACATGCGGTAACGGGTTCGAAAGCCGCAGAACTGCTCGAGCAAGCGCTGGAGGCAAATCTCCGGGCGCGGCGCCGGGAGGCTTTGGATCTGCTGGCCGATTGCGACGAATGGCCTGCGCCGTTCAACGAGCAGGGACTGCTGCTTCGCGCCGACGTGTTGTCGGCGGATGATGCAATCGCGGGTTTACAAGAACTCGCGTCCCATGCCGATGCGTTCACGTCGCCCGATGGGCGCGCCGGATACCTAATCGCCTCTGGTTTGGCGTACATGCGGGCGCGAAATCTCGACGCCGGCGAAGCGATGTTCCAGAGCGCAGCGGAAGCGCTTGACGGTGCGAGCGAAAACCGCCGGCACGAGCTGGCGTACGCGCGAGCGAGACTGAACTGGAACCGCCGCGAATACAACCCCGACAACGAAGACCTCGCACTGGCGCTGCGTTCTCCGGATCCGGCTGTGCGTTTCAACGCGCTGAACCTGCGGGCGTGGATGTATGCCGGTCTCGAGGACTATCGCTCGACGATGCGGGATCTGCGCGGCTGCATTCACATTTACCGCGAGCACGGGTACCGCTGCGGCCTCGCGCGCGTCGCGCTCTGTCTGCAGTCGACACTCGGCTTCGGCTGGGAGTTGAACGATCTCGAAGCGGAACAGGAAGCGGAGGCCGCGTTCAACACCATCGAGTGGACGACGGACATTCACGTCTACCGTTTTTTGTGTCTGCGCGCGCTGGCTTGGTATGCGTTCCTCCGGGGCGATTCAGCACGGGCGCAATGGCTATTCAAAGATTCCAAGGACGACGCTCCGACGCCGGCTTGGAAGGTCATGGCGCACGTGGACCGCGCCTACGTCGCGCGGATGAACCTCAATGAAGCGTGGGCTACGGAAGAGCTGCATGAGGCGCACGCAATTGCGCGCAGCGTCGAGTGGCGCTCCACGCGCGACGAAGAGCGCGCGGCTCTGATCACGCTCGCGGTGCTCTTCACTCCCGTCGATTTGGGGCAAGCGCAGCGGTACGTCTCGACGTACATCGAGCTGGGTGCGGAGAGCTTGAATCCGAGTCTCGAAGCCTCGCACGATCCGCGGCGCACGGTGGCGTCACAGCAGTATGCCGCCGGCCGCGTGCATGCGATGCTCGGAAACCGGAGCCTCGCGGTGCGCAGCCTCGAGCAGGCCTACGACATCTTCTCGGCAATCGAGTTCGATTTCCGCGCCGCGGTAGTGGCGCAAGAGTTGTGCGCGCTCACCAGCGACGATCGCTGGCTCGAAAACGCGCGCGTCCATGCCGCGAAGTTCCCGAACAGCGCGCTCGCGCGGCGCTTGTCGTCCGGCGGCGTGAGAAAAACCGATGCGAACACCGAAGGATTGACACCGGCACAGCGCCAGCTCGCGATCGCTCACTGCCAGGGATTGAGCGATAACGAACTTTCCCGCCGGTTCTCGCGCAGCACGTTCACGATCGAAAAGCAGATCGAAAGCATCTATGCCGCCCTCGGCGTGCAGTCGCGCGCCGGGTTGCGCGATGAACTGCACCGCCGAGGTGTGTTGTGAGGGCGCGCTTCTTCGTCCTCTGGCGCGCGGCGCTTTTCACGGTCCTCACCGTCGGCTGTCTTGCCGGTCTTTCCGCCGCGGCGATTTTGGGCGAGCCGCGCGCGCTGCTCGGCGTTTTCGCGCTTGCGGCCATCGCCATGCTGGCCGCAGGCGCGAAGCTCTTGCTCGTCGACGGCGTGGAATCGATGCATTCGCTCGTCGAAAAACGTTACAGCGTCCTCGAGAGCATCCCGGACGGGTTCTTCATCGTCGACACGCAGTTCCGGTTCACGCACGTGAACGAACGTGCGGAAGACATGTTCAATCACACCGCCGACCAATTGATTGGACGGCGAGTCGAAGATTTGCTGGATCCGCTCGCTTCGGAACTTTTGCCTGAGATGCGGCGCGCAACCGCGCGTCGCGAGATTGTCGAGCGTTTGCAGTATTTCCCCGCGAGTAACCGTTGGGTCGAGATTCGCATGCAGCCCGCGCGCGACGAAGTGCTCGTGTATCTTCGAGACGTGTCCGAGCGAAAGAAAGCGGAGATGCAGTCTCGCGAACAGGAGCGGCGCCTGCGCTTGCTGCTCTCGCAGATTCCCGCAGTACTCTTTACAGTCGATTTGGACATGAAGATCACCTCGCTTGCGGGCGCCGCGCTCTCGGAACAGGAATTGTCGGAAGCGGCGCTCGTCGGTGCGCCGTTCGAAGCGCTGCTCGCCGGTCACGAGCAACGATTGGCGTGCGTATCTGCCGTACAGCGCGTGCTGCAAGGTGAGGCCGTGTCTTACGAGACTCGGTTGCGTGACCGGTGGCTTCAGAACGACGTCGAACCGCTGCGTGATGCGTACGGCAACGTCGTGGGTGCCGTCGGCGTGATGCTCGACGTGACGGAAGTGCGTTCCAACGCAGAGCGTTTTGCGCAGCTCGCCAGACAAGACGTCATGACGGGGTTGCCCAACCGGTTGGCGCTCGAAGAGCGTCTGCCGGCGCAGCTCGAGCGCGCGCTGCAGAACCACGAGTCCGTTGCCGTGCTGTTCGTCGATTTGGACCGCTTCAAGAACATCAACGATACGCTCGGGCACCATGCCGGCGACGATTTGCTGCGCGCGGTTTCGCAACGCATGGAAACGCGCATCGATAATCGCGCGACCATTTACCGGCCCGGCGGCGACGAATTCGTCATCGTCATCGACGGCATCAAGCACAAGCGAACGGTGGCGGCAATCTCGATGGACGTTTTGGAGGCGTTTGCCGAGCCGTTCGATTTGAACGGGCGCGAGCTGTTCGTCACCGCGAGTTTGGGCGCGAGCATCTTTCCGCAAAACGCCCAGACGGCCGACGAACTCATCGCGTTCGCCGATTCGGCGATGTACCGCGCAAAAGAAACTGGCCGCAACAATGCCAAGTTCTACGACGGCACGATGCACGCGCACGTGCTCGAGCGCATGGGCTTGGAGCAAGATTTGCGGCAGGCGCTCTCGCGCGGCGAACTGCGGTTGCTCTTCCAGCCCATCGTCGATATGGGTTCACGGCGCATCACCGGTGCGGAAGCGCTATTGCGCTGGCAGCATCCGCTGCTGGGCGAACTCTCGCCCGCCACGTTCATTCCGATTGCGGAAGAGACCGGCGTCATCGTCGAGATCAGCCGCTGGGTGCTGCGCGAGGCGTGCACCAAAGCCGCGCAGATGCGGCGCAACGGCGCGTCGAACTTCCAAATCAGCGTCAACCTCTCGCCGCGCGATTTCTACGAACAGGATCTGGCCGCAACGCTCGCTGCGGTTCTCGCCGAAACCGGATTGCCGGCGGAGGCGCTCAGTCTGGAAATCACGGAGAACGTCGTTCTCAACGATTTGGCGCTCGACGCGCTGAATCGCATCGCGCAGATGCAAGTCAACATCGTGGTCGACGACTTCGGCACGGGATACAGCTCGCTCAGCTACATCAAGCGGCTTCCGGTGAAGACCATCAAAATCGACAAGAGCTTCATCGACGACGTGGCAATCGACGCGTACGACCAAGGCATCGTCAAAGCGATTGCGACGCTCGGCAACACACTGGGGCTGCGCGTCATCGCCGAAGGCATCGAGTCCGAATCGCAGTATGAATTTCTGCGCTCGCTCAAATGCGAGTATGCGCAGGGCTATTTCTTCTACCGGCCGCAGCCGTGGTCGACGCTCGTCACGCTCCTGCAGCGTTCCGGTGATATCGAGAAACGCGTCATTCCGCTCTACGGCTCGTAGGCCGTAATACGACCACGTCACCGATTTTGCAACTCACGCTGTAGCGCCCGCTCCGTATCTCGGCATCGATCTGCGGCAAGATGAACTGCTGCACGTGCGCATTTTGCCAATCCGGCGTGTACACGATGTATCCCCGAAACCGCGCGATGCCGTCGCCGATGTTCGTGGAATTCGGATATGTCAGCGCCATGTGGGTGTACCATTCATCGTGCGTGGCGACCGGCGCGTTGCGCGGGACGCACCTGAATGCTTGAACGACGTCGGCGGAGTGCTGATACGGCGCTCGCGTGAGGTAATGCGCCGGGTGCATCGGATTGAATGCGATGAGCACAATAATGCAGATTGCGACGGCGGTGGACCACCATCTGCGCGCGATCGAATCGCTCCGCGTCGCACTGATGCGCACAAGCGCCCACGCGGCGGAGAGCAGCAGCCAGGGCGACCACAGCAGTGAGTAGTGATTGCCCATGCGCCACACGAGTGAATCGCTCGCGAGCAGCACGCCTGCAAATCCGGGGACGGCTAGCCACGTCCAGCGCGTGAAGAGCGGCAGAAATGCGAGCGGCGCGAACGCTTCGAGCAGATAGGTAAAGCGGCCAAAGGTGATTGTCGCACGACCGAGGGCGAACGGATGTGTGAACACGGCCAGAGCCGTCTGCACGGGTCCATTCGCGAAGGGATACTGATAGAAGTGCGCGGGAGCCCATCCGCCCGAACGCGGAACGACGGCGAGTATGTACATCGCGAGTGCGCCGGCGGAAAGCACTGCGAGCCCAAAACCTGCGACGGTTAGACGCTCAGGCTCGATCGGTTCGCCCAGCAGCAAGCCGGTTTGCGCGCCGGCGCGTTTGACGAGGCCGATTATGGCAAGCGCGATGCCGATGAGGATGAGATCGATGCAGACGTCTTCGCGAATGAGCACGAGTGGTATCGCGAAGATCGCGTACCAAATCCAGCGCGCGCGATCGGCGGCCCACAGCAGCGCGAGCGCGAGCGCCGGATAGAACGCCAGCTCGTGAAACTCTTCGAAAGCGATCGAGAGCAGCGGCGGATAGAGCAGCGCGAGCACGCCGGCGCGAACCGCCCAGGTTTCACCGGCATACGTGCGCACGATGGCCGCAAGCGGAATCGCTGAAATAGCGATGAGCACGACTTGCACGATTTGAATCGAGAGCGGCGATCGCGTGATTGCGACGATTGGCCACAGCACGGCGAGAATCGGCGACCAGTGGAAATGGAAGTGCGTTCCGAATTCCGGGCCGTCGGCAAAACCGCGCGCTGCGTTCAGCGCGATTTGCGCGAACGTGCCGGTATCGGTGCCGAAGCTCCACACGTTCCAGCGGATGACGACAAGCGCGCTCATCACGATGATTACCACCGCGATGGGGGCGCCGAGCGAGCGTCGCATAGCGCTCATTTCGCCATCTTGTCCGTCAGAACCAGGACGATTATTGTTTCACTCGCGAATTGCAGGGGCCGCATAGAGCGCCACGAACCTATGCTGGTCGATTTTTGCCGACGTAGCTCAGCTGGCCAGAGCATTGCTTTCGTAAAGCAAGGGTCCTCGGTTCGAATCCGAGCGTCGGCTCCACGATTCAAAAAAGATTGCGGTTCATGCGATCTTTTTTATTATTTTCAGAGCAAGGAGAGTGGCGCAGCATTTCGAACATATGTTCGTATGCGTAAGCGGGTTACAGCAAGGTGCCGGCGCGAGTCGTGCGCCAAAAAACTGAAGCGAAGCTGCTTCATCTACTGCTCGGTGAAGTGCCAGCAAGCGTATCAGTACGAACAGTACATCGCAAAGTGGTTAGCCGGTATTATCAACGGCTCAAAGGCAGGCGGCGAGGATATCTCAAGCCACGTTCGGCGCTACGTCATGGAAACCGGCGGATTCCAGTGCAGCGTTTGCGGATAGAGGTGGCCCCGGTTTTTTGAACAGAACGTCGCCCATCTATAAGTGATTGCTCCGCTCAGTTACGCCGCCTCGGCGGCGGGTGAGTTGAAGTATGCTTCGTCCGGGGTGCGTCCGTCAAGCGAAGAGTGCGTCCGAACGCTGTTGTAGAACGTGATGTAGCAACCGATCGAGATCCGGGCCTCGGAACCAGACGCATACGCCTTGAGATAAACTTCCTCGTGTTTGAGCGAGCGCCAGAAGCGTTCGATGAACACGTTGTCGCGCCAGCAGCCCTTGCCGTCCATGCTCAACTGCACGCCGAGCTCTTCGCGGATGAGCGTCACAAAGTCGCCGTCGGTGAATTGGCTGCCCTGGTCGGTGTTAAAGATTTCGGGTTTACCGTGAAGTGCAACCGCTTCGCGCACCGCTTCGATGCAGAAGTCAGTGGTCAAAGTATTCGAGAGTCGCCATGCTAGAACGCGGCGCGTCGCCCAATCGAGAACCGCAAAGAGATAGAGAAAACCGCGCTCCATCGGGATGTACGTGATATCCGCGCACCAAACGTGATTTGGTCGCTCGATCGTCAGGCCACGTAGAAGGTACGGAAAGACCGGGTGTTCGGGATTGCGCTTTGTCGTCTGCTGTTTCTTGCGATAGAGCGCCTCGATCCCCATCAGGCGCATGAAACGCGCCACGTGCCGGCGGCCGACCCGATAGCCTCGTTTCTTGAGCTGGTCGCGCAGCTGTCTCGCCCCCATGAATGGGTAATCCGTGTGAATGCGATCCATCTCGCGCATCAGCTCCAAGTCGCCCTTCGATGGACCGACGGGTGCGTAGTAGAGCGAGCCGCGCGAGAGTTCGAGAAGATCGGCTTGGCGCGTGAGCGAGGAGATCGTGGTCGCGGTCGATCATCGCCTTACGTTCGGGCCGCCGACGCGCCCGAGCGCCTTTTCTAAAAAATCGTTTTCCAGAGTAAGCTGGCCGATCTTCGCGTGTAGCTTCTCGACGTCGACTTCCTCAGTCTTGACGCTGCTGCCATCGAATGCGGAAACGGCGTTCTGGAGGAGTTGAGTCTTCCACTGCGTGATCAGATTGGCGTGGATGTCGAACTTCTTGGAAAGCTCGGCCATGGTGAGTTCGCCGCGAATGGCGAGCAATGCCACCTTTGCCTTAAAGGCCGGCGAGTGATTCCGGCGAGACCGTCGTGCCACGAGATGCTCCTTCTGAAGGCTCTTTCGCCTTCGATGGAGCGAAGTCATCACTTAGGCGCCTGTTCGATTATCCGAGGCCACCTCTGATGGAGCGAACGCAATGCATACACCGGCCGCATTCCGGTGCACGTCGATCACGTTGACGGTAACGCTCGTAACAACCGGCCCGAGAATCTGCGGCTGCTTTGTCCGAACCACCACTCTCTGACCGCAACGTTCGGAAACGCTAACAAAGGCAACGGCCGGGCGGGGCGCAGGTCCCGATATCAAAAAGGCATTCGTTTCTCGCCGTTGATTATTTCGCCGTCTTTCTTTTCGAGGCGGCGCGCGTTCCGATCAACTTCTTGAGGTAATCGCGCAGCACGACGGCCTGATTATACTCCTCATCGTGCGCACCGTACACAAGCGTCACTTTGCCGCGCTTGGCCATTGCCGCGAGTTCTTCCAGCGGTTCGCGCATGCCGGATTTGCGCAGTTCGGCTCGGTAGCGCTTTTCAAACTCGCTCCAGCGCTCCGGGTCATGGCCGAACCATTTGCGCAGCTGCGTGCTCGGCGCAACCTCGCGAAACCAGCCGTCCAAGTGCAATTCTTCCTTGCTCACGCCGCGCGGCCACACGCGGTCGACCAAAATGCGCCGGCCGTCCTTTGACGCGGGTGCTTCGTACGCGCGTTTTAGTGCAATCGACATGTCAAACTTCTACCACAAGGACAGGCGTATGGCACCTGTCCGCGCAATGATGACGGCATGGCCGTTGCCGACCCTGTCATCCCGAGCTCGCAGGAAGAACAGACGCTGCCGCCGCCGCTCAAATGGGCCGGCGGAAAGCGTTGGCTCGTGCGGCATTTGCTCGAGTATTGGAACGGTCATCGGCAGCGCCGTCTGGTCGAACCGTTCGCCGGCGGTCTCGCGGTTACGCTCGGGCTGCAGCCGCGCAGCGCCCTGCTCAATGACGCGAATCCGCACCTGATTGCATTCTACCGGTGGCTGCAACGCGGCCTCGATGTGCGCGGCACTGGCATCACCTTCGCCAACGACCGTGCCGTCTATGCGCACAACCGCACGCGTTTCAACGAACTGATTCGTCAAGGGCAGGGCGACAGCGCCGAGGCTGCCGCGCTGTTCTATTACCTCAACCGCACGGGATACAACGGCCTGTGCCGCTTCAATGCGCGCGGATTCTTCAACGTTCCGTTCGGACGCTACAAGCAGCCGCCGTACCGCGAAGACTTCGAGTCGTATCGACGTGCACTCGCGCCGTACGAATTTACGCACGGCGATTTTGAGGCGTTAACCCTGCGGCGCGGCGATTTCGTCTACGCCGATCCGCCGTATGATGTTGAATTCACATCGTATTCTGCCGGCGGGTTCACGTGGGAAGACCAAAAGCGGCTCGCGCGTTGGCTTGCCTCATATACAGGCCCGGTCGTCGCCTCGAATCAGGCCACGCCGCGTATTTTGCGGTTGTACAAACGCCACGGTTTCGCAATCCGCGCGGTGGATGCGCCGCGGCGCATCAGCTGCGACGGCAATCGCGAGGACGCGAAAGAAATGATCGCGGTGAGGAACATCTGATGGGCATGCTCTTTCCCGGCAGCATCGGCACGAAGACCGGTTCGACACTCGAGGTGACGGTCGAAGCCGTTCTGCTCAACAACAGTTATGCGGTGAGCAAACAGCAAATCGTCGGCAGCAAGCCGGGCGGTGGCCGGCACAAGGCCGACCTCGTGGGCATGCGCCCGAACGGTTCGCAATTCTTGGTGTCGCTCAAGTGGCAGCAGACAACCGGCAGTGCGGAAGAAAAGATTCCGTTCGAAGTCATCAAATTGCTGCACACGCTGCGCGAAAATCCGACGGTGTACGACAAGGCCTACATCGTCGTGGGCGGCGACGGCTTCAATGCTGGACTGATCGACTTCTACCTCTCGGAAGAATTTCGTTCGTACATTCGCGACTCCGAGAAGATCGAGATCCTCACGCTCAACGACATCATGACGCGTGCGAATCGAGGCGCACTCTAGCACCATGTCATCCTGAGGTATCGAAGTGTCCCGAGCGCAGTCGAGGGGCAACTCTCGGTAACACGAGTCGGCAAACGCGCGCATCCTTATAGTGTGCGCAGAAAAGAAAAAAAGCGATCCATCGCCCCTCGACTTCGCTCGGGGTCCTTCGATACCTCAGGATGACAACTGTCGGAACCTCAGGCACATACCTCAAAAAGGGGTATACGTTCCCCATGATTGCCGCCGCATTGCTTGCGGCCGTTTCCACCTGGCCGATGTACCAATATCGCGCCGATCACAACGCAGTCTTTTCCGCTCCGGCTCTGCGTGTTGCTTGGGCGCGGCGACTCGGCGGAAAAATCAACGGCGGCCTTGCCTTTGCCGATGGCACGCTCTTCGTCGAATCCTTCGACCGGCGAGTAAGCGCGCTCGATGCGCGTACCGGGCGCATTCTTTGGTCGATGCCGGTTTCGAACGTCGTGATGACGACGCCGATCGTCGCCGACCATCTCGTCATCGTCGGCACCGGGACGAGTGCCGTGCTAACGGAGACGGCGACGAAGCTGATTTGGGGGCGGCCCGGCGGTGATGAAATCATCGCGCTGGATCAAGGCAGCGGCCGCATCCGCTGGCGCCGTTCGACCGTCGGCGAGGACATGCCGAGCCCGGCGCTGGTGAACGTGCAGGGTACGGATGCCGTTGTGTTTGCAAACGGCGACGATCATCTGCGCGCATGGGGTGTGCGCGACGGGCATCCGCTGTGGGAATACGCCGTGAACGGGATGTCGTCGATGAGTTCCGCCGCGGTGGATCGCGGCCGTGCCTTCGTCGTTATCGGCGACGGATCGCATTCCGGAACGCAGGATCATCTCATCGCCGTCGATCCGAACGACGGACGCGTGCTCTGGGGTGCGCCCTACGGCAACGCGGATTGCTCGCCGGCAATCGCGGACGGAATCGTCTTCGTCGAAGGATCGAATGCCGACGTCAACCACGCGCAGCCGAACGCGTTCAATGATGTCGCGGCGGTCGACGAGGGGACCGGAAAGGCGCGTTGGCGCTGGTATTCGGCGTACGGAACGTTTACGAGTGCCGGTTCCGATGAAGAAGGCGTCGCCGGGCTGGCGGCGGACGGCGCGTTTTACGAGGGAATTCCCGCGACAAATCAGTTTGTCTCATTCGACGGGCGAAGCGGCGCGGTGCGATGGGTGATTCGAACAGGCGGTCCCGTAAAGATGAGCGCGGTCGAGAAAGACGGGCGCCTCTACTTCGGCGACACGGCGGGGACGTTCTACGTCGTCGACGCGCACACCGGGCGCGTGCTATCGCGGCGCAGGTATCCGTCCCTTTTCAGCGTGTCGTCGCCGGTGATTTTCGGCGATACGCTCTACGTCGCGAACGACGACGTCGTGCGCGCTATCCCATTGGCACGAATGTAAGCGCCAAGCCGTCGATGCAGTAACGCAGCCCTGTCGGCGGCGGCCCGTCGTCGAACACGTGCCCCAGATGTCCGCCGCACTG
>Ga0209168_10003025_pt1 | contig 11819 bp, 9 predicted proteins | sample Coa_R1_FD_187156 | JGI IMG/M metagenome (GOLD analysis project Ga0209168, IMG submission 187156) | Surface soil microbial communities from Centralia Pennsylvania, which are recovering from an underground coalmine fire - Coalmine... | ecosystem: Environmental > Terrestrial > Soil > Unclassified ... | reverse complement strand
AGGGCGGCCGCGAGATGCATGGGGCCGGTGTCGCCGCCGACGAACAACCTGGCGCGCCTGGTTAGCGCAATCAGTTCACTGATCGTCGTCTGCATCGCGATGGCGGTGCCGCCGCTTGCAGCCTCCGTTTCGCGCGCGAGTTTTTCTTCACCGGGACCGTAGTTCACGATCGAGCGGAGGCCGCATTCCGCGAGAGAGCGCGCTGCCTGGCCGTAACGGTCCGCAGGCCAGCGCTTCGCTCCCCATCCCGCGCCGGGATTCAAGATCGCGAATTGGCTGACACCGGCCCCGGCGAGACGGTGGTCGATTCGCGCTTCGGCTTGCGGATCGCAGGGCAAATCGATTTGTGACGCTCGCGTTTCCGTCCCCAACAGTTTTTCGGCAATCGACAAATTCTGCTCGACAACGTGCGCTCCTCGAGGGATTACCGGACGCGTGTACCACAAGCTGGCCGGCCATTCGCGGGGCTGCGCGGAACCGAAGATCACCGGCGCACGCGACCAGCGGGCCAGAACCGCGGACCGGATCGCTCCCTGAAGATCGAGAGCGACATCGTAATGCGCTGAGCGGACGTCATTCCAAACTCGCGCGATCTGTTCCACGGTCGGAAGCTGGAACAACGACTTGCGCCATCCGGTGAGTTTCACGGTGTGTACCCAGTCGACCAGAGGACGCTGAGGCGAACGCGGGCCGCGGCGGGGAATTCCCGGCGCGCATAAAAGTTCGGCCCAACGGTCTTCGATCAGCCAGCCAATCATCGCGTTCGGAAAGGCATCGCGCACGGTTTGCGCTGCGGGAAGGGTGTGGATGACGTCCCCCATGGCGCTGAGGCGCACGATCAGAATGCGTTCAATCGGCGGAAGTCCGGTATCGATCAAGATTTCCTCGACGACAGACGCGAACGGATAATCTCGGTGGTGGAGTGATCTTTGGGATCGCCAACGATGGCGACGCGGCCTCCGTATTCGGTAACAGCATCGCGTTCAGGGACGGAATCGACGGTGTAATCGGTGCCTTTCGCCTGCACGTCGGGATGAATCTCTCGGATGATGTCGCGCACGTCGAGTTCGGGAAAAATCACGACGGCATCCACATCGGCAAGAGCGGCAACAATTTCTGCACGCTCGTCTTCGGGCATGATGGGGCGACCTTCGCCTTTCAATGCGCGAACAGATTCATCGGAGTTGATAGCGACTACGAGTTTTCCACCCAAAGCCTTCGCACCTCGGAGGTAGCGCACGTGTCCGACATGGAGCAGGTCGAAGTTGCCGTTGGCGAGAGTGACGCGTTCACCCGCGCGGCGCCATTCTCCGACCTGGTGTCGAAGTTGTTTGCGGCTCAGGATTTTCGTCTGCGTGTTCAATGAGGTCGTGTGGCCGGAGCCGAATGCTCGATGGCGTGCAGCAACTCTTGGCGCGAGACGGTGGCCGTACCGCGCTTCATGACGACGAGTCCACCGGCATAGTTCGCGAGTTGTGCCGCTTCTTCTGTGGTTGCACCCGCTGCCAGCGCGGCGGTGAATGACGCGATCACAGTGTCGCCCGCGCCGGTGACATCGGTGACCTGGTCGGAGCCGAAGATCGGAATATCGATAGGCTTGTGCTGGCGGTCGAATGCAACCATGCCATCGCGGCCACGGGTGATCACGAGCGATTGCAGTTTCAATCGCGACATGAGCTGGTCGCCGGCGGCCAGAAGTTTTTCCCAGTCCTGGCCGATGCGAACGCCAAGTGCTTCTTCGACTTCGGGTTCGTTCGGAGTAGCCGCGTTAATGCCGGAGTACTGAAGCATCCGATAGCGGGAATCAAGAATGATCGGAACCGAGCCGAGTTTGCCTTTGTCGCGCAAGGTACTGACGATGGCGGGCGTCGCCGCTCCATAGCCGTAATCGGAGACGAGCAACGCATCGGATGCATGCGCGTAATTTCTGGCGGCGAGATACAGTTCGCGGGTCAAGTGCGCGTTCGGAGCCTCGAGCGGCTCGCGATCTACGCGGACGACCTGCTGGCGGGCGGTGTGCGTCATGCCGGCGAGAATGCGCGTCTTGGTAACAGTGGTGTAGCTTTTGTCTTTGAGCACGCCGCTGACGGGAATCTTTTTGTGGCGAAAATGCTTGATCAGCAATCGCCCGGGCTCGTCGTCACCGACCAGGCCGACAAGCAGGACGTTGACGCCGAGATCGGCGAGATTGTTGGCGGCGTTCGCACCGCCGCCGGGCACAACGGTGCGCTCGCGATGCTTCAGGATCAGCACCGGGGCTTCGCGCGAGACACGCGAGATTTCGCCGAAGACGAATTCATCGGCGACCAGATCTCCCAGCACGGTGATAGTGAGGTTGGGAAAGTCCTCGACGATTTTGCGGAGCCGCCCGGCTTCTTTCGGATGTTTGGTCATGCAGTTGTGCCCGCAACGCGTCGCATGCACGCGATGCTTTGGCGCTAGGAAATTCTACCCTTTCGGTTGGCAATCTTGTGAAGGATGGTATCCACGGCCTTAGCAGCATCGGCTAAGTCCATGCGAACCGGGACTACTGCGAGCGGTTCGAGGGCTGACAGATATGGTCCGAGATTGACGGCGTCTTTTTCGGTTGTGACAAAGCCTCCGGCTTCGCTGCGCTGCCTGAGATCGAGCAGTTCGCGGATGTCCATTTCGGTGTAGGCGTGGTGATCGCGATAGAAGGCTTCGGCCGCGGGATCGATGTTTGCGGCGCGCAATTGCAGGACAAAGCTCTGCGGGCGGGCAATGCCACAAAAAACGACCGGGCGGGCAGGAACATTCTTTGGGATGATGGCGCGGCGCACGCGCCACACTGTTTTTGCTTTGAGCGGGAAATCGTCGGGCGAGGCACCGGCCGCGAGGACGACTACGTCTGCACGTTGGAGGGAGCGCAGGGGCTCGCGCAAACGTCCCGCGGGAAGCATGCGGTCTTTTGCGTCTTGGGGAGTGACCAAAACGATGTCGAAGTCGCGAGCCAGTGCTCGGTGCTGGAAGCCGTCATCGAGCAGATGAAGTTGAGGGTCGAATTTCGATTCCGCGAATTTGCCTGCTTCGTAGCGGCTTTCTCCGACGATGACGGGGACCTGGAGCTTGCGGGCAATCAGCAGGGGTTCGTCGCCGAATTGTTGGGGCAGACCGGCAGGATCGACGAGCAAAACGCCCGTGCTGGCGCGACCATAGCCGCGCGAGAGCACATCGAACTTGATACCTTTTGCCTTGAGCAATTGTCCGAGCAGCAAGACGAAGGGAGTTTTTCCGGAGCCACCGGCAGAGATGTTTCCCACACTTATCACGGGGCCATCGAGGCGACGAACTTGAACGAGTCCGCGATCATAAAGGGCGTTGCGCGCGCGAACGATGCCGCCGTAGATGGTGGAAAGTGGGTTCAATCGGATTGTGCGGTTCCGGGCCGCGGGTTTTCGAGCAGTGCTTTCAGAGCGTCCAACGTGCGGGAGGTTGCGCCCATCTGGGAGAGGATGGTTTCTTTGGCACGGCGTCCAAGGGCGCGGCGCTCGCCTTCATTTTCCAGCAAGTGCATGAGCGTTATCGGCAACTCGGCGACGACGACAGTGCGTACAGCATCGTGACGCTGGAACAGGGTGACGATGTCGCGGAAGTTTTCGGTATGAGTTCCAGTGACAATGGCGACGCCGTGCTGCGCCGGTTCGATGATGTTGTGTCCGCCGCGAGGGACAAGGCTGCCGCCGACGAAGGCAACGTCGGCCAAGGCGTAGAGGGCGGCCAGTTCTCCGATGGTGTCGACCAGAAACACTGCTCCGGCCAGAGCGTCGGCATTCCACTGCGAACGTCGATGGAGGGAGATGCTCATCTGCTGGATCAAGCCGGCGACTTTTTCAAAACGCTCAGGATGGCGCGGCGCGAGAATCATGACCGCGCGCGGATGGCTGACGAGCAGGTTCTCGAACGCCTTCAGCAGAGGTGGTTCTTCGTCTTCCACGGTGCTGCCACAAACCAGGATGGGGCCGGCGCCCTCCTTAGCAAGCTCCTGACGGAGAGTTTCGATGATCGGCGGCGGGGGGGGGAGCATCACGTCGAACTTAAGATTTCCGGTCACGTGGATGCGAGTGGGATCAGCTCCTATGGACTGGAGGCGCTCGGCGTCTTGCCCGGTCTGCGCCAGGAAGAGATCGATGTGCGCCAGCATCTTGTAGAGAGCCCAGCGGAAACGCTGATAGCGAGGCCAGGACCGGTCGGAGATGCGTCCGTTGACGACGGCGATGCGGGAGCCGCTGGTATGCACGAGGCGGAGAAAGTTCGGCCAGAATTCGGTTTCGGCGAGTATCACCAGTTCCGGTTGCAGTGCGCGCAGATAAGGGCGAATCGCGAAGGCGAAGTCCATTGGGAAATAGAAGACATTGGCATCGCCGAAACGCTGGCGGGCGAGATCCTGACCGGTGTCGGTGGTTGTCGAGACAACGATGCGGATCTGGGGGAAGACGCGCCGCATTTGCCCAACAAGGCCGGAGACGGCAAGGACTTCTCCGACGGAGACGGCGTGAATCCAGATGGTGCGGGTCTTTGGGGTGCTGGCGGCCTGTACGCGAGCAGGGACAATTCCCATGCGCTCAGTAAATCCGCGGCGATACTTACCGTGGCGCAGGGTCTGATAGAGCCAGTAGGGGAGGCTCAGCAGCATCGCCAGGCCGAGCGCAAGGCTATAGAGGAAGTAGAGCAAGCGATGCCATTCTAAACCGGGGCTTCCGCACTATGAGTATGGGGCTTCTATAATTAGCAAATGCAGACCTTTCGTTTGCGGCCGAGAAGGTGTTTTTTCGTTGCGGTTCTGTGTGCAGCATGCATTCCGGGGGCGTTCGCCTCCAAGAACTTTGTGAAGCCGGAGGCGAAGTCCGCGATCAACTATCCGGCGCACGACTTTCATCGGGATGCGAAGGTGGCGATTGCAGCCGATCCTTACGACACGCCGGAGAAGGCAAAGATATTTTCAACCGACTTCGCGGGGCATGGCTTCCTCCCGATTTTTTTCATTGTCACGAATGATGGGGATCAACCAGTCTCGATTGCGAATATGGAAATCACTCTGATCACCGGAAATCATTCGAAGCTGACGCCGGTGACGACGGATGATTTGTATCGGCGGCTTTCGAATCCGCAGGCCAGCACGCGGCCGAGTCCGTTGCCGTTTCCGCGCAAAGCGAAGAGTGGGCTCAGCAAGAGGCAGCAGGACGAGATTGACTCTTCGCAGTTTGCGGCACGGGCTGTGGAGCCGCATTCGACGCAGTCGGGTTTTCTGTTCTTCGATGTGAGTGACATTAATTCGCCGCTGCGCGGGGCGGTTATCGACATTACACGCGTGAATGACGCGAACGGGAATGAACTGATGTATTTCGAGGTCCCGATGGATAGCTATCTCGACGCGCCGAAAAACCCGTAAACCAAGAAATTAACCGCAAAGGGCGCGAAGGGGCACCAAGGACCTGGCGCCAGGCTTCCTTTTATAATCAGTAATTCTTATGGCAACGTCCGCATCGCGATCTGTAGCGGCGCATCCGAAATTTGAGCCGGTGATTGGGCTGGAGGTGCACGTCCAGCTGCTGACGGCGTCGAAGATATTTTGTTCGTGCTCGACGCAGTTTGGCGCGCCTCCGAATACGAACGTGTGCCCGGTCTGCCTGGGAATGCCGGGCGCTTTGCCCGTGCTGAACAAGAAGGCGGTGGAGTTCGCTACTTTGGCGGCACTGGCTCTGAATTGCCGGATTAATGAAACTTCGATCTTCGCACGAAAGAATTATTTTTATCCGGATCTACCGAAGGGATATCAGATTTCGCAGTATGACAAGCCGCTGGCGGAGTTTGGATTCATCGAGGTGCCAGCGGAGAGCGGGAAGAAGAAGATCGGAATCACGCGCGTGCATCTGGAAGAAGATGCTGGCAAGAGCCTGCACGAGGGATTTGCGGATTCCGACGAGAAGACAGCGATCGATCTGAATCGAACAGGAGTCCCACTGATCGAGATTGTCAGCGAGCCGGACATTGCGACGCCCGACGAAGCCTACGAATATCTGACGCGGCTGAAAGAGATCATCCTGTACACGGGCGTCAGCGATTGCAACATGGAAGAGGGCTCGCTCCGGGCGGATGCGAATGTCAGCGTGCGTCCGCGGGGGCAGAAAGAATTTGGGACGAAGGCGGAAATCAAAAATGTGAACTCGTTCCGCTTCATTCGGGACGCGCTGGAGTACGAGATCGGTCGGCAGATTGACGTGATCGAATCGGGTGGGAAGATCACGCAGGAGACTCGGCTCTATAACGCGAATGAAGGCAAGACATACAGCATGAGGTCGAAGGAGCAGGCGCACGATTACCGCTATTTTCCGGAGCCGGATCTGCTGCCGCTGGTTGTGGATGAGAAGAGGAAGGAGGAGATCGCGCTGGCATTACCGGAGTTGCCGGAGATGCGGCGGGCGCGGATGGTGAAAGAGTACGGCATCACGGAATACGATGCGCAGGTGCTGACGGTGTCGAAGGCGCTGGCTGATCAGTTTGAACAGGCGGCTAAGGCGGCGAAGAATCCGAAGCGGGTGGCGAACCTGGTGCAGGGCGAACTGATGGGCCGGCTAAAGGCGAAGGGCGTCGCGATCGAGCAGTCGCCGATTTCGATGGCGGGCGTGGCGGCATCGGCCGATCTGGTGGAGTCGGGGACGATTTCGGGCAAGATGCTGAAGGATCTGTACGATTTGTCGTTTGAACGCCGCAAGGATTTTCCTGTCGTATATGAGGAAGAAGGACGGCCCCAGCAGTCGACCGACACGTCGGCGCTGGATAAGATTATCGACGAAATCCTGGCCGCCAACCCCAAGCAGCTTGAGCAGTATCGCGCGGGAAAGAAGACCATGCTCGGATTCTTCGTTGGGCAGGTCATGAAGGCTTCGAAGGGGCAGGCCAGCCCGCAGATTGTGAATGAACTGCTGACGAAGAAGCTCGGTTAGCTGTGCTTGCAAAGTAACATTTGGGGCTGTCACTTCCGTCATCTGATATTCCCTTTTTCCTCCGGATAGCCTATGTGTGGGCCCGTGTGTCTCGGCGGTCTCGACTGGGGATCCTTATGACATTCAAGCTGGATCGGATCATCAGCATCGCGTCATTGCTGGTGTCGGTGGTGCTCGTCGTCCTTGTCTTGAAGCGGCCTGCGCCGGTAGCGCAGCCGCAGGCTCCGGCGGCAATTGCGCAGCACGCGCAGTCGTTCGATCAGAAGATGGCGGATTTCCAGCAGGCAACGCAGCAGGCGAACACTTCGGGCGCCAGCCCTTCGGCGGCGGCGCCAAGTGCCGATGCGCAGCCAACCGCGACAGCATCATCGGACAGTGCGCCGGCGGGCGCAAAGCCGGAGGTCCACATCAACGCCGACGAGATTGGCGCAGTGCTGGCGCAATCCCTGGGGACTGCTGGACTCACGCCCGATTCGAACGTTGGCACCGCCGCGCCCACGATCAAAGATCAGCAGATCAGTTTTGACGGCGATCTGGTGCATGGGCAGTTTCTCACGGAACTTGCGGGGAAAGATGTCTGGATCACGGTGTCCGGGCACATCGGCGAAGAGAACGGCTATGCGACGTTCGATCCGACGGAATTCAAAGTTGGAGATTTGAGCATCCCGGTGTCGTTGGTGAATCCGGCGCTGCAAAAGAAACTGGCCGAGCAGCGCGACCGCTTGAAACTGCCGGATAACGTCGGGGGAATGAAGGTCGAAAACGGCGAACTGGTGATGCAGGGAAAGTAGCCGCAACGATCGGCCGGGCGGCGTGATATCGTTCCGCCAACGCTATGGCGAACCGGGCGGAACGGGCCTTAAGCCAACAATCGACTCTTACGCACGTTGCGCAAACGCGGCCCCTGACTCTTTTCTTCCTGTTCGCGTATGCATGGTCATGGGCGATCTGGCTCGTTGTCCCATGGATCGCGCAACGAGCCGGCCTCGGCGCAGATTCTGACGCCTTCCAGATTGCAATCATCATGATCGGGGCCTGCGGGCCGATGGTGGCGGCTTTTGTTGTCCGCTGGCTAGGCCATCGTGATCTCAGGATTTGCCCCGTGTGGACCGGTCTGCCCGCCTTGCTCATTGGGCTAGTTGGGGGAGTTCTCTGCTTCTTCCTGGCGACGGTTGTGGCTCCGGCGCTCGTGCTGGTGAAAGCGCCGTTGCCGACTCTGCACTGGTCTGCGCTTTTGCACTGGAGCACATACGCGGTGAACTATTCGACGTTTCTTGGCGGTCCCATCAACGAGGAACCCGGATGGCGCGGGTTTGCGCTGCCGCGATTGCAGGCGCGCTTCGGCCCTTATGTGGCCAGCATCATCCTGGGAGTGTTTTGGGCGGGATGGCACTTACCGCTTTTCCGGATTCCGGGCTGGAACAGCGCCTCGCCCGGGCAATACGTTCTGATTCTTATTGGCCTTTCGTTTTTGATGACGATGGCTGCCAACCTGGGCAAATTCAGTGTGATTGTTGCGATCATGATGCATGCCTTTTTCAACACGAGCAGCGGCATGGTAAATGCGCTGACGCGTGATCTGCCGCCGCGTCCGCATCCGATGTGGAGCTACACGCTCGCGATTTTCGTATGTGGAACGGCGATCGGAATCGTTGCTCTTGAAACGCAGGTTAGAAGATAAAGATCCTTCGACTTCGGACCGGTTCGCTGATCGCGAACCAGTTCCTACGCCAGGATGACAACGTGAGGGAGCAGTTTCAAAACACGATCAGAACGGCGACGTGAAAGCCGGCAGAAGATTCCTGGAGGCGACATCGGCGAACCAGCGGCCCGAGTCTTTGATGGTGCGCTGCAGCGTTTTGTAATCTACGTAGGCCAGGCCGAAGCGCTGGCTGTAGCCTTCAGCCCATTCGAAGTTGTCGATCAGGCTCCAGGCGTGATAGCTACGGACGTCGGCGCCCTCTGCCATGGCTTGCGCGAGGGCAGCGATATATTCGCGATGATAGGCGGTGCGGCGGGCGTCGTGAATTGCGCCGGTAGAGTCGGGGCCGTCGTTGTAGGCGCATCCGCTCTCAGTAATTTCGATTGTAGGCCGGTTGTATTCGCGGGTAATGCGAGTGACCATGTCGTAGAGCGCTTTGGGCCACACTTCCCATCCAAAGTCGGTCTTCGGACCCTGCTCGCCACCATTCATCTTCACCGGAAACAGCCAATCCTGCAGGTGCGTGGTGCGTTCGAGGATGCCCGGAGAAGAGGCAATAACGCGATAGTAGAGATTGATGCCGATGAAATCGAGCGGCACACGGGTCTTTTCCATGTCTCCGGCTCTGATTCCCATGGTGCGATTGGGAAGAAAGGTCAGGGCATCAGGATAACGGCCGCGGAGAGCGGGGTCGAGGAACAACGTGTTCATGATGCCGTGGGCGCGATTAGCAGCGAGTTTGTCAGCGTCGGAATCGGTGGCGGGATCGCAGGGAGACATGCTGGGTGCGACTCCGACGCGGCAATTGGGCCGAATCGCCTTAACCGCGCGGAAACCGGCTCCCTGAGCCAGGTTCACGACATGCGTGCCGCGGAGAAAATCGAGGAGGCTTTTGCGGCCGGGAGCGTGCGTTCCTTCGAGGTAGCCGAGATCGAGAAATGCGTCGGGCTCGTTGAATAGAATCCAGTCGGAGACGCGGTCGCCGAGAGATTGCGCCACGAGCTGGGCATAATCGGCGAATCGGGAGGCGAGGTCGCGGTTGGGCCATCCGCCGGCATCTTCGAGGGCCTGGGGCAGGTCCCAGTGATAGAGCGTGACCAGCGGCCGAATGTGCGCTTCGAGGAGCGCGTCGACAAGGCGGCTGTAATAATCCATTCCCTTGGCGTTGACGGGGCCGGATCCGGGGGGCTGAATGCGCGGCCAGGAAATGGAGAAGCGGTAGCTGGAGAGGTTCATCGCGCGCATCAGAGCGAGGTCATCGGGCCAGCGGTGATAGGAATCGCAGGCGACGTCGCCGGTATCGCCGTTCCTGACGTGTCCGGGAGTGTGGGTAAAACGGTCCCAGATGGACTCGCCCTTGCCATCTTCTTTCCAGGCGCCTTCGATCTGATAGGAAGATGTAGCGGTGCCCCAGAAAAATCCTTTGGGAAAGGGAATATCGGCGGAGGGATTGAACTGCGGGAGCGAGACTGGAGATGGGTCGGCGTTGGCCTTTGGAGATCCGACGCAACTGGAAAACGTGAAAGGCAGGCCTGCGGCGGCAGACGCTCCCAGAATCGATTGAACAAACCTGCGGCGCGTCAGACGCAAATTAGGGTACGGCTCCTCGGGAACTGATCTATGAGTTCAATCATGCCTGGCTCAGTTTCTGACTGATAAGAGAATTGTAAACGTTTCAGGGGAGGAATCTCGATTGATGCGTTCTGCGGGACACTACTTTTTCTGTTTCGAGAGAACGTCAAGAGCCCCACCCTCCTGCACAAAAAACGCGGGAAGGGTGGGGCAGCCTTACGTGCTTCTTCTCCCTCGGCTGATCAGAACCTTGGGAGGACTTCCGTGCCTTCGAGGCGGACGCTGTCCAGCCTGCTGGGGTCGAGCCCGAGCGCTTTCAGGATGGTTGGGGCGACCTGCATGGTCGTCACTGGGATCGTGACCGTGGCGCCCTTGAGGGTTGGGTTCGAGAGCAGCATCATCACGTTGGTGTCGTCTTTCGCAAAGCCTCCGTGCTCAGCCTGTTTTTTGCCGCTGCCGGAATACGTAACACCGACGTTCGGCGTGACAAGAATATCCGGTACGCGGGGATCGCCCGCGGGCGGCAAGCCGGGAGTGTGGTAGAGCTGCTGGATGTTGCGTCCCCAGAAGATCTCGCCGATCCCGGCGATGTTGTTCGTCGAGGGCGACTGGGTCTCCAGCATTGTTACCACGTCAGCGGCGGTGCAGTTGCTGCTTAGCCACAACATGGAGATATCATCTTCGGTAGGCCCGATGCCGGTCGGATTCAGCGGAGACTCCGAGAGCGGGAGACATCCGGCATTGGCCGCTATAGTCGCCGGGGAGGTCGTGACGGGGTCCCCGGTAACGGTCGAGATGCCAAGGTAACGAGAGGAATCGACTGGGCTCTGGCCATGCTTCGCGGTGATGACGACTAGTGTCGAGTCGAGCAGGCCGTGCGTGCGCAACTCGGCAACCATCTTGCCGATGGACATATCCACAAACTGGATCTCACCCATTAGCGAAGCGCTAGGTGTGCCTTCGCTGTCGACATAGCCGCCGGAAACGGTGGGGCTGAGCGACTTCTCAATCAGCTTCTGGCCGACGCTGACAGCCTGGAAGTTCATTCCGAAGATCGCCGGGACGGGAGCGTCATCGACTCCGCCGTGACGCTTGCCTTTAATCTCATTCAGGATGCCGTTCACCTTGATCGTGTCATAGCACTGAATGTTCTGAAAGCTGTCGGTCCAGCTGTTGGAAGACGTTGCTGCGCTCTGGTCGGGCAATGGGTCGCAGCTCATCGAACCGGCATTCACGCCGGGGAGACTTACAGGGATCGAATTGATTTCGGGCGAGAAGTAATCGTCGACGTTGGTGCCGTCGCCGGGGCCATTCACTGACGAATACGACGGGTGCTTGTCGGACCAGGCGGTGTACATTCCGGCGGAGTGCGCGACACCGAAGATGGTGTTGGTGCGCACGAAATTCCAGGGATAGACCGGGGCGCATCCGCGGGCGGGGTCGCGCTCAAGTCGGCGCGCGTCGATGGAATGCCGGCCGCCATCGGTCAGCGAAGCGCCGGGGGCTCCGCCATTCAGATTGGTCTGATCGATGTCGATGCCCTCGTCGAATTCGGTGGTCGTTCCGTAAGGCGCGGCACC